>JAEEGL014661896.1_pt1 | contig 44861 bp, 31 predicted proteins | sample 9134231 | NCBI WGS metagenome assembly JAEEGL01 (sample SAMN16246548, study PRJNA631951) | gut metagenome | biome: gut microbiome; feature: rumen; material: fiber-attached | host: Bos | place: Iran: Karaj | collected 2018-10 | reverse complement strand
GGCTGCATATCAAAAACTCCCGAATATGAAATATCAAGGCTTACAAGCGGAAGAGTACTCAAGGGAGACAAATCACTTGCAGGATTGCCGGACATATTGAGAATCACAAGTTCTTCACAGTCCGCAAGCGGAGACAAGTCTCTGATATTGTTGCCTGAAATATCAAGAACACTTAACGAAGGGAAGAGCCCGGTCCCGGCTAAAGATGAAATATTCTTTCCCCTGAGCGGAAGATACGTGATATCTTCAAGAATTTCAGGATCGATATCCGTTTCCGTTTCAACATCATAACCTTTGTATTGAAGCAGTTCCACTACCGCTGCCGCAAGATTTTCGTCTTCAAACCAGCCTTCCTCACAATAATTATTACGAAGAACATAGCCGTAATCGCAGGAACACACCGGATAACCCGAAGTTCCGTCGCAACTGCCGCCCGTTCCGCAGTCAACACCGTAGCAGTAGTCAATCTGGACATCATGATACATGTCATCATAAGCATCGTCGCCGTTGCCCAGAACCTCAACAGTTATATACTGATTGCCGTTCACTTCGTGCTGAAACCAGAAATCAATATACTGAGCATCAACATTGTCGCAGACTCCTTCCGTCACGCATTGCGCCACTGTTTTCCGGTAATTATGCCACACGTTTTCCGAGTCCAGAACATTTACGATTATGTCGTAAAGAGACGCAAGTGCCGGAGTAAAATCGTAAGCACCCGTCGCAAAAATCAGCCTGTAATGGCAGTTTCCCGTATTGTAGCACTCCGTTTCGTTGAGAATTGCAAGAGTATCGACAGTCGAAGCCTCGTTCAGAATACAATTCAAGCCAGTTGCATAAAATCCCGCCTCGCAGGTGCACACCTCGGCACCGCTCACGACCGAGCATGACCCGTGACCGCTGCAGGTAACGCCGTCGCAGCCTAAAATACAGTCCAATCCGTCTGCGATATAGCCTTCATCACAGACGCACCACTCGTCTTCACCGTCATCATGACATTCACCGTGACCGGAACAGGTCACATTTTCACAGAGTTCTTCTCCCCAGTCAGCAGAAAGAGATGTAAAACAAAAGAATACGGCAGCAAACAACATACATTTTTTCATGTTTTCCCTCCACGGCTTCAAAAAAACAAACAAAGTATTTTATTGAAAGTCAGATTTTTCGCAAGCGTATTCTGTAAAAAATGCAATAATATCCTTTACCTTGCTTTAATGCAGCAAGTATCAGGCAGATTGTGCGTGCCGCGCAGTTTTAGATTTTCTGAAGGATAAGCCCTTATTCCATGCACCTTTCGCAGCCCTGCGTGATGTGGTTGGCGTCCAGATATTCCTCGAATTTACGGAGTGCTTCCTGAGTTCCGAGATTCCACTTCGGAGCGATGAGATATTCCGCCGGTGCAGTGGTGAAAAGTCTGAAAAGAACTTTGTCGGGCGGCAGTTTCGCGATGATCTTAGCCGTGATCTCGATATATTTTTCGACCGAGAGGAGCGGAAACGGATCTTCGGCATAGATCTTTTCAAGCGGAGTGCAGTTGTGGATCTGCAGGTGATGGAGCTTGAGCCCTTTTGCGACGGGGCTTTGCGTGCTTTGAAGCACGGTATTCATCATGTCTTCTTCAGTCTCGCCGGGAAGTCCTAAAATTATGTGAGGAGCGACCTTTATTTTGTTCTCGCCGTATTTTTCGACATTTTCGACCGCCTTGAAGTAGCAGGCCGCGTCGTGACCGCGGTTTATCCACTTTAAAGAATGGTCGTTCGTTGACTGAAGTCCGAGTTCTATCCAGATCTCATCGATGTTTTCAGGCACATTTTCGAGGATCAGCCGGATTTCTTCTTTTCCCAAATAATCGGGACGCGTCGAAAAGATCATTGCCACGACACCTTTTATCGATGCGGCTTCGCGGTACATTTCCGCCAAAGTTTCCTTGTCGCCGAAAGTGGAGGTCCCGCTTTGAAAATATGCTGCGAAAAATTTGTTGCCGTAGCGGTTTTTGAGAAAGTTCATGCTTCTTTCAAGCGTTTTCAGGCGGTCATCCTTCGTCATATCGACCGAAACATTGGGCGAAAACGACTCTTTCCTGCAGAAAATGCACTTGTTCCATGGGCAGTCAAAGCCTGTGCTCATCGAGATACGGGCGACTCTGCCGCCGAATTTCTGCTTCATGTAGCTGTTGAACGTGAAGATCTTATCGTCAAGCATTTCAGCCTCTGCCTAAAGACTACCGAGGATAAGATCTCTCCCTTTTGTCCGGTTTTCCGAAATGGAAACAGCGTCCTTCAGATATTCTTCCGCGCTTTTCAGCCTCTCTTCATCGTCGAAGTGTATCGTGTAGAGGAGATCTCCTTTTGCGACTTTCTCACCGGCCTTCTTTGCAAATACAAATCCGACCGCTTTGTTGACGCTGTCTTCCTTGCGCAGTCTGCCGCCGCCTAAGCGGATGAGCGCCTTGCCGAAATCGAGCGCGTTGATCCTGCCGATAAAACCGCCGTTTGCTGCATAGACCTCTTTTTTAAAGCGGCTTTCAGGAAGAAGCGAGTAGTTTTCGGTGACTCTCGGATCTCCCCCTTGAAGCAGGACTGTTTTTGCGAACCTTTCAAGAACTCTGCCCGTTTCGAGCATCTTCCGCGCCTTTTCTTCGCCCTCTTCGACGGATCCGGTCATTTTGAAAGTTTTCATTAAGACCGCTGCCATGCGAAGAGTGAGTTCCGTGACCTGCGGCACATATTTTCCCTGCATCACATCAAGCGATTCCTTGATCTCGAGGGCGTTTCCGACAGTGTAGCCCAACGGCTCGTCCATATTTGTGAAAAGGACATCGACACTCCTTCCGAAACGCCTGCCTATTGCCTGCATCGTCTTGGCGAGACGCGTTCCCGAAGCGAGATCCTTCATGAAAGCACCTTCGCCGATTTTTATATCGAGAATAAGACCGTTTATCCCTTCAGCCAGCTTTTTGCTCATGATCGAAGATGCGATGAGCGGCACCGATTCGATAGTTCCCGTCACGTCGCGGAGGGCGTAGAGCCTTTTGTCGAGCGGCGCGATCTCGGGAGTCTGACCGATGAGCGACATTTTGTTCGTCCTCACGATCTTTTTGAAAGTCTCTTTGTCGATATTTACCGAAAAACCGGGGATAGATTCAAGTTTGTCGAGAGTTCCGCCCGTGTGGCCGAGCCCGCGCCCTGAGATCATCGGCACATAAAACCCGAGTTCTGCAAGGAGAGGAGCGAGAGGGATCGAAATTTTGTCGCCGACGCCGCCTGTCGAATGTTTGTCGACTACAATGCCGTCGATATCCGAGAAATCGAGGACTTCGCCGCTGTAAAGCATCTTTTCGGTCCAGGTCTCGAGCTCTTCGTTGTTCAGAGAGTTGAAGAATACCGCCATAAGCATGGCCGACATCTGGTAATCCTTAAGAGTTCCGTCGAGATAGCTTTGCAGGAAGTCAGAAATATCCTCTTTTGAAAGAACCTTTTTGTCCCTTTTGTCTGCGATAATGTCGTAAAACAGGCGCATGGATCCCTCCGTTAAACAATTAAAACTATGAATTATACAGGAAAATCTGAAAAATGAAATTTAGGATGAGCGAAGCCGGCTGTTACTTCTCTTTCGAAAGGAAATTCCAGATGCATGCTGCAAGAGCCGCACCGATGAAAGGACCGACTACAAAAACCCAGAGAGACGCGCACGGAGCGAAGTTTCCGTTGATCGCAGCCGCTATCGCGGGACCGAAACTTCTTGCCGGGTTGACCGATGTTCCGGTAAGACCGATGCCCAGGATATGGACAAGGACAAGGGTGAAACCGATGACTATGCCTGCAAACGAGCCGTGGTTGCCCTTCTTCGACGTTACGCCAAGGATCGTGAAAACGAAGAAGAACGTAAGCAGGATCTCAACGATAAGACCTGCCGCTGCGCTTCCGTTCACGCCTGCGAGACCGTTCGAGCCGAATCCGCCGGTTTTGTCAGCGATCCCGCCGAGACCGAAGATGAGAGCAAGGAGTCCGGAGCCTGCAAGTGCGCCGAGGCACTGGGAGATCCAGTAGCCGAAAAAGTCTTTGATCGTCATTCCGCCGGTCATGAGGACACCGAGTGAAACAGCAGGATTGATGTGACAGCCGGAAATGTTGCCTACACAGTAAGCCATTCCGACGATCGTAAGACCGAAAGCAAAAGCAGTAAGAAGATAGCCGCAGCCCGCAGCCGCATCGCAGCCGACAAGCATTGCCGTACCGCAGCCCAAAGTTACAAGTGCACAAGTGCCGATAAATTCAGCAATGTAAGATCTCATAATAAATTCCTCCAAAAATTAATTAAAAAACCATAGGTGTACAGTATTCAATAGCTTCGCTGTAGCAGTCCATGCTGGTCGCATAGTCCCCGATAGTGCCGTCGGTACGCGCAGTCGACGGATCGCAGAGGATCGTTCCTCCGCCTGTTTCGATCGAATAGAAAGGCGGGAATTCGCCCTCTTCCATCTCTTCCATGCTGAATGTGTCCGGAATGCAGATCGAGATCTCAAGCCCCGTTGTTTCGCAGATCCACTGGTGGTGATCCTCGTTGCTGAATTCTTCAGCCCATTCAGTCTCCGTTCTGCAGATGAGACCGAAGTCGGGTTCTTCGGGATCTTCTTCATACACGGTGTCGCCGCAGTATTCATAGTAATCCATATAGCACTGTTCGACATTCTCGTTCGTGCATTCGAATTTCCGGTCACCTGCCTGATAGTAGTTTTTTCCGTCGCCGCTCATCGAAGCGCAGTATTTCGACATTTCTCCGGTATTTTCACATATTCCCTGATCTTCGCAGTAGTAACCGTCTTCATATTCGCCGTCAAGAGCTCCACAGTACTGCTCCATTTCCATGATGCAGTCATAATTATTGTCAGTTTTGCATTTGAACTCCTTGCCGTCGACTTTTACCGAATAGATCTTGGTATTTTCGCCGGTGAAAGCCCCTTCGATGCAGTAAACTATCTCTTCGCCTGTTTTCTGGCAGTAAATAGATTCGTTATCTTCTTCATATTCATCGTCTGCTGTCCCGTCGAGCTTATCCCACTCACGCGCGGTCTTGCATGTGACCTTGCCTGACGAGCCGCCGCCGTTATTGCTGGAATTTTCTTCTTCGACTTCGTCAACAACAATGAAAGTATAGTCTGAGAAGTGTCCGGTCGTCATCATGATCGGATCGCCTGCCGCTGCATTCATGATCGGGTCTCCCGCAGCATTGGTCATGATCGGGTCTCCTGCCGAAGCAAGCATGATGGGATCACCTGCGGCCGCATTCATGATCGGGTCTCCCGCAGCGGTCGTAAGATTTCCGTTGCTGATCATTATAGGATCGCCGGCTGCAGTCGTCATTATCGGATCTCCAGCTTCGTCAAATCCGCCGAACAGCGCATAAGCTCCTTTTTCGCTGTAGCTCCACGTTCCGTCGCTTTTCATAACGGCCGCCGCAACAGTTTTGCCTTTTACAGCCTTTTCCGCATTGATCGTGATTATAACAGGTTTTTTGAATTTCGTGCCTGAAGGACCGAATTCAACGACATTGGATGCAAGCGCTTTTTTGTTGTTGAATCCGTCTGTTTTATAGAGTGTTACCGAGATTTCGGTGTCTTTGTCGAGTGCGCCGGCAGGGATTTTTATCTTTGCTTCACCGCCTGCGATTTCGATTTCACCGCCTTCTTCAGCTTTGACAGTCTGCGATTTTTCTTCAACGATCTTTTTGCTTTCGCCGCCGCCGCAGCTTACAGCAAGAAACATGGCTGCGATAACAAGAACCAAAATTTTTTTCATAACAACCTCCGCAAATGATTAATGTTGTTTGGAACCGCTTTTTTTGCTTATGATTTCTTCAGCTTTTTCAAAAGCTTCCTGGATCTTCAGATATCCGGCAACGCCCTCAAGCATCTCCACCGGCTCGTCCTTGATGAAGATCCCGATCGTCGGCACCGCCTTTATCTTGCACGGAACTATGACTTTGCCTTCGGTATCCTGCGCCAGATTGAACGCTCCGACACGGGCACGCCCTTTGAAATCGGTCGCGAACTTGGTCAAAGTCGAATAGACCATATTGCACGGCTGTGATTTTTCGACATAAAAATCGACAATTACAGGAACGGGAGAGTTTTTGAGCGAAGGATAGAAAGTCTCCATCGAAAGTTCGACCGGATAGACCTTTTCATGCGGCAAAATACTTTTCAAAACATCAAAAAAACTCATTTTTCCTCCGTATTTTCGGAAATCACTGTGACTTTCCCGTTGCTCAGAAGGTATCTGCTTCCGTCAGAAGCGTCAACAGCCGCGCCGTTTCCGTCAAATTCAAGTTTATAACCGTTTTTCGAGACCCAGCCGTGTATTTTGGCAGGAACTCCGTAGACAAGAGCAAAATCGGGAACATCCTGTGTCACAACGCTCCCGGCTCCGACAAGCGAGTATTTTCCGACAGTCACACCGCACACGATCGTCGCGTTTGCGCCGACGGAACACCCTTTTTTCATCAAAGTCCTTTTAAATTCGTGCTTGCGTTCAACGAAAGCCCGCGGATTGATGACATTCGTAAAAACCATTGACGGCCCGAGAAAAACATCGTCTTCCACTTCCACGCCGTCGTAGATCGAAATGTTGTTCTGCACCTTGACACCGTTGCCGATATTGACATTCGCACCGACAACGCAGTTCTGACCAATGTTGCACCTTTCTCCGATCCTCGTGTTTTTCAAAATGTGCGAAAAGCACCAGATCTTCGTGTTTTTTCCGATAGTTACGCCGTCATCGACGATAGCCGTTTCATGAACGAAATAATCTTTTTCCATTATTTTCCCCAGCTTTTCAGGAACGGGTGATATTCGCCGCGCAACCCGATCGGAATGGCGTTTCTGATGTTGAAAGCGATCTCGACCGCCGTTCTTGCGTCTTCAAGCGAAAAACCCTCGCCGGCAAGAATTTTTTCATAACTTTTTGTGTGAAGCTCAGTGAAACCTTCGCTGAATTCCAATTCTTCGCCGTCGATCGTGATGGAGCGGAAAGTGCGTTTTCCAGCCTCTTTAACAGCTTTCGGCAGCATATTGTCGTTTATGCTGAGGAACCAGCGGACCCTTGCGCGCTGGAACTGCATGAAACCCGCCGCGACATCCTTTTCCTGAACGTGAAGGATATTCTTCTGGACATACCCGAAGATCCACTGAAGCATATCGAAAAAATGGATACCGATGTTGGTAGCCATTCCGCCCGATTTCGAGATGTCGCCTTTCCACGAAACATCATACCATCTTCCGCGGCTCGTGATGTATGTGAGGTCGATGTCGTAAATTTTGTCTTTAGGCCCTTCCTCGATCCTCTTTTTAAGTTCCATGATTGTCGGATGGAGCCTGAGCTGGAGGATAGTGTTCACATGATGCCCGGTCTCATTTTCGATGATCTTGAGATTGTCAACTGTCCACGGATTGAGGACGAGCGGCTTCTCGCAGATCGCGTCGGCATCGTTTCTCAGAGCGATCCTGATATGTGCGTCGTGCAGATAGTTCGGCGAAGTTATGCTCACGTAGTCGATCTTCGTCTCGCGCCTTCTCAGTTTGTCAAGATGACGGTCGAACCGCTCGAATTCGGTAAAGAATTCGGCTTCGGGAAAGTATGAGTCGATTATCCCGATACTGTCGCACGGATCCATTATTGCGATCAGATTGTTTCCTGTGTCTTTGATGGCGCGCATGTGCCTCGGAGCGATATAACCTGCCGCGCCGATAAGGGCAAAATTCTTCATTTATGTCTCCTTTTTTAGCAATCAAACAAAAAAACGCGGTATTTTAGCAGAATTTTGAAATTTTGGAATAATTTTTAAAATCAAGCTGTTGAAGAGTGTGATCCGGCGTAAAAACGGATATTTGCGGCGAATATTTGCTTTTTCAGTATAAAAACCATATAATATCCGTCGTTTTTTTGTTTATGTTATTTTGATAACCTATCAAAGGAGGATTTCTTGAAAAAATTATTGATTCTTGCTTCCGTCTTTGCTCTTTGCCTCAGCATGATAGTTTCATGCGGCGAAAAGAAAGAGCCCGAAGCGAAAGAGAAAGTCAAACTTTCTTTCCACGTTATGAGTAAGTGTCCCTATGGTGTTCAGGTCCTGAACGCAGTAAAACCGGCTCTAGACCAGCTCGGCAACGCTGTTGATTTCGAACTCAACTACATCGCAAACGAAAAGGACGGCAACTGGATGCCGATGCACGGAGCAACAGAGCGTCAGGGCGACAAAACATCCCTCTGCGCAAAGAAGTATCTCCCGAAAGACTACATGAACCTTATCGTCTGCATGAACAAAGAGTCGAGAAAGATCCCCGAAAACTTTGAAAGCTGCGCAGGTGAACTCAAACTCGACATCGCAAAAGTAAAGGCATGCGCTGACGGCGACGAAGGCGAAGGCCTTCTTATCGAAAGCTACAAGTTCTCGAAGAGCAAAAATGCAAACGGCTCTCCGACCATCTTCCTCGCAGGAAATCCCTACAGAGGCGGAAGAACTTCCAACGACTTCCTCAGAGCTGTCTGCGGCGAATACAAGACCGCGAAACCCGAAGTCTGCAACTCGATCCCGGAACCGGCGAAAGTAAATGTTACCGTCATTTCCGACAAAAGATGCAAAGAGTGCAGACCGGAAGGCCTTGTAAACCAGCTTAAAGGAATGTTCCCGGGACTCATCCCCGAGATCATCGACTACTCGGATGCAAAAGCTCAGGAAATGTATAAGAAATTCGCTGAAGCGGGTTTCAAGACACTTCCCATCATCGCTTTCGAAGAATCTGTCGAAAAGACCGAAGAATACCAGAAGATCGCACGCTGGGCGGTAAAAGGCGGCGGTGCTGTCCTTCTCAGAGTCGGCGCTAAATTCGACCCGACCAAAGAGATCTGCGACAACGGCATCGACGACACGAACAACGGCAAAGTTGACTGCGCCGATGACGACTGCAAAGAAGAAATGGTCTGCAGAAAAGAGATCCCGGCAAGAGTCGACCTTTTCGTTATGAGCCAGTGCCCCTACGGCGTTATGGCGCTCAACGCGATGAAAGAAGTCTTCGAAGCTTTCAAAGGCGACAAACTTGACTTCCACGTAAACTACATCGCAAACGAACTCGAACCCGGCAAATTCCAGGCACTCCACGGACAGGGCGAAGTTGACGAAAACATCCGCGAACTCTGCGCTATCAAACACTATCCGAAGGATTACATGGACTACATCTGGTGCCGCAACGAGAACATCAGAAGCACCGACTGGCAGAAATGCGCAACGGGCAAGATCAAAGCTGACGTCATCGAAAAATGCTTCACCGGCGGCGAAGGTGTAAAACTTCACAGCGAAAACATCAAGATCGGAAACGCTATCGGCATCGGCGGCAGCCCGACCTGGCTCATCAACAACAAGTTCCAGGGCGGCGGCGTTGCTGCAAACGACATCCAGAGACAGATCTGCGCTCACAACCCGAACCTCAAAGGCTGCGCGGCTGACAAAGCTATCAAAGCCGGCGACAAACCTGCTCCTCAGGGCGGCTGCGGCGAATAATTCTCTTTGACGCGCCGTCTGCATGGCGGCGCTTCGTTCTTATCAATCAAATTCAGTCAATCGTAATGACGTGACGATGTAACGACGTAACGTCAGTAGTTTTACTTTTTCCAGAATGCTCTTGTAAAAACTACCATGACGGTGAAGACTTCAAGTCGTCCCATGATCATCGCAGCGGACAGGAACCACTTTACCCAGTCTTTAAAGAAGTGATAGTTCTCAACCGGACCGATCCTGCCGAATCCCGGGCCGATATTTCCGACAGTCGAGAGTGCCGCCGTGAAAGCGGTCAGAACGCTGACTCCTGAAGCGGCGCAGATACATGCGGTGGTAAGAACGCAGACGGCGTAAAGAAATACGAACGCCGAGATCGAATAGATCATGTCCTTTTTGACAACATTGCCGTCGATGAAGATCGTCATTATGGCTTTAGGATGGACAAGATACTTGAGTTCGTTTATTGCAAGTTTCATGAGCGTGACTATGCGTATAAGTTTCACGCCGCCGCTGGTCGAACCGCTGCATGCACCTGCAAACATTAAAAGAAAAATGATATACTGTGCAAACGGCGGCCACTGCTTGTAATCGGCTGTCGCAAAACCTGTCGTCGTCAGGATCGAAACGACCTGGAACATTGCCTGTCTGATCGAACCGTGAACAGAATAGAGTTTGTGATACAAAAGACTGTGCGCCACTATTATCGTTCCGATCACGATGACCGCAAGATAGACCCTGAGTTCGGTGTTTTTGAAGATCCGCTTGGTCCTTCCCGTGATTATTTTGTAGTGCAGAGTAAAACTCATGCCGGCAAGGATCATAAAAACTATGACTATCCACTCGATGAAGGGGGAGTTGTATGCGCCGACCGAAGCGTTTTTCGGGGAAAATCCGCCTGTCGCTATGGTCGCAAAAGCGTGGTTGAAGGCATCGAAATACGACATTCCGGCAAGATTGAGCAGCATCGCCTCGACGACCGTAAGTCCGACATAGATCCCCCAGAGCGTTTTTGCGGTCTCGCTTATCCTTGGCGATATTTTATCGACCGTGGGACCCGGCGCCTCGGCTTTGAGGAGCTGGAGGCCTCCGACACCCAGAAGCGGAAGGATGGCAACAGCAAGAACGATGATACCCATACCGCCCAGCCAGTGTGTAAGGCTGCGCCAGAAGAGCATCGACTTCGGCAAGACCTCGATATCGGTCAGGATCGTTGCCCCTGTTGTCGAAAATCCGGAAACTGTCTCGAAAAACGCCTCCGAAAAGTTCGGTATCGCCCCGGAAATATAGAAAGGAAGCGCTCCGACAAAAGAGATCATGACCCAGCACAGAACGACAAGAACGAAACTCTCCTTCACGGCAATCTTTGTTATCTGCCACCTTCTCGAGAAGTAGAATGCTGCAGCACAGACGGCACTTGTCGAGATCATGACATAGAGAAAAGCACTGAGGGCAACAGGTTCACGGTAGTAGACCGCGACCATAGACGGAAGCACCATCGCGACTGCGACGAAAGAAACAATAAGGATTAAAGGTTTTAATATCGTCCTGAAATTCATAAGTCAGAAAAAATCATTTCAACTTTGGGAACGTTTTGTTTTTTCATAATTATAATAACACTGTCACCCGATTTTATCTCGAAGTTACCGTTGGGGATCGAGATCTCCTTGTTTCTCGTGACAGCTGCGATGATCGAGTTTTCGGGCATATTGAGCTCTTTTATCTGCTTTCCGCAGGCGTTGCATTCTCCCGAGACAAGAATCTCGACGGCTTCCGCCTCTCCGTCGAAAAGAGTGTGCAGCGTGATTATCTTTCCGCGCCTGATGTATTTCAGGATAGCGTCGACCGTGCTTCGTTTCGGACTTACCGTGGCATCGACTCCGAGTTTCTGCGCGATCGAGATGTAGCTTTCCTTGCTGACCGACGCGACAGCCCTTTCGACTCCGATACTTTTTGCGTAAAGTGCAGAAAGGACATTGAGCTCCTGATTTTCAGTGACCGTGATGATAAGGTCGACCTCGTTCAGCCGTTCTTCTTCAAAGATCGACTCATTCCTGACATCGCCGTTTATGACAAGGACGTTCGGATATCTTCTTGAGATCTCTTTAGCCTCCTCGTAGTCTTCAGAAAGAAGTTTGATGTTTATCTGCATCATCGAAAGAGTACGGAGAAGATTTCTTGCGATCTTGGTCGTTCCGACAATAAGCGCAGTCTCGATCTTTTTTATCTTTTTGCCCGTCTTCGCAAAAATATAGTCCATAGCCTTCTCGTCTGCGACGATATAGACCTCGTCACCTTCGCGGACTACCGTGTTTCCGGAAGGGATGAGCACCGATTCGCCTCGTTTTATCAAAGCTATGATGAACTGTTTGTTTATTTCTTTCCTGATCCTTATGAGGTTTTTGTTCCTGAAGGCCGAATTTCTGTCAACGATCTCATTCCGGACAGTGATGTTGCTCCCTTCAAAAGCCAGGACGTCGCTCAGCGCCCCCTGTTTGACGACTTCGGCGATATGGCTCGCGGCAGCCATCTCCGGTGAAATGATGTAGTCCGCACCGAGGAAAGGATTGCCCTGAAACTCGGCATGGGAATAATCCAGGTTGCTGACACGCGCGATCTTTTTGAGTTTCAGCATCGATCCGTCCGAAGAAGACGAAGCCGCGATCGAACACGCGATGAGGTTGGTTTCATCCTTGTTGGTTGCCGCGATGAAGTAATCCCCGTCGGAAAGGTCAAGTTCCTGCATAGTCTGACTTCTGTTTATTTCTTTATTGAGGACAAGGCAGTCGAGGTTGCTTTCAAGAAACTTCGCGCGTATCGGATCACGCTCTATGACGACGACATCCTTTCCTTCTTTGACCAGATGTCTGGCAATATCGTAGCCGACAGCACCGGCTCCGGCAATGACAAATTTCATTAAAACTCCAAGAACATTGAAAAAACCGAAAATATTACAATCAGAAAGCGGATTGTCAAATTTTGGGTCAAATACAGATTTTCCTTTTAATATGATCGATTAGTGATAATATATTCACGGTTTGGTCATGTTTTTTGCATTTAGTCAGGAGGTTGACATGGTTGATGACTATAGGAGCGAGATACGTAGGAATCATCGGAATGTTGTTTTGCTCTGTATTGCCTCCGTTCTGATAAATGTCGTTTTTGCGCGTATGGCGCAGTTTTTATCCCAGCATTCGGGCATGCAGCTTTGGTTCGACACTATCGGGACTATTCTCGCCGCAGCACTGGGCGGCTACCTTCCGGGCATTTTCGTCGGTCTCGTCACAAATTTCATGAAGGGTTTCATGGATTTTGCATCGATATACTACTCTGCCATGAACGTTCTTATAGCCGCGACTTCCGCCCTTCTGGCAAACCACGGTTTTCTTACGAAAAAGTGGAAGATCCCGTTTTTCATACTTGTCATGGCTTTTATCGGCGGTGTGATCGGCGGTATCCTTCCAAGTATCGTCAACTCCATTCCGTCAGCCGGATTTCTGCATGATCTGCTGTGGGATCTGGCGGATAAAACTATCTCGGTACTCTTAGTCGTCACAATCGTCCGGGCGATCCCGCCTGCAACGCGGGAGACGCTCCGTTTCAACGGCTGGAAGCAGACACCGCTGACGAAAAACGATCTGGAAGAGATCAAAAAGACGATCCAGTGCCGTTCAGTTTTTTTAAGATCAAAAATAATCTTTATTCTGGCGGCTGCACTCGTCACGCTGGCAGTAACAGCATCAACGATCAGCTTTATACTCTACAGGAACGCGCTTCTCGACGAATATTCCGAATTTGCCCGCGAAGTCACGATCGCGGTCTCCGAGGTCCTGGATCACGAGAAGATCGACGAATACATCTCAAGCAAAGGCAAGGATCAGCTGTATCTCGAAGTCATGCACAAACTTGAAGACATCAAGACCTCCTCCCACACCGTAAAGTTCATCTACATCTACAAGATCGAAGAGGACGGAGGACATGTGGTGTTTGACCTTCATTCAAACAACGAGAGTGATTCCATCCCGGGCAAACTGGTAAAATTCGATCCCGCTTTCGAACCTTATATTCCGACACTTCTTGAGGGAGGCGAGATCGAACCGGTCATTTCAGACAGCGCTTTCGGAGAGCTTCTTTCGGTCTACACTCCAGTAAAGAATTCCGCCGGAAAGACTGTCAGCTACATCGGAGCGGACATCCCGATGTCCATGATCGTCGGCAAGGAACTGAACTTCCTGACTCAGATGGTATTCCTCTTTCTTGGCTTCGTAATACTGATCATCGCGATCGTCGTCTGGTTCGTCGATTACAACGTTGTCTTTCCGATCAACTCCATGACGATGCGTACGAGCGAGTTTGCCTACAGCGGCAACAACGCGCTGGAAGAGAACATCGAAAAGATCCGCCGGCTCGATATCCACACCGGGGACGAGGTGGAAAATCTGTATAAGGCTTTCACAAAGATGACCGAGGATACGATGGGTTACGTCGACAAGATCGTCAGTTCGGCAGAGCATATAGCGCAGATCCACAGCACTTTCGGAAAGGTCGTTTCGCCTCAGGTCAGGGATTTCCTGCTTTCCGACAATCCCGATCTCGGCGGCCAGGATCTCGATGTCACCGTAATGTTCTGCGATATCCGAGGATTCACCACTCTCTCCGAAAAGCTCGAACCCAAGGAGATAGTCCTTCTTCTGAACCGCTATTTCACCCGTCTTGAGAAACCGATCGTTGAAAACGGCGGTATCATAAACAAGTACATCGGCGACGCGATAATGGCGGTTTTCGGCGTTCCGCTCAAGTCGGAAACGCACGCTTACGACGCATGGAAAGCCGCTCAGGGAATGAGAGCGCAGCTTGCAGATCTTAACGAGGAACTGAAAAGCGAAGGACAGCCGGAGATCCGCTTCGGGATAGGTTTATGTTCAGGCACAGTGCTCGCCGGAAATATCGGAACGTCGAACAGGCTTGAATATACCGTTATCGGCGATACCGTAAACACCGCAAGCCGCATTGAAAGCCTTTGCAAAACCTACAAAACAGACCTGCTCATATCCGAGCAGACGAAATCGCTTCTTCCTGACGACGTCTCTCTGACATTCATAGCCGAATCGGAGATCCGCGGCAAAGAGAAACGGATCAAGCTTTATTCTTAAGAATTTTGTGCCGTAACGGCAGGATTTTTCAAAGAAAGAGTTTCTGCGGATTTTCGCAATGACACGTCGCAAGACATTCGGTTATAAAATAAAATGAGTTATCGGCACAACTGAATATCGACGGTTCGTCTTCAGGATAACAGCCGCATTCGTTAGAGATCCCGGCCGGATCGGCATCTTCGTCAGGAAGTTCGGTATCGTCGTCCGTCTCAGCATCTTCATCATCAGCCGATTCCGGATCTCCGCCCTCTTCGTCCGGATCTCTGGTGATCCCTGCTGCTTCGCCGCAAAGTCCGTTTTCGTAGGAAACGCAGATCTTATTGCCTGAATTGACGGCATAGCAGTTCGCAAAGCACGCGTTGAAAACAGAGATCTTGCCGTCGCAGCAGACCGGAAGATAGTCGGGAGTCCCGCCGCAGCCGCAGCCGGCATTCGAGAATCCTTCAGGGAACGGGTCACTTTCAGGAAAAACATAGACCTCACCATCTTCATCAGGAATTTCTGCGTCATCGTTGCTGTCACTGTCAGCCCCCGGCAGATCATCGTCGTTCCAGCTGTCAGTAGGTTCGGCGGCCGGCGCTCCGCCATCAGCGCCGTTTTCCTCAGCGTCGGTATCGGCGCCGCTGTCTTCGTTCCAATCGTCGTAATTCCCGGCGTCTGCCGAGTCGGAATTTTCACCTTCGTAGATCTCGTCGGGCAGTCCCTCGGTATAGTCCGCATCGTCAAGCGACTTGTCGCCCAAATTTACAAAATGGTCACATGAAAAAATAAGGAAAACCGCTAAAACAACTATAAGGAATCTACTTTTCATCGATTATGCCCTTAATTTCGCGGCTGCGGAAACTTCTCGGAAACTCTCTGAGGTAGTCGTGGCAGAGCGGGAGAGCCTTGTTGCCCGATCTCTTCTGCGAAATGCAGCCCTTTATCATAAGTTCTTCTTTATAGACCCGGCTTTCGCGCATAACGCCGCCGTATTTCTTGACCAGATTTGCGATCTCTCCCCAATCCTTTTTCGATTCGTGGATGGAAACAAGCTCGAAAAGCGCTTTGTCGGGCTCTTTGCCTTTCTCGATCTCCATCGTGAACAACTGTTGCGCGGCCCCGGTCTTTCCTGCTGCAAGGGCTTCTCTTCCCTGGAACAGGAAGGATTTTCCGGGAGTCAGCGCAAAGTCATGTTTCTTAGGATTGTTTTTTGTCTTTTTTCCAGTGGTCGTTATGGCATTGAGTCTGTCTTTATTGCTGGTGTATTCAAAAGTTCTGTTCATATCCTTGGAAAGCTGCGTCGCCGAACCGTTGGATTTTTCAATGATCTCGACAAGTCCGCTGAAGACTTCGGCTGTAAGCCTTCCGTCCGAATAGTCGAGCGTGAACGACGTTCCGAGGACTCTGACAAGGAATTTTCCGTCGACATCTATCCTGAAATCGTTGCCCGTAACGACATCGAACTTCGCCTTTCCGCTTTTCATCGTGACATCGGTGTCGCTGACCTTATCAAGATAAGTCTTTGATATTACTGAAATCGTAGCTTTTGCAAGTTTGACTTCGGCACCGCTTTCCCTTTCGCCCGGAGCATAGTCTTCTTTAGTTTCGGCCGCTGTCTCAGCGCCTGCGGCAGTTGCGACTTCGACTTCGTTTTCGGTGTTTTCAGACGGTTTTTCACGGTTAAAAAGTGTGACCGCAACTATTACGGCAAGTGCAAGCGAAAACGCCAGAGCCGGTTTGAACCATGAAGCGAAAAGAGCGGAAAGACTGAAACCTTTCTCCTTTTCAGGCTCATTTTCTTCTTCAAAAGGCAGATTTGCAAACGATTTTGCAGCGATTTCAGCGACTTTCGCCTCTTCTACTGCCGGAATGAACTCCCGGGCCTCGGCGAATATCTCCTTACAGTCAGAGAAACTTTTTATCATCGCCGCACATTCCGGACAGTTTTTTATGTGTTCTTCCGTTACCGGCAGAAGAACATATCTGCCGTCAGCGAGAGCGATGGCTTCTTCTACTGTTATGTGTTTAAAGGATGCCATTAAAAAAACCTCTACATACTTCCGTTCAATATTTCATAAAGCTCCTTTTTGGCCTGGTTTATCCTTGACCAGACTGTCTGGAGCGGTTGTTTCAAAATCCCGGCGATATCCTTCAGCGGCACGCCCTCGACTTCGTAAAGGGTGAGGACAAGGCGTTTTTCGGGCGATATCTTTTTCATCGCGCCGTTCACCATCTGTGCTTTTTCCTGCTTTATCATCGAAGATTCGCTTCCTGCCGATCTGTCACTGATCTGAAGGAAGAATTCCGGCTCCTCCGCCGTTTCGCCGCGGTCAAAATGCTTGCGGACATACTGGTAAGCCGTATTCACCGCGATCCTGTAGAGAAAAGTCGAAAAAAGCGAATCTTTCCGGTAAGTTTTGATCGACCTCGCCATTTCAGTGAAAACTTCCTGCACAATATCCTCCGCATCGGCACTTTTGCCGACGATCCTGTAAACTGTGGCCGCGACTTTGCCGTAGTAGCGCGTCACAAGTTCACTCCACGCCTTCTGGTTTTTTTCGAGCAGTGCGAGATCAATGAGAATGTTGTCATCGAGATCTTTCAAAGCCAGGTTTTTCTTCACCACCCAAAAATCCTCGTATTTAGTTGCACTTCCACCCGTTTTTTATTGAAAAAAAATGAAAAAAATTCAAAAAAAATCGAGCTCACCAGGAAAACCTCAACAAAATCAACTATGTTTATTTTTAAAAAAAGTTGAGAAAAACAGTATCAAAGCGGCAAAAAAGACTACTGCGTCCGCCTTAAAAAGGTCGCCTGTCATAAAAGCGCCGGCAATAACGGTTCCTGTCATCAGCAGGGAAGCTGCCGTTCTCGTCACCATTTTTGAAACGAATCCGCGCTCCGAATCGTTCAAAAGCACCATGATCCTATGCTGGATAGTGCCGTTTTCGAGTTTTTCCGTGATATTCGTTATCGTTCCCGGCATCGTGTGGACTGTATCCACGATCTTTTCAAGCGCTCCCGTCGCCTCGGCCGCAATGTTTTCGGGAGTGAACTTCTGCATGATTATCTCTTTCGAAAGTTTTCCGGCGACTGTCATAAGCTCGAAATCGGGATCAAGCTTCCTGCAAAGCCCCTCGATCATCGAAAAACTTCTGATGAGCTGGGTCAGCTCTCTCGGCACTTTCAACTTATATTTGAATATAACGCCAGAAATTTTTCCGACTACTTCCGCCGTATTTATCTCAGCCAGATTATCAGGCAAGTCCTCGAAAATATTGCGCAGATCACGCACGAACAGTTCTTTGTCAGAAATTTCGCCGCCATCGCTGAGTTCCAGGCAGATGCGGGCGGTCTTTTCCCAGTCTTTCGCAACAAAAGCTATAAAAAGATCTGCCAGTTTGCTGCGCATAAACTTGTCGACATATCCGCACATCCCGGTGTCGATAACAGCTATCTCGTTGTTTTCTTTAAAGAAAATATTCCCTTCATGCAGATCGGCATGGAAAAATCCGTCGTTCAGGATCATTTTCATCAAGACTTCCGCTCCTCTGCCGGCGATGACTTTTCTGTCAAAAGTTTCTTTGTTTTCCGGCTTTACGACATCGTCGAGCTTGAGTGCGAAGATCCTCTCCATGACCAGGATCTTGTTGGTGCAGAGCGTTCCGAACATTTTCGGGAAATGCAGCCAGCTCCACTTCGGCGAACTGAAATTTTTGACGAATCTCTCGTTGTTCGACTTCTCGAGCATAAGGTCGAGCTCCATGTTCATCGTCTGGAAAAATTCTTCCGCGATCGCCTCGAAATCTATGTTTTTCGAATAGGAAGTCTTGTTGATGTAGTGCGCTATCGTGAAGATGAGCGCCATATCGTCGCGTATAGTCTCGGTTATCCCGGGTTTTCTCACTTTTACGACAACTTTTTCGCCTGTCTCTTTCAAAGTCGCGCCGTAAACCTGCGAGATCGAAGCGGCAGCGATGGGATTTTCATCGAACTCCGAAAAAACATCGCCTATTTCGGCGCAAAGTTCGCTTTCGATTATCGGTTTTATCCTGTCGAATGCGATCGGCTTGACATTGTCGGTAAGTTTTTTGAACTCTTCAGCCATCGAGGCAGGAATGATATCGCTTCTTAGAGACATCATCTGTCCCAGTTTGATGAAGGTGGTGCCGAGTTCTTCAAAAGCCTCGCGTATATTTTTTTCGAGTCTCGGATCGTCCGTTTCATCGGAAAGCCTTGAGATCCCGAATTTTTTGAAAAATGTCTGCGGAAGATATTTTCCGAGCCCGTGTTTGTTGAGAACGGTGATGATCTCCCTGATCCTTTTGAGTTTGTTCAGATCCATTTTTCACCCTTTACAGATAAGTCCTGACGAATATTTTATCGCGCTTCGTGATGCGCCTCATTTCCATTGCCATTCTTTCAAGCTGCTCCAGCGAATAGCTTTCAGCCGCTTTCGCTTCCGGCAGGAATGCATTGTCGCTGATAAACTTCTGCAGATAGTAAACGGCGTTTTCCGGAATAAAATCAGCCATTTTGCAAAGACGCTCGTAACTTTCCACAAGTTTCGGATACATCGTTGTCCGGTATTCGACTTTCGCATGACTCTGATCTTCCAGAAGTTTTTTCGTCGCAAGCAGCTTTTCCCCGACTTCGTTTTTCGGCAGCTTGCAGCCGAGTTCGCCGTAAAGATCGGGAGTCGTTTTTATGTCGATCGCGATATAGGAAAGATACGGAAGTATCTTCTCGATAAATTCAGGCTTCAAACCGTTCGAATCAATTTTTACGTCGATAGCGAAACGCTCTTTTATCTCTTTCACGAGGTCGATAAGCTCGTCGTAAAGCGAAGTTTCCCCGCCAGAAAACGAAACGCCGTCGATGAATTTCAGCCTTTTCTGAATATCGGAAATTATATGATCCCTCGAAAGCCATTTTTCCTGAGGCGGGACCTCAAAAAGCGACGAATTGTGGCAGTAAGGACAGCGCAGATTGCAGCCCGAAAAGAAAAAAAGGGTCGCGATTTTTTCCGGAAAATCGACTAACGAAGTCTGGACATGACCGGTGATCGGAAGCATTGCATTCTCCTGTTAAACATGCAAAAACATTACGCTTTTCTATTAACCAAGTGATAATCGCGCTGAGCTGTCGGATAGATTATCATGTCTGAAACATTGACGTGCGGAGGTCTTGTTACGACATAAAGCACTGCATCTGCGATATCTTCGGCGTGAAGCGGCTCGTAACCTTCGTAAACTTTGTCGGCGCGCGCCTGATCTCCTTCAAAACGGACCATGCTGAACTCAGTTTCGACTGCGCCCGGATCGATCGTCGTGACCCTGAGAGAAGTTTTGAGGAGATCCTTCCTGAGGCCGTTGGTTATCGCGTTGACTGCGTGTTTCGTAGCACAGTAGACCGTGCCGCCGGGGTATGTCCCGCGTCCTGCAGTCGAACCGATGTTCACGATGTGCCCTTTGTCGCGTGCGACCATTCCGGGAAGGACCGCTTTCGTGACATAAAGCAGACCTTTGACATTGGTGTCGATCATCTGCTCCCAGTCCGAAATTTTGTTGTCGTAAAGGGGAGTCATGTCTTTGGCAAGTCCGGCATTGTTGACTAAGATCTCAATATTCTTGAACTCTTCCGGAAGTTCCGCAAAAAACTTTTCGACATCTTTCTGATTTCTGACATCAAGAACTCCGGCAAAACATCTGATTTCGTATTTGTCACTTAAATACTGCGAAAATTCTCTGATCTTTTCTCCTCTTCTCGCCGAAATGACAAGATCACAGCCGGCTTCCGCCAAAGATTCGGCGATCGCCGCACCGATCCCCGAGCTTGCCCCTGTGACACACGCGATCTTTCCTGAAATATCGAACATTTTCCACCTCAAAGAAGTTTATAAACAACAAAAACGCACCGATTATACTCAAATTTTCAAAACTTCAGCCGCTATCCTTTCACGCCGCCGGCAGTGAGTCCGCCGATAAGACTTTTCTGCAGAATAAAGAAAAGGATCATTACGGGAAGCGAAACGATTATTGCGCCGGCTGCAAAGTGTCCCCACTCGGTCGAATAGCTTCCGACATAGTGCTGAAGCGTTACCGGAAGCGTGAACGCCTTTTCGTCACCAAGGAAAGTTGCTGCAAGGATGAACTCGTTCCAAGCCGTCATGAAGCTGAAAAGCGCAGTCACGACTATCGCCGGTCTTGCAAGCGGCATGACGATTTTTATGAAGATCGTCCACTGCGAAGCTCCGTCCATGATCGCCGCCTCCTCGAGATCCTTCGGGATCGTGTCGAAATAGCCTTTGAGCATCCAGACACAGAAAGGGATCGCCGTCGTCGAATAAACGAGAACGAGCCCAGCCATGCTGTTGAGGAGACCGAGCTTGTCAAGCAGGATGTAAAGCGGGATCGCCATGACGACGCCCGGGAACATCTGGCTCACGAGGAACATCTTCATTCCGAAGTTTTTTCCGGGGAACTCAAAACGCGAAAATGCGTAACCTGCCGTAGTTGCAAGAGTTATCCCCAAAAGAGTCGTCGCCGCCGAAATAATGACGCTGTTCAGGAACTGCCTGCCGAAAAGCCAGCTTCCGTTCGAATCCGTAGTAAAAATGACATCCTTGAAGTTGCTCAAGGTAAACTCGGTCGGGATCGGATTTGCCGAAAGCGAAAATCCCTGGCCGCTCGAAAGAGCCATTTTTATGACCCAGAGCACAGGATAAATAACGATCGCGCATATAACAATCAGTGAAAGGTGCATAAGCACTGCCTTTCCGAGACTGACTTCCTTTTTTGCCATAACGAACCTCCGAAAAGAAACGCTGTATTTTATTCAAAAAATAAAAAATGGACAGATTTTTTTGTGCTCAAGGACATTCAAGGCGGAGACCGGCCGGCCGGTTCTTTTAAAAAATTGCTTTTTGCCCTTTTTAATGTATTATCGCGCCCGATTTTTTTGTTTGTATCATATTTGAGGTTTGCAATGTTAAAGTTTGTGATTTTTTTGATTTTTTCGGTTGTTTTTTGTTCATGCGGCTCCGAATCTTCCGTCAAGGACGGCAAGCCCGCTTCCTCAAGATCGTCGGCTGCGGCTAAAGCGGCACAAGAGCGTTACCAGCTCACTTCGAAAGGCGACGAGATCAGATTCGACGGCAAAGTCTACGAACTCAAGCAGTATGATGTCAACAAAGACAAAAAGCCCGACATCATCAATGTTTTCAAGAAAGTTCCAAATGAAAAAGGCGGCCACGACCTTTTTGTTTCGGTCAAAATGATGGATCTCAACCACGATTCCAAGATCGATGTATGGCGCTATTTCAACGAGGAGACCGGTGCTGTCGTAAAAGAAGAGCTCGACCTTGATTTCGACAACAATATCGACCGCATCGACTACTTCATCGGCGGAGTCGTAAGAAGGAGCGAATTCGATTTCCAGTTCGATGAAAAACCCGATCTCATCAAAAGTTATGACGAATTCGGCCAGATCCTTTCGATAGAATCAGACCAGAACGGCGACGGCGTTATCGATTACTGGGAATACTACAGGAACGGCGTTATAGAAAAGATCGAAAAGGACACGAACAAAGACGGCAGGCCGGATGTCTCCAAAATGCCGGGAGACGACGATTTCAAGAGCGCGGCTCCTGTTGACGAAAAACTTGAGGCGAAACCTGCAGAAAACATTCAGGAAAAGCCCGAAGACGAGATAAAAGTCGAGATCGAGACTTCCGAAGAGCCCGAACCCGCTGCGGCACAGGCTTCCCAGAACGCCAAAGAGCAGGTAAAAGAAGAACCGAAACCGGCAGAAGCTCAGCCTGCAAAGGAAGAACCGAAGCAGGAAGAACCGAAACCGGCGGAAGGATCCAAATAGTTTTCCTCCACTCTTTTTTCTCCCTTTCAAGAGATCCGAATGAGTGAATTTGTCAGGTTTATCGCTTTAAGATACTTCACTCAAAGCCACCGCAGGCATACACTTTCTCTGATCTCGCTGATATCGGTGCTCGGTCTTTCGCTCGGAGTCGCGACACTGATAATCGTCCTTTCGGTCATGGACGGACTGATCGCGAAGACTGAAGAGATCGTTCTCAAATCGACCACTCACGCCAATGTCTACAGACTTATCGGGAATTTCGACACCTACGACGAAGTCACTCGTCAGGTGCGTTCGATCCCGGGCGTGCTCGGAGCCACTCCGGTCGTTTTCAGAGAAGTGCTCCTGATGTCGGAAAAAGGGCTCGCCACCGCATTCCTCAACGGGATCGATCCTGGCGGCTACAAAACGATCTCCGACCTCAACGAACTTGTGACCGAAGGAGATTACGAATGTCTGGCGAAAGGAGAAAAATGCGGATATGTCGAAAAAAGCATCGCCGCAACGAGTGAGATGGACGATTTCCTCGGCGAAAAGCCGCAGATTTTCCCGGCTGTCCTCGGAGTCGATCTTGCAGCCAGACTGCAGGTCGTCCCCGGATCGGTGATCTCGCTCGTCACATCAGGGTCGAGAAGCTCTGTCGGGGAAGATGCCGTGCCGGTGAGCGGGAATCTTGTCGTTGCAGGGATATTCGAGTCCGGGATGTACGATTACGATTCGCGATACATCTACACCGGACTTGAAGAGACACAAAAGCTCCTCGATATAGGCCGCAATGTCAGTTTTGTTTCAACGAAAGTGGACGAGCCCGGAAAAATACTCGATTTCAAGAGCATGATGACCGAGCGCGTCGGAGGCTTTCCTTTTGCCGTACAGGACTGGCGCGACCTTCACAAGACGACTTTCAAATTCTTCCGTCTGCAGAAGCTGATAATGTTCATAATCCTCGTTTTCATCGCCGTAGTGGCTTCGTTCGGGATAATCACGACTCTTATCATGCTCGTCATCGACAAGACCCGCGAAGTCTCGATCCTGCGTTCAGTCGGCGCGAAGAAACGGGTGATCCGCGGGATCTTCATGTTCGACGGCTTCATAATCGGGCTTTTGGGGACATTATTCGGCTCTGTTTTTGCGGTGATCGTCTGTCTTCTGCTCAAAAATGTCGAATTCGGCATAAGCAAGGAGGTCTACTTCTTTTCGGCTCTGCCTGTGCAGATGTCGTTCTCGACGTTCGCCGTCGTTATATTTTCAACACTCACGATCTCGGTAGCGGCAACGCTTTATCCGAGCATCAAAGCTTCCGGCATCACTCCGGTGGAGGGACTCAGGCATGAATGAAAATTGTCGGAGCGCGGGCGGATCGCCTGCAGACAATGTGATCCTTGCTTTGGAAAACATAAAGAAATCCTACTTTGTCGAAGGCCGCAGGATAGATGTCCTCCGCGGCGTGGATCTTGAAATGAGAGAAGGCGAACGCCTTTCCCTCACAGGAAAAAGCGGCTCAGGGAAGTCTACCCTGCTCAACATCATGGCGACTTTGGAAAAGCCCGATTCAGGAAAACTTCTGCTCAAAGGCGAAAATCCGGCAAAAATGCCGGATTCGAAGCTGAGCGCTTTCAGGAACCGCGAGGTCGGCATCGTTTTCCAGTTTCACCACCTTCTTCCCGAATTTACGGCTCTTGAAAATGTCGCGATACCTCTGATGCTCACACAGTCGAAAAAAAGTTCTCTTGAAAAAGCAGAAAAAATGCTCGAAAGAGTCGGACTGTCGCACCGTCTGAACCACAAGCCGGCTGAACTTTCGGGAGGAGAACAGCAGCGTGTCGCCATCGCAAGGGCGCTTGTCACGGAGCCTGCCCTTCTTTTGATGGACGAACCTACGGGAAATCTGGACAATGAGACAGGAAAAATGATAATAGCACTCATTCTTTCCATTGCCGAGGAAAGAAATTTGACGACTCTTTTCGTGACGCACAATCAGGATTTTGCCGCGGAAATGGGAAGAGTCATTGAGATAAGCGAAGGAGTAGTCCGCAATATATGAATAGGTTTTTTCTTTTTTTCGCTATATTTTTTGCTTTTCTGCCGCTTCTTTCACTGCAGATAGACGATGTCGCGGTCGAAGGGACCATCAGGACCGAGCAGTCCATCCTGACGCAGTATTTCAAAGAAAAGCGGGATTACAGCGAAAAAGAGATAAACGAGATCCTTGAAAAGATCGTAGCGATAGAGATCTTTGAGGATGTCGCGATCTACTACGATGACGCGAAACATCTTCTGAAATTCAAAGTTGTCGAGTTCCCGATAATCCGCTCTGTCAAATTTTCAGGCAACAAGAAAATCGACAACGACGACATCAAGGAAGCTCTCACGGTAAAGAAAAACGAGCTTCTCGACATGAACAAGATCTCCAAGAACACCGCTGCGATACTCGCTGTCTACCACGACAAAGGATACCTTTCGGCAACAGTCGACGCCGATGTCGCGCTCAACAAGGAAAAGCAGGAAGTCAATATCGATTTCAAGATCTCCGAGGGGAAGAAAAGCCGCGTCAAAAAGGTGACTATCGTCGGCAACAAATACCTTGAGGAGGCAGAACTCAAGAAATACATGTCAGTTCAGGAGGACGGACTATTCTCCATCTTCAACGACGGCGGCTACAAAAAGAGCGCGCTCGAAGAGAGCATGGGTGCGATAACCTACCTTTACAACGAAAACGGTTTCGTCGATGTCAAAGTCTCCAAGCCGACAGTAACGATCTCGAAAGACAAACGGGATATCTATATTTCATACATCGTCGAGGAAGGCCTGCGCTATCATGTCGGCGAATATTCTGTCGACGGCGATCCTCTGGACAGCGGGAAAATGCCCGACATGAAGTTTTCGCAGAAACCCGGCGAGTGGTACAAACATTCAAAAACCATCAAAGATTTCGAGACCTTAAAGAAAATTTACGGCAATGAAGGATACCCTTTTGTCGAAATTCTCCCCGGCAGGCAGCTTGACGAAAAAAAGCAGTCCGTCAACATGAATTTCATCGTCAGGAAAGGAGAAAAATGCTTTATTGAAGAAGTCTCGTTCACAGGTAACGACAAGACGCGTGACAAAGTCCTGCGCCGCGAAATGGATATTTCGGAAGGAGATCTCTACAACTATTCACGGCAGAAAGAGAGCGAATTCAACCTGAAAAGGACTGGTTTCTACGACGAAGTAAAGATCGAGGTCGTCAAAGGCTCCTCTCCGCACATGGCGAAGATGGTCGTCACAGTCAAAGAGCGTAAAAGCGGGACTTTCAATGTCGGTGCAGGTTTCTCGTCGTTCGAAAGTTTCCTTTTCAACGCGAAAGTAGAGCAGAACAACTTCCTGGGCTACGGACAGAGCCTGAGTCTCGCCGGTCAGCTCAGCAGGATGAGGCGTGAAGTGAGCCTCAGTTTCTACGAGCCGTGGTTCGTAGATTCCAATGTTTCATTCAACATTTCATTCTATTACAGATACCTCAACTACGATTCAGACATTTACGAATACTACGCCGATTACAGCCAGAACAGTTTCGGCTTCAGCGTGACATTCGGTATCCCGATCGTGAAGTATCTGCGGGCATATTTGGGCTACAAGCTGAAAAAAGTCGATATCAACGGCGCGACAGAGCATCAGATGAACTATCTCTACCGCGATATCTTCTCTTCAGGCCTCACGGCGCGTCTCGCCCTCGACATGAGGAACGACAGAATGTATGCGACGAAAGGCATCTATGTCATCGGCGGGCTCGAATACTTCCCGCGCTGGATGGGAAGCGACGAGGACATCCTCAATCTCGACTTCAACTTCAGATGGTATCAGGAGCTTTTCTTAGGAGTGATATTCAGAACGAATATCGAACTCGGCTACAACATACACCTTCAGAACAAGCCTCTGCCCTATGCCGAAAGGTTCAAGCTCGGCGGAATGTACAGCGTCCGCGGATATCCGTTCTATTCGATCGGGCCGAACCACGACAGATCGGACACGGACTACAACATCCCGTCGGACGGAAAAGATCCGACAAGTTCGACATATCCTTATATTATAGGCGGCGACAAACAGTTCATAATGAACAACGAAATCGAGATCCCTGTCGTCAAATCGATGAGGATCAGTATCGTCGGGTTTGTCGATCTCGGGAACTCGTGGGCAAAAGACGAGCACCTTTTCTACATCAATTCGAAGGATAAGGATATTTATGATCTTCCGCTCGGTGTTCTGTGGAGCGCCGGATTCGGTCTGCGCTGGGTAACACCGATGGCACCGCTTTCGTTCGAATGGGGATTCCCGCTCACTCCGAGGCCGGGCGACCCGAAATTCCAGTTTGAATTCAACATTAAAAACTCGTTCTGACGGAGCGCACATGAAAAAAGCGGAGAGTCTGGCAAAAATCTTTTTTCTCCTTTTTCTGCCGGGCCTCTTCTGCAGCTGCGCAAACCGGACGGAAGTCCAGAGCTTCACTTTTTCGGGCATGGGAACGGTCCTCAGCGTGATCTATACCGGTGAAAAGAACGAAACAGCCGAAAATGCTGTAAAAAAAGACGCAGAAACTGTTGAAAACGAGTTCAGTTACTACAAAGGATCGAGTTTTGTCTCCATTCTCAACCGCGAGGCGCATGAAAAGGAGGTCTCCGTGCCGGCGCATGTCTGCAGACTTATAGAGCAGAGTCTCGAATACGGAAAAATGAGCGGCGGAGTTTTCGACATAACCTACAAAAGTACAGGCGAACTCTGGGAAAACAACGGAAACAAGATCCCGGACGAAAAAACGATCGAAGAAAAACAGCGTTTCGTAGGCGGGGACAAACTGAGTGTGGACTGCGCCGGAAACAAAATAAAATTTGCCGGCAAGGGGGTCAAGATCGATCTTGGCGGGATCGCAAAGGGCTACGCGATAGACAGAGCCGGAGAAATCCTGAAAAAGCACGGGGTGGAAAACTTCATCGTGAATTACGGCGGAGACATGCTTTTCTGCGGGAACAAAGGCGGCAGACCGTGGTCGATAGGAATAAGGAATCCGGACAAGCCTTCGGAAATACTGAAAAAACTCGAACTCGGCACTTCAGGCTGCAAAGGCGTTGCCACAAGCGGCGATTACGAGCGCTTTTTTATAATAGAAGGAGAGACCTTCTCGCATATAATGGATCCGAAGACCGGAAGACCGGTAAAGGACGCAAGGTCAGTCACTGTGATCGGGGATGACGCGACTGTCGCGGACGCTGCGGCGACTGCTGTCTCGGTCGCTCTGCACGAAAAAGAGAGCGTTGAAAAAATTATGGAAAATTTCCGCGTAAAAATATATACTTTGAGCGGTGATGCTTCATTTTTAAAAGAGTGGTAAAATAGTATCGGAAAAATAGGTCGGCAAATGAGATGTTTTTATTGTTCATCCACAGATGAAAACAAGGACGCCGGTTTTTGCCGCAACTGCGGCAAAGAACTCGCCAGGATATGCCCGGTCTGCGGCATAAAGTATGAAAAGAACGCAAAATTCTGCATGTCGTGCGGCGGAAAACTCGAAGATCTCCCTGCACGGAAAGCTGAAAATACGGCGCCTGAACCGAAACAGGCCGTGGATGACGGCATAAAGATCGAATTCGACGATGACATTCCGCGCGGCGCATCCAGCCACAGCCAGCCGCCGAAAGAAAAAGAGGAATTCCTCGAGATAGATCTCGGCATAGAAGACCATGAGGAAGACTTCGCAGACAAGACACTCAAAGTCGAGACTCAGCCGGAAAGAAAACCGCGCGTCACGATCGAAATAAAAATGGACGATGAACCTGCAAAAAAAGACGATACTGGACCGGAACTCGAATTTGAAAAAAAGGTCGCGGAACAGCGCAGGCGCAGCGAAGAGCCCCGTGTGCACAAAAGGACCACTCTCGAATCCATCGAAAGCGAAAAGAGCGCTACTGATTTCATAACGAAATGGGATTCGACGAAAGAGATCGTCAAAGAAACTCCCAAAAGCGCGAAACCTAAAAAGACCGGAGACAGCTTCGACGAACTTTTCGAGGAACTTACATCCTTGACGATAAAGGTCGATCAAAAAGATAAAAAGGAAACACCTGAAGATCAGCCGTTATTCTCCGCTTCAGACCACATACAAAATAAAACTGAAGCACCCTCAGGCGAAGAACTTACTCTCGAGATAGAGTCTTCCGGAGAACAAGCTCCACAGGCAAAAGATACCGAAGAACTGCAGGCTCATCTCTTCACCGAAGAGCCGGCGGCAGCCGCGACACATGAGACTGAAGATCCTTTTACGGCTGCGGCTGCGGCTGTAGGGACCAGCATAACCGTAAACAATAAAGATCCGTATAAACTGCATCCGCGTCAGGTCCACGAAACGTACGATGTCTCCTTCGACGAACTCATAAGCGAGACACTGCCGCCTGAATTTGAAGAGTCGTGCGTGCCGATGCTGCGGAAGATCGAGCAGAATTTCAGAGTGTGCAAAGGCGGTTCGTTTTTCCTGCGCGGCCAGTCGGGCATCGGTAAAAGCCGTCTGTTCAGTAGTATGAGCGCTTTTTCCCAAAAAACGGAAGATGCGGACGATCTGACTTTCAGGGTCATCACAAGCGACGCCAACATCTTTGATTTTGACTTCATGATCTTCATCAATCTTATCAAAAAGCTCTTGAAGATATCTTCCGATGATCCTGCCCAGGTCTCGGAAAAATTTGATTCTCTTTTCGGAGATGCCCTTCCGGACGGAAAGAAGGAGTGTCTCACAGCTCTTATCTGCCTCAATTTCGTGCCGCTCAAGACAAAACTGCCTAAACACGACATGGAGTATCTCCTTTCTTATGTTCTCTACTGTCTGAGCCGCAACAAACCGGTCCTCTGGATAATAAACAACGCGAATGCGCTGAACGTCAGGACGGTAAGGTTCCTCTCGAATCTCAACTCGCTCTTCGACTACGCGCCGATGGCAGTCGTCTGCATAGTCGATCCAGATGCTCCGGTATTGGCCAACGCCGCTCCGGAAAACATCTATGATTTCAGCGGTTTCGGTGAAAAGAAACTCGAGGAGACGATCTATGAGTCACTGGAAACAAAAAGGATCCCTGCGGAAATAGAAAAACTTCTGCGCGAAAAGGCCGCCGGGAACATGCTCTTTACCATTCAGCTCACTGAATATCTCAAAGATCTCGGGCTCATTTTCGAAATGAAAGGAAGCTGGCGTTTTTCAAAACTTCCCGACGATTTCGCATGTCCTTCCGATATCGATGAACTTATCGCAAAGCGCATATCCATGCTTTCGGAAGACCTTCTTCTCACCTTGAAGGAAATAACGCTCCTCAACCTCTACTCCATTCCGAGAGAGTTTTTTGCTGTAGTCTCGACGACCGGCGCCGCATGCGTCGACGAGCTCGTTAAGAAAGGTTATCTCCTTTCAGACGGCGATTCGGTGAGATTCGCATCAAGAGCGATAATGAACGTCCTCAAGAAAATGATAAAGATCGGCAAGTCAGAGCGCGCCTTTTACCGCACCATTGTCGACAAACTGGCGTCATCACAGTTCGACACCGGCTCGCTCAACAAGCACTGGCTGCTTTTGAGCTACATAAATTTGGGAGGTATCGTTGACAAAAAAATGAACTCCTTCCTCTTCTCGTCAGCGGCATATATGGAAAAACTGGGATTTTTCGAAATAGCCCAGAGAAGCTACCAGACAATAATCTCATCTTTCGAAGCCGACGATGCCGAAGACAGTTTCAGGATCCTGCCCGAGATCAAAAACGCGAGACTCTGGCGCATAGTCGAGCCTCAGTGGGCGAAGATCTTCTGGGAAAAACTGCTGACATACGCAAAGCAGCATTTTGACTACCATCTCGAGCTGCTTGCAAAATCGGAGATCCTCCTTCTTGACGAAAAGAACATCAATTTTGCCGCCGTAGCCGACATTATCAAAAAATTCCATATCGCAGGATGTTACGAGGATGAGTTCCGTCTCATCGACAAGACCACGGACATACTCATCGGCAACGGAAACCATCTTGAAGCAAACACTTTTGCAGTCAGAGGCTACAAACTCCTGCGCGATGTCATCGTCAAATCCGACGGCAAAGGGGTACGTCCGGCAGAATTCATCTATATCCTCTACATCAGGAGCGCATGCAAACTTGCGGAGATCTGCATAATGCTCAAAAATTATCCGCAGGCTACCACGATTTTGGAAGAAGCTCTCAACTACGCAGAAAAATTCGGTGTTTCATACTTTAAGTCGAAGATCATGTTCCTGCTCGGAAAAATCAGGATGATGAACCATGAGCCGTGGGAAGACCTTATCAAAGACGGTTTTTCGAATGCCCTTATCAGCATGGATTTCTCCATCATCAAGGCATTCCTGCATTTCTTTGAAGAACAGGAGCTTGAAAACAGGGATTGGGTCGAACCGTTCCTTGAATACAAAAACTGCATGAATTTCTGAGGTCCGGAAACGTTTCATGCCGAAGACCGGACATTCCGGCGCTTGAACATTTCCACATAAACGGAGAAAAAATGACTGCCGCAGATACTGACATTTTCAATGTTCTTGAAGTAAAACTTGAAGGGACAAAACTTATCGAAGCCGCCGCAGGGACAGGCAAGACCTACTCTATCGCGATAATGGTGCTGCGCTGGATACTTGAGACTGAAAACAAGATAGATTCCGTGCTCGCCGTGACTTTCACGAACTATGCCACCGCAGAACTCAAGGAAAGGATCCTCGCCTTTCTCGAAGGAGCGCTCGCCTTCTTTGAACCGAACGGCAGCCATAAGGAGACCGATGAAACGATAAGGAAAGTCTGCCGCAGCATCCACGACAAGGAAAAGGCTGTCAAAAAGCTGAGAGCAGCGATAAACGACTTCGATGCCGCTTCGATATCCACGATCCACGGCTTCTGTCAGAAACTCATCAGGGAGCACGCTTTCGAACTCGGGACCGACTTTGACCTGAAACTTTCAGAGGATACCGACACCGCAAAGGATGCCGCAACGACTTTTTTCAGAGAGAACATCTCAAACAGCGTACTGTTTGAAACAGAGGGCCCCGGGCTGCTCGGCGACAAAGACTTCAAGCAAAATATATCGCGCGAAAGTCTGCATAATTTCATCTCAAAAGCCGGGATCGGGACCGGAAACACAAACTTGAAGATTCCTGTCGGAACAAAGGAAGTCTCGGACAAACTGACTGAAATTTATAAGGATCTGCTTCTAAAGGCACCGGAGCTCGCACAAAAGAACCGCAACAGGAAGAATCTCATGGGCTACGACGATATCCTGCTGATACTTTACGAAGTTCTGAAAAAGGAGAGCGACCGCCTCCGGAAAAGCATGGAAGAACGCTATTCTCTTGTTCTTATTGATGAATTTCAGGATACGGACCCGATGCAGTATTCCATCTTCAAAGAACTTTTCATGAACGGAAAGCACACAGTTTTTTTCATCGGAGACCCGAAACAGTCGATATACGCTTTCAGAAAAGCCGATATTTTCACATATCTTGAGACCGCGAACGCTCCTGACATCAAAAAATATGTCATGGGAACGAATTTCCGTTCCTCCTCCGCGGCTGTAGAAGCGGCAAACGATGTCTTCAGCCGGAAAAACATCTTCGGCGACGATTCGCTCATAAAATACGAACCTGTCACAGCCGCTAAAAAGACCGGAGAGTATGCGCTGCTCAATAACGGCTCCGTTTTTCACGGGCTGCTCGTGCGCGAGATACCGGATGCTTACAAAGGCAAAAATGTGAAAAACCAGGACGATGTCAAAGAAATAATGGTCGGCAATATATCGCAGATGATATCGGAACTGGTAAAAGAGGACTCTGCTTTTAAGATCAGGGAAAAGGACGGCAGTAAAGATAAAATTTCGGAAAGGCCTGTCAGGTTTTCGGACATCGCCGTCCTTGTCGCCAGGAACGATTTCGCGCTGGAAGTGTGCAAAGAACTGACTCAAGCCGGCATCCCCGCGGCCGTAGAAGTCGAACCGCAGCAGCAGCTTTATATATTCTTGTCAGAAGAAGCCGAAGCTGTGCAGAAACTCATCCACGCGGCATCATCGGACAGTGAGTCTGCATTCAGAACGCTCCTGCTCACCTTTTTCTATAACAAAAGCGTTGAGGAGATCGCGGATGAAAGCGGCTCTTTGCCGGTTCTGCACGAAAAATTCAGGGAATGTTTCGCTGACTGGGAAAACAAAGGATTTTATTACGCTTTTTCAAAATTTATCGGAGAAAAGGAGATCCTTGCCAACATCGCAAAGAAAGGCAAAAAAACTATCGGGATCCTGCGCCAGCTCTCGGAACTGATCCATAAACACGAATTCGATGAAGGATCGTCTCCGCTTTGGACGCAAAAGTGGTTCGATGAAAAAATGAATTCAAAAAAAGGCACTGAAGAGGAGAATATCCGCGCCGAAAATGAAAAAAAGGAATGCGTAAGGATAATGACGCTCCACAAAAGCAAAGGGCTTGAATTCAACATCGTTTTTTTCCCGATGATAATCAAGCAGCCTAGAGGAAGCGACTGGTTTACGCGGCATATAAAGACAGAAAAAGGTTACGAGCGGGAAATGATCTTCATGTCGTCAAAGAATATCGAGAGCCGTGTTCCCGGAGAGCCTCCGTTCGATGAAAATCTTGAAGAGAACCGCAGGATATATGTCGCTCTCACAAGGGCGAGATACCTCACAGTGTGCTATACTCAGAAAACAAAGGGCTATCTGGAGCCGACCTCCCTTTTTGAACGGGAAGAAAAGGGATCGATCGACACCTGCAGGCTTAAAGACTCTGAATGTGAGATCCTTGAATTTAAAAATAAGGAAGACTCCGGATCTGAAACAGAACTTCTCCCGCAGGCGGAATCCGGGCGCAGGATAAAGCCGGAGTGGGCGATCTCGAGCTTCAGCAGCATAAATTCAAACACGCATGATGACGGCGGGATCTCCAAAGAGGAAACAAAGGATCCTGATCTCCCGCTGGCTGAATTTCCGCGCGGAGCAGAGGCTGGAAACGTTCTCCACTCCATCTTTGAAAAGGCAGATTTCAGGAAAGAAGACAACACAGAGCTGGTAGAATCGATACTGAAAAGGAAGATGAATTTTAAGGAAAACGATCTAAGAAACATGGTGAAAGATGTTGAAACGTGCCTGCAGAATGTCTTTTCCGCACCGATATTCCCGAACAACAGGACGCTGCGGGACATCCCTGAAGACGGAAAGATCACCGAAATGGAGTTTTTCATAAAAACAGGTGATTTTGAAACACAGCAGCTTTCCGAAATGATCAAAGAAAACTATCACACCTACGATCTCGGAGAAGGCAGTATCGAGCAGGGTTTTCTCCACGGTTTCATAGATCTTGTCGCGAAAATCGACGGCAAATACTACATCATCGACTGGAAATCGAACAATTTAGGAGGCAGTTTCTCAGATTACGATGAAAAAGGCATCAAGGAAGAGATGAAAAAACACAACTATTACCTGCAGTATATGCTCTATCTTACGGCTTTTGACAGCTATATGCACAAAGTCGACAGCAGTTATTCATACGAAAAGGATTTCGGCGGGATAAGGTATGTTTTTCTGCGCGGGGTCAAAAAGGGAGAGAATGCAACGGGTATTTATTCAGAGAGACCTGACGGATCCGAACTGAGAAAGATCCAGGAACTTTTGAAGGTGAAAATATGATATTCGGTAATAAGATCGAACTGCTGCATGAAATGGCAGAAAAAAAACTCGTTTCTTCACTGGCGATAAATATCGCCGAGTTTCTCTGCGGGCTTGAAAAGAATCTTTCAGGAGAGGAAAAAACGACTCTTGCCGCAGTTTCGGCGCTTCTTTACGAATGGATCTCGTCCGGCAGCATCTGTCTTACGAAAGATGACATCAAAACCTTTATCGAAACAAACGGAGAGGCTCTTTCAGGCATCGGTTTTCCGAATTGGGAAAAGATCGGAAGCATCCTTTCAAAAAGTTCGTGCTGCACTTCAGACCCTGAAAAGGAACAAAGACCGGTCGTCCTGGAGGGAGAGAGGATATATTTCTATAAATACTGGCTTTATGAGACATCCCTTGCCGAAAAAGTGCTGAAATTGTCCAGGCTGCCCGGAAAATACCTGGAAAGAGCTCTGCCGATAAAAAACGCTTTCATCAAACTTTTTAAAGATCCGCAGAGCATCGAGCAGAAAAATGCTGCCGATAAAGTCATTGAAAACAGATTCTCCGTCATCACGGGCGGTCCCGGGACTGGAAAGACAACGACTGTCGCAAAGATAATCGCAGGGATCCTCAGCGTCTTCCCCGAAGAAAGGATCGTTCTCGCCGCACCTACCGGCAAAGCGGCTGCGCGAATGACCGAAGCACTCAGAGAAGCTATAAAAAGAATGGAAGGACAAGGTCTGGCGGAAGCCCCGGAGATATTTGAAAAAATGAATTCTCTTGAAGGAAAGACCATTCACAAGCTTCTGAACTGGATGTTCGGCAGACCGGAGAAAAACAGGGAAGATCCGATATACGCCGATCTTATCATAATCGATGAAGCGAGCATGGTGGACATCACAATGTTTTCGAGCCTTCTTGACGCTATTTCCGATAACACTTCACTTGTTCTTCTCGGAGACAAGGACCAGCTTGCAAGCGTCGATGCCGGCAACGTCCTCTGCGATATATGCAACGCGGCAGAAGCGGGGCTTTTCGAGCGTCAGATCGAGGCGAAACTTACAAAAAGCCACCGGTTCGAGGAACATCCCTCTATCGGGAGACTGGCTGATGCGGTCAACGGGCAGAAAGATGCCAAGGAAATCATCAGGATATGCACTGAAGAGCCTGATCTTGATTTCATGTCAAAAACCACAGCGGAGATCGTCGGCAAGGCTGCGGAAAATTACGGATTCCTTTCCGACAAGACCCTCAAACCTGCGGAAATTTTAGACAAACTCAACAATTTCAAAATATTGTGCCCGTCGAAAGAGGACTCTTTCGGAGTCGCGAAACTCAACGAGGCTATAGAAAGGGCTCTCGGCAGAAACGGTTCAGACGATTTTTACAACGGCCGTCCGATAATGATCACAAAAAACGATTATTCGAACAATCTGATGAACGGTGACTGCGGCGTTATTCTGGGAAACAGAGCATATTTCAAGACAGACAGCGGCGTAAAATCCTTCCCTGTATCAGTCCTGCCGCCGCTCGAAACGGTCTACGCGATGACGATCCACAAAAGCCAGGGGAGCGAATACGACTCAGTTCTTGTAGTCATGCCGGAAAACAATATGCCGATGCTGACGAAAGAACTGCTCTACACCGCGATAACGAGGGCTAAAGAAAGGGTGGCGATAACTGCGCAGGAAAGCGTTCTGGAATACACTCTCAAAAGATCGGCAGCAAGAAACAGCGGTTTTGTCAACGCGCTTAAAAAACTCAAGAAAAGCGATGAAAAATGACATTTTCCCCGAAATAGTTTTTAGGAAAGAGTTCTCAGACTTCTCAAAAGATCAGTTCGTTCAGGCGGTCGACTTTATTCTCGGAAAGAACGATGCTTTCACAAAAAAATATAATGCTAACGCCGCATCCAACCTGCTCAAATGCAGGGATCTCCGCAAGATCTGCGACGCTCTGAACGCCGAAGGGATAACGCGTTTCATCCCGGTCAAAGGGATGTTCGTCTTCAACACGATTTTTGCAGATCATCTCGGCTTGAGGCCTATGTCAGACATAGACCTCCTTTTTGCTCCGGAAGAATACAGAAAACTGAAAAATTTTCTTGCAAAGCACACCGAATTTCCGCCATCCCACGGCAGACATTCGTTTCTGGAACACAGCCACGAAGCCTTTTGCGTGATCTCCGGCAAAACTCTCACCGAACTCCACTCGCGGATAACGACGATGCCGGTTTACGGCCTTATAGATGAAATTTTTGAAAACACCGCGGAAACGACCGATGCTTCCGGCAGAAAAATGCTGGTCCCGAAAATCGAATATGCCCTTGTTATCATGCTGATGCACGACTACACCGCATCGAGCCTGCTCAATTTTTCGGTCCGCCGCCTTCTTGAATTCTACATACTTCTCAGCCGCGCAGATATTGACGAACTAAGAAAAATCGCGGCCGGATTCGATTTCGACAGAATTCTCGACATGCAGCTTTTCATGATATGGACGATGCTCGAAAAAACTTTTTTCCCGCAAAATATGTTCAAAATACGCGGAGAGTTCGGTCTGATCGAAAGATGCGGCACAGGGTTTCACGTGAAACATCCGCGGAAAATACACCGAAATATCTTCCACGGAAAAACTCTTCCGCTCGGAATAAAGAACTATCTCGGCGCGATACTCCGCGAGACAAAGGCTGGCATGAAATTCATAAACATATTTCTCAGGTGAAACATGAAACACTATCTCGGACTTGATTTAGGCTCTGTGAGCCTTGACTGCGTTATTCTGAATGATGAGAAAAATATAATTTATAAAAGTTACCGTCGGACGAACGGCAGGCCTCTGAACGCGGCAGCAGAACTTTTTGCCGAAATGGCGCAAACATGTGAAAACATTGAGTTTTCAGGAGTTTGTGTGACTGGTTCCGGCAAGGAGCTCATCGCGAATCAGTTCGGTTTTGATACGACAAACGAAATCGTCGCCCACGCAACAGCCGCATGGACGCTTTATCCCGATGTAAAACACATAATCGAGATAGGCGGTCAGGATTCAAAATTCATAACGATAGGAACTGACAAAAACGGCAGGCACTATCTCAAAGACCACGCTTTCAACGAGCTCTGCGCGGCTGGAACAGGCGCTTTTCTCGACCAGCAGGCGCAAAGGCTGGGACTCACAACTGAAGAGTTGGGAACGATCGCGTTTTCGGCAAAAAATGTGCCGAGCGTTGCGGGGAGATGCTCCGTTTTCGCCAAATCCGACATGATACATTTGCAGCAGAAAGGCGTTCCGAAAGATGAGATAGCGGCAGGACTCTGCTTTTCGCTTGCAAGAAACTATCTTTCAGCCTTGTGCCGCGGCAAAATACCGCAGCCGCCGATACTTTTCCAGGGCGGAGTCGCCGCAAACAAAGGGGTGGCGCGCGCTTTCAGAGAGATCCTGGATCTGAATGAAAGCGAACTCATGATTCCTGAAAATTTCGGTGTCATGGGTGCGACAGGAGCGGCACTTTCAGCTTTGGAAAGCAAAAACGGAAAAAGGACCACTATTTCCGAGATCGCCGAAAATTTTAAGCAAAGTTCTGATTTTATTGAAGAAAGCGATTTAAGCCCGATAAAATTCGAAAATGTTTCAGAAGTCCAAAAAGAAGAAAGACCGAAAGATCCATCGGCACTTTTTTTGGGGATAGACGTAGGATCAGTCAGCACGAAAGGGGCTCTCATCGATAAAAACAGAAACGTCATCGCATCCGCATATCTTCCGACAGCAGGAAAACCGATTGAGGCAGTTGAAAAAGTTGTCGCTGAAATCAACGCAAAAGCTCCTTCCCATGCACCTTTCGCGGCTGTTGCAGCAACAGGCTCGGGAAGAGTTCTGGCTGCTAAGCACCTGAAAACAGATCTGACGATAGACGAAATCTCGGCCCAGTCCATTTCATGCGGATACTTTTTCCCTGAATGCGATACGATTATCGAGATCGGCGGCCAGGATTCAAAATTCATAAAGATGGAGAACGGAAAGATCGCCCACTTCAAGATGAACAGGGCATGCGCGGCAGGAACCGGTTCGTTTCTGGAAGAGCAGTCGAACCGCCTTAAGATCAGCATAAGAGAGGATTTTGCCGACCTTGCATTTTCTTCCGGACACCCTGTGAGACTTGGCAGCAGATGCACGGTATTCATGGATTCCGACCTTGTCCACCACCTTCAGCGCGGTGCAAAGACAGAAGATCTGTGTGCCGGACTTGCCTATGCGACATGCGAGAACTACATAGAAAAAGTGGCGGGTTCCTCAAAATTCGGAGAAAATATAGTTTTCCAGGGAGGAGTCGCAAAAAACAAAGCTGTTGCGGCAGTCTTTGCGAAACTTTTGGAAAAACCGGTGAATATCCACCCGTATCCTGAGATCTCCGGTGCCATCGGAGCCGCGATCTCTGCGCTGGAAAAGCATTTCGCACCGGAAACAGAGCAGAAAGAGGCCAGAGCTGTTGACGGTTTCGTGATCCGCGACGAGCTTCTTCTGTCATACCTCAGAGAATACGATGACAACCCGCATACCCCTGACTGCAAAGGGGTGATAGCGATGCCGTTCGCCCTCAATCTGAAAGAGTTCCTCCCATTTTGGGCAGCATTTTTCGGCGAGCTCAACTACGAGCTTGTCCTTTCTCCAGAAACGAATTCTGAGATCGTTCAAGCCGGTCTGATCCACGTTCCGGCGGAGTTCTGCTATCCGATGAAAGTTCTTTTCGGACACGTCAAGACCCTTTTGGACAAAGGCTGTAAGCGCATCTTCATCCCGCACATGCAGTTTTTCGCGCCGCCGAAAGGAAAGCATCTGCAGTATGCCTGCCCCTACACTCAGGCCGCACCTTATGTCATCAAGGAAAACCTGAGCAGCGATGCCGAAATACTGACTTTGAAATACCCTGTCGAAGGAGAGGAAAATTTCTGGATCGAAGAGACCGCAAAAACTCTTCATCTCACTTTTGAAGAGATCGACTGCGCCTTTGTCAAAGCGCGTGCGGCACAGCGGGAATTCGCGAACAGATGCATTGCAAAAGGAAAGGAGATCATTGAAAGGATCGAGCGTGAAAACGGCCGCGGAGTCGTCCTTCTGGGGCGTCCTTACAACACCGGAGACCGCCACATCAGCCTGAATATCGCCGAAAGGCTCACCGATCTGGGCATTTCAACGATCCCTGCCGACTTTCTTCCCCTTGAATCAGAAGAACTTCCGCACATCTGGGACCGCGTCCGCTGGGGTTACGGCAGAAAACTCGTGAAAGCCGCGAGAGTCCTGAAAAGGCACAAAAATTTAGGCGGAGTCATCGTCACGAATTTCGGCTGCGGCCCCGATGCATTCATCGACCAGTATCTTGAATACGAACTTTCAGACACGCCGCATCTTGTCCTCGAATTTGACGACCACCGCGCCGAAGCAGGGCTTGTGACAAGACTTGAAGCCTTCTCGCGCAATTTCAGGATCTCAGACAAAGAAAGATCCGTAATCGACGGGATCGACCCGGGAAAACCGAAGATCCCGCTCCGCGAATACACCTACTACATTCCGAGTTTCATGGATCACGCCCTTGCCATAAGCGGCGCGCTCAAAGCAAGCGGCTGCAAAGTCGTCCTCCTTCCGCCGACAGACGATGAAAGCTGGAATCTGGGGCTCAAATACGCCTACGGAAGAGAGTGTCATCCCTTCATTTCGTTTGTCGGAGATCTGCTGAAAGCTGCGAAACGCCCCGATTTTGTGCCTGAAAAAGCGTGCTACTTCGGTCCGTCTTACTTCGGAGCGTGTCTTCTTCCGCAGTATATCATCGCGATGCACCTCGTTCTGAAGCGGCTGGGACTCGGCGAAGTCACGATCATGAACATCACCGACGAGACCAACATGAAAGAACTCGGACCGAAATATCTTGCCAGAATGGCTCTCGGGATATACGCGATCGACCGCTTTTTCAAGTGGAAAACAGAAATCTCTCCTTATGAAGCTGAAAAAGGGAGCGTAGAAAAAGTTTACCGCGATGTTCTTGCAGGGATCGAAAAAGGGCTTGAAACGGGCGGATTCTTCAAAGCGGTCAAACGCGGCGTCAAGGCGATGAAATCGATAAAACTCGCTGCAAACAGCGGCACCCGGCCCAAAATCGGCGTCGTCGGTGACGTCTACACCAGAATAAACGCCCACTCGAACGGCAGACTCTTTGAAAATCTCAAAAACATGGGTTTTGAAGTGTGGCCTTCGTGCTCGATGATAGACCTCACCTTCATGGCGCTTGAACTTAAATCGGACGATTTCCTGCGCGAAGGGAAAAAGGTGAAAAGTTTCCTTGCGAAAGGAACCTTCCCGGCAGTAAAAATATGCCGCCGACTCATCGACAGATACTTCCCCGACACGATCAGAACTCCGCAGGAGCGTGATCTCAACTTCATAAAAAAGAGTGTCGGGAAACATATCGACATCACTATCGACCGGGCACTCACACTGAATTTGAGCCGCATCGGAGAACTTCACGAAGCAAAAGCGGACGGGATACTCAACGTCATGTGCCACAACTGCATGCTCGGCACTGTGACAGAATCGCTCACCTCGACTTTGAGAAAGGATACCGACGACACACCGATCTGCACACTTGTTTATGAAGGCCTGAAATCGACCCACAACAAAAACCGCCTCGAAGCGTTCGCCCATCAGGTAAAACAGCGGAAAGACTGATCTGATCAGCCCGTGAGAGAGACCGCCGCCCTCAATTGACTATGCCGTAAAAAATTATATAGTGCCATAGAAAAAACGCGCACAGGTTGGAAAAGCAGCCTCTGCACGGTTTGACAGCAGAAATAAAAATTTGGAATAATGGTCCTTATTTATGTTAAAATTAGCTTTGATCTCAGATTACCCGCCCTACAGATGCGGAATAGCCAACTACACCTCCTATCTTGCAAATGCTCTGAGCAGCACAGGTCTGTTTGACATGTGTGTCATTTCGGAAGGAGGCATGCAGGACGGCAGCTTTCCGGTTTACGACACTTATTCAAGAAAAGGTGGATTCAGGCAGGCCATCGTCAAAAAAGTGACCGAGATAAGACCTGACGCTGTCCATATACAGCACGCTCTCGTCCTTTTCCCGGACACAGACGAATTTCTTAAAATGATAGAGGAAATAGCCCATCTCGGCATAAAGATTTTTGTCACGCTCCATACTGCCGATATCGGCAAAAACATGAAGATCGACTGGGAAAAATTTTACCGGGCTGTCCTTGAACACGGTCATCTTATAGTTCACAACGAGATGTGCCTGAACTCGGTCAGACACTACGGCATTCCTACTGAAAAAGTGCATGTGATCCCGCACGGAACGGCCTTTCTTGAACTTCCGGACAAGGCGGATGCAAGAAAACAGCTCGGGCTTCCGACTGATGAATTCATTTTTCTGATACTCGGATTCATCCACCTCTTAAAAAACCATCATACCGTGATCATGGCTTTCAGAGCTATGAAATCAGCAAAAAAATGCAGGCTTCTGATTGCCGGAATGGCAGACCGCAACACATTCTGGAACCGTCTTTACGTTTTGTGCTGCCGCGCGCTCTCTCTCTTTTCAAAACAAATAACGTGGCACAATGTCTTCGTAAAAAACGAAGATCTTCCGGTTTATTTTGCTGCATCAGACATGATGCTCATGCCGTACTGGCAGAACTATCCGTCGGCAAGCGGGATATTCCACCTGACGATCGGGGCAAAACTTCCTGTAATATGTTCCGACTGCGTAAAATTTTCCGAAGTCAAGCATTTCATAAAAGAGGAGGATGTCTTCATACCGACTTTCAGCATTTCCGGATGGAAACGCTCGATGTCAAAATTTGCAGACAGACCGGATCTGCTGAAAAAAGTGACCGAAAAACTTTTTGATTACGCTTTAGAGACATCGTGGCAGAACATCGCTAAGCAGCACGCCGATATTTTTCAGGAAAAATGATCACTTACCACTCGGCTCTTATTATAACGATATGAATGAACATCAAAAGAGCATTCACCGCAGCCGGAATAAAAGAGACCATCAGGAAGTAGTCAAGAACATTGAATATAGTGAGCAGCATGAAAATGAAAAGGATGCTGTCACGCCATAAAAGCCTCTTCAAATAGAACATCAGCGTCGGTTTTCTTGAAAGCACCTTTACAGGTTTGTTCAGATCCCACCAGTAATAAAAACCGATGCCTCCTTTTTTACGCCTCGAGTGGAAGTTGACCATCGCGTAAGTATAGGAAATCACTCCGGTAAACAGTCCCATGTAAAAAAACCACTCCTTGCCGCCGGTCAATGCCGTGAACCATTCTGCACCTCCTGTTATCATCAGGTGGTATCCGGTCACGACATAAAGAAGCGCGCCTAAAGTCTCATCGGAAAAAGAATCCAGATTTGCTCCCAATTTCGAAGATTCGTGCCTCAACCTCGCGACTTCCCCGTCAACTCCGTCAACGATCGAATTGAAATGGAGAATAACGGCACCGATCACAGCGCTCCAATAACTCGGGATCAAAAAAAGCGAGAGTCCGGCAAGACCTATGAAAAAATCAAAGATCGTAACAAAATTCGGGGTAATGAATTTATATTTGATGATCATCCTTGTGATCCTTATTGAAAACGGCCTGTTGAGATACTTGGCCACAAGTCCGCCGGGCCTGAACTGCAGGAATTTCAGCAGGCCCCATTCTGCATCCACGGAAGATTTTTTGTCGTATATTCTTGCAGAAAAACTGTTGTCAAGCTTTTTGACGCTTACCGAAAAAGCGTTATTCTGTTTCGCGTATCCAACAAGTCCGGAAATATTGTCCGAATGTTCCCACTCCTTCCATTTTGCAAGATATTCCAAGGTGTTTTCTCCAGCCAGAACGATAGGGACAAGGCCGTTCTCATTTTCAAAAAAAATAATTTCTTCACTATTTAATCCGGACCATTCAAATTCGGCTATCTTTTCAACCGTCCAGTCGTCTACGATCCAATCCGAAAAAATAATGAACATTTTTTCTTTTTCATTGGAAAGAAGATCCCCGATACTGCCTGCCAGAACAGTTTTATTGTTGAATTTTTCCTTCACATCGACCTTTGTCAGAAGCCGTTCCCACCTATTTTTCAACTGGACTGTGGCAAATGTCGGAACATCAAACGGATAATCGATCAAAACGGATTTTATCTCTTCCTTCACCGGATCCATGGCCATATAAATTCCTCCTAAAAATCATAAAAGCCGCTCATTCTACAAAAAACAATTGCAATAACAACATTTTTTCATCGATCTTGTGCTGTCTGCAACCACACAGCAAATCAACATTATACATAAACCGCAGTTGCCGCAAAGAGATATTAGCATAATTTCAAAGACAAACCTTTACAGCATATCAAAATATGGATTTATAATTAGAAAAATATTGACATTAAAATATACAGTGCTATATCGCAATGCGCTTTGTAGTTTAACAATATTTTTTACGGAGGTTTACATGAAAATTTTAGAAACTTGTCTTTTCAGCTCGTTACTGGCATTTTTCCTGCTTTCATGCGGGATCGACAAACCTGATATGAGCAGCGGATATGCAGAGCAGGATCTTCCGGACAGAGGTTCGCCGGCAGACGATCCCGAAGATGTCTCAGATGGTGCGGGGTCCTCTTCCGACAATGAAAACAGCGATGTCCTGCACCCGAATGACGATGATTTCACCGAAAAAGAGTATGAAAACGACCACCAGGATGGCGGTCACTCTGATGATGAAGACTTTTACCCCTCTCCCGATGAGGATGAATTGCCGGATCTTGATGCAGCAGACGCCCCTGATCTCTCCGACAGTGAAGATTTTGATCTTCATGCGGATGATGATCATGATGAAGCTGCAGACCTGGACGAGTCCGATGACTCAGCCCCTTCCGTTGTTTCGGAAGACCAGGAAGGACCTCAATTTGTCAACAGTGATATGCAGGTCTGGATCGATGATTCATTAGTCGGCTGGAAAAAAAGTGAAGGTTCTTTGCCCACATTGAGACTGGAAAAGGAAATTTCAGACGCAGGAAATTTTGCTCTCAGGGTGATCCAGCCTCAAAACAGCAAAAACAAACCTGCCTTTGAATCTGAATGGATCGAAACTGCTGAAGAAAGTCCGCTTCCCGAACGGATCGAATTTGAGCTGAAAACCGGCAACTTGTCAAAAATCGCGGCTGAACTTGTCTGCGGCGAGAGCAGTTTGAAATATAAATATATGGATGAGACAAAAACATTCATAAGATCAGGCAATTACACCTACAACCAGATCGAACTTCCTGCATGGACATCTCTTTCGATCAAATTTGGAGAAGAGATCACAGATGATCTTTGGAGGAATCAGCAGTGCAAACTCTTATTCAGAACAGGTTCCGGCTTGGATTTTGATGTAAGTTTCGATAATTTCAAAATAATTTATTGATCAACAAATTTTCTGAGGAAGAGTGAATTCTGTAAAAAAATGGCGGGAGGAAGCCGTCAGCCTAACAACAGTTAAACATTTATCTAATTTCCATTATCTTAAGGGCAAAAAAAATGAGGCGACGACCTACTTTTCCACGGCCACTGACCGCAGTATCATCGGCACTGTCATGTT
>JAEEGL014595382.1_pt1 | contig 44861 bp, 37 predicted proteins | sample 9134231 | NCBI WGS metagenome assembly JAEEGL01 (sample SAMN16246548, study PRJNA631951) | gut metagenome | biome: gut microbiome; feature: rumen; material: fiber-attached | host: Bos | place: Iran: Karaj | collected 2018-10 | reverse complement strand
GATCTTGCTAACCATTGTCTGAGTAGCATCGAAGAGAGAACCAAATCTCATTCCAACGATATCGGAAGAAACGATCTCATCCTCGTTGTAACCGAAGGACTCGTTTGCTGCTGCCTTCATAGCTGCATTGATCTCTTCCTTTGTAACAGACTTCTCAACTGTAGCAACAAGGATTGTTGTTGAGCCTGTAGGTGTAGGAACACGCTGAGCAGAGCCGATGAGCTTGCCGTTGAGTTCAGGGATAACAAGGCCGATTGCCTTAGCAGCACCTGTAGAGTTGGGAACGATGTTGCAAGCGCCTGCGCGTGAACGACGAAGGTCGCCCTTACGCTGAGGACCGTCAAGGATCATCTGATCGCCTGTGTAAGCGTGGATGGTGCTCATGATACCACTCTTGATGGTAGCGAGATCGTTAAGAGCCTTAGCCATAGGTGCTAAGCAGTTTGTTGTACAGCTTGCTGCAGAGATGATCTTGTCATCCTTTGTAAGAGTTGTGTGGTTAACATTGTAAACGATGGTAGGAAGGTCATTGCCTGCGGGAGCAGAGATAACTACTTTCTTAGCGCCTGCATTGATGTGTGCCTGTGCCTTCTCCTTTGAGGTATAGAAACCGGAGCACTCGAGAACAACGTCTACACCGAGCTCGCCCCAAGGGCAATTGTTTGCATCCGGCTCTTTATAGATCTTTAATGTCTTGCCGTCTACAGTGATGGAATCCTCACCAGCGGAAACCTTGTCTGCCAGAGCGTACTTGCCCTGTGATGAATCATACTTCAGAAGGTGTGCAAGCATCTTGGGGCTTGTAAGGTCGTTGATAGCGACTACATCATACCCTGCTGCACCGAACATCTGTCTGAATGCGAGACGGCCGATACGTCCGAAACCATTGATTGCTACTTTTACTGCCATTGCTTAATCCTCCATACGAATTATATTGTGTGTGAACCTTTTCACATCGCACACTATTGTAAGCCTAAAGTGGTAAAAATTCAAGGGAAAAGTATATAAATTTTGTGTATTGCCTAAAATACATTAAATATGATAAAATAGTGTCGAAATTTTGGGGGGATACGACAATGGCATTATTTAACCAGAAAACGACTAATTTACCGCCAACGGGACCTGTACCCACACCGGTAGCTCCCGCTGTCGAACAGTTTCATTCCGCTGTAACGGATACTGCAACTGCGGGTATATCTCCCGCTGCGTCGGCATTGCCGCCGCTCCAGGCGCAGTCCGAGTCACAGCTGCCGCCGCTTCAGGCGCAATCCGCATCACAGTTGCCGCCGCTTCAGTCATCAGGCCAGTCAGGCCTGGGTATCAGTCCGGAGCCGGTGACCTCATCACTTCTGCCCCTCGGATCTGCCCCCGTACAGCAATCAGTTGCTCCTGCAGCTTCGCTTCCTCCTTTAGGAGTGAGTACGGTTTATTCCCAGCCATCAAGTTCGGTAGACATCGATATTACTCCTTCCATCGGAGCCATATCTTCACAATATAAGCCCGCAGTTCTGGAAACATCCTCCAGTGGCGGACTCCTTCCCGGCATGCTTCCGCTTTCCGGCAAATCAGGAACCTCACCCATATCTGCTACAGGCGGTCTCACAGGCACATGGAGCAGCACCGGTGTAACTGATCCTTTTCATCCCTACGGTCTGGACGGAATGAACGGCCTGCTTCCGATGTCAACGCCTGCAGATAACGCGTCACTTCCATCTCTGCTTCCTATACTTCCCACAAGGAATACGCCGGTGATCCAGATATTCCGCAACGATGACGGGAACTATACTGCAAAGCATGTTACCAAGCATAAGGAATGCCGCGGTATTAACGAATATGAGGCATTCATGTCTCTCCTGAAGCTTATCTGATAAAGGAGTTTTTTACTAAATGAGTATTATAGCCGACACACATCTGCATTCATCCTTTTCCGGGGATTCAGATACCCCCATGAAAGATATGATAGAACAGGCCCTTAAGCTGGGGCTTAAGGAAATGTGCTTTACCGAGCATATGGATTTTGATTTTGTCTATACCGAAGACGAGCCCGAAGGTAAATTCGAGGTAAACACCGATGCCTATCTGTATGATCTCTTAAGATACCGCTCCGAATATGCGGATCGCATAAAGATATATTTCGGCATAGAACTGGGCATGCAGACTACATGTCAACGTAAAAATCTTATGTACACCAAGGAGCATGATTTCGATTTTATCATCGCTTCTTCCCATCTCTGCAACGGAAAAGATCCTTATTTAAGGGACAGTTTCTTCGGCGGCCGTGATGAGAAGGATGCCTGGCACGAATACTTTGACTATATCTATGAATGCATACGCGGATTCGAAGCCTTTGATGTATACGGCCATCTCGATTATGTATTAAGATACGGCCCTACCAAAAACAGTAATTTTGTGTTTGACGAATTCCGCGAGTCCATAGACCGCATATTGAAAAAGCTTATAGAAAACGGCAAGGGTATCGAAGCCAATACCAGCGGTTACAAATATGATCTTGGCGGACCCAATCCTTCCTTTGACATACTCAAACGATACCGAGAGCTGGGCGGCGAAATACTGACCATCGGCTCGGATGCGCATGATACGGCACAGATGGCTTACCGCTTCGATGATGTATGCGACCTGCTGAAAGCCGCAGGTTTTGAATACTACTGTATTTTTGAAAACCGCATACCCGAATACCACAGACTGTAGGATAAATAAAATGGATATTACAGCACTCAAAGAAGCTTTTCACCAATATACCGAACGCATGATGCAGATACGTCTGCTCTCTTCCCCTCTTATCCAGAAGGATGATACGGCAAGTGATTACAGCAGACGCTTAAGAAACAATTTCCGCCGCATAGGCCAGCTGGCTTCCATCAACAGGAAGATGCTGGATGAAGACCTCTATCCTCTTCTGGAATCCTCCGGCCCCATCGATGATAATTTAACAGCAGAGTTGGAAGAACTGGCAGAAACCCTTCTGACCGTGGCAGGCGCTTCCGATGATTTTGAGAACCTGGATCTTCCTATCACTTCACTGATCTCCGAACGTCTCTTAAATGACGCCGTTGAAAAAAAAGATATATGTAACCGTATCCGCATGATGGATGCCGAACTCAACGCCTGCTATTCCATGATGAACATGACGCAGCGCATCACCACTCATCCGCAGCTGGCGGGAGTATACAAAGATAAAGGCATTTCCATAGGCTACGAATTCTTAAAGCTTCTTGACAAGGAAGTCTTCATATCAATACCTGATACCGAATGCCGCGGCATAGTGCTCACCAATGCACGTTTTATGACTTCTTTCTATGAGCGCAGTTCCGGAAACGAACTGGAAAATGAGAAAAATCTTGAGATCCTCGACATGATGATGGAAATAGCCGATGATCCTTTTTATCTCGAAGCCATGCCCGATTTTGACTGGCAGTATTTCCGCTTCCGCGTGCTCGAATATTATCTGCAGTGTACGGATATCTTTAATGAGCGCGGTTTCAGCGCCGCTGCTCTTTCCCACATAGCCGACCAGGCAGAGAAGATGGAGGCGTTCTGCAGGGATGAAAAAGAAGCGCTTTCCGATATTCCCGGCATAGATTTCATGTTCATCAATATAGCAAGAAGCCGCTGTCTCGCCGGACGTATGTCCAAAGTGGTATACCGCGGCATACTCCTGGATGCTTATTATTCAAGAAACAAAGAAGACTATGATACTGACGGCAGCTATTTTAATGTGCTTCTGCCGCTGGAGATCCTGCGTCTTCTGGACAGGAACAATATAACCGCTGCCGACGCGCTTCTGATAAAGGACATCTATACCGGACTTACAGCCTATCTTTTCCATGCGCCGAGCACCGGTACGCTGACTTTCTTCCTTGAGTTTTTCTCCAGGATAATCGAATACTATATAGAGATTCCCAGCGGGGTCGGTTTTGAGGACTTTGTGCTTCAGTGTATAGCTGCTGTACATCCGCCCACATACATTCATTCGCGTATGGTCGGTCAGATAACCGAAAGACTCTGCTATCATCTTCTGAAGATCAATCCCGAGCGTTTTATCGGCATGCCGGGAATTAAGACTATCGAGGATGTCAACAGACACAATGAAAGCATACTGAATTATGCTTATCATTCCGCAGTCTGTCATGATATCGGAAAGATAGCCATCATAGATACCATCTTCGTATACGGCCGCAGGCTGCTTGATATGGAATTCGATATAATCAAATCCCATCCGAAGATGGGCGCCAAGCTCCTGTCAACGCATGAATCCACTTCCGCCTATGCAGATGTGGCGCTGATGCATCACCGCTGGTTCAATGATAAAGGCGGGTATCCTTCTGACAGCAAGAGCGCCGAATCACCTTACAAGACCATCATTGACCTGGTACTTTGCGCAGACTGTATGGATGCCGCAACCGATACCATCGGCCGAAGCTATTCCAGCGGAAAGACGCTTAACGACTATATGAAAGAACTTGATGCAGGCGCCGGCACACGCTATGCCCCCTGGCTTACGGAACTCTTCTCCCACCCCGAAGTTGCTGCTGATGTGGAGTATATTCTTACCGAAGGGCGGAAGCGGAATTATGAGGAGACTTACAACCTGCTTAAGGCGGTTCAGGATAAGGCGAATATGTAAGTGATATGTATATGGCAAATGGGTAAAAGCAGCGATCCATAGGATCGCTGCTTTTCTTTGCGATATTAAAACAGGCGGCTCTTAGCCGCCTGTTCCCATTTGCCTTTTACGTATCCCTTATCCCCTCGGGAAGTTCTTCGCATATACTTCCCTGAGTCTGTTTTGACTCATATTTGCGTATATCTGAGTAGTAGAGATATCGGAATGCCCAAGCATTTCCTGTACGCTTCTGAGATCTGCGCCGTTCTCTACCAGATGAGCCGCAAATGAATGTCTCAGTGTATGCGGTGTGATATCCGAAGTGATGCCGGCCTTTCTTGCATAGTATTTAACCAGCTTCCAGAAGCCCTGTCTGCTCATGGGCTGACCGGAACAGTTGGTAAAGAGTACGTCTGAACTCTGGTCTGCGATCATCATGGGACGAGCATTCTTTATATACTCTCCCAGTGCTCTCTTGGCAGGCGCGCCGAAAGGAACTACTCTTTCCTTTCTTGCGTCGCGGCACATTATATACCCTACCTGAAGATTTACATCCGAAAGATTGAGACTGATCAGTTCCGATACACGGATGCCGGTTGCATAAAGCAGCTCAAGCATAGCTCTGTCTCTTAAATCCTTGGGAGTAGCTCCTCTGGGCTGCTCTAAAAGTCTGTTGACTTCTTCGGTTGTAAGTATCTCAGGCAGCTTCTTCTCGATCTTGGGTGCCTTCAGATCTTCCGAGATATCTTCTTTGATGTAACCCTTTCTGAACAGGAAATGGAAAAATGCTTTGATCGATGCTATATTTCTCGAAACCGTTGCCGATGCAAAACCGCTTCTCTCCATATAAAGTATATATGACTGAAGTATAGTCACGGATACTCTGGTAACATCATTAATCCCCTGGCTTGCAAGATAATTCTCAAGCTTAACAAGATCTCTTTTGTATGATAATTCGGTATTTCTTGATGTCTTCTTGACTTCCCTGAGATAGGTGATGAATTCCTCTGTTTCCTTGATGGTTGCTCCGTCGATAGTTGTTTCAAGTACTTCCATTTCTTACATATCCTCTTTTCATTATTCTCCCCCGTCCGCAGACGAAGTATTATTACGCTTCCGCATAAAAATAACAGTCGTACGCGGTACAAAATGGATTATACGTTATGGTAATCACTATTTCAAATGGATTTTCAAGTTTTTTTTCTTCAAAAAAACTGCATGATTTTGCTTGACACAAAATGTCGACAAGAGATTTTTCGGCCCACCACATCTTGAAAAAATAAGGTTACATAAGCTGAAACAGAAAAATAATCATTGACCGAATAGGTCAATTTATCCTACCCTCATTTATAGCGACTTTGTAGGCCATTATGGCAGAAATGGTTTTTGCATCCTGTAGTTTACCATCATAGATTAATTCTTCAATATCTTCCGTTTTCCAGGCCTCAACATTGATATATTCATCCTCATCGAGCTCCCTTTTTGCAGCTGTCAGTTCTCTCGCAAGGTATATGTCTATCTTCTCTCCGCTGTATGCAACGGTCGGGAATATCGAGATCAGGAATTCAATCTTTCCGGCTTTGAACCCGGTCTCTTCGGTCAGCTCTCTCGCCGCCGCCTCTATCGTCGGTTCATCTTTACTCTCAAGACCGCCGGCAGGTATCTCGAGCGTAAATCGGTCCAGCGCGTTCCTGTACTGTCTGACCAGTATAAGCCTGCCCTCATCATCAACGGGAAGCACCGCAGCCGCTCCCTGATGAGCGATATAATCATACTCTCTGATATTGCCGTTAGGTATCTTCACTGTATCCCTGCAATATGTGAGAATAGCTCCTTTGGCAACCTCTTTGCGCGCCAGTCTTTCGGTCTTCATGTTTTCAAGCTTATCCTGTTTTATCAGTTCATCAGCCATTATCTTTCTCCTAAAAAAGCCGGGGCGTCTCCGCCCCGGCTTTCATCATATCTTTTACTTTATCGTAGTGTACATGAAATACTTATATCCCAGAGGATTGGAGAAGAAGCCCTTAACCGAATCATCCAGCATGTACATATCCGTGTAGAAGTACAGCGGTGTGATGCAGCCGGTGCTCATCAGCATATCCTCAGCGATGTGCATCATCTTGTATCTGCTGTCCTTATCGGTGCAGGACTTGATAGCCTTGATCAGCACATCATAGGTCTCGCTCCATGTTGCGTCTGTAACATTTACATCTACACCGTAAGGAGTCAGATCCAGGCTGTATCCCTTAACGGATGCATGTGCGCCGCGTCCGAACTGCACATCATTGTTACCTGAGTCTGTGGTCCACATATCAAGGAAGCAGATAGGATCGTTGTAATCAGCAAGCCAGCCGTTACGCGCTATGGAATAATCGCCTTCCTTACGTGTGTTAAGGAAAGTAGCCCACTCCTGATTCTCCAGGTTCATTGTTATGCCTACGCCTGCCAGTACGCTCTGCAGGTATTCACCGATAGCCTTATGGCCTTCACTGGTGTTATACAGATAAGTAAGTGTCGGGAAGTTGGTGAACTTGCCTGTTGCTTCATCATAATCATAGTAAACCTTAAGCGCCTCAACAGCTGCGGTGAAGCCGTCTTCATAGCCGTTTACGGATGTATCATAGTATCCGTCATAATCGCTGCTGACACCGCAGTTCTTGTAGAACTGGCTGCCGTCCGCATCGGTAAGACCCATGGATACGAATGAAGATGCGGGAAGCTGTCCGCCCTGAGCGATCTCCTCAACGATATAGTTACGGTCAAAGAGAAGTCCTATAGCACGGCGGATGTCTGCCTTTGCATTCTCATCCTTTGCATACTGTGAACCTGCGGGAAGCAGATCCTCGTTCACATTCCAGCATACATAGTAGGTTCCGAGCTGACCTACATTGAAGAACTCGGTAGGATACTGGCTCTTGATGCTTGCAATCTCGTTGGTGGGAACATCATCGATAAGCTGCCAGGAACCGTTCTGGAAGTTGGTCAGCATATTGTTCTGATCATCGGAAAGATAGCAGTTGATGGTACCCATTGAAATATCATTTGCATCGATATAATTCTCGCTCTTCTCAAGCTTTATCAGACTGTTGTGATCCCAGGATGCGATCTTGTAAGGTCCGTTACATACATAGGTTGAAGGATCCGTAGCCCATGCTTCATTGGCAACCACGTCTTCCTTTACGGGGAAGTAGGTAGGGAATGCAAGAAGCTCGTTCCAGTATGTTACGTCGTTCTTAAGTGTGACAACGATGGTCTTTGCATCGGGAGTCTCAACATCAAGCTTAGCCTCAGGATGTAAGGGATTGCCGTCATCATCGATGTCTGCCACATCATCATATCCGTTGATGACTTCGAACATGTAACCGTAGTCAGCTGCCAGCGCTGCAGAAGCAGCTCTGTTCCATGCGTACATGAAATCCCAGCTGGTTAAGTCGCTGCCGTCGCTCCACTTTAAACCGTCTCTTAAAGTGTAGGTATATGTAACCGTTCCGTCTGCGTTTTCTACGCCTGCAGGAAGCTCTGTAGCTGCATCCGCAACTATCTCAAGCACGCCTGATGAATTCATCTCCCACTTTGCCAGGCCCTGGAAAAGATGTACCAGGAAAGTAGCTCCGTCTACTGCCGAGTTCAGAGCGGGATCAAGTGTATCCGGCTCTGAACCGAAACATACATTGATCTCTGTAGTTTCTGCGGTAACATCTGCGCCTGCATTGCTTCCGGCTCCCAGTCCTTCATCTGCAGGGTTGCTGACCTGAGTCTGTACTTCGGTCGTGGTGCTTGTCTCATCTCCTGTCTCCGGCGCAGGAGTATTGCCTGTATTGCCACAGCCTGCAAGTGAGCTTACTGCGAGGACTGAAGCAAGTACGGCTGCCATTAGTCTCTTTTTCATAATTTTTCCTCCTTTTGAACCTTTTATATCATAACACCCTTAAGGTGAATATGAACGTTTTAAGCTATCTCATCTATCCTGTGGCAGGCTACCATATGCCCGCCTCCCATGTCCTTCAATTCCGGCATGGACTGTGCGCAGGCTTCCGTCGCATGGGGGCATCTCGTCCTGAAGGGACAGCCGCTTGGTGCTTTTAAGGGACTCGGTATATCTCCCTCCAGCACTATTCTCTTATTCTCCCTGGCGATCTTCGGGTCCGGTATAGGCACGGCGCTTATCAGTGACTTTGAGTACGGATGCAGCGGGTTATCGTATATCTCTCCCGCATCAGCCATCTCCACCATATGTCCCAGATACATGACCGCTATCCTGTCACTTATATGGCGCACCACCAGCAGATCATGGGCTATGAACAGATAAGTCAGGCCCAGCTTTTCCTGGAGTTCGTCAAACATATTGATGACCTGAGCCTGTATGGAAACATCCAGCGCTGATACCGGCTCATCGCATACAACAAAACCGGGATTCAGAGCCAGCGATCTTGCTATTCCTATCCTCTGCCTCTGTCCGCCCGAGAATTCGTGGGCATATCGTGAAGCATGCTCGGAATTAAGTCCCACATAGCCCATCAGCTCAAGTATGCGCTCACGCCTCTCCTCTTTGGTCTTGTACATATTATGCACATCCAGAGGCTCTGCGATGATATCCGCAACGGTCATCCTGGGATTCAGTGAAGAATAAGGATCCTGGAATACCATGGTTGCCTTTTTCCTGAATTCCTGCAGGCTCTTTTTATCTCCGATCTTCTCTCCGTCATACCAGACCTCTCCCGAGGTAGGTTTATACAGATGGAGGATCGTACGTCCGACCGTGGTCTTGCCGCAGCCGCTCTCGCCTACCAGTCCCAGAGTCTCACCCCTGTTTATGGTGAAAGAGACATCATCCACTGCCTTAAGAGGCAGAGTCTTGAACATCCCCACGCTCACATCAAAATACTGTTTGAGATTCTTAACCTCTACAAGAGGCGTATTGTTATCGCTCATCACGCCTCACCACCTTTCTCTTCATCAAGTACTGCCTTTACGTTCATCCAGCAGGCAGCCGCATGATCGCTGTTCAGCTGCATGCGCTCGCATTTCTCATTAAGGCAGATCTTCATAGCCGCATCACATCTGGGCGCAAAAGCGCAGCCCTTAGGCATGTTGAGAAGATCAATGGGTGTACCCGTGATCGGCTGAAGCCTTGCTCCCGCATCTTCAACCGAAGGTATGGATCTCATCAGACCCTTGGTATATTCATGAGCCGGATGATAGAATATCTCATCTGCCGTTCCCTGCTCGCAGATGCTTCCTGCATACATGACTATGACTTCATCACACATCTGGGCAACAACACCGAGATCGTGAGTTATCATGATAATGGCCATTCCCAATTCTTTCTGCAGGCTCTTCATCAGTTCCAGTATCTGTGCCTGTATCGTAACATCCAGAGCCGTGGTAGGCTCGTCTGCTATCAGTATATCCGGTTCGCAGGCCAAGGCCATTGCTATCATGACTCTCTGTCTCATACCGCCCGAAAACTCATAAGGATACTGCTTAAGCCTCTTCTCCGGTTCATTGACATTAACGAGGCGGAGCATTTCCAAAGCCCTCTCTCTTGCCTCTTCCTTATTCCTGTTCGTATGCAGAAGGATGGCTTCCATCAGCTGATGTCCTATGGTATAAGTCGGATTCAGCGAAGTCATGGGATCCTGGAAGATAATGGATATCTTATTGCCCCTGACACCCTTCATCACTTTGTCACCGGCATCAACAAGTTCCTGTCCCTTAAACTTAATGGAACCGGATACTATCTTTCCGCTGCCGGCCAGTATCTGCATTATCGAATATGCGGTCACGGATTTGCCCGAACCGGATTCACCTACTATTCCGAGTACTTTGCCCTCATCCAGCGTAAAGGATATACCGTTTACCGCCTTTACCTCTCCGGCATCGGTGAAGAAAGAAGTATGAAGGTCTTTTACTTCAAGCATGCTCATATCATACCTCCCTAAACATTTAACTTGGGATCAAAAGCATCCCTTAGTCCGTCGCCGAACAGATTGAGTGAAAGAACTATCAGCGATATCACTATCGCGGGAATTACCATTCTGTATGAATAAGACGAAAGTCCGTTAAGGGCATCCGAAGCCAGCGACCCCAGTGACGGCATGGGCGCGTTTACTCCGAGTCCTATGAAGGACAGATAGCTCTCGGTAAAAATAGCGCTGGGAATCTGCAGTGCCACCGATATGAACATAACGCTCATACAGTTGGGAAGCAGATGCTTCTTGATGATCCAGCCTCCGCCCGCTCCGGCGGCCCGGGCTGCCAGCACATATTCCTGCTCCCTGAGTGAAAGTATCTGGCCTCTTATAAGCCGGGCCATGGATACCCAGTAGAGCACACCGAAAACTATGAAAAGACTTATTATATTTGAACCAATGGCCGCCAGTACCGTACCGTCTATGGCCGGTCCCAGCGTAAGCTTAAGCACCGATGCAAGCAGTATCACCATCAGCATGTCAGGCAGCGAATATATGATATCAACAATACGCATTATCACCAGATCCACCTTACCGCCGCAGTATCCGCTGACAGCTCCTACAGTGGTGCCTATGAGCAGGACGATAATACTTGCGAAGAAACCTACCGCCAGGGATATACGTGTCCCGTATACCACTCTTATGAAATAATCCCTGCCCTGGGCATCCGTGCCGAATACATGCGGAAATACGCTCTCTCCGGCTGCGATGCGCCGAAGCTCCGTTCTGCTGTATTCAAAGGGATGAAGATTGTTGAAGGAAGCGTCCATGGGTTTGCCCGGTCTGTTTCCTAACATGGTGTCATATGCATAAGGCCAGAACAGCGGAACGAATATGGCTGCCAGTGTGATGATCACGATTATTATGAAACTCACAAAGGCTACCTTGTTCTTGACAAGCCTCTTAATTCCGTCTTTAAAAAAGGTGGTGGATGGGCGCATCTGCACTACGTAGGCCTTCTCCTCCTCCGTAGCTTTGATGAACATGTCCAGATCTGTATGCTGGCTGAATCTTTTTAGTATCTCCGGTCTTTCCACTTTTCTACTCCAAGGTGATCCTGGGATCAACGATCTTATACAGGATATCACTTATAAGGTTCATTATTACTATCAGGGCCGCAAGTATGATGGTGGTTCCCATTATCATCGGATAATCACGTCCCGTGATGCTCGTTATATACGCCCTGCCTATGCCGGGCACTGCAAATATCTGCTCCACCACCAGTGAACCCGTGACTATATAAGCAAGCATGGGTCCGAAATAGGTGATAACGGGAAGCAGTGAATTCTTAAGCGCATGTCCGAAGATAATGCGCAGCCTCGGAACGCCCTTTGCCTTGGCGGTCCTTATATAGTCCTGACCCAGCACATCCAGCATGGATGAGCGTGTCAGACGGGTAATATATGCCATAGGTGAAAGCGATAAGGTGATCACCGGAAGTATCATGCCGCCTGCGGTAGCCCCGTTAGCCGGCAGTACTTTCAGCTTCACGGCGAATATTATCAGAAGCAATGAACCCATGATGAATGACGGCATGGACACGAAAGCCGTTGTCAGTACCATTATCAGCCTGTCTGCAATGGTATTCCTCTTAAGTGCTGCAAAGGATCCCATGACCACGCCGAGTATCAGCGCTATGACTGCAGCTATCAGACCTATGCGCACACTGGTCTTCATGCCGTCGCCGATGATCTGGATCACAGTACGTCCCCTCTGCTTAAGCGAAGGGCCGAAATCAAATTTCGTAACTATATCCTTAAGATAGGTCACATACTGGGTAAACAGCGGTTTGTCCAGTCCGTACTTGGCTTCCAGCGCCTTCTGCGCCGCTTCCGATATGGCTTTCTCACCAACGAAGGGTCCTCCGGGAACTGCATGCATAACAAAAAAAGTGACCGTTATAACAACCCATACCGTGATCACTGCAAGAATGATACGTCTTAGTATATAAGAAAGTGTCTTCGAGTTCATCTGCGCATCCTTAAGCTGAAAAAATTTACATAAATTAACTTATATATACTACACCAAAAGAAAAAATAAAGCAAGAGGGGCGGCTCTTTCAAGCCTCCCCTCCATAGGATTTTATATCGCTGTTTCCATATACCGTAACACCGTCTCCGCCGCCGCCATTCCAAAGAGGAAGAACACTTCAAGGAAGACCAGGAACACTGATGCTTTATCTATCACAAAATCCCTTTTGCCTACCCCGGCTAAGAGTATTTCCGCTCCGAGTATTATCAGCGCTGCCGGCCACAGATGAACTATCGGTTCAAGCGGCAGGGCCGGGAAAAATAGTCTCAGCAGATAGACGGTTCCGAAGATCATCAGTGTAAGTCCTAAAGTCACGGTTCCCACACGGTGCTTTTTTATCTCTTTTATCTCTTCCATACTCTTGCCTCCTTATGCTCCCTGCTTATCTTCAAGCAGTTCCATATCCAGCTCTGTTTTCTTTCCTTTTATCAGCCATACCCCCAGTAATATCACTGCCACACCGGCTATAGTCTGAGGTATGAAATTGAGTATGCTGCGGAAGATATAGTTTAAAAAATCGCTCATAGGTAGCATCATATAGATATTCTTCAGCAGCGAGTACACTCCAAATACCACAAGCAATATTCCTGCGATCAGGGACGCCTTCTTACTCCGTATGATATCCATGGGCTGTACGATGCCTTCAAGGATATGTACAGGTGCATCCGCAGTCTGCGACACCTCTTCTTCGGACATATGCGCCATATTCCTTGCATGGAAGAAGCCATATACATAAATTATCACGTCAAGAAAAAGCAGTTCCTCCATTCGAAGCAACACCGATATCATCATCAGCAGCATAAAAGGAAGCAAAAGGCTCATTCCCATCTGCATGTATCCCCAGTACATCTCGGCACAGCCGGGCATGAAGGAAAAACAAAATGTCCAGAATCCGTTTCTTTTTTTAGCTTTCATCACTTAACCTCCCCGGGATCTTCCTTGGATCCCTCATTCATAAAATCTCCGAAGCTTACTATCCTGCCTGTCCATTCCAGTACAGGTCCGGATAGCTCTTCATCCGCATAGTTACATGTTTCATAGTTCTTTTCATCAAACAGCTCTCCCTTACTGAGAGGCTGCAGCATTATGAGGGCTATCGCAGCTGCGGATACCGCCATCACTTCCAGCGTATATATCACAAAACCGAGCTTTTTGTTTCTTTTCCTTGCTTTAATTGCCTGTTCGTTACGTTCGATCCTGTCGAAGATATCTGCCTTTAAGTTAGCCGGCGCGTGCATTAGTTCTTCACTTTCTAACCCCGCTATCAGTTCTTCAAGTTCTTTATCCGTCATCGCTGCAAGCCCTCCTTTCTGTATATTTCCCTCAGCATATCCCTTGCGCGGTATATCCTGGTCTTTATCGTTGCGGCCTTTTCATTCAGCTGTTCCGATATCTCTTCCGCAGTCTGTTCCCTGCAGAAATACCTGTATGCCACTTCGCCGTATGGATCCTTAAGTTTCCTGCATCTTTCCTCCAGTTCTCTTCTCAGATCCCTTTCTTCCGCCTCTCTTTCCACTCCGGAGGCTTCTTCCGGGATCTCAGTCAGTTCATCATCCGGCTTTAATTCCTCACGTTTTCGCTTTCTCAGATAGTCTATGCTGTGGTTTACGGCTACTCTTGCCAGGTAACTCTTTTCCTTTCCGGCTTCGATCTCATCCAAATGCGCATAAGCCGTCAGGAAAGTGTCCTGGGCAAGGTCCTGGGACGCGAAATAATCGGAGGTATAACGGTAACAGACAGTAAAGATCAGATCCTGATACTGATCGATCATATCACTTAATCTGGCTTTCGCGTCTTTACTCTGCATCTGTTCTGTAATACTCCCTTATCCCGCTCTCTGTTAATAAAACGTATGAGAAACGGAAATATTTTCAACTTTTTTAAAAAAACTCAAAAAAATAAAAAACCTCAAATCCTGAGGTCCGATAGCATATCACTGCCTTTTCCCAAATGCTTTATCAGCATGGCTTTAAGCTCCGCATCCTCTGCAACTCTCTCAGGCAGTTCATTCAGTTCATCTGTATCAAACAGCTCTTTTTCAAAACAAAAGCTGACATAGTCTTCTCTTCGCTTTTTAACGATCTTTAGCACAGATAAAAGTATTTCCGTTCCAAAATGCCTTATATAGCTGCAATGATCCGCCTCTCCTAACAGCATCGCATCCAGTGACAGGCGTACCTTTCTTAAGCGTACTCCCAAGATATGTTTTTCTCTTTCACTTACCTCATCACCATAATCTTCTTCACCGCCCGCAAGAAAAGGCTCAAATCCCTTATCATCCGCTTCTTCCAGATATGCAGGGAGCTTATCGGCGATAAAGCTGATCAGCTTTTCATCCGAATAATCCTCAAGTAAGCCTGTCATATCTTCGGACCACACAAGGAGCGCCAGAGCCAGAGTATCCTCTAAAGAATTAATGTGCCTGCCTGCCTTTAACTCTTCTTCATTTGAATATATACAGACTCTTTCAATATTCCCGGAACCTTCAAAGGCTTTACCCGACAGACTTATACCTGCGGGGAGCCACACTTCCTTTAAGTTAACGCAGGCGCCGTATGCCCACGCCTCAAGTTCTTCTGTTCCGGGTGGGATCACAGCTTTCTTAAGCTCTCTTTCTCCGAAGTGCTCTTTCTTTCCTATCTTCATCACTTATTCTTTTATAAGGGTAAGTCCGTCTATACCCGGCTTAATGGCCATCGAATAATTGGTATAATAGACAACGAAGCCGGGGGCTGCTCCGTTTGGTTTTTTGATATTCTTTTTCAGAACATAGTCTACCTCGGCTTTTTCCTGTTCTGCTGCTTTGGAATAGTATGCCGCAAGAGCTGCGGCCTGTTCGTAGACTCTGTCCGGAAGCTCACGCCCTTCTGTCTTTACGATAACATGTGACCCCGGCATCTTCTTGGCATGAAACCACCAGTCCGCGCCATCGGCCTTTTTAAAGGTCAGCTCGTCGTTCTGGTGATTGTTCTTGCCGACATATAAATGAAAACCGTCCTCTGTCACATAGTGCAACGGTTTTGACCTGAATGCGCCCTTCTTTTCACCGCTCTTCTTTATGTAGCCGGCTTCATGAAGTTCCTCCCTTATGGCTTTCAGATCATTCTCATCCGTGACCATATCGAGAAAATGAGCGGTATTCCTAAGATAATCAAGCTCCAGCTCCCCTTCTTCTTTAAGCTTTTGGGCCGCTTCATAAGTGCGTTTGAGCTTCTGGTATCTGTCAAAATACTTCTTTGCATTGTCATTGGCGGACAGTTCCGGGTCCAGCGGTATCTTAACTTTGTTTCCGCTGTTGTAATCATCAGCCTCATACTCCGAAATGCCGCCCGGTATCTGATACGCGTATGCATTCAGCAGTTCCCCGTAGAGCCTGTACTTATCCTTTTTGTCACCGTCCTTCAGCTGCGCATCATGTATCTGTAGCTTTTTCACACATCTCTCGGTTGCGGTCTGGACTATCCTTCGCAGATCAGATGTCTTCTGCTTTGTACGTACATCCCTTTCCTTGAGTCCGTAATAAGCCTTGAGTACCGCCGATATACTGTCTTTATACTCTTTATCCCCGTAAGCAGATGCATCATAAGCCGCATATTCCGCAGCCTTTCCGTTCTCAAAACATATGCAGGGCCTAAAATCTCCTGCCTTTATCATCCTACAGAACTCAAGAAAAGAAGCCTTAAGCTTTCCGAAAGCTTCTTTATCCGTATACAGTCCGGCCACATCCCTGCGTCCGTCCACACCGGCTCTGAAAAGTATCTCCTCCGCAGCCTGACGGGAGATCCCCTGGTATGCTGCACTTAAAGCATTCTCCACGGAACCGTTCATATCACCCGATATATAAGCCGCCAGGAAATCATCCTCGCTTACACTTAAAGGATCCGCCTTCTTCCCGCTATCCGGGATAAAATAATCCTTTCCCGGCAGCACCTCCCTTACGGAGCTGACCATGGCAGATACACGCTTTATCGAATCGAGCACCTTGTCGTTTTCATCAAGCAGTATGATATTGCTGTGCTTGCCCATGATCTCGATCACAAGGCTTAATACCCTCTCATCACCCATTTCATTGTAGCCGCTCAGGTGCATCCTTATCACTCGCTCCAGGCCCGGCTGTGTGATATCTAGTATCTTTGCATTCTGCACATACTTTCTCATGAGCATGCAGAATGCAGGCGCCGTCTGGGGTGACTGCCTGTTCTCATCATCAAGATAGATAAGCGGAAGCGAAGCATTTGCGGACATGAACAGTCTGTACTGCCCGCCCACTCCCTTTATCGTGAGCAAAAGCGCATCCTTTTCAGGCTGCGCTATCTTATTTATCCTTCCGTCCTTTATTGTGTTTTTCAGTTCCGTCACCATAGCGGCCACGGTAACACCGTCAAATGCCATATTTAAAGATTCCTGTCTTTCTTTCTCTTAAGAAGCACGGAAGTATCCAGTTCTTCCTCAGCAGCCTCTGTCTTCTTTACTTTCTTTTTCTTCTTTTTGCCGTTATCCGCCGGGGTACCTTCCGTTACTTCTTCCGTTAGTTCTTCTGCCGCCTCTTCGCTGACAGCCTTACGTTTCTTCTTCCTGAACATCGGATCAAAACCGAATCTCCTGCCGGCTATATCAAAGAGGAACAGCATTACCGCAAGCGCTATCAGGAACGGGGTGATATCTCTTCTTGCTGCCTTCTTTATATCCAGCTTTGTAAAGGGATCATCCTCCAGCGTGATATGCTTACCATAGCGATCCACCAATGCGTTAAATGCCGCATCCGATACATCAAAACGGTATTCGTCGCTGTACTGTACCACGGCTCCGCTCATCATCGCTCCGGTCACCTGGCCGTTATCACTGCGTCGTACGTTTATATAATACAGTCCGGTATCCGCCGTATCCAGATAGGTCTCATATACACCCGGCTCCCTTGCGGTAAAGTTTACTTCGCCGCTCTGCCCGTCAGGTCCCGTATACATACCGTCTATCGCAGTGGAATCCTGATAGCTTGATGTATGATAGGTTACAAGGGTGCGTCCGTCTTTATTCTCTGTCTCAACATAATCGTCACCTATTGCAGGTGTACCCGAAGTAAAGTCCACAAGCCGCTTCCACAAAGCCGCATAATCATCCTCACCACTGTAGCTGGCTGTCCATTTACCGTCCGCATCGGTATTCCATGCCGCTGTCTTACCGAGACCGTACTGCCATACAGTAAGCAGAGGATCGCCTGCCGCTGATGTGAGAAGCTGTGAAGAGCCCTCCTTGGGACTTGCAGCAACATAACCCAGGACATTAAGCCAGCCGTCTTCAAACAGGCCGTCGGTTATCTCATGTTTCATACCGGTCAGCACTTCATAATCACCGTTCTTTATGTAGGTATCTCCGCCCATATATACTTCCTGTGCAAAGATCCTGGGCAGATCGGAACGTCCGTCGGTGAAATAATAACGTCCGCCGGCTTCGTTAGCCAGTCTTTCCATCAGCTGCGTATCGGAATCAAAACCGACTGCCACTGTCGAAAGAGTGATGCCGTCATTTACTATCCTGTCGATCACCTGACTGAAATCGCTTGATTCACCGTATCCGTCTGTAAGCAGTATTATATGTCTTACCTGTGCATTGCTTGATCCGAGGGCTACCCTTGCTTCTTCCAGCGCCGGCTGTATCACGGTACCGCCGCCGCTTCCGATAGTCTCTATATCATCTTTTATCGCTTCCTTGTCATCCACATAGGAAAGCCTGTGAGCCCAGGTATAAGTATCGTCAAAAGCAAGTACGCCTACCTCATCGCTCTCCCTCATGTTATCAACGCCGCGCTTTGCGGATTCCACTGCTACATCAAGGTAACTTGCGCCGTTTCCCACATACATATCCATGGAACCTGAATGGTCTATGACCATTACTATTGCCGTGGAAGGTATCTCAAGAGTCCCCCTGAGTTCCATATTTACCGGGAGCACGGTCTCTATAGGTGTATCGTTGTATCCGCCCACCATGAAACTGTCCTGGCCGCCGCAGCAGATAACGCCTCCGCCATAGTCCTTTACATAGGTCTCCAGATTGTCTACAAAGCCGTCAGGCAGTTCATCCCTGTAAACGTTCTCAAGTATGAAGGTCCTGTATTCCAGCATGCTCATAAGACTGTCCGGCGCCTTGGAGGCTTTTACGAATTCCGCATTCACGTGCGCCGCCTCCAGCAGCTTTTCAAATGCCATGGAATTCTCGGCGCTGCCCCTGAGCACCATGACCTTGGGAGCCTCCTCCACTCTGGAATAAGCGCTGTAACTGTCGTTCTCGGCGCAGCCGTCACCCTCTGCGCGTATCTTTACCTCATAACTCTCTAAAGCTTCTTCACTGACCTCTTCCTCAAACACAAAGGAATTGGAGCCTTTCTTAAGCGTTACTTCCTCGCTGGCTACCAGCTTGTCTCCGGAATAGATCTCTATCACCGCATTGGTATCGTAATTGCTCTGAGCCTTGACCGTGATATAATACTCCTCACCCTGATGCAGTACATCGGGCATCTCTACATCACTCAAGTATACGTCGTTCTTAGTGTCCGCAGGGATCACCACCGCTTCAAGACTTATATCCCCGCCTTCAAACAGACCTTTAACATTTTCCAGATTTCCGGCAGTCTCCCTACCGTCCGTCAGTACCACTATCCTTGATGCGGTGTCCGTAGGAAGCAGCGCAGATGCGCGCTGCAGGGCCATCTCAAAGTTGGTGGCCGTTTCGTCCGCTTCTCCCGAAAGTCCCATATACATGTTCCTGTCGGTAACAAACTGTTCCACCACCGCATCCCTGCCGAAGCTTATGATAGCGTAGCGGTTATTAGGCGGCAGCTTCTTTAAGCTGTTTGAGATATACTCGTCAAAGGCTTCCAGATTCTCCGTATCGGATACTGACATATCTACAAGAAATACCGTAGTGGTCTCCTTGGTATTCTTCGGTATCTTCAGCCCCATCAGTGCCAGTATGACCAGCAAGAGTATGACTGTCCTGGCTATCAGGTAGAATTTCTTTTTATAGTTCATCCTCCTGACATAGAGTATCCACTCGATCACCAACAGGACTATAGCCAGTATGAGCAGCGCGTTCCTTAATGACTGCTTAGCCAGCACCGCTTCCGCATTCCCGAAGCCGCTTATATCTGCGGCATCCTTTCTGCCGTCTCTTCCTGCCGTTCCCAGCTTTACATTGAAGTATTCCCTGTGATCACCGGCATTTATCGCGTAGAGTCCGGCTTTATCAAAAGTAAGGGTCTCCGTCTCTTCCCCGCCTTCTATCCTGAATATCTTTCTTTCAGCGCTGTCGTCTTCCGCCGAAGGATTAAATTCCAGCGCTTCTCCGAGCTCATAACTGTTTTTGGCAAGCAGATGAGAATCCGCAAGGTAGGATACGGTCTCCGCTATGAATACCGGAAATTCCGCCTTCAGCGCAAAATCCGATTCCCTGATATCAAAGCCCATCACCACTTCCTTGTGGTCTCCGTTCACGCCGTAATAGCCCACGCATTCACCGCCGGATTCCATAAAGGAAGTTGCCCAGTCCGGTTTGTCAAAAGTATTGGTAAGGTTGACTCCGAGAGTAAAGTCTCCGAGTCCTTTCGTAAGTTCGCAGTCTTTTACCTCAACCAGCACATTCTGCTTCTTGGCTTTGCCCGAAGCAGCAATATCAAAGAAATTGACTTTTCCGGTAGCGTCTTTTTTGCTTTCACTTTCCTTGTCACTTACGGTCGGCGTATAATTCTTTGAATAACCCGCATCATATATGACCACATCATAAGCGCTTGCTGCCAGCACATTATCGTTTGCCGCTCTGGTAAGGTCGGTCCCTGTTGATGCAAAATATGCCCGCTCCACAAAACTGTTTCCTGCGGATACCAGGAGGCCCTTGGCGCTGCTTGCGCTTATCCTCAGCGCACAGATCTCATTATCGGCACTCAGGCTGTCTTTATTCTTTCCTCCCTCATAATTGACAGTGGAAAGTTTAGCGCTTATATAGTCCCCCTTAACAACTATGTCCTCAGCAAGCACGGATGCCGAAGCACCTGCTTCCACTCTTACGGCTTTTACCGCAAGTATGCTGCCATCGGCATCATAGAAGGTAAGTTCAAAGTTTGCTGCTTCATCACCGTAATTTGTGTATCTTACCGTTGCATCAGCCATGACTCCGCCGTCTGCGGAAGCCCCCTTTTCAGTCATTGCCATATAGTCAAGTGATACGTTATACACCGGCTTTCCGACGTTGATGACCTGGGCTTTCAGTTCCTGTGCATATTCCGAAACACCCTCGACACCGTCACCGTCCGTATACACCACTACATGATCCGCATGCAGCGAATCGATCATCTGATAAGCGTCCGCAAAACTTCCCTCCCTGTCAGCCGCATTCAGTCCGCTTATGACACTCTTGAGAGAAGAATTGTCCCTGGTGGATGCGATTAGTATCCTGCTTTCACCGGAAACCGAGATCACGCTTACATCACCTGTAGCTGCCGTCACATAAGAAAGCGCTCTCGCTTTTGCTTCATCGAGCCTGCTGCGCCCGTCGGCTCCCGCATGCTGCATGGAAAGCGAATTGTCGATAACCAGAACCGTACTTCCGCCTGTTCTGGTCCTTAACATTATCTGGGGTGCCATAAGGGCCAGCACCAGAATGATCATTATCAGGATCTGCAGATACATCAGCAGATCCTGGACGAATTTTTCAAAGAATGTTTTGGAAGCTACGTTCTTAAAGAGTTTTTCCCACAGGATATTTGAGGATATCTCGGTATCAGTTCCTCTGGGTTTCAACAGATATAAGATTATTATAATGGGTATGACCGCAAGGAATGCCAGGGGCCACATGCTTGAAAAAACCATTTTCTTTTGTCCTTACTCGTATATATCTCTCAATTCATCAAATACTACCCGGTCAAAATTCTCGCCCGTATTGATGAGATGATATAAAGCGCCGTACTTTTTACAGCAGCCTTTGAGCTTTGCCGTAAACTCTTTCAATGCATCCTCATACTGCTTTATGGATGCCGCATCCATAGTCACCTTTAATTTCCGGTCTTTATCCTCGGAGTCGATCAGGTTGTGGGTACCGGTCAGACCGATATCCGTTTCCTCCTCTGCAAGCAGCTGCAGTACCACTACCTTCTGCTTGCGGTAATTCAGATATTTTATTATATTCTCGAGAGCATCCCCCTCAACGAATTCTTCGCTGAGGAAATCCGAAAGTATGATGCTCATTCCCGGCTGGAGATTCTCGGTGATCCTTATGCTCCTTGCCACATCAACGCCTTCGGTGATGTCCAGCCGGTCCAGCCATGCACAGATATCCCTGAAGCCCTTCATTCCGCCCGATGCCGAATAGATCCGTCCCGGATCCGAAAGATCCACAGCCGCCACATGATCCATATGCATGAGAGCCACGTATGCGAGGGCATTGGTCAGATCCTTGAGCAGTTCCGACTTCTTATACTCACCGTAATCCATAGACCTGCTCATATCAAGAAAAAACGTGATCCGGCTCTCCTTCTCCTCCATATATTCCTTGATATAGAGGCGGTCAAGCCTGGCATAAGCATTCCAGTCTATGCTCCTGATATCGTCACCCGGCATGTATTCCCTGAAATCCGAGAATTCGGCACTGCTTCCTTTACGCACGGATTTACGGCTGCCGAGCAGAGCTGCATTACTCTTTTTGTCAACAGCCAGGGTCAGACGTCTTAATCTGTCATAATACTTACCGTCTATCATGATACCTGTTGCATCTTTCCTCTGCACTCTTTGATCATATCCGCTATCAGTTTCTCCGGAGTGATCCCGTCCGATACCGCATCAAATGAAAGCACCAGTCTGTGTCTTAATACCGGATAAGCAAGATAATCCACATCCTCAAAAGATACGTTATATCTGCCTTCCATAAAGGCTTTTGCCCTTGCTCCCCTGACGATTGCCTGGGCTGCTCTGGGGCTGGCTCCCTCACGTATATACTTGTTATCCGCATGTGTAGCCATCATTATGTCCAATATGTAATCCATTACGGCATCCGCTACCATCACATCCCTTACCATGGCTATCGCGCTCTTTAACTCATCGCCGTTAAGCACCTGTCTTGCGGGTTCCGAACCGAAGCCTTCTGTCAGTCCCAGTATGCCTTTCAGTTCATTCCTGTTAGGAAAATCCACGAGTATCTTAAGCATGAAACGGTCAAGCTGCGCCTCAGGCAGAGGATAGGTTCCTTCAGTCTCTATCGGGTTCTGGGTAGCCAGTACAAAGAAAGGTTCCGGCAATGTATGGGATACATTACCGACCGTGACCAGATGCTCCTGCATGGCTTCCAGCAGGGCCGACTGTGTCTTGGGAGTTGCACGGTTGATCTCGTCCGCAAGTATGATATTTGCAAAAACAGGACCGGGTTCAAACTTAAACCCGCTGCCACTCTCGTCCTTCATCATTATATTTGTACCCGTGATATCACCGGGCATCAGATCCGGGGTGAACTGTATTCTCTTGAAAGAAAGGTTAAGCACATGGCTTATGGTGTTTACCAGCCTGGTCTTTCCAAGTCCCGGCATACCTTCCAGCAGCACATTTCCGCCGGAAAGTATGGACAGCATCACGTTTCTTATGACTTCCCTCTGTCCTATTATCTCCTTGGATATCTCTTTCTCGCAGGCCAGTATCTTCCCCTGCATCTCTTCAAAATCGCTCATATTCCCCTCCATATGTTTTATATTAAAAACTTGAAAAATACTCTTTTATAACGTCTTCCATACCTGCAGGATAACGTCCGTTCTGTATACCCTCGTAGGCACGCTCCGTATACTCTCCGATGACACTTTTCGGATCGGTCTTCTGACCTGTCCAGCCGATACCGTTCTCATAACGGCTGTACTCCGACCTGCCTCCTGTATTTGTGCCTGTAAGAGCCTCATCATTGCCGGTAGCGTTGGGCAGACTTACGTAATCATGCTGCGTACTTCCGCCTCCGCCTGTATTAGACTGTCCCTGGCCGCTGCCCTGACCATTTTGTCCGTTCTGGCCATTCTGGCCGTTCTGACCATTTTGGCCGCCTTGTCCGTTTTGACCATTCTGACCATTTTGGCCGTTCTGACCGTTTTGGCCGTTCTGGCCGTTTTGGCCGTTCTGACCATTCTGCCCGTTCTGCCCATTCTGCCCATTCTGCCCGTTCTGACCATTCTGGCCATTCTGACCGTTCTGGTTGTTCTGTCCATTCTGACCGTTTTGGCCGTTCTGATTGTTCTGGCCATTCTGGCCGTTTTGGCCGTTCTGTGCCTGCTGGTTATTTCCGTTCTGATTACCGCTTATATGATTCTGCATCTGCTGTGAAGCATTTGCAAGCTGCTGGCCCGCCTGTGAATTTCCGCCTGCCTGCTGGGGTGAGTTACTGCTCTGGGACTGGTTGTTAGCCATGGTCACCGGTGTAGGCGTAGGACTGGCTCCGGGTTCCCTTTCCCCTTCTTCTTTCTCGTTCATCTCCCGGTTTGCCACCTGTTCCGACATCTGTGAAAGCACATCGGCTATATCCGCATATTTATAATCAAGCCGCTGTACCGCCTGATTGATATCCGTCATACTGCTTGCTCCCTCAAGTTCGGACTGTGAAGCCCGGAGACTCTCCATCATCTCCTCCAGCTTTTGCTGTTCTTCGGCCGTAAGCCCTTCCTTATCGATGGATTCCAGTTCTTCTATTGCTTTCTCTATTTCTTCTTCAATCGCTTTAGCTTCCACTTTCACTTCGTGCTGTTCTTCTGCCAGCTGTTTTGAAGGTGCAGGCAGTAAAGCAAGACACAGTGTAACCAGCAGAAGACATATAAGTCCGAGTATCCTTATCACTCCCACATTAAGCGGCTGCTTGATCTCATCTTCCTTTTCCCTGATACGTCCTGCGGCATCGGCCCTCTGCATCACGGAAATATAATCTTCTTTGTCCATATTCTCATAGGCAGTGATCACGGTCTCTTTCATACCGTGGCTGTCTATAAGTCCCGCCGCCTCTTTCATACCCCTGCATTTCAGGACGCCGACAGTTATACCGGCGATCAGCGAGATAAGCAATATCACGACTGCCGTAAGATGAGCATGGTAAAAAGGCCTGAATACTGAATAAGCTTCCACGGCCACACAAAGAGCCGCTCCGATGATCATGAGATTCAGTATGCTTCTCAGCATGATCCCGGTGTTCATGCGGCTTTTCATTGCTTTTATCTTCTTTAACAGATAGACTTTATCATTATTCATCTCTTGCTGTCCTCATCCACGACGGGCTTTCCGGTACTGATGACTGTACTTCCGGCACCGGACGAACCTCAGGCACCGGTTTCACTTCGGGTAAAGGCTGTATTTCAGGCATAGTAGCCAGTGTAGGATCCATCGAATCCGTTTGTGTTACCACAGGCTCAGCTTCAGTTATCACAGGCTGCACCGCTGTCGTCACGGTTTCATTTGTCTTTACAGGCTCAGCTTCAGTTATTTCAGGCTGTGGCTGTGTTATCACAGCTTCACTCGTCTGCACCGGCGTTATCACGGGTTGACTCGTCTGCGCCGGCTGTATTCCGGGCATTGCAGGCGGCATCTCAGGCATAAGCGTCTGTACCGGCTGTACATTCTGTACGGTCTGCTGCATGTCGGCAGCCGGTACCTGCTGCCACTGCGGTCCTGCCGGCTGCATTATCGGCTGCTGCGGCATCGCCATTGCGGGTGTTACCGCCACCCCCTTCATTTTCTTCACTTTTCTCTTATCCAGTCTGTATCCTTTGAGCGGATCGATCCTTCTGGCAGCTATGGTCTGCAGCACAAATGACAATACAAGGGTAACCGCGCCGGAGATCAGCACGCCTCCGAGACTTAAGACAATATTGCTGCCATTTCCGAAAAGTCCGCCCAGCATCTCTCCGGAGCTTAGGAGATAGATCAGCATACCGAGGCCGTAGAACGGATTCAGCATGATCAGGATCTCGATTATTAATTCATCAATTGAAAGATAACTTATAAACACCATGAAAATAAGAGGTATCACCGTAAGCATGCCTATGGCTGCATAAATGACAAATGCCAGTATAATGGATACCAGGGATTTTCTTGTAAGGGTTGATGCAAGTATACCTACCGAGCCGGAATAGACTGCGAATACAAAGAAGCCTATAAGGACTGCGAGAAGACTCCACCAGCTTAAGCCGCCAAGGGTGAAGGACAGAGCCATCAGCGGCACGCTTGCCACTATAAACATCATCACTCTTATAACCGCAGATAATACTTTTCCGGTGATTATCTGTCTCGGACTCATTACCGTGGTCAGCATGATGTCGAAAGTCTGTCTCTCTTTCTCACCCGAGATCGAAGATGCGGTGATGATCGGCAACAACAGCGCTATGATACCCATCTGCGCAAAGCAGATAGCCGGGAACAGCGCCACAAAATCCTGATACTGATCCAGGTATCCGTAGCCCGAATTATCTTCTATTATCATCATGGCAAAGAAGAATATAAAACCCATGATAAGCTCATACGCAAAGAGCCCCCAGGAATACTTGGAACTCCTGGATAATATACGCAGATCCTTTTTCACTATCGGATTGATAGCGAAATGAAATCCTTTTTTCTTCTTAGTTTGTTCCATCGTCGCCTCCTGCCGTCACCTGCATGAACAGACTCTCCAGACTCTTTTCTTCTTTATGGAAGCCCTTCATCATCACTCCCGATCTCATCAGCTCCCCTAGGCATCTGTTCAGTACTTCGTCCGTTCCGTCATATCCCACGACTATTTCGTTTTCCTTGACCGATTCAAGATGGAGTTCCTGCATCGTGCGCACCGTCTCCGCCGCTTTCGCCGAATCGCCTGCGATCTCGATTATTATCCTGCCCGAAGTATCCTTGTTGCCGAGTATATCCTCCATCTTACCCGCTGCCACAAGATGCCCCTTGCTCATTATTCCCACGCTGTTGCACATCTCCGCAATATCCGCAAGTATATGCGATGAAATGATGATGGTTTTGCCCATGCCCTGAAGGTTCATGAGCAGTTCCCTCATCTCCACCCTGGCTCTCGGATCAAGTCCCGATGAAGGCTCATCTAGTATCAGCAGCGAAGGGTTATGCAAAAGCGCCCTCGCCACGCACAGCCTCTGCTTCATGCCTCGGGAGAGAGTATCCACATAAACTTCGGTCTTATCGCTTAAGTTGACCAGTTCCAGAAGATCTCCGGTAAGTTTTCTTATCTGCGCATCGCTTATTCCGTATATGGAACCGTAAAACTCCATATATTCCTTGACTTTCAGGTTTTCATACACTCCGAAGAAGTCGGGAACATATCCTATGGTCCTCTTTACTTCCTCCTGTTGTACCCTATGGTCATAACCGCCTATATTAATGGTCCCGTAATCCGGACGCAGCAGACCGCATATCATTCTTATGGTCGTTGTCTTGCCTGCTCCGTTGGGGCCTACGAAACCGAAAAGATCCCCCTTCGGCACATGAAGTGTCAGATTATTTACCGCAGGCGGCATATTCTTTCCGTATGATTTTATCAGATTGCCTAAATATAACACCTTTGATCACTCTTTCTCATATATGCAAAGGAACGAATCCTCTTTCTGTTTTCCGTCCAAAAGCCTTTCGGCCGGGCAGATACCTACCACACAGTTCTCTCCTTCATGGAGCTGCAGAAGCGACAGCGAAAGCATCGAAAGATATTTTGCATTCTCATAATCCCCCGAATTATATGCACTCTCGGCTTCATACATGATATTGCTGTGATTGACTGCCGTAGCCCTCTGGTCTATCTGGGTCTTTTCCCCGTTCTTTCCGCCCTCGTAAACTATGGCATTTCCGTCACACACTATCAGGTAATACTTAAAATCATGTCCTGTCTTGTTCTGTATGGTACCCGAAATCCTGCCTCCTGAACTCTTCAGACTGAATTTCAGAGGTCCGTAGCCCTTATTCTTCCTGTTGACCTTAAAATATGCGGGATCAAACACTCCCTTGGGCTTGTAGGTCAGTCTCATGCCTTCGGGTCTTAAGCTGGTTAAGTAATCGTACTGCTCACCCTTACTGTAATCATAATCATAGGTAGCCATCATCGGCGCTGCACCCAGGGCATTCTTTGCAATGTTAACGCTCCATTCATCACCTGCGGCCTGATATCCCATTATGAAATCCGCTTCATAACTCTGGCCGCTGGCCTGCGCCACCCTTAAGGTCGCATAGGACTTTTTAGCCGGTCCGTTTCCGACGGTAATGACAAATACCAGCAATACGGCAAGTAACGATACCACCGGTATGAAGAACCAGATTTTTTCGCGGATCTTCAGTTTCTTTAGGATGAAATACAATCCCGGTCCTATCAGCGCGATATATACCACCATCAGTATCTTCAGAAAACCTTCGCTGAAGTTGCTGTCTCCCTGCAGGAGTTTAAAGCAGGTTTCTATGTCGTGGTTATACACCGTATATGTACTATACGAATTATTGTCCATAAAATTATAGTAACGGAGCAAAGAACCGAGAGCAGCCGGGAAACTGTATGTATCCATGCTGTCTCCGGAAAGTCCGAATTCAAGCAGTACTATGGCACCGGCGCCGGTACGTTTTATTCCTGAATTGTCAAGATAATAATTGCCCGAATCATAACTGCTTCCGTACTTTATATGGGCCACATCTGTAACGCTGTAGCTGTAGCTGATATATTCCTGGGTAGCAGTCCCGTTCTGCAGATCGGCATCGATAAACTCATCATCAAAAGCCCAGAACGCATCATCAAGATTCTTTCCGGTACCTATCACAAGCACGCCGCCGCTCTTGACCCATCTCTGGATATTATCCAGGGCTTCTCTTGAAAGTTCGCCGCTGTCGATAGAATCCATAAACAGGAAACTGATCTCATCCAGACCGTTTTCATCCTCGAGATCCTTCTCGCTTATGCTCACCTGGGATATTCCTTCATATGCGTCATACCAGTAGCTTCTGGCAGTATCCAGGTAAGACAGTGAATTGGGATCTTCGCTGAGTACCGCATAATGATTTTCTCTCTCATCAAAAAGCTTTCTCTGCTTCTCTGAAAAGATCACCTTTCCCTTTTCGTCAACTATTTCTACCGTAGCTTCGGAATTGGCATAATCATAATCTCCGGAGGCCGGTATCGTCAGTACCACCGTCTGCTTCTCTCCTCCGGCTATAGCTGCATATGTCTCATAAGCCGCAGTCTTATAGGTCCTGTTGCTGAGCCTCAGACGGACATATCCGCCGAAATCCCCGCCGGTGTTCTCCACTTCTATGCTGACCGTATATGTCTCGTCATAATCATTGGCGGTCACGTCCGAAGTCACGTCAAAACGATCTTCCGTTTTGCTGCTACTGCTGCTCTTGTCCTTCTCCTTATCCCCGTCATCATCCTCTGACCTTGCATAGACATTCATGCCAAGCGCCAGAACGAGAAACAGCACCGGCAAAGCTAAGGCAGGCCACGTGCTGCGTGCGCCCGCCTCCTTATTTTTCTTGATAAATCTTCGTTTAAGCAAACTGAAACCAAACATTTTCTTACGCCTTGTCTCCTATCAGCCAATCGTACATATCCTGATATTTTGAGGCAGATACATGCCATGAGAAATCCGCTGCCATGCCTCTGTCAATCATCTTGTTCCATTCCCTGCGTTTGTCATAGTATATCTTCTCTGCATACCTGATGGTAGCCAGCATCTCATGAGCATTATAATTCTTGAATGAGAAACCGGTGCCGCTGCTCTCAAACTCATTATAAGGCTCCACCGTATCCTTAAGTCCGCCGGTCTCCCTTACGATAGGCACAGTGCCGTATCTTAAAGCCATAAGCTGAGATAAGCCGCAGGGTTCAAACATGGAAGGCATCAGAAATGCATCGCAGGACGCATATATCTTATGCGACAATGCTTCCGAATATGAGATATTCGCCGATACCTTATTGCCGTATTTCCAGTCAAAGTGCTTGAACATATTCTCGTACTGCTCATCGCCTGTTCCCAATACTACTATCTGTACTGCATCCTGGCAGAGTTCATCCATCACATAAGCGATAAGGTCAAAGCCCTTCTGGTCGGTAAGTCTGGATACTATACCTATCATCATGGCTTTCTCATCTTCTTCAAGGCCCAGCTCTTTCTGAAGAGCTTTCTTATTCTTTATCTTCTCCTTGCGGAAATTCTTGGCACTGTAGGGATACTCGATCTGGGGATCTTTCGAAGGATCATATTCTTCATAATCTATGCCGTTCACGATTCCGCGGAGATCGCCGCTGCGCGCCTTTAACAGTCCGTCCAGACCTTCACCGTAGAACGGTGTCTTTATCTCCTCGGCATAGGTATCACTTACCGTTGTGATCGCGTCGGCATATACCAGACCGCCCTTTAACAGATTGGCATCACGGTAACTCTCAAGCTTATCCGGAGTAAAGAAATATCCCGAAAGACCGGTTATGTCTCTCACATCCTTCACATCCCATCTTCCCTGGAATTTCAGATTGTGTATGGTCATGACCGACTTCATCTTTGCAAAGAGAGGATTATCCTGGAATCTCTCCTTAAGGTATACGGGAACCAGGCCGGTCTGCCAGTCATGGCAGTGAAGCAGGTCGGGTTCAAAATCAAGCAGCGGTATAGCCGAAAGCGCTGCTTTCGAGAAGAACGCAAATTTGACTATATCGTCATATACATTGCCGCTGTATGGTCTGAATCCGCCGAACATCATTTCATTGTCGATGAAATAATAGTGAACGCCGTCAACCTCGGCCTCAAGTATGCCGACATATTCGTTATTCCAGTGAAAATCCATATAGAAATGGGTCTTGTATTTCATCTTGTCCTTCATTTCCTGTGACATGCAGGTATATTTCGGGAGCATGACCCTTATATCAAAGAATTTCTTATCAACACACTTAGGTAATGAGCCTACTACGTCTGCCAGGCCGCCTGTTTTGATGAACGGAACCCCTTCAGATGCGATAAATAAGATATTTTTCATTATGTCCCTCCAAATAGTCTCCGTAACCCCCCGGAGTAATTTTTTACCGTACAGTATTATACCAAAAAACACAGTCATAATCAAAGTGTTTTTTTATCTTGGGCTTTTACCGCTTCGGCCTGCTTTATCAGTTCTTCGGCATTGAGCAGGGAAGCTTCGCTTATGCTGTCGCCCCCAAGCATCCTGGCCAGTTCCCCGGCTTTTTCCTGCTCTGTGAGCAGTCTTATATCGCTTATGGTCCTTCCCTCTTTCTCATTCTTTTCGATCAGAAAATGACTGTCCGCCATCGCTGCTATCTGCGGCAGGTGAGTGATACAGATCAGCTGGTGCGAACGTGCCAGAGCCCCCATCTTCTCCGATACCTTCCATGCGGTCTTTCCGCTTATTCCCGTGTCTATCTCATCAAACACCAGTGTCCCTATCTCATCCTTCTTCGCAAAGACACTCTTCAGGGCCAGCATTATCCTGGACAGTTCGCCTCCGCTGGCCACCTCCGAAAGAGGTCTTGCTTCTTCACCCGGATTTAAGGATATGGTGAATACTATGTCTTCTCTGCCGTAAGGAGAGCATTCCTCCTTTTCCTTCAGTTCTATATTAAAGTTCACTTTAAGGAAATTCAGATCCAGCAGGGCTTCGCTTATCTCTTTTTCAAGTTTGACGGCCGTCTTTTTTCTGAGTTTCGTGATGCTCTCAGCAGCCTTATCAAGCCCGGCTGCTGCTTTTTCCTGTTTTACCCTGAGTTTAGCCAGAGTCTCATCCATGCCGGTCAGTTCCGAAAGGCGTTCTCTTCGCTTTTCAAGGTACTTAAGTACCTCTTCCTCATCCCTTCCGTATTTCAGTATAAGGCTCCTGATGGTATCCAGTCTGCTCTCGATCTGAGCAAACTCTTCCGGATCAAAGTCCTCCTCCTCGATATAGCGTCGCAGCTCTCTGTACGCATCAGACAGATAGCCCTCGGCATTGATAAGTTTTTCCCCTATCTCCTTAAGCCTTCCGTCTTCATTCATGGAATTCATATCATAGATGCATCTTCCGAGACGATCCGATATGCCCTCATTACCGTTTAACAATTCTGCCACACGGTTCAGCGCTTCATGATTATTGAGGCTCCTCTTCATCCTCTTATATCTTTCCTCGAGCTCCTTTTCTTCACCGGGAGTGATCGCAGCATCCTCGATCTGTTTTATCTCATATTCCGCAAGCGATATCTCTCTTGCCCTGGTGGCAGAATCCATATCCAGCTCAGCCAGTTTCTTAAGAACACTTTCATATTCTTCGTAAGCCTCTTTCATTTTTTCCAGAAGCCCCCTCATCTCGCTGCCGCCGTAAGCATCCAGCAGCTCACGCTGCCTGCCGGCTTTCAGCAGAGACTGGTGTTCATGCTGTCCGTGCACATCAAGAAGAAGCGCTGCCAGTTCTTTGACCTGTCTGACCGTGACACTTTCACCGCATACCCTTATCTGACTTTTACTGCTGCTGATCTTTCTTGATATGATGATGCTGCCGTCTTCCTCTACCGGCATATCCATTTCTTTTACGGCTTTCAGAACACTCTCATCCGGTCTGAATACCAGCTCGATCAGGGCATACTCCGCACCGTCACGGATCATGTCCTTATCCGCTTTTCCGCCAAGGCACAGATTCACCGAGCCGATGATTATCGACTTGCCGGCCCCGGTCTCACCCGTAAGGATATTGAGCCCCGCTCCCAGCTCTATCTCAACTTCTTTTATGAGTGCGAGGTTTTTGACATATAATCTGTCTAACATATATTACCTGCCTTTCTCTTTATAAGCGAAAAGCCTTTCTCCGTTTTTATACAGACATCTTTTTATTCAGCACCTGCAGGAATCCGTCATCATAGATCTTGATCATCTTTGTGACCTGAGCAGATGCCTTGGCTTCCAGTCTGTCACCGCAGCCAAGGATCCTGCTCTGACCGCCGTCAAAGCTTACTCCCACCTTGGATCTCTTCCCGCCTCTCGCATCCAGTATCTCCACACTCAGCTCATCCCTTTCGGAAAATACTATGCTTCTGGAATTAAGGCTGTGGGGACACACCGGTGTCAGTACTATCAGTCTCGCAGAGGGTGATACTATCGGCCCTCCCGCCGACATGTTGTAGGCAGTGGAACCTGTCGGGGTAGAGATGATCACGCCGTCCGCATAGTAATCCGCCAGGAAACTGCCGTTAACATATATGCGGTATCCTGCCACCTGCAGATCACCGTGCCTGGATAAAACTATATCGTTTAGCGCCTGTTTTTCTTCTTCCTTACAACCTGCCGCCGTACAGCTTCCGGCCAGCATCATCCGTTCGCTTATGCTGTATTCTTCGTTGGCAAGCTTCCTGAAGCATTCATCCATATCATTAAGTTCCACTTCCGTAAGGAAGCCCACATTCCCGAGATTGATCCCGAGCAGGGGCGTGACCGTACCCTTCATGCGTTTTGCCGCAGACAGCATTGAACCGTCCCCGCCGATGACTATCATCACATCTTTGTCATTCGGCAGTTCATGATCCTCACACAGATCGGAAATACTGCTCTCCACACCCAGCTGCTTCAGCTTATCCGCAGCAAGACAGGCCACTTTCAGATCTTTATCCTTCAGACTGTTGGAGATTATACCTGCTTTTTTCATAAGCTCTCATGCGCCTCGTTAACCGCCGCCGTTATATCCGGCGTGATATTTTCTCCGGTATTTTTCAAAAGATACAGGAGATACTCTATGTTTCCTTCCGGTCCCTTGATCGGTGAATGATCAAGGCCCGCTATATTAAAACCGCATTCCGTCGCATAGCCGCACACCTCTTCGATGACACGCATATGCACTTTCTTATCCCTGACAACGCCCTTCTTTCCGACGTATTCCCTTCCCGCTTCAAACTGTGGCTTTATCAGGCAGACCATCGATCCGCCCTCTTTCAGAAGCAGGTATGCCGGCGGAAGAATCTTTGCCAACGATATAAATGACACATCCGCTCCCGCAAAATCCGACTGTTCCGCTATCTCTTTATCCGTCACATAACGGAAGTTGGTCTTCTCCATGCATACGACACGTTCATCACTCCGAAGCTTCCAGGCAAGCTGATTAGTTCCCGAATCTATGGCATAGACCTTCGCCGCGCCGTTCTGCAGCATGCAGTCGGTGAAACCTCCTGTGGAGGAACCTATATCCAGACATATGGCTCCCTCAAGATCGATGGGCCATATCTTCAGAGCCCTCTCCAGTTTGAGTCCGCCTCTGGAAACATAGGGAAGATCATTGCCCTTTACTTCCAGCTTTAGCCCTTCCGTCTCAAAAGTGCTGCCCGGCTTATCCTCTCTTTGAGAATTGACAAAGACCTGCCCCGCCATTATCAGACGTTTGGCTTTTTCCCTGCTCTCTGCCAGTCCCTGTTCTGTCAGTATCACATCCAGACGCTCTTTCATTTAAGCGCCTCCCGTATCTTTTCAAGCACGCTTTCCTTATCAATGCCGGTTTCTTTTTTCAGTATCTCCACGTTACCGTGTTCCACATACACATCAGGTATTGCCACATGAATATACTTTATATTCTTCGCATAACCCTTTTCTTCCAGCACATCCAGAAATCTCTCACCGAAACCGCCGCTCCTGACGTTTTCCTCAAGACTCACGACTATCCTGTGTTTTCCTGCGATCTCAGCCATTTCCGGATCCGGAGGCTGTACAAATCTGGCATTTATCAGTGTGCATTTATGTCCTTCTTTGATAAGTTCTTCCCTTATCTCCACCGCGACCTGCACCATGCTTCCCACGGCAACAAGACATATCTCATCCTCAAGATATATGGGATCACACTTACCGTGCTCTATCGGTCTCCTGTATTCTTTAAGCCCGTCATATGCCTCTCCTCTGGGATAACGTATGGCTACAGGTATGCCGCTGTTCACCGCATATTTGAGCATATCCGCAAGTTCCCACTTATTCTTCGGCGCCATGACCGTGAGTCCCGGTATCGAGGACAGATAGCTTAAGTCAAAGATGCCCTGATGCGTCTCACCATCGGCCCCTACCAGTCCGGCTCTGTCTACAGCTATGGTAACCGGAAGATTCTGTATGCAGACATCATGTATTATCTGATCATAGGCTCTCTGCAAAAAGGATGAGTATATGGCTACTACCGGTCTTAATCCCCCTGCAGCCAGTCCTGCAGCAAAAGTCATTGCATGTTCTTCAGCTATGCCTACATCGAAAAACCTGTCAGGATACATATTGTGAAAACGTTTAAGTCCCGTACCGTCAGGCATTGCGGCAGTTACAGCCACCACATCCTCCCGCTTATCACCGAGAGTACACATTACGGTAGCAAACACATCCGTATAATTGGCTTTATCCCTGGTCTTTATCGGCATGCCGCTTTCTATATCAAAAGGCTCGGCTCCGTGGAATCTGGCCGGATGTCTCTCCGCCGGCCCGTAGCCCTTGCCCTTCTCGGTCATTACATGGACCATTACGGCCCCCTTAACACGCTTGGCTGCGTTAAGCGCTTTTTTTACCGCATTAACATCATGGCCGTTCACCGGTCCCAGATAGGTAATGCCCATATTCTCAAAGAGCATGCCGGGTACCACCAACTGTTTGATACTGCTCTTGGTCTTCTGTATGGTGCGGACCAGGCCCTCTCCGCCGCTTTTCATCAGTGAATTGTAGATGCCCTCTTTCAATTCCAGATAGGGCTCAGCCGTTCTGATGCCGTTCAGGTAATTGGAGAGTCCGCCCACGTTTTCCGCTATCGACATATTGTTATCGTTAAGTACGATGATAAAATTCGTTTCCAGCTTCCCGGCGTTATTCAGGGCTTCAAAAGCCATGCCGCCGGTAAGTGCGCCGTCACCTATGACAGACACTATGGTCTCGTCAGTACCTTTCAGGTCCCTTGCGCATACCATGCCAAGTCCAGCTGATATTGACGTAGAAGAATGCCCGGTATCAAAAGCATCGCAGTCACTTTCCTTTCTCTTCGGAAAGCCGCTCATACCCCCGTATTTTCTGAGGGTGTCAAAGCCCTCCCTTCTGCCTGTCAGCAGTTTATGGGTATAGGACTGGTGTCCCACATCCCAGATTATCTTATCTTTGGGCAGGTCAAGCACGAGGTGAAGAGCCATGGTCAGCTCCACCGCGCCGAGATTGGAACCCAGATGCCCCCCGGTCCTGCTTATATGCTTTATAAGAAAATCCCTTATCTCCTGAGCCAGTTCCTGGTAATCCGCTTTTGTGATCTTCTTTATGTCACCGACTTCTTTTATATTGTCAAGTATCATAATGCTTACCGCTTTCTGTTGACCAATACCTCTACCAGTTCCTTGAGAAATTCTCCCGCTTCATTTCCTTCGCTTATCAGGCTCTCTATAAGGCCCGAAGCCTCCATGCTTAAGCGCTCCTGTTCTTCCTTTGCCTTTTCTAGCCCCAGATATGAAAGATAGGTCTTCTTACCGTTTCTCTCATCCGAACCTATAGGCTTTCCCAGTTCTTCTTCCGAGCCGCATACGTCAAGTATATCATCCTGCAACTGAAAAGCTATGCCCAGCGAACTTCCGGCTTTTTCCATCAGTTCGATCTCTTTATCTCCTGCGCCGGCAAGTATGGCCCCGATCTTAAACGCCGCTTCTATAAGCGCCGCAGTCTTATTCTCATATACAAAAAGTATCTCTTCCTGACTTAAGTCTCTTTTCCTTTTATCGGCTTCCACATCCAGACACTGTCCGCCTACCATGCCGTATATACCGGCATTATTGGCCAGTACTCTGATAGCGCTTATGCATCTTTCTCTCATTACTCCCCTTGCTATGTCAAAGCTCTTGAGAGCCGTCTCATAGGCCAGGTTTAAGAGTCCGTCACCTGCCAGCAGTGCCTGATCCGCTCCGTATCTTACATGGGTCGTAGGCATTCCGCGTCTTAATGAATCATTATCCAGTTCAGGCATATCATCATGTATCAGCGAATAGCTGTGTATCATCTCTATTGCCGCCATAAAAGGTTCAGCCACCTGCCCTTCCCCATCAAACATACGAAATGAGGCACAGAGAATTATGGGGCGCAGTCTTTTTCCGCCCGCGTTAACGCTGTAATTCATGGCATCCAGCACGGTCTTCTGATAGCCTTCGACATCCGGCATATAGCTCTTTATCACGGCTTCGGCATAGGAAGTATATTCTTTAAGCTCTTCTTTAAAATTCATCCGTCTCTCCTTTATCGTTAAGACTTAAGACTTTTTTCTCCACCCTGTCTATCTCTTCATTACATTTTTTGAGTATACCCATACCCTCGCTGTAAAGTTTAAAGGACTCTTCAAGCGGCAGCTCGTCATCCTCCATCTTCTTTATCATCTCTTCCAGTTTTTTGAAATTCTCTTCCAGCGTAGCTTTCTTCTCTTCTTTTTTATCTCCCATGTGATCCACTCTCCTGCATATTCACTTCTTTTACAAGCGCCTTAACAAGCCCGTCACTGAAACGTAAGTTTATGCTGCTTCCCTCTTTAAGCCCGGCAGCGCTCATAACTCCCCTGCCGTCTTCTCCCGAAGCATATACATAGCCGCCTCCGAGTCTCTTTAAGGGTGATATGTATTTCATCTTCTCAAGCAGCACATCATAGCGGTGTTTTGCAAAGACAAGTTTTGCATTCATGTTTCTCTCCAGCCTGTCTTCCGCGCTGATCGCCCTGTCCCTGTATGCCCTTATCCTGCCCTGGGGACTTTTATTCTTAAGTATTGAAGCATAATGCTCCGTCTTCAGACGCCTGTCATTTAAGGCCCGCTGCATGTTTTTCTTAAGCCTGCGCTCCAGCTCATCCAGATGTTCTATGGTATCAGCTACCCGGGCTACAGCCAGTTCCGCTGCCGCAGATGGTGTAGGAGCCCTTAAGTCCGCCACAAAGTCCGCTATCGTCACATCCGTCTCATGACCTACAGCTGATATGACCGGCACGCTGCAGTCAAAAATGGCCTGGGCCACCCTCTCGTCGTTAAAAGCCCAGAGATCTTCCATTGAGCCTCCGCCCCTTCCGACGATCATAACATCCACGCCGTATCTTTCAAGCGCATTGATCCCTTTAATTATGCTTTCGGGCGCAGCCTCGCCCTGTACCAGAGCCGGATAGAGTATCAGCTGCACATAGGGATCACGTCTTTTCGATATCTGTATTATATCCCTTACCGCAGCCCCCGAGGGAGCGGTAACTATCCCGACAGTCTTCGGATGCTTTGGTATCTCTGTTTTATACTCCGGAGCAAACAGCCCCATCTCAGCCAGTTTTTCTTTAAGCTTCTCAAATTCTTCGGCCAGGCTTCCCCTGCCCTCTTTCTTTATGTTCTTCACATACAGCTGGTATTTACCGTCCCGCTGGTATACCTCTACGGATCCCTCGCATATGGCTTCCATGCCATCTGCGAGCTCAATCTTAAGATTTCTGGCGTTGCCTGCAAACATTACGCAGCTGATCAACGCGCCCTCATCCTTCAGTGAAAAATATATATGCCCTGAACCGTGTTTTTTGAGATTACTGATCTCGCCCTTAACCATAACGCTCTTTAGCATATAGTCCTGGGCAAACATCTTCCCGATATAGGAATTGACCTGTGATACAGAATATATATGTTCTTTTTGCACGACTTTAACCGGCAAACTTGGCCAGTACCCCGTTTATAAACTCTCCCGACTTCTCCTGGCCGTATTTCTTTGCAAGCTCCACCGCCTCGTTGATCGCAATGGCATCGGATATAAGCTCGTCATAATCCATCTCATATACGGCGATACGGAGTATCGTCAGTTCCACCTTCCCTATTCGATTGGTGGTCCAGCCTGATATGCGCTCATCAAGTTTTTTATCTATCTCCTCAAGGTGAGCGCAGAGATCATCAAAACGTTCTTTAAGTTCGGCTGCTGCGGGGTCATCACCCTCTTCCATTCCCCGCTCTTTAGCGAACTCCTCGAAGAAATGCGCCAACTGCGCATCCATATCCTCCTTATCATGGAACTCTGTCCTGAAAAGAAGTAAAAACAGTTTTTCACGTAACGTATGTCTGCTCATTATCTGCTCTTCGGCATATTGACCGAAACTATCTTTATATTAACACTGGAAACAGAGAGGCCAGTCATGGTCTCCACCGCATTCTTAACCTTTTCCTGTACCTGTCTGCAGGTCTCGGGAATATTGAAACCAAACTCAAGCGTGATCGCGATCTTAATGGTCACTTCATGTTCTTCAATAGTCACCCTCACGCCTCTGGTAAGCTTTCTGGTTGACACCTTGCTCATCATTTCATTACTGAGGGTGCCTGCCATTGCCTTTACGCCTTCCACTTCGGCCGCAGCCAGAGCCGCTATCATTTCCACCACATCATCGGCTATCTGTACGGTTCCTACGCCCTCGCCCTGGGCACTCAGGGTTATATTATTATTCTCCATGTTTTACTCCTCCAAATAACAGGTGTTTCATACACCTATGACAGGTGCTTCGCACCCGCTAAATGATTATAACAAAAGCCCCCGTTTATTTCAACCACTACTTCGCCTCAGCCGTCATTCTGCAATATGCTTTTCACATCAAGAATCAGAATTTGAAAGTAAGCACCAGCATGGCTTCATCACGCTGTATGCCGTAGCTTGATATGCCGTCAGGCATATAAGGATCTATGCCGTGATTGTCGACAAGATCGGTGTAGACGCTTTCAAAAACCTCACGGTCAGTGCATTTCAGACTGACGCTGTTTTCACCCCTTATGGATGCCTTGGTAAACATCTCTGTAAGTTTAACCGGGTCGGTACGCGAGAATAACTGTTTTTCCCTGACATAATAATTGTCTTCGGTGGCAACACAGTAAGGCAGGGCCAGCACGTTATCCTCTTTTCTGGTCTCTGCCATTTCCTGACTTGTCACGTTAAGATATGCATAATTCACTTCATCTTTATCCGGGGTCCCGCTTTGGGAGAGAGCGCTGTCTCCCCAGGTAACATCCACATGGTAATAATTTCCGTCCAGATAAACCATATTCCATGCATGACCGTCTCCTGTGTAAGTTATGCCCACCACCATTGCGCAGGAGATATCAGCCTCCTGCAGCAGATACTGGAAAGCCTTGGCATAGCCCTGGCACACGCTCTTTCCGTTAAGGAATACCGAGAGAATGTTCTGATTATCTTCGGCCGACGTATCATACTCGGTATGTTTCGCAATATACTCATAAGCGTATTTTTCTTTTTCGTAATCGCTCATACCGCTTTTGATCCCCTGCTTAAAGCCGGTGATATAACTGCTTATCTTACTTTTAAATGAACGGCACTCGGCCTCGGAATAGATATACTTTCCGGTAAAAGTATAATACTCTTTACCCAGTGTGGAATATCTGCAATAGGAATAGCCTGATATCCAGAATATCTCCGGGTGATCCTGGAATACACACTTAAAAGCAGTTGCGATCTCATCTTCATTCTTCACGCTGACCAATATGTCTTCAGCGTGAGCGTTAAGTATTATAAGTATCTCCGCATAAGCTTTCTGTATATGCTCATCGCTGTGCTCGTAGAAATATCTTCCTTTCTGCTGTGAGCGTATCTCATTTATGCTTTCATCAGTGATGCCCGCGGCTTCCCGCTCCTGCTCAAATCTTTTTGTATCAACGCTCCTTGAACCTTTTTCCTCTTCCGCGACAGGTTCCTGGTAGCCGGTGAGGGCGCTGACAGTATTTTTATTACTGCCTGCAGCCTTCTGTATCCTGCCTCCGCAGGCTGAAAATGCGCACAACAAAAACAGACAGGCAATGATCCCCCGTCTGTTTTTCTTTTTCAGCTTACCAGTCCTTCCCGAATTCACTGAGTTTCAGTCCCGGATTCCTCTCCTCAGTCATACCCACGCTCCAGGCATTAACGAACAGAAGAAGCGGATTGCCTTTCATATCCTCTACTTTCTTCATGTCCGAAGTACCCGAAAGCTTCATGATATCGACTTCGTTTTTGTTCACTACCCAGCGGATATGCTCATAAGGCAGCATGTCCAGACGTATATCAACATTGTATTCATTCTCCAGTCTGTATTTAAGCACCTCAAACTGCAGTACGCCGACAACGCCTACTATAATCTCTTCCATACCGGAAGCTATTTCCCTGAATATCTGAATTGCGCCTTCCTGCGCTATCTGCTCCACACCCTTTACGAACTGTTTGCGCTTCATGGTATCGATCTGTCTGACCCTGGCAAAATGTTCGGGCGCAAAGGTAGGAATGCCTTCATAGCAGATATCTTCCTTGGGATCACATACCGTATCTCCTATGGAAAAGTTGCCGGGATCAAATACTCCGATTATATCTCCGGGGAATGCAGTATCAAGTATCTTTCTCTCATCCGCCATTATCTGCTGGGGCTGCTGCAGCCTCATGCTGCGCCCGCCCTGTACATGCTTCACGTTCATCTGCGCATCAAAAGCTCCCGAACATATCCTCATGAAAGCGATACGGTCTCTGTGGGCCTTGTTCATATTGGCCTGTATCTTGAATACAAAAGCAGAGAATCCGCGCATTTCGGGATCTACTATCTCTTCTCCGCTCTTCCTTCCCGAAGGCGCCATGGCCATCTTCAGATAGTTTTCAAGGAAAAACTCCACGCCGAAATTGGTAAGGGCCGATCCGAAGAACACCGGTGTCAGCTTTCCGTCCCGCACCGCCTGAAGATCAAATTCTGCGCCTGCCGTAAGCAGTTCCAGTTCCTCTTCAAATTTCTCATATGCATCATCGCCGACATAATCCTTTATGGCAGCCATATCGGATATAGCAGTGGTAACGCCTTCCTTTGTTCCCTTTTCGGTATCGGAGAAAGCCAGCAGTTCCCCTGCCTTGATATCATATACACCCTTAAAATTCTTACCCGAACCTATGGGCCAGTTGACCGCAACAGTATCGATGCCGAGTTCCTTCTCCACGTTGTCAAGCAGATCAAAGGAATCCAGCGCATCCCTGTCCATCTTGTTGATAAAGGTAAAGATAGGGATCCCGCGCATTGCACAGACTTTAAACAGCTTTCTTGTCTGGGGTTCCACGCCCTTTGATGCATCAATTACCATGACCGCAGAATCCGCCGCCATAAGCGTTCTGTAGGTATCCTCCGAGAAATCCTGATGTCCCGGTGTATCGAGTATATTTATGCAGTATCCCTCATATTCAAACTGAAGTACCGAAGATGTGACCGAGATACCTCTTTCCTTTTCTATCTCCATCCAGTCCGATACCGCATGTCTCGCAGTTGCCTTTCCCTTTACCGAACCTGCCAGATTTATGGCTCCTCCGTAAAGTAAGAGCTTCTCCGTAAGTGTCGTCTTACCTGCATCCGGATGCGATATTATCGCAAAAGTCCGGCGTCTTTTTATCTCTTCACCAAGTGTTGCCATTAAAACATTTCCTTTCCGTCTGTTTTCTTTTCTATACCAAGTCCCTTAAGTATGGTAGCCGCAATATCCGCAAAGCTTTCTCTGGTACCGTAGTTACCGGGTACCACTGCTCCCGCCGCGACAAACGGCACATACTCTCTGGTGTGATCGGTGGTCTTCATAAAGCCCGGATCGCAGCCGTGGTCTGCAGTGATCATCAGCGCATCACCCTCCTTAAGTTTTGAGAGCATTTCCGGAAGCTTTCTGTCAAAATATGTAAGAGCCGCCGCATAACCGTCTATGTCTCTCCTGTGCCCGTAGATCATATCCGTATCCACGAGATTTGTAAAGCAGAGACCGGTAAAATCCTTATCCATGTATTCCAGGGTACGCTCTATGCCCTCCGCATTGTCCTTGGTATACACATATTCGCTGATGCCTTTGCCTGCAAAGATATCGTTTATCTTACCCACTCCGATAACATCAAGCCCGGCGTCCTTTATCTGATCAAGCATCGTAATGCCTGTGGGCTCAAGCGAAAAATCGTGTCTCCTCGGAGTTCTTGTATAATTGCCGCTTTCTCCGATGAAGGGCCTTGCTATTACCCTGCCTACCGCATGTTCACCCTGAAGTATCTTTCTGGCGATCCTGCAGTATTCATACAGCTGCTCCACCGGCACCACAGCCTCATGTGCGGCGATCTGGAACACGGAATCCGCAGAGGTATAAACTATAAGCTTTCCGCTCTTGACCATTTCATCTCCGTATTCGTTTATCACCTGTGTTCCGGAATAAGGCAGATTAACAAGCGTTCCGCGTCCCGTTGCTTCTTCAAATTTCCTTATCACTTCTTCCGGAAAACCTTCAGGATAGGTAGGCATGGGTTTGGGCGATATCAGTCCCGCCATTTCCCAGTGACCTATGGTGGTGTCCTTACCCATTGAGCTCTCTGTCAGTCTTGCATATGCTCCGGTGGGTGTTTCAGTCCCCTCGGCCCAATCGATCCCGTCGATGTTGTAAAGACCGAGCTTTGCCATATTGGAAAGGTCAAAATCCTTGCCCTTTGACGCGCTCTTCAGGGTATTGGCTCCGACATCACCGAAGGCCGCCGCATCCGGTGCCTCACCTATACCGCAGCTGTCAAGCACTATTAAGAATACTCTCTTCATAAAGCACCTCCGTTTCTGAAATATCTGAAACAAACAAAAACGGCAGGTCAAGCCTTACCGTATCTGTTCAAAATCAGGCGGGTGTATCCACCCGCCTGCATACTCTGTTATTCGTTGTCGTCAGAATTTCTTTTTGCTTTTTTGATAAAATCAGGTATCGCATAACTCTGATCTTTATTTCTTGAACCTAAGCCTCTTCCCGTCACATTGGGTATGTTGTTGGTCGTCATACGCGGCCTGTCAACGTTGGGCAGAGGTGAAGTAAACATATTCGGTGTTCCGGGATTTCTTGATACCTGAGGCTGTACCACCGGCATCCTGCCTGTACCATCCTGAACACCGGGAGCCGCTACGTTGGTTCTGGGCTGGCTCACGGGCACCTGGGGAAGTATCCCTGTATTGCGTCCCGGTATATTTACCTGGGGTGTTTCCTGTCCTGCCGCAACAGCTTTGTTGGCTGCTGACTGAGGTGATGGCTTACCATATACGCCCGCTCTTGCCCTTGCGTATGTATCCGGGCTCTGCATGCGTCCGCCTGTGTGTGAGATAGGCTGCTCTATGCCGGTTGCGATAACGGTGATCTTGCAGGCATCTTCCATAGTATCATCTGCCCTTGCGCCGAAGATAACGTTAACGCTGTCTCCGGTAATGCTCTTGATATACTCAGCCGCATTAGCGGGATCATAGAGTGATATATCACCGACCACATTGAGCAGTATATCTGTAGCATTCTCAATGCTTGTCTCAAGCATGGGACTCTCAACAGCCATCTTGACTGCTTCGAGAGCCTTGTCATCGCCCTTTCCTATGCCTATGCCTATATGAGCAATACCCTTATCTTTCATTACGGTGGAAACATCCGCAAAGTCAAGGTTGATATCCGAGGGTATGTTGATCAGGTCGGTTATTCCCTGTACGGACTGCTGAAGCACTTCATCGGCCTTCTTGAAAGCCTCCTTGAAGCTTGCTTTCTTATCCACAACATCAAAGAGCTTGTCATTGGGGATAACGATCATGGTATCAACGCTGCCCTTGAGATCTTCTATACCTACAAGCGCGTTTTCCATACGTTTGCGCTGCTCAAAAGCGAAAGGCTTGGTAACGACCGCTACGGTCAGACATTCCATCTCCTTTGCGATACGTGCCACCACCGAAGCAGCTCCGGTACCTGTTCCGCCGCCCATACCTGCGGTAACGAATACCATCTGTGCTCCCTGAAGCGCTTCCGCTATGGCTTCCGCATCCTCCTCGGCTGCCTGGCGTCCTACCTCAGGCTTGGCGCCTGCGCCGAGACCTTTGGTCACTTTCTCACCTATCTGTATAAGATTCTTTGCCTTGCAAAGCTGGAGAGCCTGTTTATCGGTATTGATGCCGATGTACTCGACACCGACTATCCCTTCCTCTATCATGCGGTTGACTGCATTGTTTCCTGCACCGCCTACTCCCACAACGATGATCTTTGCTACTGCATCGGATCCTTCATCTTTTAATTCCAGCATACTCAAAGTTTTGCCCTCCTGGTAATTGCACTGATAAAAATACTTTTTTTCAACACTTTTTAAATCATAAATTATTTCTTTTAGTTTTACAATATTTTTGCACCACTAAATATTGTGGTTTTTATTCTTCTTGACTCGGTTGGTCAATTTCCTCCTCTTTGTCCTTGGTAAAGGTTATGCTTTC
>JAEEGL012408264.1_pt1 | contig 44866 bp, 45 predicted proteins | sample 9134231 | NCBI WGS metagenome assembly JAEEGL01 (sample SAMN16246548, study PRJNA631951) | gut metagenome | biome: gut microbiome; feature: rumen; material: fiber-attached | host: Bos | place: Iran: Karaj | collected 2018-10 | reverse complement strand
GCACGTCCAAATGAAAAGAGAAGGCCTTAAGATTTCATTAAGTCTGATCAGTAAAGCTCTCATGCTGATCGTCGGAGTCTGCGGAGGGTTCCTGCTGATTGAGTCAGCAGTGCAAATAGGACTATAATGTAGCCAGAGGTGAGTGATCGTGGAGAGAAACAAAGCGGGAAATAATCTGCTGTCTTACATAATAATTACCGTGCTTTCGTACTATACGATCTTTAATGTGTTTGGAAGTATTCTTTTTCCGGTCCTTCCGCCTTCGGACTGGCAGCGGCCGGCCGGTGACACTGTTGCCTTGATATTCATCATCTTGCGGCCTCTGTTTCAATTAATTACGGAAACGGTCCATGAATTAGGCCGTCTAGTCAGCGGACTGATACATGGCTGTCAGTTCATCAGTTTCAGAATCGCCGGCAGGATACTGATGAGAGATGAAACTGGCAGGCTTGGTTGGAAAAGAAAACCACTCAGGGGCGTAAAATGCCTGATGCTGCCGCCGCAAGACAGCAGCGGATTTCCCTGGGTGCGCTATCAGCTTTCCGGATTGGTGGCAATACTTCTGGTCAGTATTCCCTTAGCCATAGGGCTGCAATTTGTCTTCGTTGGCTGGCTGCGGGCTGTTCTGGGCAGTTTTGTAGCCGCGAGTCTTGTCGATGTCTATTTCAAGGCCGTGCCGTTGCAGGATAATGAAGGAGCCAATGACGGCATGAAGGTTCTGGAATTGTGGCGGCATCCTTCCAGCCGTGCCGCGGAATGGAAATATCTGAAGATCAGTGCTCTGGCATTGAACAGCCGCCTGAAAGACATGCCTGAGCAGCTTTTTGAGGTTGATGATGAAGCTGTTCATAACGGCACCATCGGTGCTGATGCGCTGGTCCTGAGAGAACTGTGGGCGATGGATCGTCATGACTTTGACGAAGCTGACCGTCAGTTGGAAAAGATAAGAAAAGGTAATTGTCCGATTTCCCGCTGGCGTAAGCATCTGCTGATGTGTGATCAGGTATGCATTGACTGCCTGATTGGCCGCTTTAGCGAGATCACAGATAATGGCCTGATTAAATACATGAGAATCTACGATGATTATCCACCGGTTCTGCGGACCAACTATCTGATCGCCCTATATAGAAATGACCTGCCGGCCCAGCAGAAGATTCGGGAGAGAATAAAGGCACATGCCTGGAACTTACAGTTTCCAATGGCCCTTAAATCAGAAAGTGAAATAATGGATGCGGCACAACAACTTCTTTCTCAGCGCAAAGAAGCAGCCGTGCAGGAGGATAAACATGAATAAGGCAAAAGAAAAGAAATCGGTGATCTTGTCCTGGATTGTGATGATTGCTCTGATCGGTCTGTCTTCATTGCGATTGGGTCGAATGATTGGTGATCGGATCAGCGACTACAGCGGCAGTCAGTTTCTAGTCATCTATCTGTTCTTCCTCGTCACATTGCTGATTTCTACGGTCTTGCAGACAGCCATTCATGAAGCCGGACACATGGTGATGGGCTTACTGACCGGTTACCGGTTTGTCTCCTATCGCATCTTCAGTCTGATGATCTTCCGAAATGAAGAAGGAAAACTGGCCTTAAAAAGATACAGCGTTCCCGGTACCGCTGGGCAATGTTTGATGTCACCGCCCGATTACCGCGAACCTTTCCCTTTCTTCCTCTATAACGCCGGTGGCGCGTTGTTTAATCTGCTGACTTCACTGCTGACTTTTGCTCTGATGAGCTTGGTAAACAATGACTGGCTGTTCATTGCCCTCGGCGGTTTTGCGCTGGCCGGTATCTGTACAGGCTTTGGCAATGGTGTGCCTCTGCAGACGGCCATGGCGCCCAATGACGGCATGAACATTCTGGAGATGATCGTTCATCCTTCCAGCCGCCGGGCCTTCTGGCAGCAGATGAAGAGCAATGAACTGCTGCTAGGCGGAATGAGACTCAAAGACATGCCGGATGAGTTGTTTGAAGCTGATGAAGAGGTGTTCCGTAACGGATCGATTGGCGCTTATGTTCATGTTCTGAGAGAAAACCGCTGCATGGACTGTCTGGAATTTGAAAAGGCCTATGAACTCATCGGCAAGGCACTGTCTGATTATCCTCTGGCTGGTCTGCACCGCTGCTCCATGCTGATGGATAAGATCACCATTGACTGTCTGAACGGACATCTTGAAGAAATCAATGACAAACAACTGGAAAACGTCATGAAGACTTCCCGAAATGTTGGGGCAGTGGTGAGATGTGAATATGCTCAGGCGCTTTATCGCAAAGATGAAGAAAAGCAGCGGCAGTTGCTTGATGAACTGGAAGAACTGAAAAAGCATTATCCCTACCAGGCTGACATGGATAGTGAGATGGATATCATCAAGGCCCTGCAGGCAAAGATGAAATGAAAGCAGAGAGATAACCCCTCTGCTTTTTCAGTGTAAGAGTGTTTAAGCGCTGGCTTTGCCTTTTTCCCGAAACATGGTAATCAGGTAGGAAGCGGCAGCCAGGCCATTGAATACGGCACCGACATAGCTGCCTATGCCCAGATTGAAGACCGCCCAGCAGATGCTGGAGAAAGCACATACCAGTTGGACACTTTCCGTGCGGGCTCTGCGGTTAAGCAGTAGCAGAGACTGCGAGATGGTGGCAACGATGGGAAGATAGCCGATTAGTCCGTTATTGTTGAAATATACGCCTAAGATGATGCACAAAGCCATCTGAATGATGTCCACTGACTTATTCTCAATCCCTTTGATGATGATCAGGTTGCGGATGATGCCCAGAATGTCGGTTACGACAGCGCTGTAGCCCTCCAGCAAATAGCTGGTGATGCCGATCAGGACCATGAAGACGCACTGCCAGATCAGAATGTCATTCTTTTTCTTTCTGGTTGAAGCGTACAGGTTGACCAGCTGGGCGATCAGGGTAAAGCCATTGGCGATCAGCAGGATGGTGGACTTGTTCATTGCAATCCTTCCTTTCGGCATCATTATCTTATGACCTGAGGGCGACTGTCAATTGAAAGAAAATGAAGAATTTTTAGCGCTCTCTATTGACAAGTGCTAAAAATAGAGCTATAACATAATCAGAACAAGGGAAGAGAATCAGGCGGCCAGGCCGTGAGGATTCTCCCCACACTTGCTCCAAGATGTCAGCACGACATTACATGAGGCGATTCGCCGGGAAAGAAGGAATGAATTATGTTGCTGCCTACAATTTTTGGAGAAGATTTGTTTGATGATTTGTTTGACGCTGATTACTTTGACAGAACCATGAGAGATACCGAAAGGAAACTGTATGGTCACAGAGCAAAGAATGAAATGAAGACCGATGTCAGGGAAAATGAAGACAGTTATGAGATTGTCATGGACCTGCCGGGTTTCAAGAAGGAAGAAGTTAAGATCTCTCTGGAGGAAGGTTATCTGACCATCTCTGCTGAAAAGGGACTGGAAGAAAACGACCAGGAGAAGAAGAGCGGAAAGCTGATCCGTCAGGAAAGATATTACGGTTCCATGAGCCGCAGCTTCTATGTCGGCAAGGCAATGAAGCATGAAGACATCAAGGCCGCGTTTGAAAACGGCGTACTGACCATTAATGTGCCGAAGCTGGAAGAAGAGAAGGAAATTCCGCAGAAGAAATACATTGAAATCGGCTAAACCGTATACAAGGATGACGAAAGGTCATCCTTTCTTGTGCCTTGACTAAGGAAAGGGAGGCGACAAAAGACCTTGGTAGTGTATAATGAAAGTGTATACATGGTATATAAATAATAGAATAAGGAGAACACATGAAACTAGAAACCCCTGAAAAGAAGGCTAAGCGCAAAGAGCGTGAAGCCCGGGAACTGGCCCGCCTGAAGGCCGACAAGGACAACAAGCTGCATTTCCACAGCTTCTGGTTCCTTCTGGTCATCCTGACCGTCATCTACGTCGCTGATGAGATCAGCTCCAACATGGCCGGTACCATGAAGCCGTACATGATCTTTGATCTCTTCCATATCCCCAATGCTGACACGACTTCCGCTGCCTACAGCAGCGCCATCAGCGTCATGGCCATCGCGACGATTCCGACCTACCTGACGCTGGCAATCAATCCGCTGTACAAGATGCTGTGCGACCGCTATGGCCGTAAGCTGTTTTTGATCCTCAATACTTTGGGCATGGGCATCGGCATGCTGATCTCGATGATCGCTACCAATCCCTACATATATGTATTGGGAACCTGCATTACCGGTTTCTTTACCCCCAATGACATTCAGGTCATCTACCTGATGGAAACGGCGCCGATCCACCACCGGGCCAAGCTCTGCAGCATTACCAAGGGCATCGGCCTGTTATCAGTATCGCTGATCGGTGTCTTCCGCTCAATGTTCTATAACCCGGCGGATCTGTCGACCTGGCGTCTGGTTTATCTGATTCCGGTCATTTTGGCCATTGCCATCGCCGTCTTTGCCTGGCTGTTTACCAAGGAAACTCCGGTCTTTACCGAAAAGCGCATCAGTTATCTGGAAAAGAGCGATGAGGAAAGAGAGGCTGAGGAAAAGAGCGGCGAAAGCGAAAAGACCGGCATCGGTGAAGCAATCCGCTACATCAAGCGTTCTCATCAGCTCAAGATGCTGATAATCGTCATCTTCGTCTTCTCCATCGGCGTCGGCCTTTCCGGCTATTCTACCGAAGTGCTGCTGGCTGCCGGTCACATGAGTGATGCGGACATGAATACCTTCTATATCCTGGAGCCGATCGTATATGCCATCTGCGCCTTCTTCTCCGGATTTGCTACCGATACGATGGGTCGTAAGAATTCCGGCATGCTTTTCGGCATTCTGGCCGCTCTGGGCATGGCAACCTTTGTCTTCGGCGCCAAGGCCGGCATCGGTGCCGTACCGCTGGCCTTAGCCAACGGCCTGATGTTCGGCGGCATGTGGTCACTGTCTGACCTGCTGTTCATCACCCTGCCGGGCGAACTGTCTCCGACGCACATCCGGGCGTCCGTCATGTCGCTGGTCTCCTATGCCTACATTTCCAACCTGATCGTCAGCATGCTGGTCGGCGTCTTCTATCCCGCCATCGGTTCGGCCAACATCGGCATGTTCCAGCTTTGCCTGTACGCTCCGATCATGATCTTCAGCGTTGTCATTCTAAAACTGAAGATCAAGGAAACCAAGGATACCGACCTTACTCAGGTCACTTTGGATTAAACTTAAGTTGCACGGGAATCCCGGAAAACACCGGGATTCCTTTTTTATGACGGATTAAATGGTATAATTACATAAACAGAGCAGAAAGAGGATGATTTTGTGACCGTAAAGAAGCCAAAGAAGAGAAAAGGTCGTTACAGTTTCCTTAACGACTTCAAGCTGAATGAAGCCAATGAATATGAATATACCGGGGCGGTATATGAACTGGAAGGAAATATTGAAGAGCAGAAGAAAACGCTGAAGAATACCCTGATGCTTCTGGCCGGTATCGCTTTGGCGCTGCTTTTGGCCGGCATCGTACCCTTTGAGGGGATGATGGAGGCTTTCTATGTGATCATTCCCTATGTCTTTGAGGTCGGCTTTGCGGCCCTGCTCATCAGCGCTGCCTACGGTATTTACTCCCATGACCAGCTCAGGGAATATGTCTACAAGAAGAGTGCCGGCCGGGTAGGCATTTATGGTCCCGGTTTAATGGGCAACAGCATTATCCGGCTGGCCAGTTCCACGGTCTTTCTTTTGATCAAGGGCGTTGGCAGACCGCTTTCCACCATGATCTACTACCTGGTTCTGGCTCTGCAAATCGTACTGGAGATCAGGGCAGTTCAGACCCTGATGAGGCTGAAATACCGACTGGTAAAGGAAAGAAAAGCGGTTTCAGAATAGATGAAAGATAATGAAAAATCTTTCATTTTTTTATTGAACAACTGAAAAATGCGTCATTATTATTTGTTGACAAATAGCAATGACAAAAGTAAAATATTAAATATGTATCGGCCTGATTGATTTCAGTCGATATTACTAATTTTCAAAAGGAGGAAAATTATGAAAACTGCTAGACGTGTACTCGTTGCTGTCTTAGCTCTCGCAATGGCTTTATCCTTAGCCGCCTGCGGTCCGAAAGACAATGGCAAGAAAGACACACCGCTTGTCGTAGGTTATTCCAACTTCTCCCAGAAATTCTCCCCGTTCTTTGCTGATTCAGCATATGACCAGGATGTTCAGGGTATGACTCAGGTTGGTTTATTACCTTCCGACCGTGTTGGTGCAGTACTCCTCAATGCCAAGAATGGCGAAACTGTTGCTTACAACGGCACTGACTATACTTACTATGGTCTGGCTAACTGCAAGGTTACCGAAAACGCTGACGGCACAGTTACTTATGATTTCGATTTGAGAGATGACGTCACCTTCTCAGATGGAACCAAGCTGACTGCAGACGATGTTCTGTTCACGATGTATGTCCTGTCTGACCCGACTTATGATGGCTCATCAACCTTCTGGAATCTGCCTATCGTTGGTATGAAGGAATACCGCTCAGGTATGGACTCTCTGTACAACCTGCTGCTGGCTGCTGGCCAGGACAACACTGACTTCACCTTATGGACTGAAGACGAACAGAAGGCTTTCTGGGACACTGGTCTCAAGACTGCCGGTACTGCTTTTGCCCAGTCAATCGTTGACTACTGCTTAGCCAACTATGCTTCCTATGGCGCTGTTGACGTTACTACTTCAGCTGGCTTATGGGGCTTCGAACTGCCCGAAGGCGCTACTGCCGAGGACTTCTGGAATGCTCTGTTAGAAGCTTACGGTGGAGATGTTGTTAAGCTGAGCGCTACTGAAGCTGCTTCTTCCGAGATCTATTCATTCTTCCCGGCTGAATTTGCCAAGGGCGTTACCACCGGCGAATCTGCTGATTACATCAGCGGTATCGAAAAGACCGGCGACTACTCATTAAGAGTTACCTTATCTGAAGTAAGTGCTGTTGCCTTATATCAGTTAGGTGTCACTGTTGCTCCGGCTCATTACTATGGCGATGGTTCTGCTGTTGATGCTGCCGCTCATAAGTTCGGCTTCACCAAGGGCGATCTGGCCCCGATTAAGGCTAAGACAACTCAGCCGTTAGGCGCTGGCCCGTACAAGTTCGTCAAGTACGAAGACGGCATCGTTTACTTCGAAGCTAATGACAAGTATTTCTTAGGCGCTCCGAAGACCAAGTACATCCAGTTCAAGGAAGGCTCCGATACTGATAAGTTAGACGGTATCGTCGCTGGCACTACTGATGTCTCCGATCCTTCATTCAACGTCAACAAGGCTGCTCAGATCAGAGAATACAACAAGAACGGCGAACTGACCGGACCGGTCATCACCACTTCTCTGGTTGACAACTTAGGTTATGGTTACATCGGCATCTGCGCCGACACCATGAACATTGGCGGCAAGGAAAACAAGGGTTCTGATGCTTCCAAGGCTTTACGTAAGGCCTTCGCTACCATCTACTCCGTCTACCGTGAACTGTCTGTCAGCTCATACTATGGCGAATTAGGCATGGTCATCAACTATCCTATTTCCAACACTTCATGGGCTGCTCCGCAGTCAACTGATGCTGACTACGCTGTTGCTTACTCAAAGGATGCCAAGGGCAATGATCTGTACACCGCTGACATGAGCGTTGAAGACAGATACGCTGCTGCCTTAAAGGGTGCTCTGAGCTGGTTTGAAGCTGCCGGCTACACTGTAGTCGACGGTAAGGTTACTGCCGCTCCGCAGGGCGGAAGAACTGAATTCACCGCCTGGATCCCTGGCGATGGCACTGGTGACCACCCGGCATTCATGGTTCTGCAGGAATCCAAGAAGGCTCTGGAGAGCATTGGCATTACTCTGAACATCAAGGACTTAACCAACAGCTCTGAATTATGGGATGCTCTGGACGCCGTTACTGTTGACATGTGGGCTGCTGCCTGGGGTTCAACCGTTGACCCGGATATGACTCAGGTTTACAACAGCGCCAATGCTTCCGGCTCCAACCACTACCACATTGCTGATGCCAAGCTGGATGAATACATGGCTGCTGCTTTGAAGAGCTCCGATCAGGCTTACCGTAAGGTTCTCTACAAGCAGTGCTTAGACATCATCCTCGACTGGGGTGTTGAAGTTCCGACTTACCAGAGAAAGAACGCTGTCATCTTCTCAACTGAAAGAGTTAATACGGATACAGTTGTTAAGGACATCACTCCGTTCTACGGCTGGTTAGCAGAAATCGAAAAGGTTGAACTTAAGTAATTTCTAAACCTGTAGTAGTTAAACGCAAGAATAAGGCTGCTCTTCGGGGCAGCCTTATCTGCATTGAACAGCTCTCTGAATAGGTTGTTAGAAAGCTGTTCAATGTTGTATAATAAATATTGCTGATATGAAAGGAATGGCATAAGATGAAAAAATACATCATAAAGAGAATATTAGTATCGATATTGATTCTGTTTTTCGTGGCCTTCTGCATTTATGCCCTGATGAGATGCCTGCCGCACTCATATGTGGAAACGATAGCCCGACAGAAATCAATGCAGCCGAACTCCAAGAGTTATGAGGAGTGGCTGGCACAGCTGAATGCAGCTTACAATCTGGATAAGAACATTGTCCCCGGCTTCTTTGGCTGGCTGGGCAACGCTATCAGACTTGACTTTGGTGACAGCTGGAGCTGGACCGTTCCGGTTACTCAGAAGTTCAGTGATGTAATCTGGCTTTCCTTTGTCATGGGTGTTATTTCCTTTGTTCTGGAACTGATCATCGCCATACCGCTCGGTGTCGTGGCGGCAACTCATCAGTACAGCAAACTGGACTATGTCATCTCCCTGATCGCTCTGGCTGGCATATCGCTGCCGACCTTCTTCTTCGCCTCCCTGCTTAAGCTGGTCTTCTCCGTCAAGCTGGGTTGGTTTGAACTGTATGGTCTGGTCGGCCGTTATTATAATCAGCTGGATTCCTGGGGGCAGTTCCTTGATAAGGCTCATCACCTGGTGCTGCCGATCACTACTTTGGTCGTCTTAAGCATCGGTTCCTTAATGCGTTATACCCGTACCAACATGCTGGAAGTCCTTTCTTCCGACTATGTCCGTACGGCCAGAGCCAAGGGCTTGCCGGAAAAGGACGTCATCTTCAAGCACGCTTTCCGTAATACCCTGATCCCGCTGGTCACCATCGTTGGCGGCTCGCTGCCGGGATTATTCTCTGGCGCTCTGATTACCGAGACTCTGTACGGCTTACCGGGCATCGGCTTTACTTCATATCAGTCCATGACCCAGGGAGACATTCCGTTCTCCATGTTCTACATGGTCTTCCTGTCGATGCTTACTCTGGTAGGCAACCTGATCACCGACATTCTCTACGCGGTCGTTGACCCGCGTGTCCGCTTAGCTTAGAAGGGAGGAAGATTTCATGACCGAAAATAACAAGTACGATGTTGAAAAGAACGTCCAGGTTGAAGAAAATGAAACCTATTCCCTTAACGATGACAGACGTGTCAAGGTCCTGTCACCTGGTGCCATGGTTGCCAAGCGTTTCTTCCGCAACCGCATTGCCGTTGTCGGTTTAAGCATTCTCGTCGCCATGTTCCTGTTCTCCTTTGTCGGCGGTGTCATTTCCCCGTACAATGAGAAGCAGTTCTTCTACCGTTATGACCAGCGCATCAAGGAGATCGCCGGTGCCAAGGAAAATACCGACTTCCGTTATCTGATCAAGGATGCTGACCGCTTCACTTCAATCGTTCAGGCCACGGCGGTACTGAACATCAATAAGGGTGAAAGTCAGTTTACCATGACCGGTAACAAGTCACCTTATCATATCAATCAGACAGCTGAAGGACTCTATGAGATCAGCGTTGATGGCCATGTCATCGGCGCCGTCTGCAAGAGCATCCTTTCCCTGGATGGTGAAACAGCTGACTATGATCTTAACTACAATGCCCTGAAGGCTTTCCTGAGTGATCAAAAGACCTTCGTGCTGGATGGTGTCAATTATGAAGTTGACGAAACCGGCGGCTTGCTGCGTGATGGCAAGGAAATCGGTTATGTCAGTTCCTACGTCGTTTCCCCCATTGGTGCCGTCAGTGATTTCAGCAGAGATTTCAAGGAAGAACTTCAGTACTTCCTGGAGACCAATGATGAAGCCGGCAACTTCAAGCGCAATGGTGAAAACGAAAAGACGCAGTTTGTCTATAAGAACCCAACCAGCGGCGAGGAAGAAACCTATATCGTATCCTTCAATGCCGCGGACAGTCGCTGGGTTATCAAGAGATACCAGGCTGAATATGTTTACGATCTTTATTCCGCTCCCAGCAAGGAACACTGGCTTGGTACGGAAGGCAACGGCATGGACATGCTTACCCGTCTGATGTACGGCGGCCGTGTCTCTCTGGTCATCGGCTTCATCGTCGTCTTCATTGAGACTTCCTTAGGCATCGTCATGGGCGGCATCTCCGGCTACTTCGGCGGAGCAGTCGACTTCCTGATCATGCGTATCGTTGATATCATGTTCTGCATTCCTTCAACACCGATCCTGATCATCATCGGCGCGGCCATGGACGCTCTGGGCGTTGACCCGACGATAAGAATGATCTACCTGATGCTGATCCTTGGCTTCTTAGGCTGGCCGGGCATTGCCCACATGGTCAGAGGCCAAATCCTCTCCCTGCGTGAGCAGGAGTTCATGACGGCCGCTGAGGCTACCGGTCTGAGTGCCAAGAGAAGAATCTTCAAGCACCTGGTACCCAATGTCATGCCCCAGCTGATCGTTTCAGCTACCATGGGTCTGGGCTCCGCCATCCTGGTCGAAGCCACCCTGTCATTCCTAGGCTTAGGTGTCAGATTCCCGTTTGCCTCCTGGGGCAACATCATTAATGGTGTCAATGATACCTACGTTCTGACCACCTATCTGTGGGTCTGGATTCCGGCTGGTATCTGCATTCTGCTTACCGTTCTGGCCTTCAACCTGGTCGGCGACGGTCTCCGTGATGCCTTTGACCCGAAGATGAAGAGATAGGAGGTAAGAAAGATGGCTAAGAAAAATAACGAAGGTTATCTGTCCGCTCGTGATTCCCGGCGCATTTCCAAGGAAAACCGCCGGATAACCAACGAACTGGAAAAGAAATACAGAAGAAAGAATGTTGAGGAAAGTGAATATCTTACTCAGATGCACGACCCCAATAACACTCTGGAAATTGAAAACCTGCACACCTACTTCTTCACTGACATCGGTACCGCCAAGGCCGTTGACGGCATCAGCTTCAATGTGCCCACCGGCAAGACCGTCGGTCTGGTCGGCGAGTCCGGCTGCGGCAAGAGCGTTACCTCCCTGTCGATCATGCAGCTGCTGCAGAGACCTCAGGGTCAGATCGTCGAAGGAGAGATCAGGCTTAATCTGGGTGAAAAGAGCATTGACATCGCCAAGGCTCCGATCTCGGTCATGCAGGACATCCGCGGAAACTACATCTCCATGATCTTCCAGGAACCGATGACTTCCCTGAATCCGGTCTTCAAGATTGGTGAGCAGCTGGATGAGGTTCTGGAACTCAAGGACAAGAATCTGGACACTCCGGAAAAGCGCAAGGCCAGAAGCATTGAGATGCTGGAAATGGTCGGCATCGCCAACTCGGAAGGTGTCTACAACATGTATCCCCATGAACTCTCCGGCGGCATGAGACAGCGTGTCATGATCGCCATGGCCTTAAGCTGCAACCCCAAGCTGGTCATCGCCGATGAGCCGACCACGGCTCTGGACGTTACCATTCAGGCTCAGATCCTCGATCTGCTCAGACAGCTGAAGGACAAGTTCAATTCCTCGATCATGCTGATCACCCATGACCTGGGCGTCATCGCTGAAATGGCTGACTACGTCGTCGTCATGTATTCCGGCCGTATTGTTGAGCAGGGCACCGCAGAAGAAATCTTCGCTCACCCGGCTCACCCCTATACCATCGGTTTGATGGCCTCCAAGCCGGTCGTCGGCAAGAAGGTCGACAAGCTCTATTCCATTCCCGGCAAGGTACCAAATCCGGTCAACATGCCCAACTACTGCTACTTCCGCGACCGCTGCGACAAGTGTCTGAAGAGATGCGACGGCGCTTATCCGGAATTCGTGCAGTTATCACCGACTCATTTTGTCAGGTGCTACCGCTTCTACAGCGACAATGAAAAGGAGGATTAAGTCATGACTGAAACGAAAAAAGTTCTTTCCCCGGACGATCCTTTATACATTGATACCAGCTATACTCCGGTTGAACCGGATGATCAGTACATCGTTCAGGTAAGCGGACTGAAGAAGTACTTCCCGATCAAGGGCGGCTTCTTCAATACCACCGTCGGCTATGTCAAGGCTGTTGACGGCATCAGCTTCAACATCAAGCGCGGAACCACCATGGGTCTGGTCGGTGAATCCGGCTGCGGCAAGACCACTACCGGCCGTGTCTTGCTTCGCCTTTCCGGCGAGAAGACCGCCGGGCAGGTACTGTTCAATGGCCGTGAGGTCTATGACCTGACCAGAGAAGAACTGCGCAACGAGCGTACCAACATGCAGATCATCTTCCAGGACCCCTTCTCATCGCTGTCACCGCGTCTTCCGGTAGGAGAGATCATCGGTGAAGCCGTAAGAGAGCACAAGCTGGTTCCGGAAAGTGAATTTGATGATTACATCGATAAGGTCATGGATGACTGCGGTCTGCAGCCCTTCCATAAGGACCGTTATCCTCACGAATTCTCCGGCGGTCAGAGACAGAGAATCTGCATCGCCCGTGCCCTGGCCCTCAACCCCGAGTTCATCGTCTGTGACGAACCGGTAAGCGCCCTGGATGTTTCCATTCAGGCTCAGATCATCAACCTGCTGAAGGATCTGCAGCAGAAGCATAACCTGACCTACCTGTTCATCTCCCATGACCTTTCCGTTGTTGAACACATTTCCGACACTGTCGGCGTCATGTATCTGGGTGATTTGGTAGAATACGGCGAGAAGGATCAGATCTTCGACAATCCTCTGCATCCTTATACCGAAGCCCTGTTATCAGCGGTACCGGTACCCGATCCCAAGGCTGTCCAGCACCGGATCATCCTGGAAGGCTCCATTCCTTCCCCGGCCAATCCGCCTAAGGGCTGTAAGTTCCACACCCGCTGCTCCAAGTGCATGGAGATCTGCAAGCTCTTTGCCCCGGAAGCCAAGGAACTGGAACCCGGCCATTATGTAAAGTGCCATCTCTATGATGAAAAGAAGGCTGACTGAGACTGAGTATGTCGATGACGGCCGTACGGTAGCCGACATGAGCTATTTCGCCGAGCAGCAGGGACAGAGTTCCCCGGCCGGCAATATCAGCGGCGAACCCGGCGAGACCTATACCCGCAAGGAGACCGTTTGGGCGGTTCTGGGTGCTCTGGCTGCTACTTTGGCCATTGGACTGGTCTATGTAATTGGCTTGGGTCTGGTCGTGCTGATCATGTATCTGGCCATCAAGGCAAGAGGTTAAACAAAAGACTGTAACGCAGATTGCTTACAGTCTTTTTTTGCGATTAATCAGTCACCTTTGATCAACCGGCGGCGGCCAGATGCCTGTCGATGATATCCCGGATGTTTTCCAGAGCCGACAGCTGCAGGTCCGTCAGCGGACAGCTGCTGGAAGCCCGCCGGCAGGTATGGCCAAAGCGCATGTCCACAACGATTTCACTTTCGGGATTATCCCGGTCCGGCTGGCCGGCATATTCCAGATCGTTCTCCCGCCACAGTTCATCAAGTTCATCGAGGATGGCATCATCAATGGTGCACTTGCGGGTAATGAAATTCTTGCGGTCATAGTACTCCAGATCAACGGTCTCATCCTGATTCAGCAGCAGATAGGCCTGGAAAGAACACAGACCGTGCTCATAGATGCTGTAGCTGACCCCATTAAGCCGGTAGCCGGCTTCGGTAGCCATCGCCCCGGAGGCGCGGTAGAACAGCCGGATGAGTTTCTGAACGAAGTCAACATCGAAGTACAGAAAGGAATTGTTGCTCAGGGAAAGACCGGGACCGTAGAGATAGCGCACCTCCAAGGCACAGCCGTAGCCTTCCGGAAGGCCCTGAGTAATGCGGTGCATGCCGTTGTACTTGCGGATGTCGCTTGAATCGATTATTTCCTCGATCTGCTTCATGATTTCCCCATCGACGGTGTTGCGGTAGGTCTGGGAAGGGATTCTTTCATCATGCTGGCCGCAGCGGTAAGTAACCGCGGCGGTGTTTTCATGGCGCTGGGCGGTCAGCTGATAACTGTGATCGGCGTACATGCCACTGTCATTGAATGCTACCTTATCCAGAGAAAAACGGCAGCTGAAACTGATGATGCCGTTCTCCGGCTTCATGGAGGCTTCAGCGGCTTGATTAGCGAAGATGATCTCGTCAATTTCCCTGTCCAGTCCGTTCATGTGCTTTCCCCTATCTGTTTTTATTCATTATACAACAACCGACCGGAAAAAATAAAAGTTCACTTATGCAGTGAACTCTCATAAAATAGGCTGTTCAATCAGGCTAAGACCGAGATCCTCAAGTTCTGCCTTTGCGATTTCCAGATCCTCGGTTCGCAATAGCTGGCTGGGGTCGTGGGCGTCTACGCCAAACAGGCAGCGTACCGGATAACGGGCCAGAATCTGCCAGAATTCCCGGTTGGGATAGGGATAGCGCAGCCCTTCAGCATATTCGCTCTTGCCCTTGGCTATGCGGTGGACATTGATCTCCAGAGGCGTATTGGTTTCCGCTGCCTTGCGGCCGATCATCTCAGCCGCCTGAGCGCAGGCATCGGTGAATCTTTCCTGGCGATACATGATCAGATCAGGATGACAGAGATAGGTAAACAGACCGGATTCTAGTCCCTGACAGACCTGCCGGCCGTAAGTCAGGATCTCTTCATCAGTATTATTGTGGAAATAACTGGAAGTCGTTTCCGGAACAATGGAGTGCTGGCCAAGCAGCAGGTAGTCGCAGCGGCTTTTCAGTTCGACTTTTTCATCATGCAGCTGCGGATAGTATTCGGTTTCAAAACCGGCCAGTAAGCGGATCTGACCGCGGTACTTTTCCTGAAGAGCAGCGATGCTGGAAAGATACTCGTCGATCTGACTCCATTCCATGTGGGAACGGGGATTGGAGAAATTCCGCTTGGGACCGTGGTCAGAAAAACCCAGGATCTTATAACCGGCCTTAATGGCAGCCTGGACGTATTCTTCATCACTTCCGACAGCGTGGCCGCAGCGATATGTATGGGTATGGTAATTGAAATCCTGAATCATTTCCTCTGTTCCTCCCGGAAAGATATTATGATGGATTTTTCCCTTTCTGACAAGCGGAAAGCGACGTGTCAGGCATTTTTGCGGGAATTAAAAAGTTTGGTTAGCATAAGCTAATTTTCTCCGGGAAAAGCATTGACATGTTAGCCGATGCTAACTAAAATGAGTAGTAGTTAGTTAGTGCTAACCAAACAGGCAGGAAAGGAGACGATTACAATGATGCCATTAACCTATGCTTCAGCAGGCCAGGAGAATGTCATAAAGAGAGTAGCGGGCAAACCGGAGGTCAGACAGCATCTGGAGACCATGGGCTTTGTCGTCGGCGCCATCATTACGGTCATTTCTTCCGTAAACGGTAATCTGATCGTCAATGTCAAGAACACCAGAGTGGCTCTTGACCAGCAGCTTGCCAATAAGATCATGATTTAGGAGGGGAGATAATGAGAACTTTAAGAGATGTCGCCATCGGTGAAACCTGCACAGTCAGAAAGATCCATGGCGAAGGCGCCATCAAGCGGCGCATCATGGACATGGGTGTAACCAAGAATGTCGAGATCTATGTCCGTAAGGTAGCGCCTCTGGGAGACCCCATTGAGGTCACCGTGAGAGGATATGAACTTTCGATCCGCAAGGCCGATGCCGAAATGGTCGAAGTAAATGACCTCAGAAAGGAGAACGCCGCATGAGTATCAGAATAGCCTTAGCCGGCAACCCGAACAGCGGCAAGACAACCCTGTTCAACGCTTTGACCGGTTCCAACCAGTTCGTCGGCAACTGGCCGGGCGTAACCGTAGAAAAGAAGGAAGGAAAGCTCAAAGGCTATGACGATGTCATCGTTACCGACCTTCCAGGCATTTATTCCCTTTCACCTTATACTCTGGAAGAAGTAGTTGCCAGAGAATATCTGATGAGCGAAAGACCGGACGTCATCCTCAACATCGTTGACGGTACCAACCTGGAAAGAAACCTCTATCTGACTACTCAGCTTACGGAACTGGGCATCCCGGTTGTCGTAGCCATCAACATGCTTGACCTGATCGAAAAGAGCGGTGACCGCATTGATCTGGATGTACTGGCGAAGGAAATGGGAGTTACCTTTGTTTCCATTTCCGCATTAAAGGGTACCAATGTTGACAAGGCCGCCGCCGCTGCCGTTGAAGCAGCGCGTAACGGCAAGACCATTCCTCTGCATACCTTCAGCGGTTCTGTGGAACACGCTCTGGCCCACATCGAGGAAGCCTGCATTCATGACATGCCGGAGGAAAAGCAGAGATGGTATTCCATCAAGCTGTTTGAAAGAGACGAAAAAGTCCTGAAAGAACTGAATCTTTCCGAATCGACCCTGAAGCACATTGAGAAGGACATTCAGGCGGTTGAGGAAGAAATGGATGACGATGCTGAAAGCATCATCACCAATGAAAGATATGTCTACATCGGCAATCTGCTCAAGGGCATCTACCATAAGAAAGGCGCCGGCCAGCAGAGTGCTTCTGATAAGATAGACAGGATCGTCACCAGCCGGATCCTCGGTTTGCCGATCTTCGCCCTGATCATGATCGGGGTCTACTGGCTGGCCATGGGTCCCTTTGGATCCTTCCTGACCGACTGGACAAATGATGTCTTTGCGGCAGAATGGATGGAAGGCGGCGCTGCTGCCCTGCTGGAAAGCTGGAATGTAGCTCCCTGGCTGGTAAGTCTGGTTTCTGACGGTATCGTGCATGGCGTTGGTGCCGTGCTGGGCTTCGTACCTCAGATGATCGTACTGTTCTTAATGCTGTGCATCCTGGAGGATGTCGGATACATGGCCCGTGTGGCCTTCATCATGGACCGTCTGTTCCGCAGATTCGGCCTGTCCGGCAAGTCCTTCATCCCAATGCTGATCGGCTCCGGCTGCGGTGTACCCGCCGTCATGGCCACCAGAACCATTGAGAATGAACGTGACCGCCGCATGACCATCATGACAACCTGCTTCATTCCCTGCGGCGCCAAGCTGCCGATCATCGGACTGATTGCCGGTGCCATCTTCGATAATGCCTGGTGGGTATCCGCTTCCGCCTACTTCATCGGCGTAGCTGCCATCATCATTTCCGGCATCATTCTGAAGAAGACCAAACTTTTTGCCGGTGATCCCGCTCCGTTTGTCATGGAACTGCCGGCTTACCATGTTCCCTCACTGAACAATGTCTTAAGAGGAACCTGGGAAAGAGGCTGGAGCTTCATCAAGCGCGCCGGTACCGTCATCGTTCTGTCGTCAGTCGTGATCTGGGTTCTGAATTCACTGTCCTTTGAAGGCGGGTTCCATTACCTGGGCGAAGATGGCGAAGGCGCCTCCATTTTGGAAAACATCGGCAATCTGTTTGCCTGGATCTTCGCTCCGCTGGGCTTCGGTACCTGGCAGGCGACCGTCGCCACCGTTCTTGGTCTGGTAGCCAAGGAAGATGTCGTCGGCACTATTGGAACCCTGATCTCCATGGAAGATCTGCCTGATCTGGTTGAGGAAGGTGAGAACATCATGGGTGTTCTGGATGTCTTCTTCAAGGGCTCAGCCGTTGCCGGTTATGCCTTCATGGTCTTCAACCTGCTGTGCGCTCCCTGCTTCGCCGCCATGGGCGCCATCAAGAGAGAGATGAACAGCGGCAAGTGGACCGCTATTGCCATCGGCTACATGTGTCTGTTTGCCTATGCTGTTGCCTTATGCATCTACCAGATCGGTTCTGCCATTCAGGGTCAGGTAAATGTCATTGGTCTGGCAGTTGCCATCCTGCTGATCATATTTGCCCTGTATATGCTGTTCAGACCCTATAAGGAAGCTGAGACCCTTACCCAGCAGGTAAAGGTGAAATAACCGTAAGGGAATCTGCATATGATCTGGCTGAAGGAAAACATGATGAACATCATCGTCATCATGCTGGTAGGCTCTCTGGTACTGCTGTGCATCAGAAGTCTGGCTAAGCAGCGTCGCTCAGGACGGCCGGCCTGTGGCTGCGGCAAAAGCTGTGCCGGCTGCGCCATCGGCTGCCTGCACAGTCAGAGAGTGCAATAATACAAGTAAAGAGCGGGAGACCGCTCTTTACTGTGGAAACAAATTGGTTTAATTGCCGTCACTGCTGGCTGCTGACTTCCTGCCATTGGTCAATGACCTTCTGGCTGCGCAGCAGGATCCGGCCATCCAGCCTGATCATTTCCCTGGCCAGGAAATTATCAAAGGTGGTAATGACTTCACGGCCTTCGATCTCAAAGATCCGGGGCTTGAGCAGAAAACGGCTCCAGGGTGAAAAGCCGTAATGGTAGTCACGGAACCAGCGGAAGTAGTTGAAACCGTGGCCATAGACCATCCGGCCGTCCTTATAGCGGTAGGCCCAGTCGCAGTTATCCAGACCGTTGCCCCAGTGGTTGGCGCCCCGAACGACCCCTTCTGCGGTATACCAGTACTGGGAACCGGAGCCGGAGGTAAAGTCAGGCTCGCGCTCGGGTTTGCCGCACTCATCAAATATAGATACGGTATAATCGAAGAAATTCAGTTCACTGGCCGTTCCCTGCTGGAACTGACGGTAGAACTGGAAGGCCCGTTTGAAATATACTGATGCTTTCGGATAATCGAAGGCCGGGTCGTAATTGGCCTTGCGGAATTCTTCAATGAGATCTCTTGGCATTGGCGTCTCTCCTTAATGATGATGGCTTGAAATTGCCTGTAAGATGATTTTACACCAGCCCGCCCGGCTTGAAAAGCAAAGCCGGGAAACCATAAAAACGGCAGTAAACAGAATGTTAGGACAATGTTGAAAAAAGATGAAAAAAGCGAAAAGGCCCAGTTGAAAAATTATTGGCAGCGAAAAACGGCCGGAGTATTATTTTCTTATGAAAAAAACTGATGGGAAATGGATCGTGCCGGAATACTATCCGGACTTCAAATGCAAGATGAGCGATTGCCGTCATACCTGCTGTCAGGGCTGGCGCATTCCCGTTTCTTTCCGGGAATACAGCCGACTGATCGGCATCCCCTGCAGCCGGAAACTGCGGGAGAGGATCGACGTCGCCTTTGCTGAGCCGGAAACGGTCAGTGAAGAGCGCTACCGCTGGATCTCATATGACTGGCAGGGCCGCTGCCGGCTGCTGGAAGACGGTCTGTGCCTGCTTTGCACGGAAAACTGGGCGGAATGCCTGCCGGCCATCTGCGACCTCTACCCGCGCTCCCTGCGTCAGTATAATGAACAGAAGGTAGCCTGCTGCTCCTCGGCCTGCGAACGGGTAGTGGAGATGCTGGCGGAAGCGGACAGTCTGAAGATGACGACAGCAGAGATCGACCGTCAGCCTCTTATCCACACTGATGTTGATGAGCAGTCGGCCCGAAAACTGCTTGACTTCCAGAAGATCCTGAAGGACCGCAGCACCACACTGGTGGAGAGCCTGGAAGAGATCTGCCTGCGGGTCAACCGAAAGCAGTTTACCGATGATTCTCAAAGCAATGCTGACCCGCTGCAGCAGGGCCTTGAGATCCTCGGCAGGCTTACCGAAAGGCAGAGTTATCTTTACGATATCCTGGAAGAACTGCGGGAAAGATATCAGAATGATCCGCAACGGTATTCGGCTGACTGTCAGGCTTTCCAGGAACGTTTTACCGACTGGATGCGGATCTTTGAGAATGTCATCAACAATTCCCTGATCTATGAGAACTTTCCCTTTGTTGACAGTCGCTTTGACGATACCGATGCCTATAAGGGGCTGTGCGCTACCTACGGTCTGATGCGGTTAGTCTGCATCGGTCATACCGCCATCCATCCGGACAGAAGAGCGCTGGTCGATGCCATTGCCGCGCTGTTCCACCTGATCGAGCATACCGCCTTCTATTACAATGCCAATGTGGTGGTAGGCAACGGTGCTGTGCTTTTGAAACTGTAAAAGAGAAAAACTAAACATTTAAGCGATGGTGCTATAATGAATGGGAAACCGGCTTGGCAGCATTAGAAAGGGCAACTGATGAAGTATTACATTTCCGATCCGCACTTTTACCACCGTTATTGCGAGGACATGGACCATCGCGGTTTTGCCACGATGTTTGAAATGCATGATTACATGATCAGCCGCTGGAATGAGCGGGTAACCGATGACGATGACGTCTTTGTGATCGGTGACTTCTCCTTTGGAAACGGTCGGGAGACCTGGAACGTGCTCAGCAGGCTCAAGGGAAGAATAACGCTGGTAGAGGGCAATCATGACGGCTTCTATCTGGATGACCGCGAGTTTACCGATACTTTTGAAAACGTTGCCGTTTATTACGAGATCAGAGACGGCGAACGCGAGGTGATCCTGTGTCATTACCCGATGCCCTTTTATAACCATCAGTACCGCCGCAACCGCCAGGGCGATCCCTCAACCTACATGCTTTACGGACACATTCACAACACCTTTGATGAATACTATCTCTCCAAGGTTATTGAAAAACTGTCAGATGTTGAACGCTACGGCATTGACGGCCAGATTGAGAAAACACCATTCCGGCTGATCAACACCTTCTGCATGTACGCTGATTATCAGCCTCTCACTCTGGATGAATGGATTGAGATTGATAAGAAGCGCCGCAGCCTGGTGGCGGATTACGAATCCCAACTCGGCAGGCAGCTGAATGTAGATGACTGGGAAAAACTTAATGAGGTCATCGTACGGCGCAGCCGTGAACATTGGAAGTAAGCCCAAGACTGCGAGCGGCAGTCTTTTTCATGAGGCCGGAATTTATGCGACAGTTTTGCCGTAATTATCGCAAATTACTGAAAAATTGTTGGAAATTCAACTGAAAATTACCGCATTTTGTTTGCAGGGTAAAAACGAAGGTAGTATACTAATGGTGGAGAAATTTGATTTCAGGAGTTTTAGTTATGAGAACAAGAAAATTATTAGTTGTACTGTTATCAATCTTCATGGCTGTAACGATGCTGACAGTCCGTTCCAATGCGGCTGTAAACATCACTACGACAATTGACGTCACCAAGACCTGGGACGACAATAACAATGAAGATCAGACCCGTCCTGATCATATCACCGTTTATCTCAAGAATGGCAATAGCACTGTTCAGACTATCACCATCAGAGATAACAACGGCGAATGGAAGGGTCAGTTTACCGAAGTTCCCGTTTATGACGGCGACGGCAAGGCCATTACCTATACGGTAGAGGAAGCCCCGATTCCGGATTATGAGGGAACGGTAGCCGAAGGCGAACTCAAGTACGTGTTCGAATACCCGACCAACATCTATACCAAGGATGTCGATCTTTCTCCTGTTGGCGCTGAAACAGTCGATGTTACCGGCGGCAACGGATCCTGGAAGATCAATCAGGGTGTCAATTCCGACTACATCACCGCATCAGGCTTCATGTTCAATGACCTTAAGCTTGTCAATGCGACTTTCACTGAATATGACGGTTCCGGCAAGGCTGTGACCGGCAGCGATGCCGTATTCCAGGTCGAAGGAACCAACAAGGAAATCTGGTATCATCCGACAGTTGCTGCCACCTACTATGGCTCAGCCGATACCGATCACTACTTCACCGTAGTATTCCCCGAAGGCGTTACCCTGCTGACGGAAGGCCACTATGGCGAAAAAGTCGATGTTACCATGACGGTTTCCAACATCAGCCTCAACAAGGCTCAGATGACCGGCAATACTCAGACTGACAACAATACCAAGATGTGTCTGCTGTTCAACAACACCGGCACCGGCCATCTCGAAGTTGGCCCGGGCACGATAAGAAGAAGCATCGGCGGCATCAGCATGGATATTAATGTCCAGATCGAAGGCGTCAGCTCAGGCAACATGGTTCTTCCGGTTGTCGACGTTGATACTGTAAATGATCTGGGCCCGACCAGCGATCCGAGACCGGAAAGCGTCCTGCTCGGAAAAGGCTTTGAGAAGACCATTCATACCGTTAAGCTCGTTACCACTGATCCGACAGCTGTCGATTTCACCGGCTTTGAAGTTACCGGTGGCAAGCTCCGTGCCTATGCTCTGGGTGCTGACACTGATACCTTCAAGAGCGGCTTCATTGGCGTAGCCAAGGTTGATGCTGACGGTTATGACATCACCTGGAAGGGTTCAACCTGTTCAACAGTTCTGTTCGGACAGATCGTTCCGTTCAAGATGAAGTGTACTGTTGATGAACTGATCAAAGGCGGCTATGGCGGAACCATCGCTGAACAGGGCGACTGGAGAAGCAGAGCCTATGGTGAAGCCAAGCTGATCGCCTGCACACCTGATGAGAACTTCCACATCCGCTACATCCACATCGATGGCAAGGATATTGACCTGAACGGCTTTGATGCCAACGGTGTTCAGACAGTAACCACCGGCTGGACTCAGGATATCAATAAGGGAACTGAGACTGTTACTCTGTATCAGAGAGCCAACGGCGTCGTAGAAGTCTATCTGCCGCATCAGTACTACGCTGTCAACGACATCGCCGCTGAAAGCCGTACCGACCACTGGATCGACGTTGCCTATGAGACCAACGGAATCGTAGGTTCATATGAGATCACCAATAAGCAGGTTGTTGACTATGACAAGCTGTCCGGTACCAAGACCTGGTATGATGCCAATCCGATTGTTCACAACAATGAAGAAGAAGTCATTCTGACTCTCTACCAGATCGATTCCAAGGGAAATGAAAAGAAGCTCGATGTTGAACCGGTTTGGGAAGGCGATACTTATACCTTCTATCATTTGGTAAAGACTGATGCCGAAGGCAACAGCTATACTTACCGTGTTGAAGAAAAGGCCATCAACGGTTACAGAACGATCTACTCCGGTGACAGCGATGAGAACATCACCAACATTGCTCTCGGCGACATCAAGGTCACCAAGGTCTGGGATGATGAAGACAATGAAAACGAGGTCCGTCCGGATGCCATCGTCGTCACTCTGAAGAGAGATGGCGAAGTCATTGATGACATGGAAGACGCTGTTGTTGAACTGAACGAAGAGAATGAGTGGCAGTATGAATGGAAGGGTCTGTCATTATATGACGATGAAGGACACGAATATGTGTGGACCGTCGAAGAAGACAATGTACCCAACTATGAAGCCGCATACACCTCAATCGGAACCTCACTTACCATTACCAATACTTACGTACCGGTACCGGTAACCGGTGATTCCTACACCAGTTTCTATATCGGCTCCGCTATGACGGTAATCGGTCTGTTAGGCATGATCTTCACGATCATGAAGTTCAGACTCATCGGCAAGTACTAGACTAAAACCCAGAATGGATAAATGAGGCAGTGCGCATGCGCTGCCTCTTTTCTTATGCTTTTTATCTGAACAGCGTCCTGTCTGCAGGTTTTTCGGCCATAAAAGTGCAAATGCGGTTAAAGTGTTTTATAATCTATATGTCCTGCTTTTTGCCTGCGGGAATTGCGGCAGGTTCTGAAAGGAAGTTATTATGGTTTTCTCCAGTTCAATATTCATGCTGCTGTTTCTGCCGGCCAGTCTGGTACTTTATTACCTGATGCCCGGCATGAAGCTGAAAAACTTCATGCTGCTGGTGCTTTCGCTGGTCTTTTACGCGGCTGGTGAACCGGTATATATCGCATTAATGATCATTGAGTCCCTGATCGGCTGGGGAACGGCTCTTTCCATAAATCCGTTTGTGAAGGAGAAATCACGGCAGGTCAGACTGATAATGGTGCTTACCATCGTCCTGCTGCTTTTACCGCTGCTGACCTTCAAGTACAGCGGCTTTATGATAGAAAACATCAACGCGCTGTTTTCCCTTTCCATCAAGGTACCTAAGCTGCCTCTGCCTTTAGGCATTTCCTTTTACACCTTTCAGATCATCGGTTATGTTGCTGATGTCTATCGGGGAAAGACGGAAAAGGCAGAAAGCAATTTCTTCCGCTTCCTGCTGTTTGTCTCGATGTTTGCCCAGATGGTCCAGGGACCGATCATCCGCTATGACGATGTTGAAGTACAGCTGAAGCAGCGCAAATTTGACTTCAAGCAGACCGCTGACGGGATTACCCGCTTTATTGCCGGTTGTGGCAAGAAAGTCATCCTTTCAGGTGAGATCGGCAAGATTGTTACCTTCATTTTTGAAAAGGGCATTGATGGCAAACCGGTTCTGATGGTCTGGCTGGGCATGCTGTGCTACGCCTTACAGCTGTATTTTGACTTCTCCGGCTATTCCGACATGGCTTTGGGTCTGGGTAAGATGTTCGGCTTTGACTATAAGGAAAACTTTGATTATCCCTATCTATCCCGTTCCATTACCGAATTCTGGCGCCGCTGGCACATCTCGCTGGGAGCCTTCTTCCGTGATTATGTCTACATTCCCTTGGGCGGTAACCGGCGTCATCAGATCCTTAATCTGGCTGCCGTCTGGTTCCTTACCGGCTTATGGCACGGAAGCAGCTGGAACTTCATTCTCTGGGGCATTTACTTCCTGTTGCTGCTGATCATTGAAAAACTGGTATTCCGCAACAAATTGCAGAAAGTTACGGTCATCAGCAACCTGCTGACCATCTATCTGCTGCTGGTCGGCTGGACGCTTTTCTATTTCACCGATCTCAATCAGGTCCTGGAAGTCCTGAAGGCCATGCATGGTCTCAAGGGTGTTCCGCTTTGGGATCCAATTTATAATTCCTACTTCATCAATAACATTGCCGTGATCGTTGCCTGCCTGATCGCCTGTATGCCGTTAGGCCGGGCGGTAAAGAGGCACATGGATATCGTGTATGAAAAATTCCCGGACATGTGGTTTGTGATGACCTTTGTCTATGACTTTGCCCTGCTGTTTATCTGCCTCAGCGGCATTGTCGGTTCAGGCTATAACGCCTTCATGTATTTCCAGTTCTGAGAAAGGAGGACAAGATGATGTTTGAAAAACACGCAAAAGCATTCAGTCTGATCATTATCCTGGCTTTCGTTCTCTCTCTGGGGACTTTGGGAGTCATCAGCCTTACTGATACAGACCCGGTGATCTCCGAACGTGAACAGCGGGAACTGAACCATTTTCCTGAATTCACTCTGGCCAGCCTGTTTGACGGCAGCTTCTTTGCCCAAAGCCAGCTGGCTTATGATGATACCTTCCCGTTCAGAGATTTCTGGCTGGATGTTTACGGCGATCTGAAGAGCGCGGTGACGGTCCAGAGCGGTGAGGAAGGCGAGGTATTCGTTCCCGTGGATGATGACCCGGATGATAACGCTGATGTCGGCGATGATGAACTGATCTCCCTTGATGATCTGCTGGCTGAGCCTTTTGACGGCAGCGGATATGAACAATTCACTTCCGGGACGGAAATCAAGGGCGTGGTAATCAAGGACAACCGCGGCATGGAAGTGTTTAACGGAACGCTGGCCGGGGCTGAGGCCTATACCAACGCCGTCAAGAAGATCAAGTCTCTGTTTCCGGAAAACAATGTTGTCGCCATTGTGGCTCCGAACTCCTCAGCATTCTATGCTGACGAAAAATACCGCACCGGAAACCATGACCAGCAGGCCTGGCTGCAGCTGATCAGAAAGAACCTTGGCGGCATCATCGCTCCTGATCTGTACAGTGTACTTGACAGCCATAAGGAAGAATACATCTATTTCTATACTGACCATCACTGGACGACCAGAGGAGCATATTATGCCTATCAGCAAATGTGTAAGCAGCTCAGGGTCATGCCCTATGAACTGACTGACATGGAAGAAGGAAAGATTACCAAGTTCCTTGGCACCTTCTATAGCAAGACCAGCAGTTCCATTCTCGCCAAGAATTCAGACAGTGTCTACTATTACCTGCCGCTGGTTGCGACCAAGGCTACCGTCTACAGCAACATCCGCACGATGACCGGCGGTGAGTCGATCAAGGTCATTGACCCGAAATACAGCGGCGGTAACAAGTACAAGCTGTTTACCAACGGCGATAATCCATTGATCGTCATTGAAACGGACGCCAATACCAATAAGACAGCCATCCTGATCAAGGATTCCACCGGTAACGCCTTTGTACCATGGCTGTGCAACCACTACAGCAAGATCTATGTGGTCGACCCGCGGCACGTCAATGGCAACAATAACAACAAGCTGATCCTGAAGGATTTCCTGGCTGACAAGCCAAACTGCGACATCATTCTCTGCAGTTTCATATACAATGCCAATAACATCACCGGCAGCTACTACCGCGGTCTGCTGAGGATGCTCAAGTAACTGCCAATTATCAAATCACGAAAGGAGGCAGGATAACATGAAAGAAACCATTGAAAACATGTACGAACTCTTCAACAAGGGCTGGGCTCTGGTAACGGCCGGGGGAATCGATGACTTCAATACCATGACCGTTTCCTGGGGTTCATTAGGAACGCTATGGAACAGGAGCATAGTAACGGTATACATCAAACCCTGCCGCTACACTCACGAGTTCATGGAGAAGTACGACCGCTTTACCGTCAGCTTCTTTGACCCCCGGTACCGCAAGGATCTCTCGCTTTTAGGGAGCAAGAGCGGCCGGGAAGGCGATAAGCTGGCCCTGACCGGGCTTGATCCGGTTGCTGTAGGCAGCTGTGTCGGTTTCAGCCAGGCGAAGGCGACCATCGTCTGCCATAAAATCTATCAGGCCGATTTTGACCCGGCCGGCATTCCGGCTGATGTCATGGACAGATATTACACATCTGAGGCCCCGCACACGATGTACATCGGCGAGGTTGAGATGATTCTTTATGGTGACCAGGAACAATGAAGATCGTATCATGGAATGTTAACGGATTAAGAGCCGTTCTGGGCAAGAACTTTCTGGATGTTTTCAGACAACTTAATGCTGACATCTTTTGCCTGCAGGAGACCAAGTGCCAGCCTGGCCAGGTAGATATTGACCTGCCGGGATATCAGCAGTACTTTCATAGCGGAGAGAGAAAAGGCTACAGCTCTACCGCAGTCTTTACCAGAATCAAGCCGCTTACGGTCAGTTATGACTTTGTCAACAATGAAGGCCATCCTCTGGAAGGCCGGATCATGACCCTGGAGTTTGATGACTTCTATCTGGTAAATGCCTATGTGCCCAACAGCAAGGAACAGCTGGCCCGCCTGGATTACCGGATGAAGTGGGAAGAGGACATGCTTGACCATCTTAATCGCCTTAATGAGGTCAAGCCGGTCATCTATTGCGGCGATCTGAATGTCGCCCATGAAGAAATCGACATCAAGAATCCAGCTGCCAATCACTTCAATGCCGGTTTCTCCGACCAGGAGAGGGAAAGAATGAGCATCCTGTTATCCAACGGTTATGTTGACACTTTCCGCTATCTCTATCCTGATACCGTAAAGTACTCCTGGTGGTCTTACCGCTTTAATGCCCGGGCGAATAATGCCGGTTGGCGCATTGATTACTTCATCGTCTCTGATCGGCTTAAGGGAAAGGTAAGGGATTCGCTGATCCACAATGAAATCATGGGATCCGATCACTGCCCGGTTGAATTGGACATCGATATCTGAAAGAAGCAAACATAATGAGTGAAAAGAAAGCAGCATTTTACTATCGTGAGCAATATTATCTATTACCTCAGGAATACTCGTCGGTAGAAGAACTGAAAAGTAAAATAACTGTGCCTTTGCATATTAAATTGCAGTCTTTATGTGAAGACAATAAAGTTGCTGGAAACATTGAAAAAGGCATCTGCATAGCCCCATATTTTTACAGCGAATATGGTTATCCTGCATGGAATGTGCTTATTGAAGATGTTTCAGATATTTATCCTGTTGAGGTAGAACTGCTTACGCAGGCAGAATACAATGAACGAATCAGGAAAGTGATCCTGGAATACTGCCCGGGTTGTCAGAGATACAAGCCGATTTCCAACAGGGTACAGAGTTTAAATGGTCATTTTGAAGAAATATCTCTGAATTCAGTCTGCTTTTTCCGTCAGAACAGCAAGCCATCGCCGAGAGTATGCCGGGAAAACCTGTTTTGGCTTGGCGGAAGATGGTACCATTTTGATCCTAGTGGAAAAGATGCTGAAGATGTAATGGATGATATTAAATCCGTGATATATCTCAAATTCGATTCCGGTGAAAAGGATGCTCATGATTCTAACAAAATGACAGTCTTCTTCAAGCCTGAATTCTTTACAGGAGTTTTAGCGGATACTCTTGAATCCTACATAGAGAAAGCCCTTTACTTTACGAAATTCAGAATGCAGTTTGGCCAGCAGGCACCGGTAAGTAAAGAAGAATTTGAAAAACAGGTCGCGGAAACGAACAGAGACACCATGAAAAAAAACTGCAAAAGATATGGTGTGTCTCTGGCAAAGTTAGACTTTGACCCTGCTTTAGAGGATAAAGTTGCGGGATCCCTCAAGCCGCTGTTTGATCATTTTTATTCCGTACAGTTGCTGAAAGAGCCTGGAGCAATGTATTTGCTGCTTTTGGACGAATGCCAGTTTCTGAAGGAAATGCACTTCCGAACCCCGCTTCTTGAGTCAGCAAACGCTGAGATTACCGTTTATAATCAATACAATGTGAGCAGATATCGTATTTCCTTCGACATGAAAAAACAAATTCTGGGTGATTAAGCGATATTCGTAAAAAAACAAAGAAAACAGAATTAATCATCAAAAAACCCCGGGATATTGCTGAACACAATACCCCGGGGTTTTATTTTGGTCAATCATATCATTCAGACACTCATATCGTATGGTTCTGACTTTATTATGAGTCCCCTTAGGGGGAGACTTGAATTATCTAGTTGTCATCCATATTCCGGATAATGTGAAGAGCTTTCCTCAGATCGTTCTGGGCTACGATGTTAAGGTATTCCTCCAGTTTGGCTCTGGTCTTTTCGGGAATGTGCGGTGTTTCTCTGCCGGCATGCAGGAATTCCAGGGCACTGGCTGGATGATATTTTTCCTTCTGGTAAACCATGCAGGCCGCGATGCGGTCAGCTACCATTTCCTTGACATAGCGGATGGGCGGATCGATGAAGTAGATGTTGCCTTCCTTATCCTGATCCATCCAGTACTGCCAATGGTGGCGGTTATGGCCCTTATGATGCAGCCAGGCCTGGGAGTAGCCCTTTTCCTTGCGCTCCTGGTCGATCGGCGAGCGGAAACCCTGATAGTAGCGGACCCCGGGCCAGAATTCCACAAGAGAGTACTTGGAGAGGTCGTGGACCAGTCCCTGCCAGTAAAGACCCATCATGAAACAGTTGCGCATGACCAGAAAGCGGTGCTTGTTTATGGTATGAAGATGCAGGAAAAAGTTTCTTAGCATGTTTATCACCTGTTTCTATGGTAAGACTTTTTGTTTTGCCAGACAAGGAGATTTGGTATAATGAATAAGGTGAAAACATGAAAGCAAGAAACTATCTGAGCATTATCCTGCTGGTCGTGATCGACCAGCTTACCAAGATATACATTGATTCAGTGATGACCCTGCATCAGTCCATCAAGGTCATCGACGGTTTTTTCCATATCACCTACACCCGCAATACCGGGGCCGCATGGTCGATGCTGGAGGGGCAGAAGTACTTCTTCATCATCGCTGCTCTGGCTGCCGTAGCCGTCATCGCGGTCTATCTGCATAAGAACAAGGTGTCATTGTGGGAAAAGACCGGACTGATCCTGATTGCTTCCGGAGCCTTCGGCAATGTGATTGACCGCCTCCGGCTTGGCGAAGTCATTGATTTTCTGGATTTCTACATTTTCGGGTATGATTTCCCGGTCTTCAATTTTGCCGACTGCTGCATTACCGTTGGCAGCATCATCGTCGTATTGACCGTCTTACTGGAAAGGAAAGAGCAGCAATGAGCGTACTTAATTTCGTGGCCGATGAAACCATGGCCGGCTTAAGGATCGACAAGGCCCTCATCAGCAAGGTCGACTTTTCCCGTACCCGCCTGCAGCAGCTGATCGCTGACGGGCTGGTAGAAGTCAATGACGAGGTAGTGCGTTCCAATTACAAGCTTCATAAGGATGATGAGATAACCGTTGAAGTTCCGGAAGCCGTTGAATACAGCGTTCAGCCCTATCCGATGGATTTGGACATCCGTTACGAGGATGACGATGTCATCGTCATCAACAAACCGCGGGGTCTGATCGTTCACCCCAGCGCCTCAACCAGAGAGCATACGCTGGTGGAAGGCGTACTTTATCACTGCCATGACCTCAGCGGCATTAACGGTGTCATGAGACCGGGCGTGGTCCACCGCATTGACAAGGATACGACCGGACTGATCATCATGGCCAAAAATGACCTGGCTCATCAGAAACTGGCTGATCAGCTGGCTGACAAGACAATGAGCCGCAAGTACTATGCCCTGGTCAGCGGGGTCATTCCCCACGACAGCGGTACCATCAATGCCCCTATCGGCCGTAATCCTCAGGACCGCCAGTCGATGGCGGTGACTGACAAGAACGGCAAGGACGCCATCACTCAGTTCTTTGTCCGCGAACGCTTCAGAAAGAACACCCTGATCGAATGCCACCTCAAGACCGGCCGTACCCATCAGATCAGAGTCCACATGCAGTATATCGGCTATCCGATCGTCAACGACCCCAAATACGCCCCTAAGCACAGCCGCGGCAACGGCCAGTTGCTGCACGCCTTTGAGCTGACCTTCCTGCATCCCCGCAGCGGTGAAAGGATCACCGTCAACGCCCCTCTGCCGCAGGATTTTGCCGACTGGCTGGACAGGCTGAGAGAAGAGGAGAAGTAGATGGAAGCAAGAAAGAATGTCTGGTGCCTTCAGCTTCTCCAGTACCTGGTCTTTTCCAAGGGTTATCTGCGCGTTTCCGTGGCCTATCAGGGTCCAAACAAGCCCGAGGACTTCTGGCTTATCAACGCTTCCGAGAAGTATCAGATCATCCATCTGACCGATGAAAAGGAGAGCCAGCGGATCCATAACAGCGATTATACCGTTCAGACCTATAACCGCATCTGCGAGCTTCTTTATGAAGTGAAAAACTGCCGGATGCTGGATATCTCGCTGAATGAAGATTCTGTGGACCGCCAGAGCCACGGCATCCGCTACATTCACCTGCATCCCGGCTGCGCACTGGAAGATGACATCCGGGAGATCTTCCCTGAGATGGCTACTGTAATTCACGATGTCCAGGATCCTCAGCAGGAACTGGTGAAACTGGAAAGGGAGATCGTCCTGCAGGCGATGAAAAAGCGGCGCAGCACCAATTCCTTCCCTTTCGCTGCCCGGGGATCACTATGCCGGAGCTTCATCATTCCGGCGGTGATCTGCGTGATTTTATGGGCGGCCGTAAACCTGATGGCCGCGGCGCATCAGACCGCGACGGTCAATACCGCCATCGCGCTGGGTGCCTATTATAAGGCTTTTGTGACCATCCTGCATCAATACTGGCGCTTACTGACCAGTGGCTTCATTCATGTTTCTGTACTGCATCTTTTATGCAACATGATATCCCTGTTTTCTTTGGCCGGATCAGTCGAGAAGCAGTTCGGCTTCCGGAAATCAATGATGATACTGCTGATGTCGATCGTGGTCGGCAATCTGCTGGAATTTGTGGCCGGACCAAATAAGGTCTGCGTTGGCATTTCCGGAGGTCTGTACGGCTATCTGGGGGCCATGACTGTCCATTACATCCGTTCCGGTTATTTTAAGAACCGGGTCTTCCGGCGCAATTATCTGAATACCCTCTACATTAACCTGCTGATCTCGCTGATGCCCAATGTCAGCTACATCAGCCATCTGGCCGGTTTTGTGACCGGCGGCTTCCTGGCCGTATTATGTGATGAGCAGCTGGCCCGCAGCCTGAAGATCAATGTGGCGGTCTGCTCGTTGCTACTGGCCGGTTCCATCGGCTATCTGGCAACCAAATACGATTCCCTTGATACCTTCTACTATCAGACGGATGTCGAGGTAGCCAGGGTCTATGAAAACATCGGCTGGAAATCACTGGCGGATAAAATCGTCAGGGAAACCTATAATTATTACCGAGAGAGGAGTTAATCATGAGAAAAGTCATTAACTGGGATACCTACTTCATGGCTCTGGCCCATCTGAGCGCCTTGCGTTCCAAGGACCCCAACACCAATGTCGGTGCCGTCATCGTCGATAACATGCACCGGATTGTTTCCATCGGCTATAACGGCATGCCCAGAGGCTGCGATGACGAGCAGTTCCCCTGGGAAAGGGAAGGCGACTTCCTGAATACCAAGTACGCCTATGTTGTTCACGCTGAGCTCAACGCCATTCTCAATTCTCCCCGGGAGGTATCGGGGTGTACGATCTATGTATCACTGTTCCCCTGCAACGAATGCGCCAAGGCGATCATTCAGTCCGGCATCCGCAAGGTCATCTACGAGTCGGACAAATATGCCGATACCGATGTGACCAAAGCTTCCAAGAGGATGCTGATGGACGCCGGAGTGGAACTGTGGCAGACTGATTTCCATGTTGACGTTGACCTGCAGGTAAAAGAAGGCCGTAAGGACTGAAAACCAAAGCAACAAAAAAAGGGAAACTTCCCTTTTTTACTTGCCATGAAATCCGGTATCTGCAGACGGCTTACTTACCTTCGACGACAATGTCGTGAATGGTCTTGGCAATCCGGAAGGCCGTCATGTTGGTAGTATCGATCTGGGAGCAGCGCAGCAGCCGGTTATCGCTCATCGGTTCATAGTGGACCTCATATTCCGACTTCAGCAGTTCAAACTGCTCAATGCCTTCCAGAGCGGAGGTGTTGTTCAGGGTAAAGGACAGCAGTGTGTAATCGGAACCATGCAGGTGGCTGTTGAGCTGATGAATGAACTTGGTGCCGGCAAAGGGAAAGTTAATGACGATGTACTCGTAATTCTTGGCAATCAGAAAGTTGTTGACGGCGTTGGTGAGGTTATCCATGATGATGTTGACCGTCATGTCGGAATACTTCATCGGCTCAGTATAGCACAGCCAGTTGGCGTCCATGTAGACGCTGTAAGGCAGCAGCCGATAAAGTTGATTGGCGGCCAGCTGTTCGTTGTAGTCGTGATAGTTAATGAAGATAATGGTCTGCATGCTTACACCTCCTGTAGCTGTATGACTTTGCTGATGTCGATCCGCAGATAATCGGGATCGCCGGTTCTGAGATAATTGATGACCTGGTCGGTCAGATAGGACGGGGTGGATGCCCCGGCCGTTACCGCCACCTTATGGCTGGCTGACAGGTCGCAGTCAAGCAGATCGGCGGCCTTTTCAACCTTGTAGATGTGTTCAATGCGTCCCCTGGCAATGGAGGCCAGCTGGGCCGTGTTGTTGCTGCGGGGATCGCCGACCACGATCAGAGTATCATAACCCTCCAGATCAAGGATGGCCTGCTGGCGCTTTCTGGTGGCCGGACAGATCTCCTCGACGACTTCGCAGCCGGGGAAGCGTTCTCTGATGGCTTCGATCAGCTGGGCGGTATCCAATAGCGACATCGTTGTCTGATTGGTTACCAGTATTGGCCGGCCGGAAAGCGGCAGTTTGTCAATATCCGGCAGTGAGCTGATCAGATGGATCCGCTCGCTTAAGGCTAAGACCGCTTCGGATTCGGGATGGTTGGCCTTGCCTATGTAAAGTATATCATAGCCTTTATCCAGATACTGCCGGCAGAGCAGGGCATTTTTGGTTACATCAGAGCAGGTAGCGTCGATGACGGTAAGTCCCTTGTTCAAGGCGTATTGGCTTATTTTGGGATCGATACCGTGAGCCGTAAAGATGACAACTCCCTCATCAATGCCATCCAGCAGCTGGATCTTGCTGCGGTGGGGATCGTAGAGGGTGATGATGCCAAGCTGGGCAAAGGCCTCAACCACATAGTGGTTGTGCACCAGCATGCCCATGATGTAGATTTTGCTGTCCGGGTGCTGCTGCCTGGCCTTGCGGGCAAGGTTGATGGCGTTGATGACGCCCTTGCAGTAGCCGGAGGGGATTACTCTGTCGACTTGCATACTAATAGTTTAGCATAAAAAACAAAGTATGATAAAATATGTAGGCAGGAGGTAACAAGTATGAACATTGAATTCCGCGAAGACATCCAGAAGCTGATGGAATACCGTCGCTTTGACCAGCTGACCCCGATTCAGCAGCAGGCCATTCCCCTGATCCTGAAAGGCCGGGACATTGTCGGCATCAGCGCAACCGGGACCGGTAAGTCCCACGCTTTCATTCTGCCGCTGTTGCAGAAAGTCGATGTTACCTCCAACACCATTCAGTCGGTGATCATTGCCCCGACCAGGGAACTCGCCATTCAGCTTTATAAGATGACCAGTGAGATCAACATGTTCAATCCGGACATCCGGATAAAGCTGATTGCCTCCGGTAAGGACAAGGAGAGGATGATTGAATCGCTTTCCGTACAACCCCACATCGTCATCGGAACGGTGGGAAGGCTGAAGGACCTGTTTGTTGATGAGAACGTCCTGCGTTTGGACAACGCCTATACGGTCGTCATTGACGAGGCGGACATGACTTTGGAGATGGGGTTCATCGATGAAGTCGACATGATCCTGGGCAAGCTGAACCGCCGGCTGCAGATCGCTGTTTTTTCCGCGACTGTTCCTGATCAGCTGCAGGCCTTCCTGCGGCGCTACATGTACCGTCCGGTCATCATCGAAGCTAAGGAAGCCTCACCGCTTAATCCCCAGATCGAGCATGTGCTGGTCAACTGCCGCTATTCCAGCTATCAGGAAAAACTGCTGAAGATCCTGCCGGGTATCAATCCCTATGTCTGCATGATCTTTGCCAAGACCAAGAAGGAAGTCATCGATACCTCCCGGCTGCTTAAGGATAACGGCTATGACGTCGTGGAGATCCATGGTGATCTTAAGGACCGGGAAAGAAAGCAGGCACTGAAGGCTATCGGTACTGATGCGGCCAGCTACATCGTCTGTTCCGACATCATGGCCAGAGGTCTGGACATTGAAAGCGTCAGCCATGTAATCTCTTTGGGACTGCCGTCCAATCTTGATTACTATACCCACCGCTGCGGCCGTACCGGCCGTTCCGGCCGAACGGGTACCAGCTATATTCTCTTTACCAGCGGTGACATTCCGGCCTTAAGGACGCTTAAGGAAAAGTTCACCTTTGTTTCCCGCGATTATCGCCGGGGCGAATGGGTAGAGGCCCGGGACTTTGACTTCCGGCCCCGCCGTCACAGCAAGGAAGCCAGCAGCGAGATTCAGATGATCCGCAACCGTCCGGTCAAGCAGGTAAAACCCGGCTACCGCAAGAAGAGAAAGGCTGCCATTGAGTCAATCGAACGGCGGGAAAGAAGGCTGGCCATCAAGCAGAAGATCCGTGAAGAGCAGAAGGAAAGAGCCAAGAAGGCTCAGAGACAGAAGGGCGGCTACTAGCCGTGCTGAAGATCGGCTCTCACATTTCCCTGAGCGCTCCCGATTATTTTCTGGGCAGTGTCAGGGAATCACTGGATAATAAGGCCAGTGCCATGATGATCTATACGGGTGCCCCGCAGAACAGCGTCCGCATCCCGCTGGACAGGCTGAAGATCGAAGAAGGAAGGCAGCTGTGGCTTTCGCAGGGCTATGACATGGAAGCGGTCATCATCCACGCTCCCTATATCATCAATCTGGCCAATCTGGAAAACCCGGATACCCGTCAGGGCTCCATGGAGATCCTGGCCCGGGAGATTTCCCGCAGCAAGGCCATCGGTGCCCGTTATCTGGTCTTGCATCCGGGAGCCCGGCTTAAGGCGGAGACAGAAGACGCTCTGAAGGCTGTCAGCGATGCTCTGAATGAGGTCATTACCGACGATCAGCTGATCGTCTGTCTGGAAACCATGGCCGGCAAGGGCAGTGAGATCGGCCGCAGCTTTGAGGAGATCAAATCGATCATCGACGGTTGCCGCTGGCCACTGGAGGTCTGTCTGGACAGCTGCCACGTCAATGATGCCGGCTATGATCTTTCTGATGCGGACAGCGTGCTGGCGCAGTTTGACAGCGTCATCGGTCTGGACAGGCTGCATGTCATCCACATCAATGATTCCAAGAATCCCCTTGGCACCCATAAGGACCGCCATGCCAACATCGGACAGGGAACCATCGGACTGGACAACCTGCGCACTCTGGTCCACCATCCTCTTCTGGAAGGACGCGTCTTCATTCTGGAGACACCCTTCATCGACGGGAAGTCACCCTACAAAAAGGAAATCGAAATGCTGAGGTAAGTTATGGAATTATACATCAAGGGAAAGTTTTCCAATAAGGAACGCTTCGAAATATACGATGAATTCAACAGTGTCCGCTATATGGTGATGGCGGAATTTGGCTTGGGCCACAAGATCCACATTTATGATGTTTATGATAAGGAGATCGGCTACATTGAAAGCTACACCAAGGGTCTGCATAATCAGTATAAGCTTCACGATGAAGACGGCTACATTGATGATCTGCGCCATAAGTTTTCCTTCCGCAAGTCCCGTTATTGGCTGGACAGGCTGGACTGGCAGATCAACGCCACCAATTTCTGGGAAAGCCACTTTGACTTCATCTGCGCTGGGGAGAACATCGGCGAGATCAATGTGGACAAGAAGCTTCTCAAGGAAGGCTATTTCGTAACCGTCAAGTACGAAAACGATGAGCTGTTGGCTCTGATGATTGCCATGTGCATCGCCTGTGACAAGGCTGATGCGGCCGCTGCGGCTGCCGCGGCATAGTGGAGAGGAAGGAGCAACTGCATGTTGGCGGATTTTCACCTGCATTCGGAATTCTCCGATGACAGCCGGGAACCGATGGAAAGGCAGATCGAAAGGGCCATTGAACTGGGCTTTCAGGAGATCTGCTTTACTGATCATGTCGATTACGGCATCAAGAAGGACTGGAGCGAAGGCGGCATCATCTGGCGGGGCGGCGATGGGATGAATTATGGTCCCGATGCCCTGGAACCGTTGGCCAATGTCAATTATCCGGAGTATTTCGGTAAGCTCATGCGGATGCGGGAGACATATGGAAAGAAGATCACCATCCGTCAGGGACTGGAATTTGGCATCCAGACCGGTACGCTGGACCATTTTGAAAAGCTTTGGCGCAATTACGGCGACCGGCTGGATTTCACATTGCTTTCCATGCACCAGATCGACAATCAGGAGCTCTGGAACCAGCAGTATCAAAGCGGAAAGAGCCAGAAGGAATATAACGAGGGCTATTACCGCGAGATCCTGGAAGTCATGAAGAGATTCAGCTACTACTGTGTTCTGGCACATCTCGATCTGATCGTCCGCTATGACCATAACGGCATCTATCCCTTTGAAAAGGTCAGAGACCTGATCGCTGAGATTCTGAGACAGGCCATCAGCGATGGCAAGGGTATTGAGGTCAATACCTCATACCGCCATTATCAGCTTTCCGACAGTCAGCCCAGCAAGGCGATACTGAAGCTGTACAGGGACCTGGGCGGCCGGATCATCACCATCGGTTCCGATGCCCACACCACCCGCTGGATGGGTGATCATGTAAGGGAAACCATGGAAATGCTGAGGGATGAATTGGGGTATGAACAGTTCTGCACCTTCACCGCCATGGAACCGGTATTCCATGCCCTCTGATCTGGTGAAAGTAAAAAAGGCGATCCGTTCACTGCGGATCGCCTTTAATAATGGAAAGATTAATCTGATAAGTCGGAATAGGCGTGGGTATCAAAGAAGAGCGCAATGCCTTCCTCGACAGTCTCCTTCAGTTCCATGTAGTTGTGGATCTCGTGACGGTAACCGGAATAGAGTCTGGTGGTAACGTCGTTGCCGTTATCTGTCAGCCAGTTGGCGGTCTGGTAGACACCGGTACCGTACTGACCGACCGGGTCCTGGTCGCCGGCAATGTTATAGACCGGCAGGTCCTTGGGAACTCTGGCAGCCCACTGGGGACCGGTGATGTCCTTCATCATCTGCAGGAAGTAGAGCCAGGCGCGGTTGCTGGTCGGCTTGGTAAAGGCGTCAAAGGGGTCTTCGGCATGGTCTTTCTGGACCCAGGGGTCATCGCAGATCCACTCATTACCCAGCTTGACTCCTTCCTGGCAGCGGGCGAACATCCAACCCATGAAGGTGGCGCCCAGAGTCGGGTCAGACTCATCACCCTTGCCTTCGTCAACCAGCTTCTGGACAATGGCAATGTTTTCATCCAGGTTGGGCCAGATGCCGGTCGTACCGCAGATGCAGGCAGCCGTGAGATCCTCACCGTATCTGGCCATGTACTGGCGGGTGATGAAGGATCCCATGCTGTGGCCGAACATGAAATAGGGCAGATCGGGATATTTTTCCACAACCAGATCATGCAGTTTCTTCTCATCTTCGACCATGGTCTCAAAGCCCTTGTCGCCCCAGTTGCCCCAGCTGTCATTTTCCAGAGCGGTCTTGCCGTGGCCGACATGGTCATCGGCCGTGACGATGTAGCCTTCCTCCATGAAGGCAGTGATCATGTGCAGATATCTCCGGGAGTGTTCACCGAAACCGTGAATCAGCTGAATGATGCCCAGCGGTTCGCAGGCCGGAACATAGATCCAGCCAAAAACAGTATCACGCTCATTAAAAGAGGTAAACTTCACTTCATGTAGCATTTGTGTTGTCCTTCGGAAGCGGTAAGCCGCTTCCTTCCTTTCTTTTATATGATAGCATAGAGCAGACCGGTCGCCAATCAGGGTGCACCTGCATACGGTTTTTGCGGATTGACGCATATTCAGGGAAAAAATCACGGGAGATTTGTTATAATGATAATACAGAGAAAATCTACATAAAATAGGAGGTTTTATGGATAAAGTTGAATTGAAAGAACTGACACTTCTGGCAGCTAAGATCCGTAAAGACGTTCTGGAACTGCTGAAGCACCGCGGATACGGTCATCTGGGCGGCTCCATGTCCATCGTTGAACTGATGGCTGTTCTTTACGGCAAGCAGCTGCGCGTAGACCCCGCCAATCCGCAATGGGAAGACCGTGACATGGTTGTCCTGTCAAAGGGCCATTCCGGACCGGCCTGGTATTCCGCCTTGGCTGAGAAGGGCTTCTTCCCCAAGGAAAAGCTGATGACCCTCAATGACGGCGGAACGATGCTGCCGTCCCATCCGGACCGCACCAAGACACCTGGTGTCGACATGACCACCGGATCACTGGGTCAGGGAACCAGCGCTGCCGCCGGCATTGCCTACGGCCAGAAGCTGAAAGGTCAGGACCGCTATACATATCTGATCGTCGGCGACGGTGAACTTAATGAAGGCCAGTGCTGGGAAGCGTTCATGCTGATCGCCGCCCGCAAGCTGAATAACTGCATCGTCATCATCGATGACAACAAGCGTCAGCTTGATGGCTATACCAAGGATGTCCTCAACCCCTTCAGCTTTGAGGAAAAGATGAAGGCCTTCGGTTTTGACCTGGTACAGGTCGTCAAGGGCAATGACATCGAAGCCATTTCCAACGCCATTGACAAGGCCAAGGCCCATAAGGACGGTGCCAACTGCATCATCCTGGATGGCATCAAGGGTTCTGGTGTCAAGTACTTTGAGGAACTGAAGAGCAACCATTCAGTAAAATTCAACAATGATGAGATCAACAAGGCCGCTGATGACGCCATCGCTGCCCTGGGTGAATTCATTGAAAAGGAGGAAGCATAATGTTTAAGTTAACCGATGATCGCAGCAAGAAGGGTACCCCGCTCGCTAAAGTCGTAATGCAGACTCTTTCTGACTTAATGAATACCGATGACAAGCTGGTCTTCCTGGAGGCTGACCTGGCCGGAGCCAGCAGCTCAACCATCATCCAGAAGGATCATCCGGAGCGCTTCATTCAGATGGGCATTGCCGAGGCCAACATGATCGGTACCGCGGCCGGCCTGTCCGTTGAAGGCTTCAAGCCGTTTGTCCACACCTTTGGTCCGTTTGCGACCAGACGTGTCTACGACCAGCTTTATCTCTCCGGCGCTTACGCGCATAATACCATCAATGTCTACGGTTCTGACCCCGGCTTTGACGCCGGCCCTAACGGCGGTACCCATACGACCTGGGAAGACGTGGCTCTGATGAGAGCCATGCCGACAGCCGTCATCTGCGATGCCGCAGACGCCGTACAGCTGGAATGGATCGTTAAGGAATTTGCCTCCATGAAGGGAATTCATTATTTCCGCGCCAACCGTAAGGATGTCCGCAATGTCTACGCTCCCGGTTCAACCTTCCAGCTTGGTAAGGGCAATGTGCTGACCAAGGGCGATGACGTACTGATCATTACGGCCGGTCAGATCGTCTCCGATGCTCTGGACGCTGCTGAGAAACTGGCGGCTGAAGGAATCAGCGCTGAAGTGATCGACATGTTCACCATCAAGCCGCTTGATGCCGAACTGATCCTGAAGGAAGCCAAAGGCAAGAAGGCCATCGTATCCTTCGAGAACCATTCCATCATCGGCGGTCTGGGCTCAGCCGTTGCGGAAGTGCTGGCGGAAAACGCTGTCGGCATTCCGTTTAAGCGCCATGGCGCCAATGATGTCTTCGGACAGGTTGGCACTCAGGACTGGCTGCAGAAGGAGTTCAAGCTTACGGCCGACGACCTGGTCGCTACCGTAAAGGGACTGCTGAAGTAATCACCATCAAAGCGTCACATCCGTGGCGCTTTTTCATGGCAAAGGAAAGCCGGCTCAAGTCTGAGCCGGCTTCTTGCGCTTTGAAATGAGGGCGTCTATGTACTACTTTCTGGAGTTGAGCAGAGTAGCACCTTCACCGTACATGGATTCCCAGTCCTTCTTGAAGGAGGCAATGTGGTTGATGACGTTCTGGTTGTTGAAGGTGGCTTTCAGAATGTCCAGGGAAGCGGTGGCTGACTCGCAGCCGCAGGCAAAGGCATCCTTCAGCTGACCGACGCTGTGGAATCCGGCTGCCAGCAGTTTTGACGGCAGTCCTTCCTGGTCGATCTTGTTCTGGACGTCAATGAAGAGCTGATTGGGCTCAGCGCCGATGTTCAGCATTCTGTTGACATAGGCGGCGATGTAATCAGCGCCGGCAGCCAGGGCATAGAAGGCCTGCATGGTGTCATAGACACCGGTAGCCGTGACATTGAAGCCGTCTTTCTTCAGCCGGGTGATGGTTCTCAGACCTTCCTGAGTCACCGGAACCTTGACATAGATGTCCTTGCCCAGCTGGTCAGCCATGGCATGGGCTTCCTTGATCTGAGTCTCGGAATCCAGGGCGATGACCTGAGCATGGAGGGTGCGGTCATGACCGATGATCTCTCTCATCTTCTTGAGGTGAGCGAAGAAGTCATCGGGATTGGCCGACTTCATGACGATGGTCGGATTGCAGGTTACACCTGAAAGCGGGTAATAATCGCAGGCATATCTGATCTCGTCCAGATTAGCGGTATCAACTAAGATTTCCATAATTTCCTCCTGAATCTTTTATTTCCTGATGCTGTTTAGCAGGGTTGCCCCCGGTCCGTACATGGACTCCCAGTCCTTCTTGAAGGAGGCAATGTGATTGATGACATTCTGATTGTTGAAGTCTGCCTTCAGAATGTCCGGGGTGATCGTGGCGGTCTCCACGCCGCAGGCAAAGGCGTTTTTCAGCTGACCGACGCTGTGGAAACCGGATGCCATGATCCGGGTGGGCAGGTTTTCCTGCTCGATCTTATCCTGCAGGGCCCGGTAGAGGTTTTCCGGCTTGCTGACATAGGTATCCATGCGGTTGACATAAATGGCGATGTAGTCAGCCCCGGCAGCCAGGGCATAGAAGGCCTGCATGGGGTCATAGACCGTAGTGGCGGTAACATGGAAACCATCCTTCTTAAGCTTGGTAATGGTGCGCAGTCCTTCCTGAGTGACCGGTACCTTGATGTAGATCTCCCGGTCCACATTTTCAACCAATGCCCTAGCTTCCTCGATCATGACATCGCTGTCCAGGGAAACGACCTGGGCATGCAGGGTACGGTCAAAGCCAACGACTTCCCGCATTTTGCGCAGATGCTCAAAGGGATCGTCCGGTCTGGCCGTATTGATCAGGATGGTGGGGTTGCAGGTAACACCTGAAATGGGAAAATTGTCACAGGCCCAGCGGATGTCTTCCAGCTTGGCAGTATCAACCAGTATTTCCATAGGTTCCTTTCTTCCTGCTAATGCAGGATCTTCTTGATCTCCTTTTCCAGCGGAGAACCCTTGACGTTGGTCTTGGCCTTCTTGAGCCATTTCTCCGCTTCCTTCTTGTCATTCAGATAACCGTACTGCATTCCCAAAAGATACTGCAGCATGCCCAGCTGGGATGACTTGGAATAGGACTGCTTTTCCTTTTCCTTCTGTTCCAACAGCTCATGAACGCGTTCAATGTCATCGCTTTTCTTTTCGATCATGACCCGGTAGAGCATGTGGAACTGTTCGCGGCTTTCCTCATCCAGCACCGGTTCCAGCCTTTCCAGGATCTTGGCGGTCATTTCCTGATCGCGCTGGGAAAGGAAATAGAAGTAGGCGTTGGAGAAGACCTGATAGGCCTGCTGTGGTGACAGGCTGTCGTAGAGCAGCTTGCCGGTCAGATCCTTTACCACTTCGGTATTGTCACGGGAAATGTAGTAGCGCATCAGGTTCCACTTCCGGTTATAGTCGCCGAACATGACCTTGTAGTAGCCGCTGTTAAGGATCTTAAGGGCTTCTTCATCGTGGCCGGCCTTCAGATGCTTGAGAAAACGGTTCCAGATGAAAGTCCGGATGAACATGGGCACGGCCAGTGCCACCATGCACAGAACAACGATCGTTGCGGCTAATTCCTTGGTCATAACAAATACCTCACTTTATTATTATATAACTGTTCAGGCGGCATTTGGATGAAAAATGAACAAAAAGCCGGTGGTGTTATGAAAGCGCTTAGCGGGAAAGAATAAAAGTCATTGTAATATTTGTTTGTTATGCTACAATTAATGTGTCATCAGCCAGACTACATTAGTTCATATTTTGATAGAAGGGAGTGTTTTTCTATGATACAGGATCTGATCAAAAAGGAAAACTGCATCATCAGAGATGCGGTTGCTGACTGGAAGGAAGCCATTCATGTGGCTTTGGAACCGCTGGTAAAGGACGGCTGCTGTACCGATGCGTACGAACAGGCAGTTCTGAAAATGACCGAAGACTACGGCCCGTACTATGTACTGACCGACTGCATGGCCCTGATCCATGCCTCCAGCGAAGCCGGTGTCAGCAAGACTCAGCTGGCCTGCACGGTTCTGAAGGAACCGGTTGCCTTCTCGGAAGAGAAGACCCAGGTACGCGTACTGGTAGCCCTGTGCGCCGTTGACCACACTTCCCACATGGGCGGCATTGTCGCCGTTTCCAACATCTTCGGTGACGAAGAGAAGGAAAGACAGATTTTGGATTGTACATCTCCAGAGCAGATATATGACCTGTTTATCGAGAACTCTGAGATGTAGATCATAAATGATTTAGCAAGAATTCATTAAATTAGAAAGGGGATTGTATGCTAGATTTTATTCTTAACATTTTGGCTACTCCTGCCATGCTGGTAGGTCTGCTGGCCATGCTCGGCTTGATCCTCCAGAAGAGACCGGTCGAAGATGTCATCAAGGGCACCATTAAGACCATCGTCGGCTTCCTGGTATTAAGCGCAGGCGCCACCTTTATCCAGACTGACTCACTGAACGCTTTCGGTGAACTGTTCAACTGGACATTCAACATGCAGGGTGTTGTTCCGAACAACGAAGCCATCGTTGCCATGGCTCTGAACAAGTTCGGTCTTGACACTTCCTACATCATGGTATTCGGCTTAGTCCTGAATATCGTTCTCGCTCGTTTCTCCAAGATGCATTACATGTTCTTAACAGGTCACCACAGCTTATACATGGCTTGCATGCTGGCAGTATTACTGGGCGCTGTTGGTGGATTATCAGGATTCGCGCTGTGGATCGCAGGCGGCTGCTTATTAGCCTTCATTTCTGCCTTCTCACCCTGGTTCCTGCATTCATCAATGGAAAAGATCGTTGAAACTGATGAATTAGGTTTCGGTCACTTCGGTGGCTTCGGCTACTGGGTTGCTGCTCAGTGCGGCAAGCTCTTCAAGGGCGGCAAGTCCACTGAAGATATCAACTTCCCGCAGAGACTGACCTTCTTACGTGACACCACTGTTTCCATTGGTATCACCATGGTTGTCTTCTTCTTAGTCATCACCGGTATCGCTGTTGGCAAGGGAGTCATGAACGTTGATCCGGCTAAACTGCCGAACTGCTCTGGCTTCTTAGTCGCTGGCGACACCAAGACTCACTGGGCTGTATGGGCTCTGAAGGCTGGCTTAAGCTTCTCCGGTGCCGTATACATCATCCTGTCCGGTGTCCGTCTGATCGTTGGTGAACTCGTTCCCGCATTCAAGGGCATTGCCGAAAAGCTCGTTCCGGGTGCTGTGCCCGCTATCGACTGCCCGGTTGTCTTCCCGTATGCTCCGAACGCTGTTCTGATCGGCTTCTTAGTATCCTTCTTAGGCGGCGTTGTCGGTCTGGTTATCCTGATCGCTCTGAACAAGGCCGGCTTAGGCTTAGCCCTGATTCTCCCGGGTGTTGTTCCGCACTTCTTCTGCGGTGCTTCCGCCGGTGTCTTCGGCAATGCTGAAGGCGGTCTGAAGGGCTGCGTACTTGGCTCATTCGTGCATGGTCTGATCATTACCTTCTTACCTGCTCTGTGC
>JAEEGL013141877.1_pt1 | contig 44875 bp, 35 predicted proteins | sample 9134231 | NCBI WGS metagenome assembly JAEEGL01 (sample SAMN16246548, study PRJNA631951) | gut metagenome | biome: gut microbiome; feature: rumen; material: fiber-attached | host: Bos | place: Iran: Karaj | collected 2018-10 | reverse complement strand
TGGGCTTGTAGCTCAGCTGGTTAGAGCGTTCGTCTGATAAGCGAAAGGTCGATGGTTCAAGTCCATTCAGGCCCACCATTATTTATTGGCCCGTTGGTGAAACGGTTAACACACACGCCTTTCACGCGTGCATTTATGGGTTCAAATCCCGTACGGGTCACCATTTAGATTAATACAACTTTTTATAAAGTTGTTTTTTTTTATGTATTAAAAAAACAAGGCTATTACAAAAGTAATAGTCTTGTTCCATTTTTAATATCAGTATTTTTTATTACTGCATTTAAATCATATACAGTTCCATTAGTTTTACTTATTAAAACAGGATCTCTTCTTTCATAAAAATTACTTTTTAATTCAGGCACTGCTTTTACAAGTACACTTATTAAATCGTGTATTCTTCTATCTATTGGAACTAATAATTCATATTTCCTATCAAGAATAGGCATTTCAATTACAACATATACTCTAAAGTCCATTGTATCCTCCTAATCTCTTGTATAGAAATCTAAGACTTTAATAAACTTAGCATTTCCTCTATCAACATTATAACCAAAGTCAGCAGGTATTTGACTTCTTGTTTGTTTATTATATGTTGATGATTTTATAGTAAATTGATCTGTTATACCAGAACCAACCCAAACAGCATTAATTGGTTGAACACATGATCTATAGAATTCATCATACTCAAGAGGTTTAATCTTATTAACAGCATCTGATATGATAACTCTAATATTTGGAGTACTCTTAAGTGTTGCAAATTTATCTTTAACAGATTTTTGTTCTTCTTTTGAAAGAGCATTCATAAATGATTCAACACTTAGTATTAATATAACATGTGTTTTAGAAGTATCTTCTTTCATTTTATCTATTTGTTCTATAATATCTTTTGAGTTTACACTATAGTAATTATTAAATGTTTTTGTATCTCTTATTGTTTCAGATGCATCTATCATATGTAGTTCTACACCATCTATCTTTTGAATTACTTGACCAAGTGATGGTATAAATCTATCTAATAATGATACATCTTGACAAGATACTAATGAAATTGGAGTCTTATAGAAGTTAAATGTACTAATTTCAAGTGAACTCTTAACAATACCAACTGGTACATTCTTAAGATCAGTAATTTTCTTTTCAACATTTTCCATTCTAACATGATTTGGAAGTATTGCGATTGCTTTAGCTTGTTTCTTAACTTTTTCACTTAATTGAGCACAAATATTTTTAATGAATACATTAATTTCATCCCACTTATATGGATATGCTGTTTGATATTCATAAATATTTCCATCTAGTTTTACTAAACCTCTTCCATCAATAGCACTAGGTATTAATCCTCTTACAGGTCCTAATACTGTTGAATAATCTCCATCATCATTAAATTGAAGACATAGTGTATTACTGAAGTTTTGTGTTGTTTTACCTCTTACTGCATTAGCACCAGTAGCACTAATTACAAAGTAAATACCATATTTTTCACCTTCACGAGAAAGTGATGCGATAATTCCTACAAAATCTTCATATGTTTCACTAAGCATTTCATAGTTACTAATCATTATTATAATTCTTGGTAATGTTTTACCACTATTCTTTATAAATATATTATAACTACCATTATAATCAGAGAATAATTTCTTTCTTATTTCTAATTCTTTTGCTACTGTAGCAAATAAGTTAACTATTTTTTCATCTTCATTAATGAATATTACATCACCTACTTGAGGTGCTGCTTCAAATGAACCAAACATTTCATTACCAAAGTCTAGTATATAAATATTTAATTCATCAGATGTATGATTAATAATCAAACTATATATTATTGAAGAAAGCATTATTTCTTTTCCAATAGAACCATATACTAATGTATTACCAGTATCATTGAAATCTATTGTTAATAATCCTTGTTTTTGATTATTAGGATCATCATATTCACCTACTACTGCAGTTATTTCCCAAGGTTTTGGTACAAATGAATATTTTCTAATTAAGTTAGTTACAAATATTTCAGAAGGTATTTTATCTAACCATAGTTTTCTTGCTACTAAGTTCTTAGTTGCAGCTGAATCACATATATATTTTAATATATTAGGTAATTCTTCTCCTAAACTTGCTCCTTCTGCTATGTGAACTGTTTCTATATTTCTATATGTATCACCTATATTATTTATGAATGATACATTTCTATTAACTGTTCTAGCAAGTTTATCTTTTGGTATATATTTTGTTCCAGCATAAGCAGCTTGTCCCATTGCGAAGTAATCATTATAACCTACTTGTAAATAGAAACGACCTGGGTTCTTTAATGTAACTGCATCAGGACATTTGATTACATCCATTGAGTCTGCTCTTTCTTGAACTTTTAAACATATTTTAAATTTAGAGTTTGACCAGATTTGATCATCTACTATACCACTAGGTTTTTGTGTAGCTAGTATTAAGTGTACTCCAAGAGAACGACCTATACGAGCTGTAGAGATTAACTCTTGCATGAATGAAGATTGTTGACTCTTTAATTCTGCAAACTCATCTGAAATGATAAATAAGTGTGAAACTGGTTCATCTATTTTACCATCTCTATACATTTGTTGATATTTATATATATCTAATGTACTTTCATTTAATTTAACTTTTGCTTGATTAAATAATTCTTGTCTTCTCTTTAACTCACTTTGTATTGAAGCAAGTGCTCTATTTATTTCAGCTTTATCTAAGTTTGTAATTGTTCCTGCTAAGTGAGGTAATTTAACTCCTGTCATTTTATTTTCAAATGCGCCTGTTAAACCACCACCTTTGTAGTCTATAAGTACAAATGAAACTTCTTCAGGACTAAAGTTCAAACACATTGATAGTATAAATGTAATGATGAATTCTGATTTACCACTACCAGTCATACCAGCTATTAAACCATGTGGTCCATGGAATTTTTCATGAAGGTCTAGAGTAAATAATTCTCCATCTCCTCTTATTCCAAGTGGAACACTTAAACTATTGACTGGATCTGATTTAACCCATCTATCTAATACATTTAATTGTTCTACTTTACCTACTTTACACATTTCTAAGAAACCAATTGATTTAGAGAAGTTTTCAAATACTAAATCTGATTTAATTGGAATATTAGATAATTTTTCAAATAATAATGGTAAATTAATATCTTCAAATTTATCCATTACAAATGATTGTTGTTTATTTTTATTTAAATCATTTGTAACAATAGCACAGTTCTTAGCATCTGCTGTTAAGAAGTTGTTACATTCATTTGGTAAGTTAGATATTCCATCATTTAGTATTATTACTCCAAATCCTAAATTTAATGGTTCTTTTAATATTTTAGAAATTATTTCTACATTTTTATTTTTCTTTATATTATCAACAACTATTAAGTAATATGGTTTAAAGTTTCTAAATGAAACATCATTATTATTTTCAGTTGCTGCATTTTTTCTCGATATAAATACTTGCTCTAAATAATATGATATTTTAGTCATATCATCATAATTATTAGCAAAGAATCTTATATCTCTAGCATCTGACCAAGTATGTGGTAACATCTTAAATGTTTCCCAAATATCAGATGAATCATTTATCATATATACTAATTTTAAGTCATCATATGCATGATATGTAGCAAGTTGAAGCATAATGCTTTTAAGCATAGCTTCACTATAATATTTTTCACCAATTAATACTAATTTATTTTTAGCTGTTAAACTTAATGTAACTGGTGCATTTGGTATTTCTTTAGCAGTATTTGCTACATTATATAGAGCATCTTTTAGATTATCATCACTCATAGAAAAGTCTTCTACAGAGTATGATAAATTAATTCTTAGAGGTATTGTACCTAAACCTACTCTTACTTCTAAGAAGTCTTCACTATCTGTTTTTCTTTGCCAAAGAATTCTATTTTTACTTAGTATTATATTATTTAGATATTTAGGTTCAGGGAAGTTTTCTAATAATATTTGATGTTGATCATGTTTAATAGCACTTATTTTACTTCTCTTCTCTGCTAAATAATCACTATATTTTCTTTGTCTTTCTGCTTCATTCTTAATTTGTTTTTTCTTTTGATAATTTCTTGATATTGTTGGCCATAATAATGTTGATGCTACCATAGCTCCAGCTATTAATAATGTAGGCCATACTCTATCTATTGTTGTATTACCACTTGATAAGTTAATTAATGTTGATGAAACATTTACTGCTGATGACATAGTCATTGTTATCATTGGACCTATTGTCATAATAAGTGGTGTATCATCAGGAAGTGTTTTTCCAGGAGGACTATCTATTTTAAGGTTTTCTTCTGTAATAGATGTCTTAAATCTTGGTTGTCTTGAATAATAATCATTTTCTACATAAAGTGTAGCAATATCATCTTCAACAGTTTCTTTCTTTTCACCAAAATATGTTGGAATAACATTTTCTACTAAATTATCACTATTTATTACTAATTTATTATTATAATTATTTATTAATAAATTATCATTTAATGCTATGATTGAGTATCCAAATATAAATATAATATCTCCATTTTCTAATGGTTTTTCTGTTGCTCTTACATCATTTACATATATACCATTTTTAGTATCAACACTTTTAACTATAAATCCATTTTCAGCTTTGGTTATTATAGCATGAGCATCATTTATATATTCATTGGATATTACAATATTTTGACCCTGACTTTTACCTATCGTTATTTGTCCTGGTCTTAATACTTTATACATTTTATATGATTCATCATTCTCTTTATATATGTATAAAAGTACTGATGAATAATTATCATTGTTATCTCTAATTTTTAAAGGATAAAAAGAGTTAAGTGATAAAGATAGTTTTTCTACTTTAGCTCCAGCTATTTCAAGATAGCATGTACTATTAGACAACAAAAACCAAGAGTCTTCTATTTTCTCTAACGAAATTAGTTCCCTCTCGCTACCATTGTCATCAACATCTTTAATCCAATATGAATCTACATTTTCACTTGGAAATGGATATTTATATAGTTTGTCATGTTTAATAACAACTATCTTCATTTTACCCCTCTTTTTCTTTTATATTTATTTTATAATGTAACTACTTCAATTTCTTCATTTCTTTTTACTTCAGGTGCTTCTTTTTCTTCCTCTTTATCATGTATGTGATCTTTTTCTTCAAGTTCACGATATAATGCTTTTTGTTCTTTTTCTATTCTATCTTTTTCATCATATAGGTTTTTAATTCTAGCAGTAGCAGTAGTTTTTTCATCATCTATAGTACTAACTACTTTCTTAAGATATACTTGATTACTTTCACTTATATCACTTAATTTATTTTCTATATGATTACCTTTCATGGACATACTTAATAGTTCAACACATTTTTCAATATTTTTACTTAGTGAAACAAAACCATCTTCCATATCAGTCAATGTTTTAATCTTATTCTTATTAGAATCTATTTCATTATCTATTCTATTGATACTTGCCTTGTTTATATTTATTTTATTATCGGCGATTTTAACTTCTTCTTTAGTAGTATCATCATAATGTAATGTTCCAGTTAGTTTAGTATTATCATTCATTGTTGTGCCACCTCTATTTTTATCCATTATTAAGTTTATTGTATCATATTTTATCAAATATAAAAAGAAGTATTTTACTACTTCTTAATATTTTTAATTATTTTTGAAGAATTATTAGTTAGAACCCATAGTTCTTAATTCTTCTGCTTTTCTCTTCATCATTGCATCATTGTAAGCTTCTTGTTCTTTAGCATCAGTAATAACTGTTGCATATCTTTCAACAAGTGCAACGAATTCTTCAAATTTTTTGCTTAATCTTTCAAACATTTGTCCAACACTTTCACTAGCATCTCCTACAAAAGTATCAGGACTTGTAAATCTATTCATTGATGTTCCGAAATCGCTAAAATCAGTTCCCATTTCTTTAGCATAATTTCTAATTGCGTCAACTGCTGCTTCAACTTCAGCATATGTTAACATTGTATCATTATCGTTCATTATTTATCTCCTCCTTTATTAACCATTTACTTTAAATTCTGATGCGATAGCATCTTCATTATCAAGAACCATTCTTGAAGTACTCTTACAATATTCTCCATATTCTAAAATAACTTTGTGCATTTCTTCTAAAACTGGACGATATGAACGAATATCTTCAGCAATAGCTCTAGCTCCAGATGAGATAAATGATCTATTAATCATTTCATCAAGAGTTTTGTATGTCCCTTCAATATTTTCTTTGAAACTTACTGCTACTTCATCAGTAATTCTAGCACCTTCTTGTTGCATTACATCAGGTGTAGCTTTAAATTCATTAGCCATAATTTTTCCTCCTTTATTTTAATTACACTTTAAATATAACATTTTTTCAATTTCAAGTAAATAAGTTTTACATTTTTATATACATTTTTTATTCTTCAACTGTAAAATCAACTACTTTATCATTTTGTTCAACTAGTTTATTAATAGTTTTTGTAGCTGAATTTAACTTCTTTTCACAATATTCAATTAATTTCATTGCTTCTGTGTATTTTACGATAGATTTATCTAAATCAAGTTCTCCACTTTCTAGTTCACCTACTATTTTTTCTAAGCTTTTTACTGCATCTTCAAATGTTTGTTCTTTCTTTTCACTCATTTTTATTTACTCCTTTAACATTAGCTGTTATGTTTCCACCCTTTATAACAACATTTATTTCATCATCTTTATTTACATTTTTAATATTTTTAACTACTTTACCATCTTTATATACTATTGAATATCCTTTATCTAGTATATTATTTGGATTTAATAGTTCTGCTTTTATTTTTAAAGTATCTATTCTATTCTTATATCCTTCTAAAAGTACATATGGATTTTTAATAATATAATTTGTTTTATATTTATCAAATATATGATTAGATTTATCTAGTTTAGATAATATAGCACTATTTAATCTATCATATAAGTTATCTATCTTTTGTTCTTTCATTTCATACATAGTTTTAGGATTATTAAGAATATAATTTGTTTTATATTTTAATAGTTCTTGTGTAGCATTATTAAGTACATTTAATATTGCATTATTACTTCTTTCAAGAGCTGTCATAAAATATCTTTTTACTTCATTTATATCAGGTACAGCAAGTGTTGCTGCTCCTGTTGGGGTTGGTGCTCTTAAATCTGCTACAAAATCACTAATTGTAAAATCTATTTCATGACCTATACCACTTATTATAGGTACTTTACTATCATATATTGCTCTTGCTACTATTTCTTCATTAAAAGCCCATAAATCTTCTATAGATCCTCCACCTCTACCAAGTATTATTGTATCTATTCCTTCAAATTCATTAGCTTTTTTAATAGCACTTACTATATTAGGAGCTGCACTTTCCCCTTGTACTAATGTAGGAAATACATATATCTCAGTCATTGGAAATCTTTTATTAATTGTAGATATTATATCTCTAATAGCAGCACCAGTTGGAGCAGTTATTACTCCTATACGTCTAGGTACTCTTCTTATTTTCTTTTTATGTTCTGGATTGAATAGTCCTTCTTCAGCAAGTTTCTTTTTTAACTTTTCAAAAAGTACATATAAATTACCAATACCATCTGCTTGCATTTCATCTACATATATTTGGTAACTACCTGTACTTTCATATACACTTATTCTTCCATGAACTAAAACTGAGTCTCCATCTTTAGGTTCAAAATTATTTAAATACTTTTGATAATTAAACATAACTGCATTTATTTTACTTGTTTCATCTTTTAATGAAAAATATAAATGACCTCTTGTATGATATTTAATATTACTTATTTCACCTTTAATATATACACTTCTAAGTTCTAAATTATCTTCTATAGTATATTTAATAATTTTATTAATATCACTTACAGTTATATATTCATTATTCATTTGTTTCCTCATTATCTCTTATTTTATCTAAAACTGCATTTACTAATTTTACTACTTTATCATCACTATATTTTTTAGATAATTCTACAGCTTCATTAATAGCCACTATTTTAGGAGTATCATAATGCATTATTTCATATGTACCTAATCTTAATATAGCTTTATCTGTTTTACCTAATCTATCTAAATCCCATCCATCAAGATATTTAATTATTAGTTTATCTATTTCTTCACGATTATTTACTACACCATAAACTATATCTTTTACATATTTATTATCTATTTCTATATTCTCTTTAATAACTTCATCTATATCATATTCAATTTTTTCTTTCATATAAAAATCTATTTGATATAAAATAATCATTATTTTTTCTCTTGCTTCTGTTCTAGTCATTTTCATAATAGACCTCCTAAATACTAATAAAATTATATCATTAAAACAAATAAAAAGATATTATTTTATAATATCTATTTAAGTTTTAAAACAAATTCATTTTTATGATTCTTTTCTTCACCCAATTCAGAATTAACTTTATCAACAACACTATCTAAATAACTATATGATAGATTTTTTATTACACTATCATAATCTTCTTCTTTAATATTTTCTTTAAAATCACAATCTGGTAAAAAACCTAAGTTTCTTAAATTAGTATCATTATGAGAAATAAAGTTTACATAGTCAAAAGTATAACTTAGTATTTTATCAAGTGTATCTTTATCATAATATAAATATATAACATAAGGATTTTTATTATGTGAGTTAGAATTATATAAGTAATATTTCATATAATATATTCCTTTTTCTAATAGAATTATTCCTATATCTATTTCTCTTCCATTAGAATTAACATTTATTTTTTTATTTGGTTCTAAACCAAAGAATAAATTCATATTAAGATTTCCACTTTTATCAATAAAAATATCATTATAATAATAATTAATATTACTATTTTCTAATTCTAATTTCATATCTATTCTATCTTTTTCTTCATTGTATTGAATTGAACCAAATTTTAAATCAAATCCATTTAGAAATTTTTTAAATTCATATATTTTATAATTGCTTAAGTTTCCATTACATACTATATCTTTATAGTAACCAAGCATATTTTCAAAATATCTATTACTATTATATTTCATCCAAAACCACTCCTTAAATAGTATTATAAAAAAATATTGTTTATTAAACAATACTTTTTTTATTCACCATCTTCATACTCATATTTATATTCAGAGTCTTCTTCATCTTCCTCTTCTTTCTTTTTAAGAATTTTATGAGTACCATAAGCAAGTGTTCCAGCTGCTAAACCTATACCAGCAGCTATACCTAATAAGTTAGATTTCTTTTTAGTATTTTGTTTTATTTCACCATCTTCATTAACTATTTCCATAGAAGTATAACTAAATGCATCATCACTTAAACCAGGTTCTGTATAATCTTCTATTATAGGTTCTTCTGGAATAATATTCTCTTCTTCAAGAACCTCATTATTATTAGTATCTATATCATTTATATTATCTAATGATATATCTTTAACATCAACTGTTTTAGTATTAGATTTATTATTTGTTGATAACTTGTTAATTTTTACTTTAGATACATTATTAGAATGTTTTTTATATGATTTAGAATTACTATTTGTATTACTTTCTATATTTGTTTTTTCTATATCAGTAGTATTACTATTAGTATTAGTTTCTACATTATATCTATTCTTTATGTTCATTAAATATTTATATAAATCAAAGTCATCTTCTATCATTTGATCCATCATAAGAGCTAGTCTTAATTTATCCATATTTACTGTACCATCTTCATTGAATATATCGAAACCATATCTTTTTATTAGTGCTTCTCTAAAATTATCATCTGTTAATAATACAGTATTTAATAAATCTTTAAATTTATTTAATTCATCCATAGTTGGTATTTCTAATCCATATTTTTTACTTAATAAATCTAGTATATCAAAATCATCTTCCATACTTATATTATCTAACATAAGAGCTAATTTAAGTTTTTCTAGATTTATAGTTCCATCTTCATTAAATATATCAAATCCATACTTTTCCATAAATATATCTTTTAAATCAGGATTTTGTCCTAATAGTTTTGCTAAGAATATTGAATATGCATCCACTTCATCTTCTGTTGGAATATAGAAATCATATTTTTCACTTAGTAGATTTAATAATGTAGTTTGTTCTCCATTTATTTCGTCTAACATAAGAGCTAGTCTTAATTTATCATAATTTATTGTTCCATCTTCATTGAATATATCAAATCCATATTTTTCTATTAATGCATCTCTTAATTCAGGATTTAATGCTAATAACTCTTCTAATAATTTAGCTGTTTCATTTATATTATTAAGTTCTAATGTATCTATATTTAATTCTTGTTGAAGTATTTTTAATATATCTAAACTATCGCTAGAATTAAATCCATCCATAAGAAGTAACATCTTAAGTTTTTCTATGTTAATTGTTCCATCTTCATTAAATATATCAAATCCATATTTATCAATTATTAATTGTCTCAACTGTGGATTTTCTTCAATAGCATGTTCAAGTAATGAAGCAATTTGATCTATATTTTCATCATTTATTTTAATTCCATATACACTAGCTAAATCACCTATTAAGTTAAAATCTTCACTCTTCATATCAACCATTAATATTAATGCTAAACGAGATAAATCTACATTACCATTTTCATCAAATACATCTATTCCATATTTTTCTAATATGTAATTTCTAACATCAGGATTTTCTTTAATAGCACTTTCTAATAGTTTACTAGTAGCACTTAATAGTACAGATGATACTCCTATTGAACCAGTTATTATTTTATTTATTTCATCATCAGTATATCCTGCCTCTTTAAGTTTTGCTTTTATTGCTTCTTGTTCTTCAGGAGTTAATCTATCCCAATCTTCTTTAGATATTCTATATTCAGGATTATCTGGATCAGTTGATTCATGTAAATGATTATCTAAATCATCTTTTAATGTTTCTTCATCTGGTTTTTCAGCATCATTTGAATCATGAGCACTCGAATCTACATCACTATCAAGAGCACTCTCAGTTGTAGCTGCTGCTACAGGAGCAGTACTAGTAATTGGATTATAATTTGAATTTCCATTAAATTCTTGTGCTTCATTTGACTTTTTTTCTGTTTTATCTATTGTTGTTTCTAATGAAGCAATAGATCCATCAAGCCATGATTTAAAACTAGATAATTCTTGTAAGCTAGTATTTAAATCACTTTTAGAACTATTGATATCATTAAAATAATTAGTTTCACTGTTATAGTATTCTATTATTCTTTTATCTAATGAATCAGTTTTTTCTATATCATCAATTAAACTACTTACTTTTTTCTCTAGTACGCTAACATTATTTAATGCATTACTTAGTTTATTAGTATCATAATTTGATGTAGCCATTTAGTACCCTCCTACTCCTCTATTATTTTTGATTTATCATATGGAAGATTTCTTCCAACACTTTCTATTAAATTTTCTAACCTTTCAATACTATCTTCTTTTTCATTTTGAAGATAAATATATTTCTTAGTAGTCTTTTTATAAGCTCCAAAAAGTTTAGCTCTATATGTTTCTTCTATTCTAAATCTACTATCCCAGTAGTATACTGTATCGCTTCCTTCTTCATATACAGTTTCAGTTCTTTCATCATATAAAATATTTTGAGAATTTATTTCATCTATTCTTTTTTCTAATAAGTTTGTTCTTGTTTCTTTTTTTAATTTAGTTAATTTTTCATTAAATTTATTTATTGTATTAGATAATTCACCTGTATCTAAATTACCTAATCTATTTTTAAATACTTGAGTATTTTCATTTAAATTATATATTTTTTTAAGTTCTGATTGTGCTTTTTTATTAGTCGAAAAAACTTCAGAATTTGTTTCTAAAAGTACACTATCTATTTCTTTAATAGTTGATATTATACTATCACTACCACTTCCAGAAGATTCTACAAATGTACTAAATAGAGATGAATTACTTGTATCTAAATATTCTTCATAAAGAATAGTTGAATCATTAATATCATATGATTCATTTAATACTTCTTTCATTGTTACTTTAGAATTACTATCACTTGTTACTTTAGTTGTACCAAATGATTTTAATCCACTTACAGTGGCTGTACCATAGTCATTTTCTGGTACATTATATACTTTAATTGATTCATTTAATTCATCAGCAAATGGATCATCAGGATTAGTTAATAAACTTTCATCTATTCTTGTTCCATCTGCTCTTGTTAAACTAAATGTTCCTCTTCCACCTCTAACACTTCTAGCATTTCCTGTAAATGTCATTACAGCATCTTCTACATGTTTACCATTTATATCATAATATGTTACTTGGACATAAAAAGAACCAGGACTTGTTAATTTCCCGTTTTTATAAATAACACTTTCTTCTAATATCTCATCTATTGTCCCACTTTTAAATTCATTCATTTTTTCTCACCAAACTCAATGTAGTTGTAATTAAGTCTAAATTAATAGACTTAATTACATATAACTACATTTGAGTATCAACTGATTCTGCCATTTTCTTTTCTTGTTCTTCGTAAGCAGATTTTTCAGATTCAAAATTATTTTTTAATTTAGTTATTATTTCAGCCATTGTTCTATCTATTTTTTCAGTTGTTGAATTAAATGTTTCTTTATATTTTTCTGCTGCTACACCTGAATATACTTCTCTTATTCTTTCAATAATTGTTTTAACATTATCAGTAAGAGCATCATGAATATTTGAAGCATAAGTTGTTTCTATTTTATTAATTAGACTACTCATTTTATCATAGTCCATACTTGATTTTGCCATTTTATATTCCTCCTTATATAATTATTGTCCACCTTCAAATGCATTCCATGAGTTAGCTTGAGATTCTAAATTTGAAGCTATGCTCATAATATTATCATATGCTTTTTGAAATTCTTCTTCTGTTTTATCAAACTCAGTTATAAATGTTGATGCATTTGGTCCAGACCAAGTCTTATGAGACTCATCCTCACCTATTTCATTATGAACTTCATCAAAGAAATTATTTTTTTCTGCTAAAAAGTCTGATGCTAATCCTCTTATATCATCAGCTATTCTTATTAATTGTTCGCTATCTTGTTTTACAGATGCCATAAATTCACCACCCTTCCATACGTTCATATAGTCTTTATATACATTATAAAATAAAAACTTACTAAATGCTAGTAAGTTCTACTTCTTTATCTTTAAATTTTTCTTCAACAATCTTATTATACTTATCTGTTAGTTCTTGAATTGTTTCTAAACAAAGATCTCTTTCATCTTCTCTTAGTTCTTCATTTTTCTTTACTTTATTATTTTCATCTTGTCTAATATTTCTTAATGCTATTTTAGCTTCTTCTGCCATATTACTAGCATCTTTTACATAACTCTTTCTTGTTTCACCTGTTAGTTCTGGAATAGTAAGCATTATTACTTCTCCATTATTAGTTGGTGCGATACCAAGATTAGCTTCATAAATAGCTTTTTCTAAATTCTTTAAAGATGATTTATCAAAAGGTTTAATTGATAGTACTCTTGCTTCTGGTACTGATATTGTTGCTAGACTTTGTATTGGTGTTGGTACTCCATAATAATCAACCATTACACCATGTAAAATATTAGGATTAGCTCTTCCTGCTCTTATTGTAGAAAATCTATTTTCTAAGTTTTCTACTACCTTATTCATTTTATTTTTAATTTCTACTTCATCTATCATATTTATCAACCTCTAATAGTAATTTATCATAGTTATTGTTATTTTTCAATTATTTTATTGCATTATAAAACCCAATTTAATATTGGGTTTATATAATCATTATTTTTGTACATATGTAATTGCAAAATTAAATACATATGAACTTGGAGTAGTTGGTAAATCTCCTGGATTTAAATTTTGACTATATGCTACTCTTACTTTGTATGTTTCACGATTACCACTATTTAATGCATGATCTACTTCAATTGGAGTTCCATCTTGATTAGTCACACTATATTCTAAATATGTAGGTAATGTTGTAATTACTGCATTATTCATTTTAGAAACTACTGAACTAATCTTAGCATCCATTGTTCCACCATTTACAGCTTCTACTGTAAATTCATAAAAATCTCCTGGTTTTTCTAATGTTACTACATAGTCAACAGAAGTTTTATTTGTATCTTCTATAGCTGCTGCTACATCACCAGCAGTAGTATTAATTGCTACACTTCCATTTGTTACATGTAGATTTTCGAAATGTACATTCCATCCAGATATTTTAATCATTGCAGTACCATTAATATTTAATGTTGATTGAATTGCTGCATAACCAATTCCCATAACTAGTACTAATAGTAAAACTATAATATAATATTTTGTTCTTTTATTTTCTTTCATCTTATACTTACTCTCCTCTATTATTAAGTATAATTCTATTTTGTCATAATGTCAAAATAAAAAGATATCTTTTTGATATCTTTTTTATTTATCTCTTAATATTCCATTATGTTTTTTAATAACTAATTCTATTATTTTATTAAATAATGGTAGTATTTCTTCATCACTTAGTGTTTTTTCACTACTTTCAAAATATAAATTAAATGCTAGAGATATTTTATTACTTTCTATTTTATCACCAACATAGTAATCAAATAATTTAACATCTTTAAGTAGTTTAGAACCACCTTGTTTAATTGTAGACATTACTTCATCACATATTGTATTCTTAGGTAAAATGAATGCTAAGTCTTTTGAAATACCTGGATATTTACTAACTTCTTTATATTTAATTTTACCTGTTTTATTTTCAAATAATGTTTCTAAATTAATTTCTAGTACATATACTTCATCTTTACATATATTAGGATGTACTTGTCCAAACATACCAACTATATTTCCAGATACAGTTATATATGCACTCTTATATGGATGCATTTCTTCAGGAAGTTCTCCATTTATAAATGAATATCTTCCAGCATATCCTAAATAATCTAGTAAATTTTCAATAACACCTTTTATAGTATAGAAATTATGTTTCTTATTATCTAATCCTTCAGTATAATTACCAGATAATAAAGCTGCTAATTTATTTTCTTCTATATATTCTCCATTTATAGAACTAAAACACTTAGATATTTCAAATATAGATATATCTTTATTATTTCTAGATACATTATAGTTATAAACATCTAGTAATGATGAAACAATACTATGTCTAAGAACTGTTCTTTCTTCTGTTAATGGATCTGATACTTTTATTAAACCAAATTCATCTTGAGTAAATTTAAATACATCTTTTTCATCTATTAATGAATAAGTTATTACTTCTGATAATCCTTCAGATATCATTTTATCTCTAACTATTCTTAATTTTTTATCAAATTTACCAAATTTACTTTCAAATACAGGTAAAGTACTTTCTATATTATCTACTCCATATGTACGAGATACTTCTTCTATTAAATCTTCTGGTATAGAAATATCTATTCTTCTAGTTGGTACTGTTACTGTGAATTCTTTTTTAGCTTCTTCTACTTCAAAAGATAATCTCTTAAATACATTTTTAACATCTGTTACTGTTAAATTATATCCTAGAACACTATTTATTTTTTCTAAAGATATTTTTATTTTTTTATCTTTTCTATCTAATGTATTATAATCTATCATACCTGATAATACTTTTCCACCAGCATAGTCTTCTAACATATTACATGCTCTTTCAATAGCCATATAACATCTATTTACATCAAGACCTTTTTCAAATCTAATACTTGCTTCACTTCTTATAAGTTTCTTAGATGTATTTCTAATATTAGAACTATTAAATATAGCACATTCTATTACTACATTTTTAGTATTTTCATCTATTTCAGTATCAAGACCACCCATTACTCCTGCTAGACCAATAGCGTCTTTTCCATTAGTAATAACTATATCATTTTGAGATAGTATTCTTTCTTGATTATCAAGTGTTACTAATTTCTCTCCATTCTTAGCCATTCTAACACCAATAACTTTTCCTAGTTTATCAGCATCATAGAAATGAAGTGGTTGTCCTGTTTCTAACATTACATAGTTAGATATATCAACTACATTATTAATTGATCTAACTCCACAAGCCATTAATCTATTTTTAATGAACAATGGACTTTCTTCTATTCTAATACCATCTACTCTTTTTAATAAGAATGTATATGCATTATCTGTTTCTACTTTTAATGATAATTTATCTTTAATATTATCTTTTATTTCTTTATAAGTTAAGTTAGGTAATTTTACTTTTTCTCCTGTTATGATTGAACATTCATAAGCAAGTCCTAACATACTTAATTCATCTGCTCTATTTGCTGTTAATTCAAAGTCAATTACTTCATCATCAAGTTCTAAGAATTTAATAGGATCATCACCTACTATTGCTTCTTCAGGCATTTCAAATATTCCATTTAAATCTTCTTCTTTTAGATATTTATTTTCAATACCAAGTTCAAATAAAGCACAAATCATACCATTAGATTCATGACCTAATATAGTACTCTTTTTAATTACTCCTCCTGGAAGTACTGCTCCATCTAAAGCAACTATTACTTTAATACCTTCTCTAACATTAGGAGCTCCACAAACTATGTTTAAAACTTCTTTACCTATGTCAACTTTACAAATATGTAAATGATCACTTTCAGGATGCATTTGACAAGATATAACTTCACCAGTTATTAGTTTATCTGCTGTTATTAGTTTTTTAATACTTTCATATTCATTTCCTAATTTAAGCATTCCATCTGCTAATTCCTTGAAATCTATTTTATCTATATTTGTATATTCACTAACAAATTTACGACTTAGTTTCATTATTGAATCTCCTTTCTATTAAAGTTATGTAAGAATCTATAATCATTTGTAAAATAATCTCTCATATTAGTAACTCCATATTTTAATGATGCTACTCTTTCTATACCAACACCAAATGCAAATCCTTGATATTTAGTATGATCAAATCCACAGTTTTCTAATACATTAGGATGAACCATTCCACAACCTAATATTTCAATCCATCCTGTTCCTTTACATATATTACATCCTTTTTGTCCACAATTAAAACATGATACATCTACTTCATAAGAAGGTTCTGTAAATGGGAAGAAACTAGCTCTAAATCTTATTTCACGACCTGTTCCAAACATTCTCTTAGCAAAACATTCAAGTGTTCCTTTTAAATCAGAAAGTGATATATTTTCACCTACTACTAATCCTTCAACTTGACTAAATTGATGAGAGTGTGTTGCATCATCATCATCTCTTCTATATGTTTTACCAGGACAAATCATTTTAAATGGTTTCTTTTCTTCCATAGATTCCATATATCTTACTTGCATTGAACTAGTGTGTGGTCTTAGTAACATATCATCTGTAATATAGAAACTATCTTGAGCATCTCTTGCTGGATGTGATTTAGGTAAATTTAGTTTTTCAAAACAGTTCTCATCACTATCTACTTCTGGTCCATCTACTACATCATATCCCATAGAAATAAATAAATCTTCTATTTCTTCTCTTATCATTGTAAGTGGATGTTTAGTACCAGGTCTTTTTTTATTACTAGGTAATGTAATATCTATTTTATCTTTTTCTAATCTTTTATTAAGTTCTTCTCTTTTAATATGTTCAAGTTTATTATCTAATGCTTTTTGAATAGACTCTCTAACATCATTAGATACCATACCTACTTCTTTCTTTTCTTCTGGTGATAAATCTTTCATTCCACTCATTATTTCTGTAAATGAACTCTTTTTACCTAAATATTTACTTTTTACATTGTTAATAGATTGTTCACTATCACAAGAATCAATTTCTACTAAAGCTTCTTCTTTAATACTATTTAATTTTTCTATCATATAGATCCTCCTAAAATAAAAAGTCATAAACTAAGGACGAATAACCGTGGTACCACCTTAATTTATGACTTAATGTCACCTTAAATCTCATATCGTGAGAAAACGATTCTTTTAACGAAAGGTGAATTCATGATTTATTTATTACTAGATTTTCACTTTATACTAGCTCCCTAAAATAAATATTATAATCATTACTACTTCTTTCCAAAGACAAATGTATTTTACCATTATTATTAATAAATATCAATAAATCTTTAATATTTTTGTCATATTTTAAAAATAATGATAAAATAATTATGAAAGGAAGTTTTATTTATGAAAATAAGATTTTTTATAGCACTTTGGATTTCAAAGCTATCTATTATAGCTTTAAAGATAACTCATCATAATGGTACTAATTTTCCAGGAAGATTAGCATTAAAAATATGTCCTAAATTTTTAGTATATATTTCTAAACCAAAAACTATAATTGGAGTAACTGGTACGAATGGTAAAACAACTGTTACTAATTTAATAGCTGATACTCTTAATTATGATAAAAGAAGTGTATTAGATAATAAACTAGGTTCAAATACTGATACTGGTATAGCTACAGCACTTGTTAATGGAGTTAATCTATTTAATAAAGAAAAATATGAAATAGCTGTATTTGAAATCGATGAAAGAAGTGCTGTTAGAATATATCCACATTTAATACCTACTTATTTATTAATTACTAATTTAACAAGAGATTCTATTATGAGAAATGGTCATCCAGAATTTATTAGTAATGTTCTTACTAAAAATATTCCTAAAGAAACTACTCTTATATTAAATGCTGAAGATTTAATTAGTGATATGGTAAGTCCTAATAATAAGAGAATTTATTATGGTATTGATAAAATGGATAGTGATGTTACTGAGTGTATTAATTTAATAAATGATATGCAAATATGTCCTAAATGTAATTATAAATTAAAATATAAATATTTAAGATATCATCATATTGGAAATGCATATTGTCCTAATTGCGGATTTAAATCACCTAAAGCTGATTATCAAGGTAAAGATATAGATTATAAGAAAATGACTATTAATATTGTTGATAAAGATGGTACTAATAAATATAGAATATTAAATGATAGTGTATTTAATATATATAATGTTGTATGTACTGTTGCTTTACTTAGAGATATGGGATATTCTCCTAAAGATGTTAATAACATGTTAGAACATATAGAAATAGTTAAAAGTAGATATAATGTTACTGAAGTAAAAGGTGTTAAAGTTATAATGCTTTTATCTAAAGATAGAAATGCATTAGGTAGTTCAAGAGCATTTGATTATGCTACTCATACTCCTGGTAATAAGAAATTTATTCTTATGATGAATAATATGAGTGATGAAAAAGTATGGTCTGAAAATGTATGTTGGTTATATGATTGTGATTTTGAATTTTTAAATAAACCTGATATTGAAAAAATAGTTGTAACTGGTCCTAGATTTAAAGATTATAAATTACGATTATTACTAGCTGGTATTAAAGAAGAAAATGTTTTAGATACTCATTTAGAGTTAGATTCTCCTGATTTATTAGAATATAATAAAGGAGATGTAATCTATTTATTATATGGAACAGATAATATAGATTTGGCTACTAAAGTTAGAGATAAAATAGTTAAAATCATAAAGGAGGGAAAATAATGAAAATAGAAGTTTTATTTCCTGAAGTATGTAACCTTTATGGAGATCTTGCTAATATAAGATATTTAAAAAGATCATTTAAGAATTTAGAAATAATTGAAACTAAACTTACTGATGAACCTTATTTTATGAAACATACACCTACTCTTATTTATATGGGTACTATGACAGAAAGAAGTCAGGAATTAGTTATAGAAAAATTATCTAAATATAAGAAGAGATTAAAAGAATTAATTGATAAAAATGTACACTTTTTAATAACAGGTAATGCATTTGAAATATTTGGTAAAGAAATATTATGTGAAGATGGTAAAGTTATTAAATGTTTAAATTTTTATGATATGACTGCTAAAAGAGATATGATGCATAGATTTAATTCTTTATATGTTGGTAAGTTTGAAGATATAGAAATAGTTGGATTTAAAAGTCAATTTACTCATTCATATACTAATAAGAAATTTAATCCATTATTTAAGACAATTAGATCTTGTGGAATAAATCCTGATAATATGGATGAAGGAGTTAGAATTAATAATTTTATGGCCACATATGTTATTGGTCCTTTATTAATACTTAATCCATATTTTACAAAATATTTAGCTAAAGAATTAGGTATTAAAGATACTACACTTGCTTTTGAAGAAGCTGCTATAGATTCATATGAATATAGATTAAATGAATATAAACAAAAGAAAAACATCTATTATTAATAGATGTTTTTTTTATCTTTTTTCTTCTAGTTTTAATTCATTCATTGAGATATTTCTTTTTAAGTTAATTATTTCATTTTGAATATCATTTATACTCTTTTCTAGTTCTTTTACTTCTCTATCAAAATCTCTTTTAGCTGATTCATTTTCAATTGCTACATTGTTTGTTAAACCTCTTATTATAGATTCTAATTTAGCTTTTTCATCGCTATACATTTTCTTCATTTTTAAATCTAATGCTGGTACTGTTGCCATTTGATTTATTAATAATTGTAATCTACCTTCTACTTCTTTTTTCTTCTTTAATGAAGGTGTTTCTACTTCATCAAAATTCATACCATCTAGTTTAGTTTTTAATTCTTCTAATTGTTTTTCTTTAAATATAATTAATTTATTATCTTCATTAATAGATTTTATAATAGCATCTTTTTCTTCTTTATGTTCTTCCCAATACTTAGTTTTATTATCTTCTTCGTATTTAATTTCTCTTTTATTAATAAAATCAAAATATACAAATAATTTATTTAATATTGTTTCATCTGTTTTTAATGATTTAAATCTATTATATAAAGCTGATACTATGGCATTTATTCTTACATAGTCATTTAATTCATAAATATCATATTCATTCTTAGTTAGTCTTGAAAACATAAAATCTAATATTGTACTGAATGTTAAACAAGTAAGACTAAGTGCTGATTTTAAATCTACTATTGCTTTAGCATATCTTTCATCTATTTTAGCATTATTTTCTTCTATAAACTTTGTATTAGTTTGATCTCCACTAGATTTTTTATAATCCACTATTTTTTGTTTATCTTCTTTATATTTATCATATTCACTAGTGAATTTTTCATAATACATATTTATACAAAAAGATATATATTTATTAACTTCTTCTAATACTTCTAAAGAATCTATTTTATATTTATCACCTTTATATACTTCATCTGTTACTTTATTATATGCATCTTTAAAACCTGATATTAGATTTGGTTGATATGGTTTAGTTAAAGTAGTTTTAAATGCATTACAAAAACCTCTATATATGTAGCACATATAGTTATTTTCATCATTTGCTAGTATTTCACTAAAATATGTATAAGCTTCATCATATTTCTTATCAATATATGTTTTTTTTGCTAATAAATATTTTTCACTATCCATAAAAGTCTACCTTCTTTTATTTTCCCTATTTCTTCTTCTATTTTTAATATCTTTTTTTACTCTTTTTAGTATTATATTTACATTCTTATAATAATCACTATTAGGTGGTTTTTTAGAGTTATTTAGCTCTTTAAATAACTCATTTAATCTAATATATGAATTATTATAATTATCTTCTAATAAATGTAATAAACGATGTGAATTAGTAGTAAGTAATGCATAGTTATTTATATCATCTATTCCACCTTTTTCTTTTTTAATAATATGATGACGAGTTAAATCAGATAGTGCAGTTATTTTATCTCCCATCCAATCTAATTCATATGTGTTATAAATTTTAACCATATACTCTATATCATTATTCATACTTATATTATATAAAATTTTTATAAAAAAATATAGTTACTAATTTAAATTATTTTCAAACAAAAAAATTGTAAAGAAGTTAGTAATAAATACATACTTCTTTACAATTAATTATTTTACAACTATATTGATAATTCTTCCTGGTATTACAATTTCTTTTACTATTTCATGACCATCAATAAATTTCTTCATATTTTCATGTTCTTTAGCAACTCTTAATAATTCTTCTTCACTAGTACCTGCTGGGAATGAAATTGTTGCTCTTAATTTACCATTTACTGAACAAGCCATTTTAACTTCTTCATCAACACATTTACTTTCATCATATGTTGGCCATTCAAATGAAGATATTTCTTTATTATGTAATACTTTATCATTTAATTCTTCAGTTATATGTGGTGCGATTGGATTAAGTAATGTTAAGAATATTTTATAATCATCATGAGTAATACTTTCTTGTTTATCATATTCATTTAATAATATCATTAATGAAGATATAGCAGTATTAAATTTCATGCTTTCAAAATCATTAGATACTTTCTTTATTGTTTTATTAATAATTGATTCTAAATTTTTAGAATATCCTTTTTCATCATTTAATTTATTTTGATAATTATATACTCTATCTAAAAATCTACTTACTCCTTTAATGCCATTTTCATTCCATGGACACTCTAATCCATATTCACCCATAAATAGAATGTATGCTCTTAAAGTATCAGCACCATATTCTTCAATTACTTCTAATGGGTCTACTACATTTCCTTTAGACTTACTCATTTTATCGCCATCTGGTCCTAAAACAAGTCCTTGAGCAGTTCTTTTAGCATATGGTTCTTTAGTTGGTACTACTCCTATATCATATAAGAAATGATGCCAGAATCTTGAATAAATAACGTGTCTAGTAACATGTTCCATTCCACCATTATACCAATCTACTGGTAACCAATATTTTAATTCTTCCATTGAAGCAAGTTCATTGTCATTATGTGGATCAATATATCTTAAGAAATACCAAGATGATCCAGCCCATTGATGCATTGTATCAGTTTCTCTTTTAGCATCTTTTCCACACTTAGGACATTTACAATTTACAAAGCTTTCCATTTTAGCAAGTGGACTTTCTCCGTCAGTACCAGGTTCATATGTTTCTAGTGGTGGTAATCTAAGTGGTAATTCTTCATAAGGTACTGGAACTATTCCACAATGAGGACAATGTACTAGTGGTATTGGTTCTCCCCAATATCTTTGTCTATTAAAAGCCCAATCTTTCATTTTAAATTGAACAGCTTTATCACCTATTTTATTCTTAACTAAGAATTCAACCATTTTTTCAATAGCTTCTTTCTTATTATCTACTCCATTTAACCATTCAGAGTTAACCATTTCTCCATCACCAGTATAAGCTTCTTTTGAAATGTCTCCACCCTTAATTACTTCTATTATTTCAATATTAAATTTCTTAGCGAAATCATAGTCTCTTTGGTCATGAGCTGGTACTGCCATGATAGCTCCAGTTCCATAACCCATCATTACATAGTCTGCTACAAAAACAGGTATTTCCATATTATTAACTGGATCTATTGCTTTAATACCTTTTATTTCAACACCAGTTTTATCTTTTTGTAATTCAACTCTTTCAAATTCTGTTTTCTTTTTAGCTTCTTCTCTATAAGCTAATATTTCATCCATATTAGTAATCTTTTTAGCAAGTTTATCAACAAGTGGATGCTCTGGAGCAATAACCATAAATGTAGCTCCAAATAATGTATCAGGTCTAGTTGTATATACTTTTAAACTTTCTCTTGAACCTTTAATTTTAAAAGTAACAAAAGCTCCTGTTGATTTACCTATCCAATTTTCTTGTTGTAATTTGATATTAGGTAAATAGTCTACATCTTTAAGACCTTCTAATAATTTATCAGCATAATCAGTAATTCTTAAATACCATACATCTTTTTCTCTTTGAACTACTTCATTATGACAAATATCACATTTACCACCTTGAGAGTCTTCATTAGAAAGAACTACTCTACATGATGGACAGAAGTTTACAAGAGTTTTATCTCTAAATACTAAACCATGTTCAAACATTTTTAAGAATATCCATTGAGTCCATTTATAATATTTTTCATCTGTTGTATCTACACATCTATCATAATCAAATGAAAAACCTACTTGTTTTAATTGATTAGTAAATGTCTTAATATTATTATCTGTTACTATTCTAGGATGTGTTTTAGTTTTAATAGCATAGTTTTCTGTTGGTAAACCAAAAGCATCAAATCCTATTGGAAATAATACATTATATCCTTCCATTCTTCTTTTTCTAGATATTACTTCTAATCCAGCATAAGCTTTAATATGCCCTATATGCATACCTGCTCCACTTGGATAAGGGAATTCTACTAATCCATAAAATTTCTTTTTAGACTTATCTTCTCCTGTCTTAAAAGTCTTATCTTTATCCCATTTATCTTGCCATCTTTTTTCTATCTTTTTAAAATCATACATCTTTATTTACCCTCTTTCTTTTAGTAGCCTTCTTAGTAGTTTTCTTTTTACTTTCTTTTACTACTTCTTTTATAGAATCATCTACTGTTTTTTCTTTATAATTTGATTGTTCTTTTTGAAAATATTTTCCTGCGATATTAAATAATGCATACATCAGTATCATTACTACTGCTAAACATACAATTATTGACCACATAAAGTTTTCTATTCTAGTTATTATTGCTCCCGCAAAAGCTATAATAAATGAATTCATTAATATAACTGTATTTAATAATTTTTTAAAATTTAACTTTCTTACATCTAAATCATACTTCAGCACAAAGTCTCTTAAAGTATCTCTTGGACCCAGTTTACTAAAATCAGTTTTCTTTCTATAAACGAGTTTATATACTAAGAAAACTAAAATAAACATTATAACAAAGTCAGTTAAGAATTCTAATACAATATTCATAATATCCTCCCAAAATAAAAACTTTACAATTTAAGGACGACTAAATACACACCGCGGTACCACCTTAATTCATAAAGTTATTATGCATCTCTTATCTTTATCGCAGATATACGACTGTTTCTAAAAAAGCAAGTTCAATATATATTTTTATTAGTTTACACCATCCACTAATTCTCTATAAAAAAAATACTATATTTACTACTCTTTCCCTCAATCAAAACATAAGTAGATTATATAATATTTTTTAATTGTTTACAACAATTTTTTACTTATTTATTAGAATATTGACTTTCAGATAAATTCTTATTCTCACATTCAATTAAGTATTTTTCTTCTGATTCAATAACACAATAAGAATAAACTGCATTTTTTTCTATACATTCTTTTACTATATTTTCATTTCTACATAAAGAAGCATTTTCTTTAGTATCAGACATAATAGTAAAAGATCTTAATCTTATATAGTTTGGTATTATTGTTACTATAAATAAAGCAATACAACTTACATATAATGTAACAGCATACATTTTTCCACTTAAAGATAACTTTTTAGTTGTTAATCTTAGTGTAATTAAACTAACTGCTACACATATTAGTACAGCTGCACCTACTAGAGCATAAACCATTACAGCAACATTAGATGCTTTTCCAGATGAAACTACTGATGAAAGAATAATAAGTAAAAGCATCATTATTAATACTAGTGAAACAGCACCAATAAGATCTTTAAATGATTCCATCATCATTTTTTTCTCTTTTTGTCCTACTCCTTTAAATAAACCAAATTCTTTTGTTTTTGATTTTGTTTTTTTCATATTATACTCCTTTCTATACTAATAAAATTCTTTTATATAAGTATATGCGTTTAATAAATAGTAAATAATTATTAAAAAACATATTACTATCCCAGCTAAAGGTATCCATGAACCTTTCTTCTTTTTTTCTTTTATTCTATGTCTAGCATTTGATTGTACTATTATAAGTATCATTTCAAATACTATTAGTATAAAGAATATACTTAATGTAAGAATAAAATTATTTCTTTCTATTTTTAATAATAATGCTATAAAAGCAATCACACCCATTACTACAAAAGGTCCTAAGACTGCAATAATTGGACATAGTAATGATACTAGATCATATTTCTTTAGTAACTTTTTCATCAACATCCCCCTATGTTAATTCAGCCATATATTCAAATAACTTCATAAACATCTTAATTGATATTCTATCAAGTCCTTGTCTTCTTAGTTTCTTTACTAAGATTCTCTTTTCTCTTATGGTTGTTTCAGGATCAAATATTATCTTATCAATTTCTTCTTTTAATTCTGTTGGTATAGCAAGATCAGAAATGATACTTTCTAAATCTTCATTAATAACACGAGAAGCATTTATTTCTATATCTTGTCCTTTACAGAATATTAATAATTTACCAGAAACTGGTACATCATCAAATTCTATTACAAAATCAGTTTCATCAGTATATCTTCTATATGCTATATTTACTTCATTTAAGAATACTTGTACTCCATCAGTAAATTTAGTATTTCTAAATCTTATAATATAATTTCTCTTTTCTGGAACTACTGCTGTTGTTCCTTCAAATGGTTCAATTGATACAGAGAAATCATTTTCTTTATAATAATAATTAATTTCTGTTGTAAAACTTTCACCATGTAAGTATTTTGATGAATATCCATCATCTTCATATAATTTATATGTATTACTTCTACCTGGGAATATATGTATTTCTAATGTCTTAGGACTAGAAGTATCATTTAAATTATCATCTTCTAATTTAGCCATTGGAATAATAGCTCCAGTTTTAGCAAATACAGGATAATCTTCATCTTTATAGAATGTTACATATCTTCTACCACCCATAAACTTCTTACCTGTTTTAAAGTCATACCATACACCACTTGGTAAGAATAATCTATGTACAACTCTGTTCATTGCAGAGTCTTTTTTATTAACTATTGGTGATATGAATAATTCACTACCAAAGTAATATTCTGTTTTATATAGTGGCTCATCATATGTTTCAGGATATTTATAATATAGTGGTTGTAATAATGGAATACCATTACTTGAATATTTTTTAGCTTCACTATATAGATATGGTATTAATCTATGTCTTAAAGTTAAATAATCTTTTACAATACTATAAGTTTCTTGATTCCATCTCCATGGTTCTCTCTTATAATATTTACCACCTTCACTAGCAAGTCTAAGTATTGGACTATAAACTCCTAATTGTACATATCTCATATATAATTCAGCATCTTCAGTTCCACTATCAAATCCACCAATATCATGACTCCACCATGATACTCCTACATTAGCTGCTGTGGCATTATAGAATGGAAGAAGTGCTAATATTTTCCAACTTATTAATGTATTTCCAGAATATAGTATTGCATATTTATGAGGAGCAATACCAAAGTTTCTACTAAATACTAAATTTCTCTTAGATTCATCACTACTCATATTATTATATAAATAATAATCTATAGCATAGTTTCTAAGTCTATTTTCTTTATTATTATCATCAACCCATAAGAAGTCTACACCACCTCTTAAATAAGGATTAATAATACCTTTTAAGAATCCATCTATTAATTTAGAATTATATACATTTATAGGTATATTCTTATCTGTATCTACATCATATATCTTAATAAAATTATTATGATTTTCTTCTTCTATACTTAGTACTCCATCTGTTTTAATATTAGTTCCTAAATATATATGATTAGTATGTAAATAATTAGATAACATACCAGGATTTGGGAATATATTTTTATCAAATGAGAAACTAAGATTTGAGAATTTATTTTTAGTTCTAGCATATTCACCTAGTAATAGAACACTCATTGGTATTTCACACTTTTTAAACTTATTAACAAGTGCTTCTATATCTACATATGAATATGATTCATTTTTAGCCCACCATACTCCAAGAGCATATCTTGGTATCATAGGTGGTAATCCAGTTAGATTAAAATAATCTCTAAGTCCAAAACCAAAGTCATTATTATATATAAATAAGTATGTATCTGTATTATTATAATTTGGTGTTATGATATTACCATTTACATCTAGTATTGGAGTTCTTGAATCATCAAATGATGCAAAACCATCTAATGAGAAAAGTCCTTTTTCAAATATAGCTTTACCTACTGAATCATCAAGACTATATGCTGTACCACCAAAGTTTCTTGCTTCGACATGATTAAAATGCCATGTTTTTTCAGATTCTTTTATACTTACTTTTAAGTTTTGATCTGGAGCATATTTAGTACCTGGATAAGGTTTCTCTTTATAATACTCTATTACAAATTTTTCTGCTTTTATTATTAATATACTATTATCTTCTTCTATTGATATTCTTGGATTAGCGAAGTTTCTATTAGTCGCAAAAAAAGTAGGATAATCATTAAAAGATCCTGTTTCACTGTATTCAAATCTAACTAATGAATCTGATAGTATACTAATTCTGTATTTTTGACCTCTAAATACATGTGTATTAGGTGTTTTACTTTTATTAATATCTACCTTAAAATTAGAACCTAAATCATACATGATTTACCCTACTTCCCTTCCTATTCTATTATTATTTTATTTTTACCATCCAATTACCAAATATATCGCAGTTTGAACTTGTTGGAGGTGGATCAGCCTTTTGCATCTTAACAATCATTGGTATTTTAAATATTCTACCGAATGCTACACAAGTTCCTGATTGTAATGTCTTTTGTTTTTCTACTATATCTTCACTCATGTTAGGTACACTTTTTGCTATGTACTCTAAATCAGCTGGGTGATTAATCTTAAATATTAAGAAATTAGCACATTGAGATATAACATTTTCATTTATATCTGTAGGTCTTTGTGTAATTAATGTTAATAGTAAACCATATTTACGACCTTCCTTAGCAATTCTTTCAAATACGTTATATCCAAATAATTTTCTATCATCTCCATCAATTACATATCTGTGTGCTTCTTCTAAAATCATATGTATTGGGAATGATGCTCTATCATCAAGTGCTCTTGTAAATTTAAGGAACATACGTCCGTATATTTTAACAATTGTACGAGCAAATCTATCATCAACGTCTTCTAAGTTAAAGTTAACTATTTGACATTTTTTATTTTCACTATTTATTTGTATTTTTCTTATATATTCATCTAATGTAATATAACTATCAGATGTAAAGAATTCTCTATATTGTCTACTTGCTAAATCATGAAGTTTAACTTTTAAACTCATAGCTGAGTCATACATTGCTTCATTTAATAAATATCTTTCTGAATATAATGTAAAGTTAAGTGCTACTTCTAAATCATGTAATGAATATGTTACTCCAGTAGCATCAAAATTCCATTGTCTATCTTCATCTACAAATTGTTTAATGTAATCAGATATTATTTTATGTTCAGCAAATCTACCTTCACTATCTATATCAAAACAATTTCTAAAACTTCTTGTAAATCCAATACCTGGTACTTCAGAAGATAATGACATCTCTGGAGTATTTGTTTCATTTAATATTTCAAATATTTGATCTCTAATTCTAGTTGTTGTTTGATTAGTATACATTATATTTAATACTGCTTTAGCAAGTATATGATTTTTAAAATCTATAGCTTCTTTATCTTCTCTAGCAAACATCTTTGCATAAGTAAGTGCTGTTTCAACCATTGATATTTGTGAGAAACTAGTTGCTTCTAAAAGATTTAATACATCTTCTAAATCTAATAAACATACAGGTAAATTTAATTTTTCATATTCTTTCTTTTCACTTGTAGTTATTACTTTAAAATTATAGTAAGGATTGTTTTTACTTAAATCTTTAAATGCATTCATATATTCACCATATGAATCAAATATAAATAGATTTGATTTATATGGGATTATTTGTGAATTAGGGAAAATATTTTGAATTATTCTACATATACCATATGTTTTACCACTACCAGTATTACCAAATATAGCAGTATGGTTAGAAAACATATCATCTAAATCAACTGTTAATTCTGTATCATTGTATAATGGAGAAACACCTAATGTTAAACATTTACTTCTAGGACCAGTTAATATTTTTAATTCTTCATCATTTATTAATCTAACATCAGCATCCATACTAGGTTTTTTAATTAAACCACCTACAAAATCATTTTCAGTTAATTCACCTAAAAAATTTACTTTGATAGTATCTTCTAAAATAGAATCAACTTCTCCAAGTATCTTTTTATTTGGATCTTCAAAAACAATATGTACATTAATTAAATCACTAGCCTTTGATTTTGTATCGTCATTTAACTTTACCACACAACTATTTTTATTAATTGTATATATTTTTCCTAACATACTAAAACAACACCCTTCTACTATATAAAATTATTGTATCAAAAAACAGATTAAAAATAAAGAGTTATTACTCTTTATTTTCTAATTTTTTATAGTATTCATATCTTCTCTTAGCATAGTTCATATTTTCATCATATAGTTTTTGATATTCTTCTTCATTCTTAGTTTCTAAGTTTTTATATCTCATTTCTTTAGAGAATAATGAATCAAAGATTTCAAATTCAGGTTCTTTAGAATCAACTGTTAATTTATCTTCTTCTGGATTATATCTCATTAATAGATTATAACCTATTTCAGATAAGAATTTTTGTTCTTCTATTTGTCCTGTCATACCACCTACTATACCTTGTTCAATACATGGACAATATGCAATTATTAATGATGGTCCATTATGTTCTTTTGCTTCTTTAAATGCTTTTATTGTTTGCTGCATATTAGCTCCCATTGAGATTGAAGCTACATAAACATTTGGTATAGACATAGCTATTTTGAATAAATCTTTTTTGCTTTCAAGTTTTCCACTTGAAGCAAATTCTGCTATACTACCTGTTCTAGTTGATTTAGATTTTTGACCACCAGTATTAGAATATACTTCAGTGTCAAGTACTAGTATATTTACATTTTCATTACTATGTAAAACATGATCTAATCCACCATATCCAATATCATATGCCCATCCATCTCCACCAATAATCCATGTACTTCTAGATGGAATATAATCAATTAATTTCTTTATTTCTTCAGGAATATCTTCATTCATTAATTGATTTTTAATTGTATATGTTAAATCATCATCATCTATATTATCTATCCATTCTTTGAATATTGCTTTTATTTCAGGTCTAACTTTATCTTTATATTCATACATTAACTTTTTAAGTCTTTCTCTCATATTCTTATAGGATACTGCTATACCATAACCAAATTCAGCATTATCTTCAAATAATGAATTCATCCATGGAATTGTATACGGTGTTAGAGGAAGACTACCTCCATATATTGAAGAACATCCAGTAGCGTTAGCTATAACCATATTTCTTCCATATAATTCTGTTAATAATTTTATATAAGCTGCTTCTCCACATCCAGCACAAGCTCCACTAAATTCAAATCCAGGTTTTTCAAATGAAATACCTTTTACTGTAAATTTATTAAATGGAACTACATTCTTATGTTCATTAAATAGATATTCACTTATTCTAATCTTTCTATCATCTATTTTACCTAATGATAATGCTTTTTCTCCATTCTTTCCAGGACATACACTTTCACATAATCCACATCCTGTACAATTAGCTTCATCTATAGCCATATAGAAGTTCTTTTCTTGCTCACCTACACTTGGTATTACTTCATCTTTATCAAGATGAGCATCTATTAAATCTCTATCATCAAGTGAGAAAGGTCTTATAGCTGCATGAGGACATACAAATGCACATTGATTACATTCAATACAATTTTCTTTACACCATTTAGGTACTGATGGAGCAATCTTTCTTTTATCTGAAGATGCTGTTCCTCCTTCAAAAGTACCATCTTTATATTTAAGAAAATCTGATACTTTTAAATCATTTCCTCTTAATGATAATATTTCATTAGTAAAGTTTTTATCTTTATTTTGTTCATTATTTAATACAAATATTTTATTATCTACTTCTTCTAAATATCTTGGACCTTCAGAAATAGCTCCTAGGTTATTATTAACTACTTCTTCACCTTTTCTAGAATATGTTTTAACAACAAGTTTCTTAAATTCATCTAATTCATTATTACCATATCCACTTAGTTTAAGCATATACATACATACTATATTATTTATCTTTCCACCAAGTTTATATTTAGTATTTAATTCATCTAAATTAGCTATATATACTTTAATATTCTTAGAAAGAATCTCTCTCTTATTATCATTATTTAATAATGAATTTAATTCATTATCATTCTTATTAGATATTATTAATAATATTCCATCTTTTTTAATATCTTTTAAACAATAATATTTATCTAAATAAATATCTTTTGATACTATTATGAAATCTGGATTAGTTAAGAAATATGGAGCATTTATTTTATGAGGACCACATCTTAAGTGAGATATAGTTACTCCTCCACTCTTCTTACTATCATATTCAAAATATCCTTGTACATAGTTACCTTGTATATCACCTAATACTTTCATAAAGTTTTTAGATGCTCCGACCATACCATCTGATCCAAAACCATATACTTTTATTTCTTTATAATCTGCATCTATATTTATATGTACAGGTTTTAAACTTAAATTAGTTACATCATCATCTATTCCAATAGTAAACTTCTCTTTACCATTATGAAACATATTATCAAATACAGAATTAATATCATCAAGTGGTACATTTTTAGATGATAAACCATATCTACCAGAATATATTTTAATATTTTTATTTTTTAATACTTCTACTACATCTAAATATAATGGTTCACCACTAGAACCTGCTTCTTTTGTTCTATCTAAAACAGATATAGTTTTAACTGTTTGTGGTAATACACTTAGTAAATGTTTAGCACTAAATGGTCTATATAAATGTACTTCAATAAGACCAACTTTTTTATTGTTCTTATTTAATTCTTTTACTACAGTTTTAACAGTATCACATACACTACCCATAGCAATAATAACATATTCCGCATTTTTATCACCATAATAATTAAATGGTTTATAATTTGTACCAGCTATTTTATTTACTTGGTTCATGTATTCTTCTACTATATTTGGCATATTATCATAATATTTATTTCTAGCTTCTATATTTTGAAAATAAATATCACCTGTTTGACTAGTACCTCTAGTCATACTTTTACCAATATTAAGTGCTCTATTTTTAAAATCATATATTTTATTTAAATCTACTAATTTTGTTATTTCTTCAATATCTAATAGAGATACTTTATTTAATTCATGACTTGTTCTAAATCCATCAAAGAAGTGTACAAATGGTAGACTACCTTTAATAGCACTTAAATGAGCAATAGCACCCATATAATATGCATCTTCTACACTAGATGATGCTAAGTGACAAAAACCTGTCATTCTAGTTGAATAAATATCACTATGATCTCCAAATATTGAAAGAGCATGTGTTGCGATAGTACGAGCTGCTACATGTATTACAGAAGGTAACATTTCACCAGCCATTTTATACATTGTAGGAATCATTAATAATAATCCTTGACTAGCTGTAAATGTTGCTCCTAAAGATCCAGATGTTACTGCTCCATGAAGTGCTGCTACTGCACCTGCTTCACTTTGCATTTGAGTTACTTTTACTGAATCATTAAATAAATTTTTCTTTCCCGAACTACTCCATTTATCAACAAGTGATGCCATTGTACTAGCAGGAGTAATTGGATATATAGCACATACTTCAGAAAATGCATATGCACTCATTGCGCAAGCTTCATTACCATCAATTATATAATCTTTTTTCATATCATCACCAATTTAATTATATAATTTTTTAACAAAAAAAAGTAGTATTATTTCATAATTCTACTTTTAATTAATCTCATTCTTTCTTTAGTAAATTCTCTATCTATAATTAGACATCTATCTTTTATATCAAATATATATGGATATTCTCTATAAGCTGGCCATTTATATATATAACTTTTATCATATAAGAAATTACCTTCTCCTTCTTTAATAGAACCCATATCCATTACATAACCATCAGGATAAACAACATAACCATTTATTCTAACAAATCCATCATCTTTTATTTCATTAGTATAAAAAAATATTCCTTTATCTACTTCTATCATAAATCCCCCTTTTTAAGTGTGTATTATTATACTCATTATCAGCAAAAAGTCAAATTTGGTAATAAAAAATGACACTTAGGTCAATGACTTAAATGTTTTCCCATTTCATGTATAACTAATAACATAAAAAGGAACTTTTTTCAAGTTCCTTAGTTTTTAATTATTCTCTTCTTTTTTTAATTTTTTCATTCATTTGATTACCAAATCTTCTTTGGATTCTCATTGTATTAAGAATTTCTTTTTTAGCTGAATTAATAACACATATTATTATGATAGTAGCAACAGATACAATAATAAAATTCCATATAATTGGTTTTGATGTAGCTGATGCTTCTTCTTTTTCTTTATTAGTTACATATTCATTATATTTTTCAAATACATCATATCTATCTTCTGGTTTTGCTTTATATAAATTAGTAATAGCTGCTTTAATACCATCATCATATGTACTAGAATATCCTGGGAATACTTGATCACCTATAATAATATAAGGTACTCCTGTTGCTGTTTCTCCAAGATATGTACTTATTGTAGTTAATAAATCATTATTATCTGAATTATTCCATGTTTCAAAAGCTACTAAATTAAAATATTTACCATATTCTTCTGTAATGCTATTTAAAAATTTTAAAAATGCTTGACAATATCCACATCCAGAACCTCTAAACATATAAATATTTACTTTATTACTACCTTCTTTATAATCTTTAAAATCTCTAGCTATTCTCTCTTCTGAAAGAACATCAGTTAATCCCGCTGATTTATATTGTGAAATATCTATTGTTTCAGCAGCAAATGTAAATACTGGCATAACAAGTAATACTAAAGCTATTACAATTCCTAATAATTTTTTCATATCTTACCTCCCATAAATATTATATTATATTTTTGTCAATTCTTACAAGAAAAAACACTAAATTAGTGTCTTATTTCATTATATATATTAAAATCTTCATCTGAAAAACATGCTATTATTACATTTATATTTGAATAGTTTAATTCATTTAATGTTTTTAATACAAGAAATGCTGCTTCTCTTTTAGGATAATGATATACTCCTGTACTTATGCATGGGAATGCTATTGTTACTTCATTTAAATTATTTTCTATTCTATATTTTTCTGATAATTCTATAGATTTAACATAGCAACTTTTTAATAATTCTTCTTCATTATGTTTACCATCTCTATATATTGGTCCAACTGTATGTATTACTTTTTTACATGGTAAATTATATGCATCAGTCATTTTAGCATCACCTGTTTCACATCCACCAAGTGTTTTACATTCTTCTAATAATTGTTTACCTGCTTTTCTATGAATACATCCATCTACTCCTCCACCACCTAATAAAGTTTTATTAGCTGCATTCACTATAATATCTATTTCTAATGTTGTAATATCACATTTCTTAATAACTATGTTTTTCATCCATTTTTAGCCCTTTCTTTGCATTTTTTATCTTCTTAATAAAAAGAGATTTACCCTTTATATAAATCTCTTAATGTTGCTCTAATATCGTCTAATAATATCTTATTCTTACATATACCTGTGTAATATTTATATGCATCTAATAACATATCATCAAATGGTTTACCTCTTCTAGCTAAATTAATAGCTCTATTCATTTTTAAGAAGCATCTTCTTGTCATTTCAAATCTAATATAAGTATTAACATCTCTAATTAATATTTCTTTATCTACATTTAATGCTTGAGCTACTCTTTCAAATATTTGATTTCTTTGTTCTTCACTATATGTTACTAAAACAAGATGAAGAGCTATTTCATATGCTATATCTCCTACAGTAGCAAGTTCCCAATCTATTATATAGAATTCATTATTTCTTTCAATAATATTTCCTATATTAAAATCTCCATGTATAAATACCATAGGTCTAGTATTATCTAATTCTATACTAGCTAAAGATACAATCATATCTTTTCTAAGACCTATTCTTTCAAATGTTTGATAATTACTTAATTTATCCATTACTAATATTAAATTTTTAATATTATCATTATAGAATCCAGTATTATCTAAATATGGTAAATGTTTTAATACACTTGAATAATTAATTTTACTTAATTCAAATACTGTACTACAAAATATATTTAATAATTTATTTCTATCAAATTCATTATCTATATTTCTACCTTCTATGAATTCTACATCTACATAAGATAATCTATTTCTTAAAAATCTAGGATGTTTTATATTAGTTGTATCTAATAATGTATAAATAGATTTTAGTGGTAAATATCTTTTGTAACCATGGAATCCAGTTCTTTTATACGTTCTAATAAACTTCCCTTTAAAGAAGTCTTCCATTATCCAAGTATAAGGACTACTCGTTGCTACCTTTCTCATATTTATCACCATATTAAATATACCATATAATCATTTAAAATTAAAGCAAGTTTTATTCAAAAAAATGTAAAAAAGACTTGACAAAATGCCCTTTGGTCATTAATATATAGAATTACCAATTCACTTTTAGGCGAATTGGTGCTAGTATCACACTAGCCAACCCCTTTTTATTCTTTTTTCCGGACTGTCCACAGGGGGTGGCAGTCCTATTTTATTGAAATTAAAAAGCAACTTTATATTAAAAGTTGCTTTTTTTTAATTACTATTTACTATATAATTTGGTTCACAAAATTCAACTAAACTATTTTTTTCTATTTCATTACAATATGTTGTTATTTCACCAATTGAAGCAAAACTCTTATTTAAGAATAATCTATATGCTTGTTTATTTAATGGTAGAGTTTCATAATTATTAACTTCTGATCTAGAATTTAAGAAACTTTTTATTTGTGACTCTGTTACACTATTTTTAAATAGTACTAAAGCTTCATTACGTTCAAAATCATATCCTGGATCATAATATAAACCAAATTTTTCATTTACTGTTAATGGTACGCTAGTTTCAGCACCAGTAGATGCTTTTGCTCTTAATGTAACTTTACCAGCTTTTTTACATGTTACTCTTACTGTTATACAATTTGTACATCCAACAGAATAATTTGGATTCTTTTCTATTATTGCTACATTTGTATTACTAGAGCTATATGATTCTACAGTTGCCCCCGTATCACTATAAACAGCAATATCAGTGTCAAAGTATTTTCCTTCTTCACATGAATAACTCTTTTCATTAAATTCAATTGTACCTTTATTTTGTTTTGATACTGTTAATGGTACAGATGTTTTTGCTCCTGTACTTGATTCTGCATTTAATGTTACATTTCCTGCTTTTTTACATGTTATTCTTACCGCTACACAATTTATGCATCTTGGTGTATAATCTGGATTCTTTTCTATTGTTGCTATACTTGTATTACTACTTGTATATTTTGATACTGTTGATACTGTATTTTCAACACCAGTAGCAGTTACTTCAGTATCTATTGTTTTTCCTTCTTTACATTCATAACTTGTTTTAGCAAAACTAATTGTTCCTGTATCTTGTTTTGATACTTTTAATGGTACTGATGTTTTTGCTCCAGTACTTGATTCTGCATTTAATGTTATATTTCCAGTTTTTTTACATGTTATTCTTACTGCTACACAATTTATACATTTTATTGTATAATCAGGATTCTTTTCTATTGTTGCTATACTTGTATTACTACTTGTATATTTTGATACTGTTGATACAGTATCACCTATCATATTAGTTTTAATCTCTGTATCTATTGTCTTTCCTTCTTTACATTCATAACTAGTTTTGTCAAAACTAATCATACCTATATCTTTCTTTTTAACTTCTAAAGTTGTATGACCTTTTGCTCCTGTACTTGATTCAGCACTTATTTTTACACTTCCAGCTTTTTTACATGTTATTCTTACTGCTACACAATTTATACATCTTACTGAATAATCTGGATTTTTTTCTATTGATGCTATACTTGTATCACTACTTTCATATTTTGTTATTGTTGCAACATCATTATTACTACTCTTAGCAGTAATTTCTGCATCTATAGTTTTTCCTTCTTCACATGAATAACTATTTTTATTGAACTCTATTGATCCTACGTTTGGTTTTGTTACTTCTAATGAAGAATATCCTTTTGCTCCTAAACTTGATTCAGCACTTAAAGTTATTAAACCTTCTTTTATACATTTAATTTTTACAGCTTTACAATTTATACATCTTACTGAATAATCTTTATTTTCTTCAACTGTTGCTACTGATTTATCACTACTAGCAAATTTTGAAACTGTTGATACAGTATTTGATGAATTAACATTTGCAGTAATTACTGCATTTATCTCTTTACCTGCTTCACATACATAATCTGATTGATCATATTTAATTGTACCAATATCTTTCTTTTTAACTTCTACTTTTGCTGTAGATTTTTTTCCTTTGTTAGACATTGCACTTAATGTAATTTTACCTTCTTTTATACAATTAATTTTAATATTATCACAATTATTACAATTTTTATTTTCAGTATCTTTTTCTACTGTTGCTATTGAAGCATCATCACTTGATAATGTTATTATTGACTCATCTGAACTTGTTTTATCAATTTTAGTATTTATTGTATTTCCAGGTGTACATGAATAACTATCTTTGTTAAATTTAAAGTTTTTCTCTTGAGTATTTTTATTATTTGATTTTTCAACTTTAACTAATACTGATGTTTTAGCACCTGTACTTGAAATACTAGTTAATGTTGAACTTCCTTCTTTTAAGCAATTAATTATTATAGTCTTACAGTTTACACATTGGATATCATTATCTTCATCATCTTGTATACTTACTATTGAATTATTTGAACTACTATAAGAACTTACTGTTGGTACTACATTTGAACCAACTATATTAGCACTTATAACTGCATTTATTGTATCTCCAGCTTTACAAGTATAACTTCCTTTATCAAATTCTATTGTTCCTTTATTTTTATCATTTAGAAAATCTGAATTTGCTTCTTCAGTAGTTCTATTTATTACAACTTTATTAACTGGTTTTGATCCTATAATCCCTATATCATATAAAAAATAAGCTACCATTGAAACAATTATTACTCCAAATATGATAGAAATTTTTTTATAATTTAATGTACCATTATCCACTATAATTCACCTCTATTATAACTATATATTATTATTAAAAATATTTCAATATTTTATACCTTGATATGTATTTCTATTTTTCATTTCTTTATCTATATCATTTAATATAGTTGTTTTATTTGTTAACCATTTTGGTTCTAATAATTCACTTTCCATTGGATCACCAGTTAATCTGTGTACTACTATATTTTCTCTTAAATATTCTAGTTGAGTACAAACTATATCTATGTATTCATCTCTAGATAATAATTTAAAATTAGTTTTATTATATAATTCTTCTAATTTAGTTCCTTTTAATATTGATAATGCATGTATTTTAATTCCTTGTATATCCATTTTAGATAAATATTTTACTGTTTCAATCATATCTTCTTTAGTTTCATATGGAAGACCATTTATGATATGAACAACAACATTAATATTCCTTTTTCTTAGTTTTGATACCATATCATTGAAACATTCTAAGGTATGACATCTATTAATTAATATAGAGGTTTTTTCATGTATAGTTTGTAAACCCAATTCTATTGTTAAATATGTTTTTTTAGATAATTCTTCTAAATAATCTAAACATTCATCAGTAATTGAATCAGCTCTTGTTGCGATAGATAAACCTATTACATTTTCATATGATAGTACTTCTTCATACATTTTTTTTAATTTATCAAGTGGTGCATATGTATTAGTATTTGCTTGAAAATAACCTATAAACTTAGCATCAGGCCACTTTCTAATCATTATTTTTTTTATATCTTCAAACTGTTCTTTTAATGGTTTCCTTTTATCACCTGCATACTCTGCACTACCACTTTTAGAGCAATATATACATCCACCATATCCTACTTTTCCATCTTTATTAGGACATGTAAAACCACCATCTAAACTTATCTTACATACTTTAGAATTAAACTTAGTTTTATAAAAATAATCCAGTGTATAATATCTTTTATTTGTATTACTATATTTAAACATATATGTCACCAACAAAATTATATCATAAAAAAAGCCAAATCATATGATTTGACTTGTTCTATTTTAAAATCAAAATGGACTAAACAGTAGGATTAATCAACTCACTACCCATAGCATGCAGAATCGCCATCACCACCAACATAGCAGGTGAAGGAATTATGCCCCGCACCCACAAGACCAGATGATTTAGATACAGCATACGGAAAATCCCAAGATCCATCTGAACATTCATAATAATCCGAATTAGCATAACTTGTTGTTTCAGAACAATTACCAATTCCAAATGCTTTATCTAATTCATCTTTGTTAGCATTGTATATTGGTCTTGGATCAGTTTTTCCTTCATCTCCTGCTCCACCTCTTAGATAATATATCTTTCCACCTAATTTAAATCCTACATAACTTTCTACTATTATATTATTGCTATCAACTTTATGTCTTATAAATGTATCATGACCAAATGTACTCATTGCAGTTTCTGGACTTGGACTACTTGTTGTATTAAATGCTTGCCCGATATAATTCCATGAACTGCTTGTTGTATATACATATCTTGCTCTTGCTGATGCATTACTATCTTTTTGAATATAATTAACACTAAAACTAAAGTTTAATGTACTTGCAGTATCAGGTAAATCACCAGGATTTATATCTGTTCTATATGCTACTCTTACTTTATATGTTTCTACTTGTGTAGCATTTAATTCATGATTATTTGCTATTGCTACATCATCATCATATGTTACATTGTATTCTAAATAATTTGGTAAATTATTATTTATTACTACATTATTCATTTTAGATGTTACTGTATCTATCATAGCATCTATAGTTCCACCATTTACTACTTTAACAGTGAACTCATAGAAATCCCCTGGTTTTTCTAATGTAACTGAATAATCTATTCGTGTTCTATTTGTTGGTTCTATTGTTGCAGCACTATCACCAGCAGTAGTATTTATTGCTACACTTCCTGAAGTAACACTTACATTTTCAAAATGTACATCAAAAGTATTAGCTTTCATCTTAACAGTACCTGTAATACTAATATTACTTACTATAGCTGCATACCCTATTGCTACTAAACAAATAAGTATAAATATTATTCCATATTTTGCTTTCTTATTATTCATATCAAACCTCTATTATCTACACTAATTATATAATAATCCTTTTATTAAATCAAATTATTTTTATTCTCTTATAGAGATTCTACTATCAGAACAATATTCTATAACATATCTATTTTCTCTTTTACATATTATTATTCCTATTGTATTATTATTTGTTATTTCTTTTATATTTTTATCTATATAATTCATATATTTTTGTACTTGTGATATATATTCTACTTTAAACTCTGTTGTTTTTAATTCTACCACTACATAAGAATTATATTTTATATTAAATAAAAGTATATCTATATAGTTATAACTATCTCCTATTTTAATTTTATATTCACTACCTATAAAACTAAATGAACTACCTAATTCTTCCATAAATAATTCTATATCTTCTATTATAATTCTATGTAATATTTTTTCATTTATTATCTCTACATTATTTTTATTTCTTATTAATATAGGATTCGGTATTAAATCTTTGATTTCTATTTCCTCATTTTTAATTAATTTAGTTTTAGTTTCTAATGGTAATCTTTCATATTCTTTATTTTTAATTATTTCTTCTAATTGCCTCTTTGATAAATTTCTCCTAGATATTTGTTCAACATAATAACTAATAGCTTTTTTATCTTTCAATGATAATAGAATTAAATAATGAGACCATATCAATTGTGTCACCAATGGTGACACTTTTTCATCTTGAAAAAAATTATATAATTGTTTCATTCTAAATAAAGTTCTTTTATTATACTTTTTTCCTACTTCTAGAACTAATCTTTTAGAGTATTCTTCTATTATATGATCACCATATTTACCACCAGCTTCATTTAATAATTTTCCTATTTCATAATATGTTATTACTCTATGTCTTTCTTTTGAATAATCTTTTACTATAGAATAAACTTCATCATCTATTATTTTATTTTTTATTTCTTCATAATAATTCATTTATGGCCTCCTATTAATATAGTTAACCAAAAGTGAGAAAAACACTTCTTTTTTTAAATAAAAAAGCATTCATATTTCTATGAATGCTAATTTATATTATTCAGTTAAAGCTCCTTCAACTGTTTCTTCTGTTGCATCATCAGTTAAGAATTTTTCTTCTAAAACTTCAGCAGCATCATCATCTAAAAGTTCATTTTTAAGCATAACTTCTATATTATTATATTGTTTTGCTCCTGTACCTGCAGGTATTAATTTACCAAAGATAACATTTTCTTTTAGACCATTTAACATATCTACTTTACCACGTGTAGCTGCATCTGTAAGAATTCTTGTAGTTTCTTGGAATGAAGCAGCTGATAAGAATGAATCAGTTTCAAGAGAGGCTTTAGTAATACCAAGCATAACTGGTTTACCTGTAGCTGGTACTCCACCTGCTAGGATAACAGGTTTATTTATATCAGCAAATTCTCTTAGAGGAACACTTTCACCTTCAACTAGGTTAGTATCTCCTGGATCTACTACTTTAATCTTAGTAATCATTCTTCTAACAACAGTTTCAACATGTTTATCAGAAACGTCAACACCTTGACTCTTATATACTTTTTGGATTTCTTTTAAGATATATTCTTCAACTGTAGTTGGGTCAGTTACAGCAAGTAATTCTTTTGGACTTACACTACCTTCTGTTAATGCTTGTCCTGCTACTACTTTTTCACCTTTTTCAACTTTTAGTTTTGCATTATATTGAGTAACATGTTCTCTTGTTTCAATATCATTTGCAATATATATCTTAAATCTACCATTTTTATCATCAGATATTTTAGTAATTTTACCATCTATTTCAGCAATAGTTGCTTTTGCTTTTGGAATTCTAGCTTCAAATAATTCTTCAACTCTTGGAAGACCTTGAGTGATATCTGCAGCTGATGCAACACCACCAGTGTGGAATGTACGCATTGTAAGTTGTGTACCTGGTTCACCTATTGATTGAGCAGCCATAATACCAGTTGCTTCACCAACTTCTACTACATTACCTGTAGCAAGGTTAAGTCCATAACATTTTTGACAAATTCCATTAGCGCATTTACAAGTAAGTACACTTCTGATTTCCATCTTAGTAATACCTGCTCCAATGATTTTATCAGCAATTCTTTCAGTTATTAAAGCACCTTTATCAATAAGAACTTCTTTTGTATCAGGGTTAACAACTTTTTGATTTGAATAACGACCAACTATTCTATCTCTAAATGATTCAATAACATTTCCTGATTTTTCATCAATAAATGCTTCTACTTCAATACCTTGGATAGTTCCACAATCTTCTTCTCTTACAATAATATCTTGTACTACATCAACTAAACGTCTTGTTAAGTAACCTGCATCAGCTGTTTTAAGAGCAGTATCTGCAGTTCCTTTTCTAGAACCATGTGTTGAAAGGAAGAATTCTTGAACGTCTAATCCTTCACGGAATGAAGCAAGAATTGGGATTTCTACTTGACCACCATCTGGTTTAGCCATAATACCTCTCATACCAGCTAATTGTCCTAATTGGTTAGCAGAACCTCTGGCACCAGAATTGATAATCATTGAAAGAGGATTTTCAACATCTTCTTTTAAGATATCTCCTAATTTTCCTTGAACATTTGTAGTTGCATCTGTCCAAAGTTTAATTACTTTATTATGTCTTTCTTCATCAGTTATAAGACCACGTTTAAATTGTTTATTAATCTTTTCAATTGTTTCATTTGTTTCAGCTATAATACTATCTTTTTCATGGTTAATTGGAATATCAGAAAGTGATATTGTAATACCTGATTTTGTACTATATTTGAAACCTAAATCTTTTAATTTATCTAAGAAAATTGAAGTTTCTGTAGTTTTATATCTCTTAAATATTTGAGCTATTATTTTTCCTAAATCCTTTTTAACTAATGCAGGAATTATAGGTAATGCTTTAACTTCTTCAGGTAAATTCTTACCTCTTTCAATAAAGAACTTATCAGGAGTCATAAACTCAATATTTTCTTTACTTCCTTCATTAATATATGGATAAGTATCTGGGAAAATTTCATTGAATATAATTTTACCAGCTGTAGTAACTAAATATTTTTCTTTTTGTTCATCAGTCCAAATTTTATGTTTGAAAGCTTTTGTTGGAATACAAATTCTTGTATGAAGAGTTATTTCTCTTCTTTCATATGCCATTAATGCTTCATTTGGATCTTTGAATGCTTTTCCTTCATTTTCTTCACCAGGTAATTCTAGAGTAATATAATAATTACCTAAAACCATATCTTGTGATGGTGTAACGATTGGTTTTCCATCTTTAGGGTCTAAAATGTTATTAGCACCTAACATAAGAAGTCTAGCTTCTGCTTGAGCTTCTTCACTAATTGGAATGTGAATAGCCATTTGGTCACCATCGAAGTCTGCATTAAATCCACCACAAACTAATGGGTGTAATCTAAGTGCTTTACCTGATACTAATACTGGTTCAAATGCTTGAATTGAAAGTCTATGAAGAGTTGGAGCACGGTTTAATAATACTGGGTGCTCAGCTATAACATCTTCAACAACATCCCATACTCTTTCATCTTGAACATCTATAATCTTTTTAGCAGCTTTAATATTATGTGCTATACCTCTAGAAACTAATTGTTCCATAACATATGGTTTAAATAATTCTAAAGCCATATCTTTTGGTACACCACATTGATACATTTTTAGATTTGGTCCTACTACGATAACACTACGTCCTGAGTAATCAACACGTTTACCTAGTAAGTTTTGTCTAAATCTACCTTGTTTACCTTT
>JAEEGL013432158.1_pt1 | contig 44880 bp, 36 predicted proteins | sample 9134231 | NCBI WGS metagenome assembly JAEEGL01 (sample SAMN16246548, study PRJNA631951) | gut metagenome | biome: gut microbiome; feature: rumen; material: fiber-attached | host: Bos | place: Iran: Karaj | collected 2018-10 | reverse complement strand
GAGGAGTACGCCCGGATGCTGATTCCTCTTGTCCGTGAGGGCTGCGCCGCTGCCGTTTATACCCAGACTACGGATGTGGAGCGTGAGACCAACGGCCTCATGACCTATGACCGGAAGGTGGACAAACTCATCCCGGCCCGCATAGCTGCTGCAAACCGCAGTGTAATCACTTGCCTTACAGATCAATAAGGCCCCGGGAAGCCAAAGACTTCTCCTTTTTTATTGTATTACAAAGTCCAACTTGATTGTGATATTTCGTCCGGGGTTGTGCAGTCCAACATATTTGAGGCGGTTCAGGTGGTCTGAATAGACGGTGTCCAGGAGATTGTCGGCAATCAGGTGGATGGTTGCGATGCGCCGCCCGCGGACCAGGATGTCGCTTGCGGCCGACAGCCCCAGCAGGGTGTAGGCCTCCGTGGCGGTCTCCGTTCCGGGGAGGAAGTTGTTCTGGGGGAAGCAGTGATCGGCCCGGAAGGCTAAATAGCTGTCATTGAAGACCTTGCCGCCGTGGGACAGTTCCCACTTTATCTCGCCGCTCAGGCGGGGCGCCGGAATAAGGGGCATGTTCTCCTGCCCGAAGGTGCCGCGCACAAAAGAGAACTGCGAGTTCAGGTGCAGGCGATGGACGGGGTGGATGTCAAGGGAGAGCTCTCCGCCATAGAGGAGGGCGTTGTCTGCGGAATACTGGTACACGGGGTGTCCCTCTGTCACATCGGCGGTGCGGCTGGCAAAGATGTAGTTCTGGATACGGTTGCAGAATAGGGCGGCCGAAGCGGAAAGGTACTTGTTGGAGAAATCGGCCCCTAAATCACCCTGGAGGCTGAATTCCGGCCTTAGGTCCGGTTTTCCCTTCTCATAGCGGACGGTGCCTTCATGCACGCCGTTGGAGGCGAGCTCGCTCAGGTTGGGGGCGCGGAAGCCACGGGCAAGGTTGGCGCGGAGATTCAGGGACGGGACAGGGGAATACACCAGGCCGATGCTCCCCGTCAGCCCCGGGAAACTGCGCTGGAATTCCACAAACTTGTCCTCCAGGGCAAAGCTGTGGAGAAGGCGGATGTCTCCGCGGATTCCGCCGGTGAGATGCAGCTTTTGGAAGGACTTGGATACGGTGGTGAAGAGGCCTGCATCGGCCAGCCTGTAAGAGGGGATGAGCACCTCCTCTCCAAGGTTTTCGCTCTGCTGGAGCATTCCGCCCGCGCCGGCCGACCATTTCCAGCCGTCAATGTCTCCGCTGATGTACTTCACGTCGTAGTTGACGGTCTGGAGGCGGAAGTCCAGGTCTGCCTCCCGGGCCGATTCCTCAAACTCCTGACGGCGGTTCTGCTGATAACCCACCAACGCCTTGATACGTTTTTAACACTTTTTTACACTCAAAGGAGCTGTTTTTTGGGTGTTTTTGGCCCCGAAAATGAGCCCTAAAGCATACAAAAAGCCTCCTAAGTTGCTGATTAGCAGGACTTAAGAGGCTTTGCGGTGCGGACGAGGCTCGAACTCGCGACCCCCGGCGTGACAGGCCGGTATTCTAACCAAACTGAACTACCGCACCAGTTCCCGTTTTTTGTCGTTCGGGATTGCAAAGGTACGCAATTTTTTTGGAATTGCAATACCTTTGCAGAAAAATTTTACAGTCTGGACTGAATGGCCTTCGTCGCCTCTTCATACCCCGGTTTCTCCAGCAGGGCGAACATGTTTTTCTTGTAGGCCTCGACACCGGGCTGGTTGAAGGGATTGACTCCCAGGGTGTAGGCGCTCACACCGCAGGCGAATTCGAAGAAGTACAGCAGCTCGCCCAGACGCTTGGCGTCCAGGGTCTCGATGGACACTTCGATCTGGGGGACGCCGCCGTCCACATGGGCGAGGCGCGTACCCAGTTCAGCCATATGGTTGCAGTGCTCGACATGCTTTCCGGCCAGGAAGTTCAGCTGGTCCAGATTCTGCGGGTCGGATTCGATGACGATGCTGCGGCGGGCGTTGTCGACATGGAGGACGGTCTCGAACATGATCCGGGAGCCTTCCTGGATGAACTGGCCCATGGAGTGGAGGTCGGCGGTGTTGTTGACGCTGGCAGGGAAGATGCCCTTGCCGTCCTTGCCTTCCGACTCGCCGAAGAGCTGTTTCCACCATTCGGCAACATAGGTGAGTTTGGGATTGTAGTTGACCAGGATTTCCGTGCTCTTGCCGCATTCCTGGAACAGAAGGTTCCGCATGGCGGCGTAGACAACGGCGGGGTTGTCCTTGCTCTTGACCTCGAGCGCCCGTTCGGCTTTCTTGGCCCCGTCGATCAGCTCGTCAATCGGGAAACCGGCGACGGCGATGGGCAGCAGCCCCACCGGGGTCAGGACGCTGAAGCGGCCGCCGACATTGTCCGGGACCACGAAACTCTTGTATCCCTCCTGGTCTGACAGGGTCTTGAGGGCGCCCTTGTGGGCATCGGTGATCGCGACAATGCGCTCGGCGGCTTCCTGTTTGCCGTAATGGCTCTCGAGGAACTGCTTGACGATCCGGAAGGCGACGGCCGGTTCGGTGGTCGTGCCGGACTTGGAGATGACGATGCAGGCGACATTCCGCTCTTCGGCGAGGTCCATCAGCTCGGCCAGATACTCCTCGGAGAGGTTGTTTCCGGCAAAGACGACCTCGGCGGCGTCCTTGCGGCGCAGCTCCCGGGCGAAATTGTGGCTCAGCGCCTCGATGACGCATTTGGCGCCGAGGTAGCTGCCGCCGATGCCGATGCAGACGACAAGGTCCACCCCCTTGGACTTCCAGGCATCCCGGATGGCCTCACAGTCGGCGATCATGCGGGAAGGCGTCTGAGACGGAAGATGTTTCCATCCCAGGAAATCATTGCCGGCGCCGTTCTCGGCATCCAGGACATCAAAGGCCTCGAGGGCTTTATTCAAGTACTTGTCGAACAGGGCTTCATCGGTGAAGCTCTTGCTGTTTTTTACATCTACTTTGACCATGGTATCAATTGTTTATATTATTCTTTCGGGCGGGACGCGATCAGCGCTTTCACGTCGTCCCAGCGGTAATAGGGGCCCTTGACGGCCGGCAGTTCCGGAATCAGGGTCTCTTTTTCGTTCATCAGGAATTTTACGAGGACCTCCTTCTTCCGGTTCCGGTAGAAAACCATCTGCAGGTTGGCAGCGAAGGGCGTATAGCGGGAGCCGTCCCATTCTCCGCGGGCCACATCGGCGGAAAGGCGCCGTGAAACGCCTTCCAGGCCCAGGTATGAGACCAGCCCGATAAAGGGGAAGTCGTGGCCGAAGCGGAGGTCTGCCGAGCGGGGCGCTCCTGCGATGACTTCATCCGCCCGGCGGACGATATCCCCGGCAAGGTCGGACGCGCGCTTCATCCGCTCCGCCCCGTAGGCTTCGGAGTTGGCCTGGCACAGATAGATGTTCAGGGACGCCTGGGATGCCCAGTGCCAGACATCCCGCTCGTTGAGATAGCGGAAGAGGTTCTCTTCGATGTCGAAGGCATCGGTGGATTTGGCGGTATTGAATACGTCGCGGGTGAGCTTGATGGCAGAAGGAACATATCGGCGGGCCGCGGCGGGATCTTTGAATAGCCGGGACAGGACGTAGAGCGTATCCGGGACATAGGCCTTTTCGATGGAATCGTTGATGGCACGGACCTTATTGCGGAGCTCGGAAGACCCGGATTTGCTGATATATTCCATGAAGCGTTCGCCGGTATCGATGTCAATGTCCAAATTCCGCTGCAGGGCTTTCAGTTCCATGGTGAAGGCATTCATGCTGACCAGGCAGCGGGGAACGATCGAGGAGGCGGCAAAAATCCGCCGGCTGCCCTTGCGGAAGACAGCGCTATAGCGCCGGTACATTCTTTCCGCGAGCCGCCGGTGCTCTTCCCGTCCGCGGGGGGTCAGGCGTCCGGACATGCCCTGGTTGGCCTCGTTGACGCATCGGGTCACCTCCAGCAGGTGCTCGCCGTCCGCGGTCAGGGCCCCGTCCTTTCTGGCAGCTTCCAACTGCTTGATAAGGCGGAGGTAATTGTGCCCGTCCGAGTTGGAACGGGAGCCATGGCGTCCATAGTGGCTGATATAGAAAGGCTGGTATCCTGCCGGAGCCGGTGTGTCATAGAGGGGGTTGAATTCGTAGGAGCGGAGGTTGATGCCGGCGCGCTGGGGAACTTCCCGGATGGCGCGGTACAGGGCTTCGTCCGGGGTGGACTGCGCTGCGGAAGTCAGGGCTACGCAGAAGAGCAGGAAAGACAGGATTCTTTTCATATCTTCCAAAGATACGCTTTTTCTGAGAACCTTGCAAGGAAAGGCCGGTTTTCTTTTTCTCCATATTATTCGTATCTTTGTCCATTGCTTCAACTGCCCGATGGAAGAAACGCAACTTTTCTGGTATGCCTTGAAAGTCTTCTACAACAAGGTCTTCGATTTCGAAGACTTGTTGCAGGGCATGGGGTATGAAACCTATTTCCCGGTGGAACTGGTCCGCCTGACGGGGGAGGATCACCTGAGGGCCGCCCGCCGCCTCGCAACACCGGACTCCACGCGCTCCCAGAGCCGTTTTGTCCAGGCCGGACCGGCCATCTTCCGTCGCAAGCCGGTGGTGAACTCCCTGATTTTTGTCCATGCGCCTGCGGAGGACATTCCGAAAATCCGCTTCGAGATCGAAGGCCGCGGCTTCATCTACATGACCCCGGACTGGAAGCAGCCGGAGGTCATCCCGGACCGCCAGATGGGGATGTTCCGGATGGTCGCCTCCTCCGGCGCCGACGGTCTCCAGTTTTTCTCGGACGACGACATCACGCGCTATCGGCAGGGAGACCGGGTCCGGGTCACGGAAGGGCCGCTCAAAGGGGCGGAAGGTTACATCAAACGCATCAAGAAGGACCGGAGGCTGCTGGTGGCCATCGAAGGCTTCGTGGCCGTCGCCGTGTCGTTCATTCCGCCGCAATTCCTTGAAAAAGTAACACAGTCATGAAGATACTTGTAACCGGAGCCGCCGGATTCATCGGCTCCAAACTGATGTACATGCTTGGCCGTCGGGGCGACAGCGTCGTCGGCATCGACAATTTGAACGATTATTACGACGTCCGCCTCAAGTACGGACGCCTGGAGGAGTGCGGCATCCACGCCCCTTATGTCCATGAGACGAGTGATACGCTGCCGTCTGTCCGCTTCATCAAGATGGACATCGCCGACAAGGTGTCCCTCGACATCCTCTTCGCGAATGAAAAATTCGACAAGGTCGTGAACCTGGCCGCCCAGGCCGGTGTGCGCTATTCGATTACGAATCCCTATGTCTACCTGCAGTCGAACCTAACCGGCTTTCTGAACATCCTGGAAGCCTGCCGGAACTATGGCGTGCGGCATCTGGTCTATGCCTCCTCCAGTTCGGTCTACGGCCTCAATGCGAAGGTGCCCTACAGCGAGGCGGACAAGGTGGACAACCCTGTCAGCCTCTATGCGGCGACCAAGAAGTCCAACGAACTGATGGCCCATGCCTACTGCAAACTCTACGGCATCTCGATGACCGGCCTCCGTTTCTTCACGGTCTACGGCCCGTGGGGCCGTCCTGACATGGCGCCGATGCTCTTCGCTTCGGCCATCTCGAAAGGGGAGCGGATCAAGGTGTTCAACGGCGGCGACATGATCCGGGACTTCACCTTTATCGACGATATCGTGGAAGGGACCATCGGCGCCGTGGACCAGGAACCCGCTCCCGACGGGAACGGACTCCGTTACCGGGTCTACAACATCGGCTGCTCGCATCCTGTGAAACTGATGGACTTCATCCACGAAATCGAGGAGGCGCTCGGGGTCAAGGCCGACATGGAGATGCTGCCCATGCAGCCGGGCGACGTCTATCAGACCAATGCTGACACCACCCTGCTGGAGCAGGAGGTCGGCTACAAGCCGCACGTACGCCTGCATGAGGGCATCCGCGCGTTCATCGACTGGTACAAATCCGATAAAAATCCGCTCAAATGAAAATTGCCGTTGCCGGTACCGGCTATGTCGGTCTTTCCATCGCGACGCTCCTGTCGCAGCGTCACGACGTCATCGCGGTTGACGTGATCCCTGAAAAAGTGGAAAAAATCAACCTCCGGATCTCTCCGATCCAGGATGAATTTATCGAGAAGTATCTCAGGGAGAAAGACTTGTCCCTGAAGGCGACCCTGGACGGCGCTGCGGCTTACCGGGAAGCGGAGTATGTGGTGATCGCCGCGCCGACTAACTATGATTCCCAGAAGAATTTCTTCGATACGTCCCATGTGGAGGAGGTCATCCGCCTGGTGCTGGAAGTGAATCCCGGGGCGGTCATGGTCATCAAGTCGACCATTCCGGTCGGATATACCCGCTCGGTCCGCTCCCGTTTCCCGGGGGCGAAGATTCTCTTTGCACCGGAGTTCCTGCGCGAATCCAAGGCCCTCTACGACAACCTCTATCCTTCCCGCATCATCGTCGGTTCGGATGAAGACCTGCGGGAGGAAGCCCGCACTTTTGCCGGCCTGATCCGGGAGGGTTCGCTCCGCGAAGATGTCCCGGTGCTCGTGATGGGTTCGACGGAAGCCGAGGCGGTCAAACTCTTTGCCAATACGTATCTGGCCCTCCGGGTCAGTTACTTCAACGAGCTCGACACCTATGCCGAGATGAAGGGGCTCTCCACGCGCCAGATTATCGAAGGCGTCTGTCTGGACCCGCGCATCGGCGCCGATTACAACAATCCTTCCTTCGGCTACGGCGGCTACTGCCTTCCGAAGGATACGAAGCAGCTCCTGGCCAACTACAATGATGTTCCGGAGAACCTGATCCAGGCGATTGTGGAGTCCAACCGGACCCGGAAGGATTTCATTGCCGACCGGGTGCTTGAGAAGGCCGGCTATTATACGGCTTCCAGCGCTTATGACACGGCCAAGGAAAAGAGCGTGACGATCGGTGTATTCCGCCTCACGATGAAGGCGAACAGCGACAATTTCCGCCAGAGCGCCATCCAGGGCATTATGAAGCGGATCAAAGCCAAGGGCGCCCAGGTCGTGATCTATGAACCCTCCCTGCCGGACGGTTCCACCTTCTTCGGTTCCGAGGTCATCGGGGATCTGGAACGCTTCAAAAACATTTCCGACGCCATCATCGCCAACCGCTATGATGCGGTCTTGGATGATGTCGCCGGAAAAGTCTATACCCGCGATCTTTTCCGCAGGGATTAATCTTAGACCATCAGCGCGCCGACAAGGCCCAGAATGGCGTAGAATTCAGGAAGGGCGGCGTAGATCAGGGTGTTGACCATGACGTTGTGGCCCTGGCTCACGCCGACGATACCGTTGGCGCAGACCTTGCCCTGACGGATGGCCGAGAGCATGCACACGAGTCCCACGCACAGGCCGATGCCGAAGACGATGGCGCCGTCGAGCGAGCCTGCACGGACTTTTCCGAGCATCATGAAAAAGGCGACGAAGCCGTAGATACCCTGGGTGGCCGGGAGCGCGGAGAGCACCATGTAGGTACCCGAGGCTTCCGGTTTGATTTTGAGCGCGCCTTCCGCCGCATTGCCGGCGATGGTGGTTCCGTAAGCACTGCCGATGCCTGCGAGGGCAAGCACCAGGCCGAGGCCGAGATAAGCTAAAACTGTTGTGAACATAATATTAATAAGTTATTGTTGTTTCTGTAAAGGGTTGAAAGGGCGTCCCGCTCCCTCGTATCCGGCGTTTTTGAAGAATTCGAGGAAGTTCAGGCGGAGCGGATGGACAAAGGCGCCGAGGGCGCACATGGCGATGTTCAGGGCATGGCCGATGACGACCACCGCGATGAAACCGATCCACTGCGTGATGCCGCCGTCTCCGAGAATCATCTTGCCGAGGTCGTTGAAGGCGTAGCCGAGCATTGCGCCCGCGAGTCCGAGGGCATACAGACGCAGATAGCTCAGTACGTCACCCAAAAGGCCGGTGGCGGTGTTGTAGGTGTCCCAGAGCCCGGATCCGATGTTGAGGAGGGGATTGCGACGGATGTCGTTGAAAAGGAAAATCCCGAGGGCGGAGACAATCCCGAGGGCAATCACCACGACCCGGGTGAGCCCCGCATCCATCACGCCCGCGAGCGAAGCGGCCGCAACGATCACCCCGCCGACAATCAGCAGGGTCCATCCCCAGGTGCCGAGGCTTCCGACAAAACCGTTGTTCTTGGTGGCGATGACCGTCTTTACGATGAGGGCGAGGCAGATATGGACGACACCCACGATCAGCGACAGGACCATGGCCGCGTCGTATTCGAGGCCGAACAGGTGCTCCGGCAGGAACAGGCCCTGCATCCCTTCAAAGACGGCCCACTTCGAAATGTCCACCGAGAAGAAGGTATGGAACCAGAAGCCGATGACAAAGGTTCCGATGCCGAGGGTGGTCACAAGCGGTGCCAGCCCCTTGAAACTGTCCACTTTCTTCAGGCCGAGCCCGATGAGGATCAGGACAAGGCCGTAACCGGCATCGCCCATGCACATCGCGAAGAAAAGCAGGAAGAAGATGGACAGGAAAGGGGTCGGGTCGAAACCGTCATAGGCCGGACGGCCATACATGTCGGTCAGGACCTCGAACATCCGGACAAAGCGGTTGTTGCGAAGGGAAATCGGGGGATTCTGCTCCGCATGGGCTTCTTCCTTGAGGTAGAAGACATCCGTCTTGTCGAGGAAGGCGCTCACGGCCTCCTCGCTTTCCGTCGGGCAGTAGCCCTCGAGGGTGACGATGGTGTTCTCAGCCGCAGGAGAGGCTGCCGCGCCGGCGAGGGCGAGGTCCAGTTCAGAGAGGGCCGCGGCTTTTTCTTCCTTCAGAAGGGGAAGCCGCTCCTTGATGGAACGAAGTTGCGCCAGCACGAGGGCATCCTCCTGGAGAAGTTCCGTTTTGCGTGCTTCGGCTTCGCGGACGTCGTTCTCCGGGGCGCTTACCTCGTCGGGAAGCGGATCTTCGCCCACTACGACATAGCGGACCACTCCGCCCTCTTCGCTGATGACCGAGAGCGCGGCCTGGTCGGCCCACTCTCTCTGGAAGGCCTTCGAGGAACTGACGTGGAAATGGACCTTGCAGCCCAGCTGCTCCAGTTCGCGCAGCCTTTCCATGCTGAAGGAGCCCCAGCTGCGACGCGCGGCGATGTCCTTGTCGGCGGCTTTCACGGCCTCCTGAAGGCCTTCATGCCGCTCCAACAGGGTCTGGGCAGCCTCCGGAAGGGGGCCTTCCACAGCCAAGGACTGTCCCTCGGCGGGAAGTTCCAGCGCTTCCAGCCGCTGGATGAGGCCCTGAAGCTTTTCGGCACGTCCCATCAGCAGGGCAGAACCCTCGTCTACGGGCTTGATGCTCCGGGTAATGTCCACGAGCCCCAGCTGCTGGAGGGAGGAGAGGAATCCTTCCTGCTCGCCGTTGACGAGGATGAAGGAGTAACGTGTCATGGGAGTGATCATACTGCCGAGGCCTCCTGCTCCTCTGCCGCGTGGCGGCTCTTGACGATTTTCTGGGAAGCCTTGGAGAGGTTTTCCTCGTCCTCCATGTAGCGTTTGATCTTCCGGATGGCCTCCTGGTACCCGGGAATCTGGACTTTTTCGTACAGGTTCACCTTCTGGGTGGTCTTCTTCCGCTGGTAATCCAGGATGCGCGCCTTCTCCCGGTACACTTCCGACTCGATGCCGAGACGGCTGAGTTCCTTGAGGATGGCGACGCCGTCCGCGTACCAGGCGGGGCGGATGAATGCGTTGAACGGACGGATTTCGTAATGGATCTCTCCGAGGGCGGGCGTTTTCACGCCGGCGACTTTCTTCGTGTAGAGGTCCACGTCCGTAATCGCGATCAGCCCCGGTTCGAATTCGTTCCAGAGGGCGGCGAGGTAATCATAACGTTTCAGGGCGGCTTCCAGCTCGGCAATAAGACGTTCGCTGTCGGTTTTGGCCTTCCGTACCTCCAGGCGCAGGGCGCTTTCCTTGTTCTGCAAGGTCGGGAGCGCCCGCTGTCGGACTTTCAGCTGTTTGCCGATTTCGGTCAGCGATGTTTTATTGTATTGGAATTTGATGGCCATAAGCTAGTTTTTCCAGTATTTGTCGACGAGCGCCTGTTTAATACCGGTCTCCGCCGGGGTAAAATGCCGGGCGAAGAGTGTCCAGGCCGTGTCGAGCATCTCTTCGATGGAGATGTTGACATCGATGGAAAGCAGTTCCCGGGCATAATCCTTCGCGTAGGCGAGGCAGCGGTGGTCATAGTCACTGAGGTCGAAGCCGTTTTCCAGTTTGGTCTTGGCGTTCTGGGCATCGGCATACAGCCGGACGGAAGCGTTCATCACCTGGGAATGGTCCTCGCGGGTCTTCTTCCCCTGGACGAGCTGTTTCAGACGGCTCAGGCTGCGGAAGGGGTCGATGATGACCTTGCCGGTATCGGTGTCCGCGCGCAGGAAGAGCTGTCCCTCGGTGATATATCCGGTATTGTCCGGAATGGCGTGGGTGATGTCCCCGTCATTGAGGGTGGTGACGGCGATGATGGTGATGGAACCTTCCGTCGGGAGCTGGACGGCCTTCTCGTAGATCTTGGCGAGGTCCGAATACAGCGAGCCCGGCATGGAATCCTTCGAAGGAATCTGGTCCATGCGGTTGCTCACGATGGACAGGGCATCGGCATAGAGGGTCATGTCGGTCAGCAGGACCAGCACCTTTTCGTTCTTGTCCACGGCGAAATACTCTGCGGCCGTCAGGGCCATGTCCGGGATCAGCAGACGCTCCACCGGCGGGTTCTCCGTGGTGTTGACAAAGCAGATGATCTTGTCCAGCGCGCCCGCCGCCTCGAAGGAGTGGCGGAAGAAGAGATAATCGTCGTTGGAAAGGCCCATGCCGCCGAGGATAATCTTGTCCACGTCCGCGCGCAGGGCCACGTCCGCCATCACCTGGTTGTACGGCTGGTCCGGGTCGGCGAAGAAAGGAATCTTCTGTCCGGAGACCAGGGTGTTGTTCAGGTCGATGCCGGCAATGCCGGTCGGAATCAGCTGGGAGGGCTGGCGGCGCTTGTAAGGATTGACGGAAGGACCGCCGATCTGGCGCAGTTCGCCTTCGATTTCGGGGCCGCCGTCAATCGGATGGCCATAGGCATCGAAAAAACGGCCGGAGAGCTGCTCGGAGACCTTCAGGGTCGGCGGTTCGCCGAGGAAGGTCACTTCTGCATTCGACGGGATGCCTTCGGTGCCGGAAAAGACTTGCAGGGTGACGAGGTCGCCCTTGGTCCGCACGACCTGGGAGAGTTTTCCTCCGACGACGGCGAGTTCGTCATTGCTCACGCCTTTCGCCCGCAGGGAGACCGTCGCCTTGGTAATGCCTTCCAGCTGGGTATAGACTCTTTGATATACTTTATTTGCCATTTTCTTCGAGGAATTGGTTGACGTTGGAGAGGTACTTGAAGAAGTTCTCGCTCTTGAATTCAGAATAGTTCATCTGCCGGAGCTGATTGATGAGGCCCTTGAAGAAGTCGCGGCACTTTTCGTAGTCTTCAAAGTTGAAATCGCGTTCACAGATACCCAGGACGAGGTCCAGCATGTAACGCTGGCGCTCCAGCGGGCAGAGCGAATCCACGGGGTCGAAGCCGTCCTGCTGGAGGATGATGAAGTCTACGAGCTCGGACTTCCAGAAGGTGACGTGGTAGCTCATCGGCACGCCGTCATCGCCCAGGATGTTGATCTGTTCCATGGACTCCTTGCCGCGGCGGATGATGTTCTTGGCCTTGAGAACCTTGTCCACCCAGCCTTTTTCGATGGTCTCGTCCAGGTAGGCGACGATTTCGGGATACTCCAGGTACTTGGAGTAAGAATCGATCGGGTTGACGGCCGGATAGCGTTTCTGGTCGGCGCGGTTCTGCTCCAGGGCATAGAAGCAGCGGGCGGCCTTCTTGGTGGACTCGGTCACCGGCTCCTTCAGGTTGCCGCCGGCAGGGGACACCGTACCGATGAAGGTGACGGCGCCTGTCTTGCCGTTATTCAGCACGACCATGCCCGCGCGGGCGTAGAAATTCGAGATGATGGCGGAAAGGTCCACCGGGAAAGCGTCCGCCCCCGGCAGTTCCTCCATGCGGTTGGACATTTCGCGGAGCGCCTGGGCCCAACGGGAGGTCGAGTCGGCCAGCAGCAGGCACTTCAGGCCCATGGCCCGGTAGTACTCGCAGATGGTCATGGCCGTGTAGACGGAAGCTTCACGGGCGGCGACCGGCATGTTGGAGGTGTTGCAGATGATGGTCGTACGCTCCATCAGGTGACGTCCCGTATGGGGATCGATCAGTTCCGGGAATTCGGTGAAGATTTCCACGACCTCGTTGGCACGTTCACCGCAGGCCGCCATGACGATGACGTCGGCGTCACCCTGCTTGGCGATGGCGTGCTGGAGCACGGTCTTTCCGCAGCCGAAGGGGCCCGGGATAAAGCCCGTGCCGCCTTCCGCGATGGGATTCAGCGTATCGATCACCCGCACGCCCGTCTCCATGATGCGGCTCGGACGCGGCTTCTCCTTGTAGCCCTTGATGGCGACCTTGACCGGCCATTTCTGGGTCATGGTCACGGGGACTTCTTCGCCCTCTTCATTGATGAGAACGGCGATGACAGTGTCAATGTTGTACTGCCCGGCCTCTTTCACGCTCTTGACGGTATATTCTCCCTGGAAGGAGAAGGGGACCATGATCTTGTGCGGCAGCCAGCCTTCTTTCACCTCGCCCAGCCAGTCGGCGGCGATGACTTTGTCGCCGGGAGCGGCGATGGGAGTGAAATCCCAAAGTTTCTCGTGGTTCAGCGCTTCGGTGTATTCGCCCCGGCGGAGGAAGACGTCCTCCATGGTGGTGAGGTCGTTCTGCAGACCGTCATAGACGCTGGAAAGCAGTCCCGGTCCGAGGGTGGCCTCCAGCATCCGGCCTTCGAACTCCACCTTGTCGCCGTTCATCAGTCCACGGGTCGATTCGAAGACCTGGACCGAGGCCAGTTTCCCGTTGACCTTGATGACTTCCGCCATCATCTTCACTCCCTGGAGGTCGATGAAGCAGATTTCATTTTCGGCAACCGGTCCGTCCACCTGTACGGTCACGAGGTTCGAGACGATACCCGTTACGATTCCTGTTGTTTTCATGAATGTATCTTTTGTTGTTTATTTTTCTTCGTAATGTACGCCCTGGAAGGTGCCGCGGACCTCATCGACGAGCCGGCGGAACAATTCCCTTCCGGCCGCTTCGTCGAGGGTGAGCCAGCGGTCGACGATCTTGAGTTTGGCGAGATAGCCCAGTACGGCCGTCAGGTCAAAGTAGTGGAAGGTCGTCAACTCGTCCACTTTTCCCCAGAGGAGGTCGTCCAGGCCCCTTTCGCGCGCGAGGAGGTCGCTTCCCTCGAGGACTGCGTCCACCCGGGGGGCTTCTTCGAATTCCCCTCCGGCCTCTTCGAGGACAAGATCCGTCCCCGCCTCGCGGGAAAGGGCCCGGTTGAGGTAGCGGACCTTGGCATTGCGCAGATTCAGGTCGAAGCGGAAATACTCCCGCAGGAAGGCGTTTTTCCGCGCGAGCGCCTCGGTGTAGAAATCCGCCGTAAGCGCCTCCGGATCAAATCCTTTCAGCAGGAAGTCCATCTCGGCCGCATCCCTTGCCGACAGGTTCTCCCGGATGAAGGAAACGACTTCGGGGAACCCGCCGCCTTCTGCGTAGCGGAAATCCTTCGTCAGAAAGGGAAGGGAGGCGATGATGTATTCAAAATTGCCCATCTCAGCCGAAAAGGATTTTTTTCGTGGCCGGGCGAAGGTATTCTCCGATCAGGGCCTGGAAGGTCTCGTCCGTGAGGCTGATGAAATAGCTGCCGTCCTTCGGTCCGATGTTCATCCCGCCGGCGATCTTCTTGGAGAAACGGGCTTCAATGCCTTTCCCGATGATTTTTCCGAGTTCGTTCTGGATGAAGGGCTCCAGCTCTTTCTGCAGTTTTTCCGGAAGGATGAGGGCGAGGTCCGCGGACTCCTGGGCGGAGAAGCGCTTTGCCACCTCGGTGATGATTTCCTTGAGGAAGGCTTCGCTGGAGAGGGCTGCCTTGACGGGAGCGTCCACGGCCTGGGCGATGATCAGCTGCTCGATGTCGCTGCGGGTGGCCTGGATGGCCTGGGTCGCCGCCCTTTTCACGTCGCCTTCCACTTTCGTACGGAGGTCGGCGGCCTCTTTCTCGGCCTGGGCGATTATTTTCTGTGCCTCGTCCTCGGCCTGTTTGAGCATGTCTGCAGCTTCTGAGCGGGCCTTTTCGACGATGGCCTGGCCTTCCGCCTTACCTTTCGAGAGACCCTCTTCATAGAGTTTCTGGGTCAACTGTTCGAGTTTGTCCATATTATTTCTATTCTTGTTTGATTTCAAATGTCTGTCCTATCCTGCAAAGATAACGAAAATTCGCCATTAAAACATGTAGGTCGTGGCCATCGAGACGGTCAAGTCGCCCAACTCGGGATTAAATCCTTTCGCGAGTTCGATCGACAGGATGAAATTGGTGTTCATGTGAAGCTTGACTCCGGCGCCGGCACTTAGGAAAAGCGGTTCCTTCGCGGCATCCCGCCACAGACCCGGCAGGGCTTTCTGCTCTTCCAGGCGATAGGTGCGGGTCAGGGTCCCGGCATCGAAGAAAGGATTGACCACGATATCAAAATGCTGCTTGAAGAGGTCGAAACTCAGCAGACGGGCCCGCAGCTCCACATTGGCCCATCCATAGCCGGCGGCGAGCATGCGGTCCAGCCGGTAGCCCCGGAGCGTGTAGCGGCTCCCGAGGCCCTCCGATTCTTCATACTGGTAGTGGAGGGTGGAGATTTCGTGGAGGTTGTAGAAGGGGATTTCTCCTGCGAACTGGTGCTGGAGGCCCAGGTGGTAGGCCAGCGTCAGGCGGGAAAAGATGATGGGCACGAAATGGCGGAAATGCGCCACCACCTGTCCATAATGGTATTTTCCGTGGGCGAGGTCGACATTCCCGTTGACATAGAGTTCGCCGTACATTCCCTTGTTCGGGACCCATTCGAAATCGCGGGAATCATAGACCACTCCGGCCTTCAGTTCGATGTTGTCGCCGCCAGAGGCCTCGTCCTGACGGATCAGGCCCGTCGCGACATAGTCGTTGTACAGGCTCCGTCCGCTGTCGTAGTTTTTCAGCGAGAAATCCCGGACCCGGATGTTCCGGTACACGGCGCCGGTGAACCAGTCGAGCCCCTCGGCAATCCTTCCGCGGACCCCTACGGCGGCGCGCAGCGTCTGCCGGTTCAGGGTGTACCAGGCGGTCCGTGTGTCCTTGTTCAGTTCCAGGTCGGCATCGAAGGGGGCCCATGGGCCGTTGAAGCCGTAGAAGTTGTTCATCGTCGCCTGCCGGAAGGTCAGGGACCCCGTGGTCCTCAGGCCCGGAATCAGCGTCTTGGATTCTCCCATGGCGTGGACATACCAGGAGCCTTTCGTAGACCAGGCGGCCGCGGTGGCGATGTGGTGCTGAAAATTCGGATAGTCGGAGCCGTCTCCGTAATAGAAAAAGTCGCAGAACGCCCCCAGGTTGAGGCCGATGTCGCTGTTGTAAGACACATCGGGCATGGGCGTGAAAGACCAGCCGGTTTTGGGCGCCACTTCCTGGGCGGCTGCGCCCAAAACGCCCAGGGACCAGATTAGAAGGCTTAGGAAGTACTTGTGTTTCATAGATTTATCCTAGGAAGCTCAGCAGGATGCCCGCAGCGACGGCGGAGCCGATGACGCCCGCCACATTCGGGCCCATGGCATGCATCAGCAGGTGGTTCGTCGGGTCGATTTCCCGGCCGACGACCTCGCTGACGCGGGCGCTGTCCGGGACGGCCGATACGCCGGCGTTGCCGATGAGCGGATTGATTTTCTTCTCGGGGTTCCGGATCAGCAGGTTCATCAGCTTGACAAAGAGTACACCGCTCATGGTCGCGATGACAAAGCTCAGCAGGCCCAGGGCGAAGATGCCGACCGACTTGAGGCTGAGGAATTTGTCCGCCTGGGTGGAGGCGCCGACCGTCAGGCCGATCAGGGTCGTCACGACATCGATCATGGGACCGCTGGCCGTATTGGCCAGGCGTTTCGTGACGCCGCTTTCTTTCAGCAGGTTGCCGAAAAACAGCATGCCCAGCAGCGGCAGGCCGCTCGGGACGATGAAGGCGGTGGTGAGGAAGCCCACGATGGGGAAGATGATTTTCTCTTTCTTGGAGACGCTGCGCGGGACCGGCATCCGGATCAGGCGTTCTTTCTTGGTCGTCAGAAGGAGCATGATGGGCTTCTGGATGACCGGGACAAGGGCCATGTAGGAATAGGCGGAGACCGCGATGGCTCCCATCAAGTCCGGTGCCAGTTTCGAGGACAGGAAGATGGCTGTCGGGCCGTCCGCGCCGCCGATGATGCCGATAGCGCCGGCCTCGTTCGGGGCGAAACCGAAGGCCAGGGCCAGCAGGTAGGCGCCGAAGATGCCCATCTGCGCCGCCGCGCCGATCAGGATCAGCCGGGGCTGCGAAATCAGGGCGGAGAAATCCGTCATGGCACCGATACCCAGAAAGATCAGCGGGGGATACCAGCCCTGTTTGACACCCTGGTAAAGGGTGTTCAGCACGCTTCCGTCCTCATAGATGCCGATATTCAGTCCGGGAAACATGGGGATGTTGCCGATGATCATGCCGAAGCCGATCGGTACGAGCAGCATCGGTTCCCATTCCTTGACGATCGCCAGGGTGATGAATACCAGCCCGATCCCGATCATCGCCAGATTCTGCCAGGAGCAGTTGGCGAAGCCGGTGTATTCCCAGAACTGGGCGAGGGATTGAAAAATATGTTCCATCAGGCAAGGCTTACGACGGGAGCGCCTTCCAGGATGCTGTCACCCTTGCTGACATGGATGGCGGTGATGGTGCCGTCCTTCGGGGCGGGAATTTCGTTTTCCATCTTCATGGCCTCGAGAACAGCCACTTTCTGCCCGGCCTTGACCGCCTGCCCTTCCTTGACGCAGACTTCGACAATCACCCCGGGAAGCGGGGAATTGACTTTCTGTCCGCCGGTGGCCGGAGCGGTGGAAGCGGCGGCGGGTGCCGGTGCGGCCTGGGGTACCGGCGCGGCGGCGGGAGCGGCCGGTGCAGCCACGGGGGCCTGTTCCAGTTCTACCTCATAAGGGGCGCCGTTGACCGTGACGTGCAGCATTTTCCCCTCGGCGGGGGCAATGGTGACCTGATACGCTTTTCCGTTGATCTTAAAGCTATATTCTTTCATAATTCTATCGGGGTAATTTTCTGAAGTTCAGTTTCTTGTCGTTCCATGCGGAAGCAGCCTCCCGCCGGATGGTCAGTTGGTAGGATTCGCTGTCATGGACCCGGTCGGCGAGGTACAGGTGGACGGCGGCTGCGATGGCCGCATAGGTGTCACCGTCCTCTTCCATGTCCAGGGCAAGGGCGATGGCGGCCGCCACTTCATCGGTCATGCCGGGCTTTTTTGTCACGCCGGGCGTAGCCGAGGCATCTTTTTTCTTCGCCGGACGGTCGAACAGGAGCCAGAACAGGAACCACAGGAGCGCCAGGGCCGCGAAGACGACGCTGACCGATACGATGGTCAGGGTCCATCCGTGGGGGTCCTGGGCGGCCATGGCCTCGGCCTTCGAGGCGCCGTCACCGCTGCCGTTCAGGATGCCGGGCGTAGGGACGGCAGGCTCTTCCGCCGTCTGAAAGTCCATCTGCCTGAGATCCCGCGCCTGCTTCACGACGGACTTTCCCTCGGGCAGATTCAGGGGAATCCGCAGGGAGTCGATCACGGTCCGGCCGTCGTTGGAAACGAGATAGACGGTCTTGCCCGGAGCCAGGGTGAATGCGGTGTAGAAGGTCCCGTCCGCTCCGTTTCCGCTGCAATACAGCAGGACGCTCTGCCGGGGGCCCAGTTTGGTCCTCAGGTCCGACTTCGGAATCGGGCTTTTCCGCAGGTCGGTGCGGTCGTCGGTCAGGAAACAGCCGCCATAACTGACCGTCCCGGTCGATTTGTTGAACAGCTCCACCCAGCCGCCCCTCCGGCCGTACTCGTCCAGGATGCCGGTCGAGTCCGGGCAGGCAAGCGCCTCGCTGAGGATGAGGTCGCTGACGTTCTGGGCCCGGAGGCTCAGTGCGGAAAGGAGGATGAGAACGCTGGCTAATATCCGTCTCATAGGCTTACAGCGGCAGATTGTCGTGTTTCTTCTCCGGCAGTACCGCCCGTTTCCCGGCGAGCTGTTCCAGCGCCCGGATAATGCGGAAACGGGTGTTCCGAGGTTCGATGATGTCATCGATATAGCCTTTCTGGGCCGCCTGGTAGGGATTGGAGAAGAGGCGGACATATTCCTTCTTCTTCTCGTCGAAAATCTCCCGGGCGTGCTCCGGATCCGCCTTGATTTCTTTGGCATAGAGGACGTTGACCGCACCGTCTGCGCCCATGACGGCAATCTCCGCGCTCGGCCAGGCATAGTTCACGTCGCCCCGGAGCTGTTTGCAGCTCATGACGATATGGGCGCCGCCGTAGCCTTTCCTGAGGGTGACGGTCACCTTCGGAACCGTCGCCTCGCCATAGGCATAGAGCAGTTTGGCACCGTTGGTGATGATGGCGCCGTACTCCTGCTGGGTGCCCGGCAGGAAGCCCGGAACGTCCACCAGGGTGACGAGCGGAATGTTGAAGGCGTCGCAGAAGCGGACGAAACGCGCCGCCTTGCGGGAGGCGCCGATGTCCAGCACCCCGGCCAGTTCCGCCGGCTGGTTGGCCACGATGCCGACGCTGCGCCCGCCCAGATGGGCGAAGCCCACGATGATGTTCTTGGCAAAGGCCTGATGGACCTCGAAAAAGTCTCCGTCGTCCACGATGCTCCGGATGACGCCGTACATGTCGTAGGCCTTGTTGGGGCTGTCGGGAACGATGTCGTTGAGCGCGTCGTCCACCCTTGAGGCCGGATCGGACGTGGGCCGGACGGGTGAGGTCTCCATATTGTTCTGCGGGAGATAGCTCAGGAGGGTTTTCAGCGTGGCGATGCCTTCCTCTTCGCTCGGGGCGGCGAAATGGGCCACTCCGGAGCGGCTTGCATGGACCGACGCGCCGCCGAGATCCTCCTGCGAGACTTCTTCACCGGTAACGCTTTTGACGACCGCCGGGCCGGTCAGGAACATGTAGGAAGTGTCCTTGACCATCAGGGTGAAGTCCGTCAGGGCAGGGGAGTAGACCGCCCCGCCGGCGCAGGGACCGAAAATACCGCTGATCTGGGGAATGACGCCGGAGGCAAGGATGTTCCGCTCGAAAATCTCCGCGTAACCCGCCAGGGCGTCGATGCCTTCCTGGATGCGGGCGCCGCCGGAGTCATTCAGTCCGATGAGCGGGGCGCCGACCCGAAGGGCCATGTCCATGACTTTACAAATCTTCTCGGACATGGTCTTGGACAGGGAACCGCCGCTTACGGTGAAGTCCTGGGCAAACACATAGACCAGGCGGCCGTCGATGGTGCCGCATCCGGTCACCACGCCGTCGCCGTCCGTATGTTGGGCGTCCATCCCGAAATTCGTACAGCGATGCTGCACGAACATGTCATATTCTTCGAAACTTCCTTCGTCCAAAAGGAGCGCAATGCGTTCACGCGCTGTCATTTTTCCTTTGGCATGCTGGGCGTCGATGCGTTTTTGTCCGCCGCCGAGCCGTGCCCGGGAGCGCCGCTCCACAAGTTTTTGGATCTGCTCCGTCTGTATGCTCATAATAAGCGATTGATTCTATAGTAATTCACAAAGATAGCAGATTTTGGCGTCTTATCCAAATGGCCCCGCTCAGGGGAGCAGGGTCAGACGGTAAATGCGCCGGGTTCCGGGCGTGACGCGGACAGCCTTGTCCACGGCGTATCCGATGATGGCGAGGATGTGGGAGGGGTCTTTCGGATCCCGGACCAGGGGGACCGCATGTTTGTCTTCCGGGGTGAAATGATGGTCCGTAAACCAGTCCTGGAGCTTTTTCCGGCCGGGCGCACCCATCGGGCGGATCCAGTCGCCGCTTTCCCAATTTCCGATGATCGGCGCTCCGGGAAGGCGGTCGGCGTCCAGGATGCTGACCCCTTCTTTCTGGCGGGGGTCTTCGCGGCCGTCCCACTCCAGCTCGTCCAGCTGCCAGCGTCCACTGATGCCCCGGCTGCGGTCCACGGCCGCCTTCGCTTCCGAGGGAGAAAGCTCCTCGGCGAAGCGTTCCATGTCCCGGTTCAGGGTCCGGATGAAAGAGGGATTGATTTCAGCAAGAAGCGGAAAGACCTGGTTCCGGAGTTTGTTCCTTTTGAACTGGCATTCTCCGTTGGTGGAGTCCTCCCGCCAGGAGAGGCCTTCCCCCTTCATGAAGGCCGTGATTTCTTCCCGCGAAGTCCCCAGCAGCGGGCGGAGCAGAGGAATGTCACCATACTCCTTAACCGGCAGGAAGCCCCGCTCCTGCATGCCCAGGATGCCTTTCAGGCCGGTTCCGCGCAGCAGATTCAGCAGGAGGGTCTCCGCATTGTCGTTGGCATTGTGGGCCACGGCGACCGCCTCATACCCCTCTTCCCGGCAAAGCTGGCCGAACCAGCGGTAGCGAAGCGTCCGCGCCGCCATCTCGATGCTGATGCCCTCCGCGGCCGCGTAGGCGGCTGTCTCAAAGCGCCGGACATGGCAGCGGATGCCGTATCGCTGTGCCCAGGCGCGGACAAAGGCTTCGTCTCCGTCGCTTTCTTCCCCCCGGAGGCGGAAGTTGCAGTGGGCAATGGCGAAAGGCCCGCCTTGGCGACGGACCTTTTCGCATAAGCACATGGAGTCGATGCCTCCGCTGACGGCGAGAAGGAGCATGTCCTTATCGCTTGGCGGCGATGGTATAGGTGAAGCCGAACTCGAAGTATTCCTTGAACTGGACACCCTTGGCGTCGGCCACCTTGTCACCGTCACTGTCCTTGACCATCACAAGCGGGTCGTAGATGAGGTTGGTGGACAGGGTCAGGGCGAAGAATTTTGCCAGTTTCCAGAACACCTTGTTGTCCCAGGTGATACGGGGCTCGACCTTCGGGGTCAGGTAGTTGTAGAAGGCGGCGAGCTGGGTCGTGTAAGTAAAGTTGTCGTTGATGACCCACTTGGCATCGGCCTTGAGCTGGGCACCGAATTCGTAGCGGACTCCTCTGAACTGGTTATAATTCTTGGAATCCGTTTCAGCCTTGAATGCCTCCTTGCGGTCCGAGTAGCTGCTGTCTTTGACAAGGTCCATACCATAGGTGTAACGCAGGGAAGGATCGTTCACTACGACTACGCCGCCGGTCAGGGGAGCGAAGTTCAGTTCGAACCAGGGCTTCGGAGTCCACTTGAGACCGAGACCGATGTTGAGGTAGGCAGGGGAGAGGAGACCAGACTTTAGCGTGCGGGCGTCGAGCCACTGCTGCCGTGTCGGCTCCGTGGTGCCGTCGCTGGCCGGAGTTCCGTATTCGTAGTTGTTGTTGAACTGCGTGCGGAAGTCCAGGTTGGCTGAATAGTAGAGATGCTGGATAGGAGTCTCATAGCCCCACTTGGATTCAAAATAGATGCGGTCCTTGTTCTTCTGGATGATGGGTTTGTCCGCAGAATAGAGGAAGCCGTAGTCCAGCTGGAGGCGGTTGTTCCAGATCATCTTGTCCTTGGCATAGTTGGCGTTGGCGTCGATGCCTGCTGCAAGGGAATAGTTGTTGTAACCGCCGGCCGCCCACTGCGAGAGATAGGTCTGGCCGAAGTTGATGTTGTTCTGCATGGAGAGGCTCCAGTACTGGGGCTTCGGGGCCGCGACGGGAACGTCCTCGGCGGCGGAAAGGGCGGCGGCAGCCTCCGCTGCGGCCGTCTGGACATCCTGGGCGAACGCCAGCGAGGCGCTCACGGAGAGGATACTGAGGGTTGCGAAAATCTTTTTCATATCTTTCGTTTATGTTTCTTAATAGGATCGGGCGAAGAGGACCCGCTGATGGGAAGGCTTGCCGGAATAGACACACGCTCCTTCTTCCAGGCAGACGGCGCTGTCCACCGGGATGCAGCGGATGGTCGCTTTGGTCTCTTCCTGGATCTTCGCCTCGGTCTCGGCCGTGCCGTCCCAGTGGCAGAGCAGGAAACCGCCTTTCTCGATTTCAACTTTGAACTCTTCCCAGCTGTCCACCTTGCGGATGGAGCTGTCGCGGAAGGCGAGGGCTTTGTTGTAGATATTTTTCTGGATGTCGTCCAGCAGGAGGATGATCCGGTCCTCCAGGCCTTCCAGCGGCTCGGAAATCTTTTCAAGCGTATCCCGGCGGCAGACTTCGACCGTCCCGGCGGCGATATCGCGTGGGCCCATAGCCAGCCGCACCGGCACGCCCTTGAGTTCCCATTCGGCAAACTTGAAGCCCGGACGGAGCGTGTCGCGGTCGTCCACCTCGACGCTGTGTCCCTTGGCCTCGAGCGCCTGCTTCAAGGCATACATCTTGTCCAGGACAGCCTGGTGTTCTTCCTCCGTCTTGTAAATCGGGACCATCACGACCTGGATCGGTGCGAGGGCCGGCGGCAGGACCAGGCCGTTGTCGTCGCCATGGGCCATGATCAGCGCGCCCATCAGGCGGGTCGAAACACCCCAGGAAGAGGCCCAGACATAGTCCAGCTTGCCTTCCTTGTTGGTGAACTGGACGTCAAAACTCTTCGCGAAGTTCTGTCCGAGGAAATGGGAGGTGCCGGCCTGGAGTGCTTTCCCGTCCTGCATCATCGCCTCGATGGTGAGGGTGTCCAGCGCCCCGGCGAAGCGTTCGCCCGGGCTCTTGTGACCGACCACGACCGGGAGGGCCATCACCTCGCGGGCGAACTTGGCATACACGTTGACCATCTGCTCGGCCTCGGCATAGGCTTCCTCGGCGGTGGCATGGGCCGTATGTCCTTCCTGCCAGAGGAATTCCGCCGTCCTGAGGAACAGGCGCGTCCGCATCTCCCAGCGGACGACATTGCACCACTGGTTGCACAGGATCGGCAGGTCCCGCCAGGAATGGATCCAATTCTTATAGGTGTTCCAGATAATGGTCTCGGAGGTCGGACGGACCACGAGTTCTTCTTCCAGGCGGGCCGACGGGTCCACGACCACGCCGGGACCGTCCGGATTGGTCATCAGCCGGTGATGCGTCACCACGGCGCATTCCTTGGCGAAGCCTTCGACATGCTCGGCTTCGCGGCTGAGGAAAGATTTCGGGATGAAGAGCGGGAAATAGGCGTTTTTGACGCCGGTCTGTTTGAACATGCCGTCCAGAATATGCTGCATCTTTTCCCAAATCGCGTATCCATAGGGCTTGATGACCATGCAGCCGCGCACGGCGGACTGCTCGGCGAGATCGGCCTTTACCACCAGGTCATTGTACCACTGGGAGTAGTTATCGGCCCTTTTCGTTACCTCTTTTGCCATAAAATATTGTTTTTTTCCTTAATTGTCCTTAACATTGCCTACGGAAAATACGCGTGCGGGCACGGATATTGTGTATGGTACGCGTACAGACCGGGCAATCCGGTCGCAAAGATACTTATTTTTATTGGATTATAGGAGGCTATGATATGAAAAATCGGTTGATTGCTCTGGGCAGCACCCTACTCGCCGCCATGTCCTGCGGGATGATGGCGACGCAGACGTCACAGCTTTTTGATGACGGTATTTATACGGCTCCCGTCGCGGCGGCTCCTGCCGTCTCCCAGGCGGAGATGGATGCGCTGGTGGCGGAAAGCCTGAACGAAGACCTGCGGGTCGTTACCCCGCAGGCGGACACTGTCATTGTACCGAAAGGTTCGTCGGCCCGCATCAGCGTGGGCTCGGATGTGACCATCGTCAACAATTTCGATCCGGGCCTGTGGTGGGCCGGCTCGTTCTGGTCACCCTGGTATACCTCAAGCTGGGACCCTTACTGGTACCGTCCCTGGCGGTACTATTCCTGGTACCATGACCCCTGGTACTATGACCGGTGGTATGATCCCTGGTATTACGATCCCTGGTACTATAGCTACTATTCACCCTGGTACTATGGCCACTACCATCATCACTGGCTCCACTCCCATTATGTCCACTATTATGGCGGGTGGTACCACAGTTACGGCCATTGGCATCCTTACCGCCATTATGGACACCATCGTGGCTGGTATGAAGGTCCGAACCGTTTTGACCGGCCCATCGGGCGTCCGAACGACTATTCGGTCCGCGACCGGGATAGCCGGGTAAAGAATTTCGGTGTCCGTGGCGGCGTCGCCGCTTCGGGACGCAGTGTCAGCCGCAGTGCGACAGTGACCCGTTCCGGTCTGAGGCCGGTAGCGCGCCCGACCGCCTCGGCGAGCGTCTCCCGCTCTTCCGGCGCAGTACGCTCTTCGGGCGGCGTGGTCCGTAATTCCGGCAGCAGTGTCCGTTCTTCGGGCAGTTCGGTCCGCAGCGGTTCCTCTTACGGTCGTTCTTCATCCGGCAGCAGTGTCCGTTCTTCGGGCAGCTCGGTCCGCAGCGGCTCCTCTTACGGTCGTTCTTCATCCGGCAGCTCGGTACGTTCTTCCGGCGGATCGGTCCGCAGCAGCGGCAGCTACAGCCGTAGTGGCTCCTCCTACAGCCGTTCCTCCGGCAGCTCCAGCCGCAGCGGCTCCTCTTACGGTCGTTCTTCATCCGGCAGCTCGGTACGTTCCTCCGGCAGCTCCAGCCGCAGCAGCGGATCTTCCTACAGCCGCTCGTCCGGCAGTTCCAGCCGCAGCAGCTCGTCTTACAGCCGCTCCACCGGCAGCTACAGCCGTTCATCCGGCAGTTCGTCCTCCAGTCGCAGTTCTTCGAGTTATTCGTCCGGCCGTTCATCGGGCGGTTATTCCGGCGGGCATTCCTCCGGGGGACATTCCTCCGGCGGATCCCATTCCTCTGGCGGCGGCCGGGGCGGCAGACACTGACAATAAGCAATCATGGATATGAAAAAGGTTTTTGCAGGGCTTTTGCTCTTTGGCGTGGCCTGGAGTGCAGGGGCGCAGAACTGGCAGGATGCCTACAGTTTTTCTGAGAACAATTATGTGGGGACAGCCCGCTCCGTGGGCATGGGCAATGCCATGACCGCCATTGGCGGTGACCTGGGATCCCTGAGTTTTAACCCGGCCGGCTCTGCCGTGGCGGGTTATTCCCAAATTACCCTCACCCCCTCCCTGTCCATTGCCACGACCTCCGCAAAAGGTGACATCGTGACGGACAAGGGCGAGAGCCTCGGCTTCGGGGATGCCCAGAAAGCGGCTTACACTCGTTTCAAGATGCCGAATTTCGGCTTCATGACGGTGTTCGACACCCACAACAACCAAGGGCTGAAGCGTTGGTCCTTCGGTCTGGTTGGCAATGCGACCAATGACTATACCTACCAGATGCGGGGAGCAGGCATCAATCCCTTTTCGACTTTTGCGGGCGCCCTGGCCTCGGAAGCCGGCGGATGGACCGTCAAGGAAATGACCGGAGGCTGGTTCCAAAGCGGGAATATGCCTTCCTGGCGGGCCATGACGGCGTATTATGGCGGCCTGATTGACCCGCTGTCCGTGGACGGTTCCTACATCGGCCTGACCGAGATCCTGAAAGACGACGGGTCCATAGAACAGAACGAACCGGTCTATCAGCAATATGGACGCCGACAGAGAGGCAACAAATACGACCTGTTGCTGAACTTCGCCGCCAACTTCTCAGATAAATTCTATCTGGGAGCGAACCTCGGCATCGCCTCCCTCTCCTTCAGGAGTGAGGAATACTGGATTGAGTCTCCGGCCTATACGGATGCACCGTTCCCGGTGGATTATGACGGGGTCAGCGGCGAATTCCAGAACCTGAGGATGAAATACCAGTACCAGGCTACAGGCAGCGGCGTTTTTGCCAAATTCGGTTTCATAGCACGGCCCTTCGCCGGGCTTCGCATCGGTGCCGCCATCCAGACGCCGACCGTCATGCAGCTGAAGGAGCGCTATGGCTACTCGGCCTCCTCGAATGTCAGCGGGCTTTCCCGGGAGCGGGTTTCCCGTTCTTCCGAGGAAGGGGACTGGTCTTATGAACTCAAGAGCCCGCTGCGCCTGAATGCGGGTATCGCCTATACGCTGGGCAGCGTGGGCTTGGTGAGCGTCGATTATGAGTTTGCGAACTTCGGCTCCTGCCGTTACCGGACCATGTATTATGACGACGACTACGATTTCTCCTATACCAACAAAGACATCAAGGAGAACCTGGGCGTTTCGCATCAGTTGCGTGCCGGCTTGGAGATCCGTCCTGTGCCGGTCATGGCCCTTCGTCTGGGATACAATCTCATTACCGGCGCCGAGAAAGGCTTCAAGGCCAACCGGCAGAACTTTTCCGTCGGTGTGGGCTACACGGGAGGAAACTTCTTTGCGGACCTGGGCGTGCGGATGAACCTGATGCCGAAGGTCTACAGCACGCCGTACAACTACTACAGCTGGTTTTACGAGAACAAGGCGGACGGAAAAGAATATGAGGTGGACAACATCATGACCGTGGACGAGGGCGAGATTGGAAGCTGGTGTGTCCAGGATGTCAATGATGTCCCGGTGCCCCGTATCGCCGTCGTCCCGCGGCTCTTCGATGTCATCGCCACGGTGGGCCTGCGATTCTAAGAGGCTGTGAAAAAACTGATTGTAATCGGTGCCGGAATATCCGGCCTGGCCTCGGGTGTGTACGCCCAGCGATCCGGCTTTGATACGCTGATCCTGGAAAAGGCGGCGAACCCCGGCGGCGTTTCGACCAGTTGGAAACGGAAAGGATATACTTTCGAGGGAGGCATCCATTGGCTCATCGGAGCCAAGGAAGGTCTCCCTCTCCATGATGTATGGACGGAAACGGGAGCCTTGCAGGCGAATAATCCCGTGGTGTATAAGGATCCGATCTACACCTTGATGGATGGAGATACCACGCTCCACCTGTACCGTGATTTCCGAAGGACGGAGGCGGAGCTCCGCTCCTTCGGCTGGCGGGACCGCTGGGTGCTGGGCATACTCCGTTTCCATGTGTGGAGTTTCCGTCATTTCCATCCAGTCATCCAGGATGCTTTCGGCCTCAAGGTCCGCTGTCCGCGTCCTTTCTCCCTTTGGGAGTTTGTCAAGATGCTTCCGGCGGTCATCCTGACGCCTTTTTTGATGATGACCTCTGCCCGTCACTATGCCGCACGCTTCCGGAACCCGCACATCCGTGCCCTGCTGCATTGCGTGGTTTCCCCGAATATCAATGCCCTGTCGCTGATCTATACCCTCAGCACGTTCAATGCCGGGGACAGCGGCTATCCGCTGGGCGGTTCGCTCCGCATGGCCCAGAACATGGCAGACAGCTTCACCGGGCTCTGCGGAGAAATCCGCTACCGTACGCCGGCTCTGGAAATTGTCCGGGAAGGCGGCCGCTTGAAAGGCGTCAGGACGGCGGAAGGCCTTCTGGAGGCAGACGCCGTGGTGATTTCCATGGACGCCCGTACGGCCATCGACCGGCTCTTTGCCCAGCCGCTCCAGGACCGCTGGGCGCGCAAGATGAGAAAGAACCTGAGGACCACCCAGTGTATGTTCGCAGCCTTTGGCGTCAAAGCGGACCTGTCGACTTATCCGCGCTGCATGTATGTTACCATGGACCCGGCCGTGGAAATCGCCGGCCTGCGTTTCGATGCCCTGCAAGTCAATAATTACGCCTGGGAAAAAGACTATGCGCCACAGGGCTGCACGACCCTGACGCTGATTCTGGACGGACAGTCCTACCCCTGGTGGAAAGCGGCCAAGGAGGATGGAACGTACCAGGAGAAGAAAAAGGCAGTGCTGACCCTGCTGGAAGAGCGCCTCAGCAGCGTCATCCCGGAAATCAAAGGAAATGTCGAAGTGACCGACCTGGCGACCCCGATGACCTATATCCGCTACTGCGACACCCATGAGGGCAGTTACATGACCGAGTGGCTGCCCATGCGCCCGACCGTCACCGCCCCCATCCGCTACCGGGACGGCATCTATTTCACCGGCCAGCGGACCAGCTTCTCCGGCGGCCTTCCCCCCGCCGCTATGGGTGCCTGGAAAACCATCCAGGCCCTTTGCAAGGATTTCGGCGTGGAATTCGTCAGGAAAGGGTGACAACCTTCCCGGCTGCGAAGACGGTGCGGATCCAGGGGGGCGGTAGAGATAGTGGGGGGCTGAATTGTAAGAAAAATTTGGATAATTAAAACGATTTAACTAACTTGCGACGGTATTTTGAAACAATGGCCGTCAGACAGGTTACCATAAAGGATATCGCACGCGAGGCGGGGGTTTCTCCTTCGCTGGTTTCTTTTGTCATGAGCAATTCCGTGGCGGGGAAGCAGCTTTATCGCGTCAACTGCGAAACCAGCAAACGAGTTCTGGCCGTGGCTGAACGCCTCCAGTATAAGCCTAATAACACTGCCAGGGCCTTGCGTTCCGGCAAGACCGGCACCATCGGCGTTGTCCTGTCCGATATATCCAACCCGTTCTTTGCGGAAATCGCCCGCTTTTTGGAAGACGCGGCCTACAGTTATGACTACAACGTGGTTTTCGCCAGTACGGATGAGGATCCGGAAAAATTCCGCCGTGTGGTGAACGTGCTGATCAATAAAGGTGTGGATGGGCTGATCCTGGTTCCCTGTGGCGGAACAGAAGACATTATCCGTGGACTTGTTACGGGATGTGTCAACACGGTTCTGCTGGACCGGACGGTTCCGGACCTGGAAGTGAGCAGTGTTGTCTTGGATAACCGGGCCGCCGCCCGGACCATCACCGATGAACTGCTTTCGCGGGGGGCAAAACGGATAGACATGGTGTCATATTCCATGCAGATTTCCAATACGCGCGACCGCGAGCAGGGCTATCTCGATGCGATGGCGGCTGCGGGATTGGCTGGCAGTACCCATATCGAGCGGGTTGCCCACAATAACTACGGCAGTGTCGCCGATTATGTCCGAGAGGCGAAAGACAGGGGAGTGGAAGCGTTCATGATCGCTACGAATACACTCTCCCTCCAAGTGATTTCGGAAATATACAAGAGCGGCTGCCGGATTCCGGAAGACTTCAAAGTAGCCTGTTTCGACCGTAACCCCCTCTATGACATTTATGGATCGGGAATTGTCTATGTCCGGCAGCCTGTGGATGCCTTCGCCTCGAAGGCTATGGAACTTGTCATGTCCCATATCAAATCCAAATCGGGCAAGAAACATCCAGTAGAGCAAATTGTCCTTTCCCCAGAGATAACAGGATGATAAGAAGCATTCGAACCGAGATAAATGATTTATAATAAATAGTTATAACGATTTAACAATATAACGAAAACTAATGACTGAAATGAAGAAGATCCAAGGAATCATCCCTCCGATGGTAACACCGCTTTTGGATGGGAAGACGCTCGATGAGCAGGGGAGTAAACGCATTATCAACCGAATGATTGATGCCGGCGTGGCCGGAATCTTCGTCCTCGGCACGACGGGCGAGAGTCAGAGCCTGTCCATGAGACTCCGTTTTGACTTCGTATCCCTCGCTGCCAGATATATTGCAGGCCGGGTGCCGCTACTGGTAGGCATCACCGAGACCTCTCTCGAAGACAGTCTTGCCCTGGCTGCGCATGCCAAGAAAGAAGGCGCCGTCGCCGTCGTGGCCGCCGCTCCTTACTATTTCCCGGCGAACCAACAGGAACTGATTGACTGGTACACCGCCCTCGCAGATGCATCACCGCTTCCGGTCTTCCTGTATAACATGCCCTCCAAAGTCAAGGTGTTCTTGCAGGTTCCTACCGTCGTGGCATTGTCCAAGCATCCCAATATCATCGGTGTGAAAGATTCTTCGGGCAACCAGAGTTATTTCCAAAGCCTGCTGTACCATTTTGCCGGGACGGATTTCGCAGTCTATATGGGACCGGAGGAACAGATGATTGCCGCGGTGCTTTGTGGCGGAGACGGTGGTGTAAGCGGTGGAGCCAACCTTTTCCCGGAACTCTTTGTAAAAGCCTACCAAGCGGCTGCTTCCGGAAATATTGAAGAGACACGTCGCCTGCAAAAGCGAATCATGCATCTTTCCGACAGTCTGTATGGCCTGGAACCCGGCTCCGATGCCAGTTTCGTCAAGGCGATCAAATGCTCCCTCGAAATCAAAGGAATTGCCTCTGGATATCTCCCTCTTCCTTATACGGCTTTCAAAGGAGAGCAGGTGGAAAAGGTGAAACGGATTCTCGACACGCTTAAAGACTATCGATAATGGAACTAACCTGGCTCGACTATCTGGTATTTTTCATCTTCGTGGGCGGAGTCGCCTTGTTCGGCTGCAGTTTCTTCCGTAGCAGCCGGAAGGGGACGGATGCTTTCACGAAGGCCAACGGCGCCATTCCTACCTGGGTGGTGGGCATGTCCATTTTTGCCACGTTCGTCAGCAGCATCTCGTTCCTGGGACTGCCTGGCGGTGCGTATGCCGGTAATTGGAACCAGCTGATTTTCAGTTTCACCATCCCCATCGCCACTTGGCTTGCCGCCAAGATTTTCATTCCACTCTACCGGGGAATCGGCAGTGTCTCCGCCTATCAGTTCCTGGAAGACAAGTACGGCTACTGGGCACGTTTCTATGTGGCCATCTGCTATCTCCTGACGCAGGTCTGCCGCGTCGGCTCCATCCTGCTTCTGCTGGCGATTCCCATCAATACGATGTTCGGATGGGACATTGGCACAATCATCATCGTCACTGGCGCCATCACCCTGGTCTATGCCGTTCTCGGCGGTATTTCGGCGGTGGTATGGACGGATGCGATCCAAGGAATCATCCTCATCGCCGGCGCCCTCGTATGCGCCTTGATCCTGACGTTCGGGATGCCGGAAGGACCGGGACAACTGTTCAGCATCGCTGCTGCGGACGCGAAGTTCAGCCTTGGCAGCTTGAGCGCCACGTTGACGGAACCGACGGTCTGGGTCGTCCTCATCTACGGCATCTTCATCAACCTCCAGAACTACGGCATCGATCAGAACTACGTTCAGCGTTACATGACAGCAAAGAGCACGGGTGAAGCTGTCAAGGCCACCCTCTTCGGCGGTCTGCTGTACATCCCGGTTTCCCTGGTGTTCGTCTATATCGGTACGGCGCTTTACGCTTATTACACCGCTCAGCCAGATCTTCTTCCCTCGGGCATCGCAGGGGACAAGGTCTTCCCGTATTTCATTGTACATGGACTTCCCACCGGCCTGACCGGATTGGTGATTGCATCCTTGTTCTCGGCCGGGATGAGCACCGTGGCAACCAGCATCAATTCCTCTGCGACCATCGTCTTCACTGATTTTTACAAAAAGATACGTAAAGGAGTTCCTGCAGATGAACACAAGGTACACATGACCGTACTGTACACGGCATCGGCCATCGTGGGTATCCTGGGCATCTTGATTGGGCTCGCCATGATGAAGATCGATGGCGTGCTGGATGCCTGGTGGAAACTCTCATCTATCTTCAGCGGCGGCATGCTCGGTCTCTTCCTGCTGGCGCTCGTCTGCCGCAAGCCCAGCCGCATTGGTGCGATGATCGGTGTCGCCCTCGGTCTCTGCGTCATCGCCTACATGAGCCTTCCGGTCTTCGGAAGCCCCATCCATACCTATCTTACCATTGTTTTCGGAACCACCACGATTTTCCTGGTCGGTTTCCTCCTGACCAAACTATTGACCAAACATGAATAGAAAACCAAAAATACTCGTTGTCGGAAGTTTTGTAATGGACCTTGTGGCTACGGCCGAGAGGGCTCCCGAACTTGGAGAAACCGTCATCGGTACAAGTTTCAGGACCGCTCCGGGCGGCAAAGGTGCCAACCAGGCCGTTCAAGCGGCGAGGCTTGGCGCTGAGGTCCATATGGTCGGCTGCGTGGGCAACGATTCCTTCGGAACCGAACTGCTCGGAGCCCTTTCTTCTTCAGGTGTGGATACCATACATGTAAAGATAAGCAAGGAACACCCGTCCGCAGTCGGGCATATCCAGATTCAAAACGGCGAGGGAGGAGTTCAGAACAGAATCATCGTGGCCCCGGGTGCCAACTACGACCTTGAACCCGCCGATCTTGCATGGCTGGAAGACAGCATCAAGGCCTACGACATGGTCATCATGCAGCTTGAACTCAAGATGGACGTCACTGAATACGTGGCCGGAATTGCGCACAAAGCCGGCGTTCCGCTGATGTTGAACCCGGCTCCGGCCGCACCACTTTCAGATAAGCTGCTGTCGTGCGTCTCCTTCCTTTCTCCCAACGAGACTGAAGCCGGCCTCCTTTCCGGTGTCCATACAGATGCAGAAGGACGCCTGTCTGATGATGCCCTGGCCGCTGCCGCAAAGGTTCTCATGCAGAAGGGCGTTCCCCATGTCATCATTACCCTGGGCGACCGGGGGGCTGCCATCTGCACTCAGGCGAGCATCAAGCGGGTTCCGTGCGTTAAAATGACCGAAGTCAAGGATCCGACTGCTGCCGGTGATTCTTTCGTGGGCGCTTTTTGCGCCGGATATGCCGCAGGGCTTCCAACAGAAGAAGCCCTGCAGTTGGCGGTCCATACCGCTGCTATTACGGTTTGCGGATATGGCGCCATTCCGTCCCTTCCCACGCTGGACCAAGTGGAACAGCTCATCCGGGAGAGGGGCGACGTTGATGGTCTGACAGATAAATTGAATGTGTTGAAATGATACAAGACAAAAGCATGAAGGCGCTCTCAGCCTTCCTTGATTCCTCCAAATCTTCGTTTTCGGCCTATATCGACAGCGTTGACCCAACGGCGTTGTCAGAAGCGGCCGAGCTGATTCTGGCCTCACAGGCAGGAGGGGGCCGTATTCATGTTACCGGCATCGGAAAGCCGGGGCATGTAGCCACGTATGCGGCTTCTTTACTGTCCTCGACCGGCAATCCCGCTTGTTTCCTCCATGGTACGGAGGCTGTACACGGTTCCTGTGGGCAGCTGGTTGCAGGCGATGTGGTCATTGCCATCTCCAATTCCGGAGAGACCTCGGAATTGAAAGCCACGGTGAACGCAATCCATGCGAATGGCTGCAAAGTGATTGCCGTGACAGGTAATCCTGAAAGCTGGCTGGCCCGGCATGCAGAATGTACCCTGCTGGCCGGTGTCAGCGAAGAAGGCGGACCGCTCAACCGTGCGCCCCGGAATTCTGTCAATGCGGAAATGCTTGTGCTTGAGGCACTCAGCGTTATCCTTCAGGTCGAAAAGGATTGGAATCCGGAGAAATATGTCAGATGTCATCCCGGTGGTAAACTGGGAGAAATAAGGGAGAACGAAAAATGAACAAAGGTAAATGCATCAATCCATGCATCCTGGCGGCTGTGAGCCGGCTGGGCCATGGTGACAAACTTTTGATTGCCGATGGCAATTATCCGCTGGCGAGCAAGACGGCGGATGCTGAAAAGATCTGGGTGTCCCTGAGCCCGGGACTGCCTACGGTCACGGATGTCCTGACGGCCCTCCAATCGATCATCAATATCGAGGAGGCAACAGTCATGGAGCCATGTGAAGGTCCTGAACCCGGCATCTTTGCGGAATTCTCCACCCTGCTTGACGGCATGCCCCTGAACAAACTCGGCCGCTACGAGTTTTATGATGAATGCAGCAAACCTTCGCTCCGGCTGGCCATCGCCACCGGTGAACAGCGTACTTTCGCCAACCTGCTCATTACGGTGGGTTGCGCATAAGTTGTCATTATGAGAATCAGGTTATTATCCATTGCAGCGTCTCTCATTGTCCTGATGGGCAGTGGCGGCGTCCTCCATGCTCAGGCCATTGAAATCAAGGGCAAGGTGGTCGATGCCAAGGGAGAACCTCTTGGAGGAGCCGTCGTGGTCGTGAAAGGAACCGCCACAGGCGCCCTTGCGGCTGATGACGGCAGTTATACGGTCAAGGCGCGTAAGAATGCCGTGCTCGAAGCTTCTCTTCTGGGATATACTACCGAAACCCAGGAAGTCAACGGCAGGAGTGTCATCAACTTTACCCTCAAGGACGATGCCGTCCTTCTGGAAGAGGCAGTAGTGGAAGTCGGTTACGGTGAACAGCGTCTCATTGATGTGACCGGGACGGTGACCCATGTAAAGATGGGCGAAATCGTCAAGGCCCCGGTCGCGGGACTGGACCAGGCCCTGCAGGGGAGGATTGCCGGTGTGAACATCACCTCGGCAGATGGTCAGCCAGGGTATGACATGGATGTTGTCATCCGTGGCGCCAACTCCCTCACCCAGAGCAATTCTCCGCTTTATGTGATTGATGGTTTCCCGATGGAGGATTATTCCACGTCGGCGTTGAGCCCGAACGACATCGCTTCCATTACTGTCCTCAAGGACGCCTCCTCTACGGCCATCTATGGTTCCCGCGGTGCCAATGGCGTCATCATCATCGAGACCAAGAAGGGGAAACTCGGGAAGACGGAAGTCAGTTATTCCGGAACGGTGGGTGTCCATCAGGCGGCTAAACGCATGGATTTGATGGATCCGTACGAGTTTGTCGTCTATCAGATCGAGAGGGGATCCGAAAATTTTGACAAATACCTGACCGTCCCCGGCCGTACCTTGGAGGATTACCTTGATTATCATCAGATTGACTGGCAGGACCGGGTGTTCCGTAATGCCGTGGTCCATACCCACAATCTCTCGGTGATGGGCGGCAACAAGCAGACGCGCTACTCAGTCTCCGGTGCCGTTGTCAGCCAACCCGGCGTTATCGTGAATTCAGGCTATGAGAAGTATCAGGGTCGCATCGCATTGGAACACAGCCTGTCCAAGAATCTGCGGATGAACGTGAATGCGTCCTATACGGAAACGGTTACCTCCGGCCAGGCGTCCTCTGCGTCGCTTTCTACGAGCAATTCATACGCGACTTATCTGATGTACCGTGTCTGGACCTACCGGCCGGTGTCTCTCAAGACTATGGACGAGGAGGATCTCCTGGCAGACGAGAATGATGCTGCGGCGACGATGAATCCGGTCATTTCGAACGCCAATGAACAGAGCACTCGCAAACAGACGTTGTTCAATGCGAATGCCAAATTGGAATGGCAGTTCGCTCCGGGGTGGAAACTGAATGTGCGTGGCGGTTTCGACAATCGCCTCGTGCGCCAGGAAGAGTTCAACAACTCCAAGACTTACAAAGGGTTCCCGAGGGTAACCAACACCCTGGGCATCAATGGCTCCTTTCAAGAAGCGAAGACCGTCAACTGGCTGAGCGAGAATACGGTGACATGGAATAAGTCCCTTGGAAAGAAACATAAGTTATCCGTGTTGGCTGGTTTTACCATGCAAGGGACGGACAAAACGACTTACGGCTTCACGGCCGCCCAGATTCCTCATGAGGAACTTGGGCTCAGCGGCATGGACGATGGTATTCCGCAGGACATGAAGAGTACGCTGACGGGCAATACCCTCATGTCCTTCCTCGGGAGGGTCAACTACCAGCTCCTGGGCCGGTATCTGTTCACCGGTTCCGTTCGGGCCGACGGCTCCAGCAAGTTCGCTCCGGGGCACAAGTGGGGCTTTTTCCCCTCAGCCGCCGTCGCCTGGCGCTTCAGCCAGGAAAAGTTCTTGAAGCATGTCGGATGGCTGGATGACGGAAAACTCCGCCTGACCTTCGGCTCTACCGGCAACAACAAGGTCGGAGATTATTCCTCCTATGCGACGCTTGTTTCCTCGGATTACTATCCTTTCGACAACAATCCCTCCACAGCCTTGCTACAGGGGGCCATCGGTAACGAATTTCTGACATGGGAAACGACCGACCAGGTGGACCTTGGTCTCGACCTCAGGCTGTTTGACGGCCGTCTGAACCTGACGACAGACCTGTACCGCAAGATTACCCGCGACTTGCTGTTGAATGCCAAAGTGCCCTATTCGAGCGGTTTCGCCAATATGTACAAGAACATTGGCAAGATCCGGAATGACGGACTGGAGATTACCTTGGGATTTACGCCTGTCCATACCCGGGACTTCATCTGGACCGGCGACTTCAACATCAGTTTCAACCGAGACCGGGTCCTGCAACTCTCCGATGGGCAGGAGACCCTGTTGAGTTCTGTCGGCTTTACGGGTGATTTCAATGCCACGAACCTGTATATCGCCCGTACCGGCGGTCCCGTCGCCTCCTTCTACGGCGTCATCTGGGATGGTGTTTATGGCCTGGAGGACTTCGATGTGACGCCGGGCGGGAAATATGTCCTGAAAGAAGGCGTGGCAACGAATGGAAACGACCGTTCGCTCATCCAGCCCGGCGACATCAAATACGCCGACATCAACGGTGACGGCATCGTCAACGACCAGGACATGGTGGTGATCGGCCGCTGCGCCCCAATCCATACCGGAGGTTTGAACAACAACTTCAGTTATCGGGGATTCAACCTGAACATCTTCTTCCAGTGGAGTTACGGAAATGACATCATGAATGCCAACCGCATCTTCATGGAGGGAAACTACGGCAACAAGAACATCAACCAGTTCGCGTCCTACAACGACCATTGGACCTTCGAGAACCAAGGGAGCAAGAACTTCCGCGTCGGAGGGGCAGGGCCCCGCGGGGTCTATTCCTCCCGAACCATCGAAGACGGCAGTTTCCTGCGCCTGAAGACCCTGCAGCTGAGTTATACCTTCCCGAGAAGGTTGACCAGCCGCCTCAAACTTGAGTCGCTCTCGGTCAATATCTCGGGCCAGAACCTCTGGACCTGGACCGCTTACTCCGGACTTGATCCGGAAGTATCCACCCGTCATTCCACCTTGACGCCGGGCTTTGACTATAGCGCTTATGCCCGCAACCGGGTGTTCACGACCGGACTGAACATTACATTCTAAAGGAAAAGGTTATGAAAAGAAGAATCGGAATACTTCTGCTTGCGGCGCTTTCGACGGTCGCCTGCAACTTCCTGGATACCTATCCTCAGGATGTAAAGACGGTGGCGGATTCGTTCGACACCGAGGATGACGTCCTGGAGGCCCTGAGCGGTGTTTATTGCACCCTTGGAGCCAGTCAGTTGTACGGGAACAACATGCTGGGACGCATGGGATTGTCGGCGGACATCGGCTATGAATACTATGGCAGCGATGCCAATACGGTCGGCTACTATGAGGTCGTGGCATCCGATGCCAAGATCAATAGTTACTGGCGCTATTTCTATCAGGGCATCGGCAATGCCAACCGGCTTTTGGAAAACATGGACAAGGCTCCGCTTGATGACGCGACCCGCGCCAGGGTACGCAGTGAAGCTGTGTTCCTGCGGGCCTACTACCATTTCATGCTCACGGTTCGTTTCGGCAACATCCCTTACGTGACCCGCGTCCCTGCATCTGGCAATATCAGCGACATGCAGTTGCCCCAGACCCCGCAGGCTGACATCTATCAAGCGATTATCGCTGACATGGACACGGCTGTTGCCGGACTGCCTGATGCCTCCGCCCTGACTGGAGGCGGCCGACTCAGCAAATCGGCGGCCTGGGGCATCCTGGCGCGTGTTTGCCTGAATGCGGCTGGCTATCCCTGTTACCTGCCCGGCATGTACGCAAAAGCCAAGGAATATGCCAAGAAGGTGATGGATACCGGTTTCCATGCCTTGAATCCCTCTTATGAGCAGGTGTTCATCAATTACATGCAGGACATCTACGACCTCCGGGAAAGCATCTGGGAAGTAGAGTTTTATGGGAACAACACCGGGACTTATACCACGACCGCCGGCATGGTCGGACGCAACAATGGCATCTCGTTCTCCAATTCGGACGGCAATCATGATGAGATCGGCGTGTCCATCGGAACCATCCGCACAAGTTCGTACTTCTATGACTTGTTTGAAGAAAAAGATCTGCGGCGAGACTGGACCATCGCCCCCTATACCTATTCTTCCTCAGGCGAGAAAGTCCTCCAGACCACCAACATCTGGATCCGCTTCTGTGGTAAGTTCCGTCGGGAGTATGAGACCCTGATGCCCAAGAGCGTCTCTTACACTCCGACCAATTTCCCGCTCCTCCGTTATGCGGACGTCCTGTTGATGTATGCCGAGGGTGTCGCTTGCGATGAGAATGCTTCTTCTGAAGAAGTGACTGCCGCCTATGAATGTCTGAACCAGGTCCGCCGTCGCGGCTATGGGAAGGACACCTCCGTCCCGGACGCGTCGGTCGATGTCCCTGTTGAGGGGCGTGCGGCGCTGCTGGAGACCCTCAAGGACGAGCGCGCCCGGGAACTCGGATTCGAACTCCTCCGAAAGGACGACATCGTCAGATGGGGTGAATTCTACCGCCGGATGAAGTTTGTCGGTTCGCTGATTCCTTCCGCTTATACTTCTTCCTACTATGTCGCAGGAAGGCAGTATTACGGAAATGTCTGCAGCCGTGATGTCCTGTGGCCGATTCCCTCCTATGAACTCGGTGTCAACAGGAATCTTGTCCAGAATCCCGGATGGTAAACCATGACAGTTATGAAAAAGCATTTCACATATATCTTTGCAGCCTCTCTTCTGGTGGTCGCTTGCGATGACGATTATACCGTCAAGCAGCCGACGCTCGAAGTCAGTGCCCCCTCTACTGTGAAGGTGGGCCAGAAAGTGGACTTCTCCCTGTCCGGGGAGCAGGACATCCTGTCTTTCTGGTCCGGCGAGGCCGGCAGTGATTACCAGTACAAGGAAAAGGACCGTATCGGGGCCGGAGATACCTGGCTCCGGTTTACCTGTACCACCTCTTCGGGGACGGATGGGTATCCCAATCCATCCGGAGTTCCTCTCAGTTGGTCCTCCGATTTTTCCGGTAAATACACGCTGGAGGCCATGAATGCCGCCACCTGGCATGACATCAGCGCTGAATTTGAGTGGCCGGATAATGTCGGCATCACAGTGCCTGCGGGCGAATTGAATATGAGTGAGATTCTTCCCGACGACGGCACTCCTGTCTATTTCCGCTTCTACTACCATGTGGCTCCCTGGGACCAGGCAGCCAACGAGGGAAAAGGAAATGGTCGGACCCAATGGAACATATCCGCGATGTCCTTCTTCTGCAACACCCCGGCTGGGGAATATACGGCGTACGACATGTTTGACCAGCGGTGGCAGCTGATTCTGGGGGATGGCTGCGAGACCATCCCTTCGGCCAATATGCCCTCGCTGCCCTCTACGTCGGAACGGATTCTTTTCCGCTCGCAGTTCAAGCCGGCGGTCGACCTGCACATGTGGGCGGTCTCAGGAGCCATCGTCCGGCCCGGCGACATGAATCTCGGCCGGGACAAGGGAATGGGCATCAAGACCCTGGCGGATCCCCAGATGCGGAAATTCTCCTACACCTACGCTTCGCCCGGTGAGTACCATGTCACTTTCGTCGGGGTGAACGCAGGGGTTGACGGACGGAAAGAGGTCGTCCGTGAAGTTAAACTCAAGGTGGTTCAGGATACCGGAAGCATTTCCGGCCCTGTCCCCGCAGATTGGCAGTAGTATGATGAAAAAGACAGTCTTCTCCTTGTCGGTGTTGGTTCTGCTGGCCGCATGTACGCGTCAGCATCTACCCTCATGGAGTTCGCAGACGATACAGTTCAGCGCGGAAGAACTCTCGGCGAAAACGGCTTTTTTACCGGATGGGGGGGGCATTTCTGCTTTTTGGACGCAGGACGATACAATCGGTATCTGGTGCAGTACCTCCAACCGGGGCAATTATCCCTACGTTGCGAATGTCGGCCGGGATGATGCGAGCCGTGCTGTTTTCGGAGTTGTCAGCGAAGACCGGATGTTCCTGTATGATGGGCAGCCGAGCGTGTATTATGCCTATTATCCCTACCGGCCAACTAACGGGAATACTCCGGAAATCACTTTCTCCGTTCCTTCGGCGCAGGTTCAGACTGCTGCCGGGGATCCCTCTTTCCTGAGCGCCCTGCAGCCCTTCCGTGCCGACCCGGTGAGCATTTCCGGCGAGAATGCACAAGTCAATTTCTCTTTCCATCCTGTCCTCAGCACAGTCCATCTGTCTCTCGGAATGAAGGATGGGGAGATGGTCAGCGTCCCTGTGCGGATGGTGAAACTCATCGCGGCATCCACCGATCTGGCTTCTCCGGAAGTCAGGCTCCATATCGATGACGCAGAGGCCAAGCCGCAGGCTGCCAGCGGAAGCCGGGAAGTGTCTCTCGGATTCGACACACTGCCTGTCTTGGTAAGCGGCGCAGAGGCAGACACCTGGATGACCGTGCTTCCGGGAGCGCATGGGAGCGGCCTCAGCTGTGAGGTGACGGCCATTGACGGATCGGTCGCGACGATGACGCTGCCGGCAGTCACCTTTGCCGGCGGTCACAGCTATCGCCAGTCCTTGCGTTTCGCGCTCAGCGATTTTGTCCAGGCTGAACCCTTCGACATCACCGCTTCCGCGCTGACAGTCAAGGCAGGGGAGCCCCTGACGTTCCAATTCCAGGGCTCCGCCGCGAAGATTGGTTTCTGGTCCGGTGAAAAGTTCCATGATTATGCTTATGCGACGGCAGACCGGATTGAATACGGCCAGGTGTTCATGTCCTTCCTCCAGGCGCTTATCTCCGGCGACGGAAGGCTGGGCGACTGCCTCAAGGTGAAAGTCTCCACCGACTATGATGGAACCCTTACAGAAAGCGCCATTCTGAAGGCCACTTGGACAGACATGACGGACGACTTCAAACTGGACACCTCCATCTCCGGCTCCGGCAACCCTACGACGGCGGCGAACTATGGAAAATTCAAGAAGTCGGCAGAGGTGGCTGTCTCCGACTATGCGGGCGGCAAACCCTTCCGCCTGGCCCTCTTCTGGAGCGCCCTCCCGGACATGGGAGGCCGCACCGTGAGTTGGATTACGGGACTGAAGGTCTGGGACAGCGACGGTGTGCTGATGGACCAGGAAGACAATACTGTGACAACAGGCAAGGCCTTGACGGATTACAATCCGGTTCTCATTGAAGGGGCATCCTACGGATCCGATACCAACCATTGTAGTTGGTACGCCATCTCCGGCGCAGCGACAACCAACTGTTTCCGCTTCTTCTCGGCGTTTACGCTGACCGGTACCGAGGAAAGACATGCCTATGGCGTCGTTAACAATTTGTTTACACCGAAGCAGACAAACCTGGGACATGATACTCCCGTCCCGGTCCAGGCGGAGTCCGAAGAGACACCGGCTTCCTGGAGTTATACATTCACGGAACCCGGCACCTACAAGGTCGTTTTCGAAGCCTCCTGTCCCTCGTTGGTGGGCGACAAAACGGAATTACGCGAATTTACCATAACGGTCGAGTGATATGAAAAGGAACCTGATACTGACACTTCTGATTCCGCTCTTGCTTTCCTGCGGAAAAGAAAGTTCCCATTCCTCCGGGACACCGGATACCATCACGGTGGACGGAGCCGGGTATTCTCGTGCCGTCTATGAAGAAGGCGCTATCGTGATGCCGGACAAGCATGCCGTACTCAGCGGTGCCTTGCATCCCTATTTCAAGGGATTCGAAATGCTGGTCAGTCCATCCGAGTCTCATCCCGGCGGGACGATGACGGCCGACATCAACGGCCCAGTCTATATCCTGGCCCCGTCGTCTCCCATCCCGTCCGGCTGGCAACTCGTCGCCGACTCATCGGCCGGAGAGGCGACTTGTAACGTCAGCTATGGTACATCCGTCATGGCTGTTTCCATTTTCTCCAAGGTCGTGAAGGCCGGGGCACCGGTGAAGATCCCGGTGCTGGACGGTGTGCTTCCGGCCATTCCGCTGGCCAGGAAGATCCATTGGGCTCAGGAAGGTGTGTCCGGCCTTGCCGGCAATGAAGTGGAGGTGGAAGGCTCGCTGGTGGATGTCCGGCCGGTCAAACGCGGCCAGACAGCTTTTCCGCAGCATGACGGATATGTCTTTGCGGAGGATGCCCCGGCGGCCGTCGGGGGAAACCTGTACTGCGCCGTCGGCCTGGTCGATGGCCAAGGAGTCCGGCGGATGCGTTTCGGATCCGGTGAAACACCGCTCATAGCCGTCGATGCGGCATCGGTCCCCGGATGGGAGGCTACCGGAAAGTCTTTCGTCCTTGGAACGCTTACCTATCAATTGTTTACGCTGCCTTCATACACGACGGGAACCTGGATTGACATGCCCGCTCCCGCTGCATCGGCCCATTGCCCATTCGTCTTCGGCCATGTCATCCACGTGTCGGGACAGAAGGAATTCGGCGACGTGACCATTTCGGAAGTGGCCCGCCTTCGCAGTGGGACCATCTCCAACGTCTGTATTGCAAAACTTCCGGACGGAAGTCTCCTGGCCGCCTGTACCGGTGCCAAGGAGGCAGAAGGACTCAGCATGTACCGCTCCACTGACCATGGAAGTACTTGGACCCGGTACGGCAACTACAGTTCCGCGGTCAACCTGATTGAGAATTATACCAATCTGTTCGTTCTCGAAAACGCCGTCTATCTATTCGGCGTGGCGGCCGGAAGGGATGGTTTCCGGGTATCCAAATCCACCGATGGGGGAAAGACTTGGACCATCCCTGCGGATGCCTCGTCCGGGCTCATTCTTTCCGGGACTTATCATACGGCGCAGGTGCCCTGCATCGTTTCAGGAGGAAGGGTCTGGCGTGCCTGTGAGACCTACAATGACGATGACACCTCCAAACAGCCCTTCATGCTCTCCGCACCCGTTGATGCGGATCTCCTGGATGCAGCAAGCTGGACGGTGACCAGTACGGTCTCACAGACCTCCTATTATATCGGCACCGATCGGATTTCCTCGATGATCGAGGGAAATGCCGTTGAGGCACCGGACGGTAGCGTAGTGAACCTGATCCGCAGCAACAGTGCGGCTTCCAGCAACTATGCCACGATCCTGCATGTGACGGGAACGGATGCGCTCTCCTACAATCCGGCCACTGACTGGGTCGAGATGCCCGGCGGCGGCAAGAAGTTTACGGTCCGCTACGACAAGGAGAGCAAACTTTACTGGAGCCTCACCAACCCCCATACAGAGGGAACCTTCTCCCATGCGGGCATCTATTCCGACGGACTGCAGCTGTCGCTCCGTCGCAACCAACTGGTTCTTATCTCCAGTCCCGACCTCCGGACATGGACGAAGAAAGCCGTGGTGCTGGAGGACCCCGATCCCTTCTTCCATGGTTTCCAGTATGCCGACTGGGTGGTGGACGGGAACGACCTTGCCGTTGTTGTTAGGGCGGCATATCCGGAGAAGCGCGGACTGCCTGTCCGCCAGCATGATGCCAACAAGTTCATCTTCCTTAAAGTGAAGGATTTCAGGAATATTTAATATCAAAAACCATATTATTATGACAAACAAAAAACTACTGCCTTACGTGGCACCCGGGGCCAATATCATCCCCATCCAAATCTGGTGTGGATTGTGCCAAAGTCATCCTTCCAACACCTCTGAAAACGAGTCGTTCAATGAAGAAGATTTCGCCTTTTAATTGCAAAGCCTTATGAAAAAGATGAATTTCCTTTGTGTCCTTGCGACATCTGTTCTTTTCCTGTCTGTCGCTTGCAATAAAGAAGCACCTGTGCAGGATGAAATCGCAGGAAACGAAAGTGCTTCCGGAAAAGTATGCTTGACCGCGACGTTTGATCCTGCTGGTAAGACTATCCTCGCCACTGGTAACAAAGTCGAGTGGCTCGCAGACGATGCTATCTCCATCTTTGACGGAACGGCCAATACCCAGTCGGTCACTTCCGACAGCGGCGCCTCCGCCTCGTTCAGCGCGACGCTGACAACCGAAGGCCCGTGGTATGCCCTGTATCCCTACAATGCCGCAGCCTCCATTAACGGAACTGTGATCACCACGCCCCTCCCGGCTGCGCAGACAGCTGTCGCCGGCAGTTTCGCCGATGACCTCAACATCGCCGTCGGTCTCTCCGATCAAGGAAAAATCCAATTCAAGAATGCCCTGGGGCTGGTCAAGTTTACGGTGGGAGCGGATGCCGACATCGTGAAGGTTACGCTGACGGGTAATGATTCCGAAACCTTGGCCGGAACGCTGGCCATTGACTACAACGCCGGCGAGCCCAGCTGTACTGTCTCGGGCGATGCGGCGACGGCCATCGAACTGACCGGAACCTTTGTCAAAGGCAGCACGTATTATTTCGCCGTCCTGCCGCAGACTTTCGCAAAAGGTATTACGCTGACCTATACCAACAGTGCTGATGCCACGCGCGTAGAGTCAACGGACAAGGAATTTGTCGTGGGCCGCTCCCAGATCCGCAACATCGGTTCTCCCGACATCATCACCTTTGCCGACCCTGACGTAAAGGCCGCCCTTGTTGCCCATTTCGACGCCAACAGCGACGGTGAAATCTCCAAGGCCGAGGCCGAAGCCGTGACTTACAATGATTTCGAATCTATAGTTGGTGCTTCCGGAGATACCGTAACCGACCTCTGGGGAGCAGACCTCACCGTGATTGATACCTTTGACGAACTCAAATACTTTACCGGACTCACCAACAGTAACCAGAGTAATCGCTATCAGCTTCCGGTACTGTTCAAGGGCTGCACAAACCTTACTTCCGTCAAGATTCCTGACAATATTACGCATATATCAAATTCTTCATTTGCGGATTGTTCTTCCCTTGACGGAGTAGTTCTGCCCTCAGGCCTTACGCACATCTTTGCACAGAGCTTCAAAGGTTGCGCGTCTCTTACATCCCTGACGATGCCATCGACAGTTCAAGCGATCTCCTCCGCTGCATTCCAGGACTGCACGTCTCTGGCTTCCGTGGATGGCTTCGGAGACACGTCTCTTGGGGTAATCAATTCCAATATCTTCAAGAATTGCTCTGCACTGGCCGAGATTGCGATTCCCGCAACAGTGACATCTCTGGGCATATCATGCTTCGAAGGATGTATAGCGCTGACTAAATTTACCGGCGGAAGCGGTATAACCTCGATAGGTGCAATGGCCTTCAAGAACTGCTCTGAATTGG
>JAEEGL015572378.1_pt1 | contig 44883 bp, 34 predicted proteins | sample 9134231 | NCBI WGS metagenome assembly JAEEGL01 (sample SAMN16246548, study PRJNA631951) | gut metagenome | biome: gut microbiome; feature: rumen; material: fiber-attached | host: Bos | place: Iran: Karaj | collected 2018-10 | reverse complement strand
GAAGATGTTAAAGTTTGGTATGAAGAAAAATTCGGTGCAGAAAAATTAGAAGAAGATAACGCCGCAATTGGAGAAGCAATCTATAAATTAGAGAAGAAAACAGTTAGAAAATTAATCTTAGATGAAGGAAAACGTGTTGATGGTAGAGGAATCTATGACATTAGACCTTTATCTTGTGAAGTTGGATTGATTCCAAGAGTACATGGTAGTGGATTATTCAACAGAGGAAGAACTCAAGTCCTTTCAATTGTTACTTTAGGTATGAAATCAGAAGAGCAAATGCTTGATGGATTAGATACTGAAGAAACAAAAAGATACATGCATCAATATAATTTCCCAGGATATAGCGTTGGTGAAGCTAAATCATCAAGAGGACCTGGAAGAAGAGAAGTAGGACATGGAGCATTAGCTGAAAAAGCATTAGTTCCAGTTTTACCTTCAGTAGAAGAATTCCCATATTCAATAAGAGTTGTATCTGAAGTATTATCTTCAAACGGATCTACATCACAAGGAAGTATTTGTGGATCTACACTAGCTCTTATGGATGCAGGTGTTCCAATTAAAAAACCAGTTGCTGGTATATCTACAGGTTTAATTACAGACGAGAACGATCCTAGTCATTATGTAGTTATTACAGATATTCAAGGAATCGAAGATTTCTTTGGTGATATGGACTTCAAAGTTGGTGGAACAAGAGATGGTATTACAGCTATACAAGTTGATATTAAAGTTGATGGATTACCATATGAAGTAATCGCAGAAGCTTTTGATAGAACACAAAAAGCTAGAATTCATATTTTAGATGATATTATGGCTCCACAAATAGCTGAACCAAGAAAAGAAATTTCACCATATGCTCCAAAGATTATTAACATGAGAATTAATCCAGATAAGATTAAAGATGTTATCGGTAGTGGTGGAAAGACAATTAATAAGATTATCGAAGATACTGGTGTTAAGATTGATATCGAAGATGATGGTACAGTATTTATTTATTCAGATGATATTGAAGCTGCAAGAAAAGCTCAAGGTATCATTGAAGAAATTACAAGAGAAATAGAAGTTAATGGAATTTATACAGGTAAAGTTACAAGATTAGCAACATTTGGTGCATTCATCGACTTAGGTGGAGGTAAAGAAGGATTACTTCATATCTCTAAGATTTCTAAAGAAAGAGTTAACAAAGTTGAAGACGTATTCAAAGTTGGAGACGAAGTAACAGTAAAGGTTTACGAGATTGATGATCAAGGCAGAATTAACCTAACAAGAAAGGATTTATATTCAGAAGATCCAGAGTAAAAAACTTTACAAAAATTGTAAAAAATGGTATAATAGATTAGATGGTTGCTTAATGTAAAAAACTTCTAAAAATAAGAAAAGAGGAAAAAAATATGAAATATTTATATCTTTTGCAACAAGCTTTAGTATGGATAGTTACAATATATTGGGTATATCAAATTGTTGTAAGTTTTTGTTCATTAATAAAGTTAAAAGATAAGAAAATATTAATTGAAAAAGATCATAAATTTATGGCAATAATTCCTGCTCATAATGAAGAAGCTGTTATTAGAAATCTAGTAGAAAGCTTAAATGAGCAAGATTATCCAAAAGATTTATACGATATATATGTTATAGCAGACAACTGTACAGATGCTACAGCAAGAATAGCATCAAATGCAGGAGCTATCGTATTTGAAAGATACGATGAAGAGCACAAAACGAAAGGTGCTGCATTAAATTGGTTTTTAAAACAAAAAATCGAAGAAGATGCTCCATATGATGCTGTATGTATATTTGATGCTGATAACATTGTTGATAAGAATTTCTTAAAGAATATGAATAAAAAACTTTGCCAAGGTGAAGAAATTGTTCAAGGTTATAGAGATATCAAGAATCCAACAGATTCATGGGTGGCTGGAGGATATGCACTATTTTATTGGATGATGCATAAATTCTATCACTTAGCAAGATATAACTTAGGTTTATCACCACTTCTAAATGGTACAGGATTCATGGTTAAATTTGATATATTAAAACCAAACGGATGGGAAACATATACATTAACAGAAGATATAGAATTTTCATTAATTAATATAGCAAAAGGAAGAAAACTTGGATGGGCAACAGATGCTATAGTATATGATGAGCAACCAGTAGGGTTTAAAGCAAGCTGGACACAACGTTCAAGATGGACAGTTGGTCACTTACAATGCATGAAGAGATATACAAAAGAACTTGCTGATGGAGTAAAAGAACATAAGTCATTAATGAACTTTGATGGATTCTTATATATGTTTGGTATTCCAATGATGTTACTTACATTTTTATTATTAGGTGTAAATACATTAATGTATTTAGGAAATGAAATGACAGCATCAGAACTTGGAATGCAATATATTAAATATTTAGTATGTACATTTTTACTTCCAATTATTTCAGTTACAGCAGTTCTAGCTTTAGATAATAAACCAATTAAACCAATGGCAAAAGCAATTATAGCTTATCCATTATTCTTAGGAAGCTGGATATTAATTAATATTAAATGCTTAATTAAACCAGATACAAGATGGGAGAAAATTGATCATATTAGAAGCATTAACATTCAAGATGTTAGTGAAGTTAAAGAAACAATTAATTAAAATATAAAAAAAGAAACCTAGCTTTAAGCTAGGTTTTTTATTATCTATAAATTCTTTATTGGATCATCGTTAGCATTATAATAATCAGTTTCAATTGTGTTTTTCAATTTACTTGTTACGGAAGGAGTTTCTCTAATAGGATTATTGCTATTATCAAATCCAAATACTGTAATTCCGTCGTCATCTTTGTCTATAAAATTATCATATTGAATAGCACCAGATTTTTTATATTTCTGTGCTTTAGATACATAGCCTGGATCTTCGTGAATGCAATCAGGTTTACCTTTATCTGTTACATAGTTATCTGAAATACCATCACGTGAAGCATCGTTATTAAGTGTAGCTGATCCAGCTTTATTTAATGCAAGTTTTACATTGGTTAATCTAAAATTATATTTTACTAATCTTGAATTTACTTCTCTTACTATTTTATTTGGAACCTCATAGATTCTAACTCTTAATGCAGAATCTGGAATTTCTGCTATATACCTTTTAGTATATTTGGTTACATCACTTTTTAAAATTCCAATAATTTGATTACCTGTCATATCAGTAAAACCGCTCACTGTGTATTGAATATTAAGTGCTGCCATATAGTTTCTTTTATCTGATGTGGTAACCATGAAATTAAATGAAGATGTATTTGCACCAACTTTGTCTAAAACCAATGTCTCTTTTAATGGATTAATAAATATTGTTCTTCCAGCAGGACCTCCATCTATAGTTCTTACTAGATTTCCTTGTAAATCTCTAACTATTCCTTTACTTTTTGGTGGGATTTGCTTATAAGCTAATACAAACCAAATAATTATACAAATAACGATTAAACTAAACATTCTAAGCCTCCAATTGCCTATAATAATACATATAAATTATAGCATATATAAACGCCTATATGTTACTTTTAAAAAAAATGAAACAATAATAATATATCTTTGTTATTTACTTGTAAAAAAATGAAAAAAATGATAAGATATAAGAACAAAAAATGTATCAAGGAGATATATTAATATGCGAATGAAAAATAGTGGTATAACATTAATGAGTTTAGTAATCACAGCTGTTGTATTGATTATAGTGGCTGGTATTTCTTTTAAGCTTGGAACAGATAGTATTCAAGCGTCAAGAAAATATCTTTTAGAATCATCAGTAAATATTGTATCTACTGCTGTTGTTCAGCAAAGTGGAAAAATGAGAACTTTGGGATATAGTGGAGTTACTATTTCAGAAGAAAAACCAGAAGGTTATTATGGAACACCTATAAATGGTTTCTCTGATATAAATGTATCAAAACTTACTGATGAGGAAAAAACAGACTTAAGAGAAAGTATGGTGAATTTTGATAATACAACAGGAGCTTATAAATCTGTTACAACTCATGAGGATAGATACTATAGAGTAACGAAAACTGAATTAGAAAAAATAGGTATCACTAATGATGGATCTACATATATTATTAATTACAGAACGGGTGAAGTTTTTAATGAATCAATCCAAGTAGGTATTGGAGATGACTCTGAGGATAGAACTCTTTTATATTTTAAACCAGGTCAACCACAAGTAAATGATACAGTTGATACAACATTTTCTAACGATGAATAGAAGGACAATTATTTATGGACATTGAGAAAAAACTACAAGAAAAAATAGCAAGAAATCAAATTCTAATAGATGAACCAATGTCAAATCATACATCATTTAGAATTGGTGGAAATGCAGATTTTTATGTAAAAGTAAAAAATATTGACGAATTAAAACATGCTTTAAACGTTGCTAAATCTAATAATATTCCGTTTTATATCGTAGGTAATGGAACCAATTTATTAGTTAAAGATGGCGGCATAGATGGAATTGTTATAAGACCAGAATTTGACGAGTTTAAAGTAAAGAAAACAAATGAAAATATACATATAATTGCAGGTGCTGGAATAACACTTGCAGCTTTATCACGCGCAGCTCTTAAGGAAGAAATTGAGGGCTTAGAATTCATGTCTGGAATTCCTGGAACAATAGGTGGAGCAATTAGAATGAATGCTGGTGCGTACGGAAGTGAAATGAAAGATTTAGTCTATAAGACAAAATATATGACATATGATGGAAAGATTCATACACTATCTTTAGAAGAGCATAAATTTGAATATAGAAATAGCATCTTTTCTAAAATAGATGGCGTTATTTTAGAGACAACTCTTATTTCAAAAAGAGGAAACAAAGATGAAATAAAAGCCAAAATGGATGAATTTGCTAAATCTAGAAGCGAAAAACAACCATTAGAATATCCAAGTGCTGGAAGTACTTTTAAAAGAAAAGAAGGAATACTAACAGCAAAACTTATAGATGAAGCAGGACTTAAAGGATATAGTATTGGAGATGCTGCAGTATCATCAAAACATGCTGGATTTATTATTAATAAAGGCAAAGCTACTGCAAAGGATGTTTTAGAACTAATAGATTATATAAAAAAGACAATCAAAGAAAAATTTGATATAGATATTGATTTAGAAATTTTAGTAATAGGAAGGGATTAATAATGAAATCATTTATCAATTGGTTTAAAGCAAGTACTAAAGTAAAAAGATGGATATTATTAATAGTTGTAGGTGTTGCACTAATCAGTTATGCATTTGCAAATATAATTGTAGCAGATGAAATATCATTTGTTGATTTAGGAAAAACAATAGCAATGTTTGTTGCTGGATTTGTATGTGTTGTAACTAGTGTAATATTCATACAAAAAAGAAACCTAGAATTGATTATCGAAGCTAATAACAGCCAAGATGACTTAAAAATTAATTCATTAATATTCAATAGAAAAGTATATGATGAAGGTCCAAAAATTGTAGTAATTGGCGGCGGTGATGGACTTAATACTGTAATTCATGGAATGAGAAAATATACTAATAATATTACTGCTGTAGTTACTATGGCAGATACAGGAAATTCAGATAATGAAGATATGATTGAAAATCTATCATTTACTGATGTTAAAAATAGTATAGTTTCACTTTCAGATAATGAAGAAAGATTAAGAAGATTATTTGACTTAAGATTTAATTCAAATAGATTAAGAGGAATGAATTTTGGAGATATTTATTTAGAAGCTTTAAAAGAACTATATACTAGTCCTTCACAAGCTATTGAAAAGAGTACAGAACTTTTAAATATTTCTGGTAAAGTTATTCCAGTAACATTAGACGAACTTACAGTTTCTGCAGAACTATCTGATGGAACTGTTGTAAGAGATAGAAATAGAATTACAGAAGTTGTTTCCGAAAAAGTATCAACAATTTCTAGAATAACAATAACACCTAATAATGTAAGACCAGCTCCTGGGGTTATTGAAGCAATACAAGAAGCTGATGCAATTATAATGGGACCAGGAAGCTTATATACTAATGTTTTACCATGCTTATTGGTAAGAGGAATTGCAACAGCTATTAAAGAATCTAAAGCACTTAAATTCTTTATTTCTAATATAATGACAGAACCAGGACAAACAGATAACTATTCAGTATCTGATCATTTAAAAGCAATCAAAGAACACGCAGGACTTGATATTGTTGATTATTGCTTAGCAGATACAGGTGAAGTTGTTCCTGAATATGTAAGGATGTACAACAAAGAAGGTGCTGAAGTAGTAGAGCTTGATAGAGAAAAAGTTGGAGAATGTAATGTTAAACTTTTAATGAGAGATATGTCTACTATTAAAGATAACAGAATAAGACATGACCCAGATTTAATAGCATCAATTATTATTGAAATGATTTGTAATGATCTTAAATTCCGTGATAAACAAAACGATACAGAATTCTTACTAATTAATTCAATTTTAAAAGATCAAAAGAAAATTCAAGCTAGAGCTGAAAAACAAGCTAAAAGAGAAAAGAAAGAAAACGAAAAACATGAGCCAAAAAGAGCTTCAAGAAGAAAGAGTAAATTCTCTTCTAAATATGCTGAAAGATTAGAGGCTATTCAAAATGTTGATCAAATAAAAGAAAGAAATAGAAAAGCACTTAGAGAAGAAGCTACAAAAAGAAGAGAAAGTGCTGAAAGAGCAAAAAGAGAAGCATCAAAAGATAGTAACGAATAATAATATAATATAAGATAAATAGAGGTAAGGTACAAATGAAACTATCAAAAAAACAAATTAATTTAGAAGACTGCATGAACAAAGAATGGGTAATTACTAATGGTATTGGTGGATATGCCTCATCTACTGCAATAGGCTTAAACACTAGAAGATACCATGGATTATTAGTGGCACCACTAATGCCACCAGCACAAAGACATATGATTTTATCAAAGCTTGATGAATCAATTGAAATTGATGGAAGAAAGCATATCTTGTTTACTAACATGTGTGACAATTATGTTGCAGATGGATATAAGTATCTAGATTCATTTAAAAAGGAAGTATTGCCAGAATACACTTATAAGATTAATGATACAAAGATAGTAAAAACAATTTCAATGGTTTATGAAAGAAATACTGTAGTAGTACAGTATAAAATTCAAAACGGTGCTGCAAAATCTAAATTAGTATTATGCCCATTAATTAATTTTAGAGACTTTCATCATACAACTCCTGATCATAATTTTGCTCTAAATCAAACAGTTCATAAAAATAAAGTTAAAGTTGTTATTGATAATAATTCCTCTACACCTCTATACATGTATGTAAGTGATGCAAATTATATAGAACATTACAATGATACATTTAAAAACATTTTCTATATTAAAGAAGAAGAAAGAGGATTTTATCCAAAAGAAGATTTAGCTGTACCTGGAAGATTTGAAGTAGAACTAAAAGGTAAAGAAAAGAAAGTTATAACATTTGTTGCATCTTTAGAAGAAAACATTGAACAAATTGATTCTGAAGAAGTAATTAAAAAAGAAATTAAAAGAGTAAATAACTTTGTTGAATCTTCTAATCTTCTAATAAAGAAATCAAAACCTTCTAAAGCTGAGAAAGAATATAATGAACTAATGGAAAATTTGCTTATTGCAGATGATACATTTATCATTTATAGACCTGCATTTAGAACTCATTCATTAATTGCTGGTTTTCCTTGGTTTTTAGATTGGGGTAGAGATACAATGATAGCTTATGAAGGATTATTCTTAATTCCAAATAAGTTAGATCTTGCTAAAGAAATGTTAATAACATTTACTAGAGATATTAAATATGGACTAGTTCCAAATGGATACTCTGGATTTGATAATAGACCACTTTATAATAGTGCAGATGCATCATTACTTTTATTTGAACAAGTAAATAAATATCTAAAATATACAAAAGATTATGACTTTATAAAAAAAGAAATCTATGAATATTTAAAAGATATTATCGAAAGCTATAGTAATGGAATAGATATTGATGATAACAATATTTATATTGCTGAAGAGGGACTATTAAATTCTGGAACTGACTATACACAAAATACATGGATGGATGCGAGAGTTGGTGATAGAGCTGTTACTCCAAGAAATGGTAGAGTGGTTGAACTTAATGCTCTTTGGTATAATGCATTAAAAACATTAGAAGCATTAGCTACTAGATTTGGAGAAAAACAAGTTGCAGAAAATTGCAAGAAAGTTGCTACAAAGCATAAAAAGACATTTGAAAAATATTTCTATAACAAGAAAAAACATTGTTTATATGATGTTGTAGGAGATGATAAAATAAGACCAAATCAATTATTTGCAATTTCTACAACATATCCAGTAATTAAACCATCATCAGAAATTGGTAAAGAGATATTTAATACGTGTAATGATAAACTATTAACCAAGTTTGGTTTAAGAACACTTTCAAAAAATGATTCAGGATATATTGCAATATATGAAGGAGACAGCTTCAAACGTGATATGAGTTATCATCAAGGTGTATCATGGCCATGGCTTTTAGGATTATACTATGATGCACTAGATAATATTGTTAATGATGAAAAGGATAGATTAGAAAAAGAAAAATATTTAATAAGTAGAGAAAGATTTATCGAAACTATATTTGATACATTTAAAAAAGAAGTTAATCAAGAAGAGGGAATAGGAACAATTAATGAACTTTACGATTCAAAACCACCTTATAAAGCTGGTGGAACATTCTCTCAAGCATGGAGTGTATCAGAAATAATTAAGATTGTTTCAAAAAGGAATGGATAATTATGATTAGTATTCAAAATGCAAGTAAATCTTACGATGGAAAAAAGAAAAGTGTAGATTCAATTAGTTTTGACGTTAGAGATGGAGAAATATTTGGGTTTTTAGGACCAAATGGAGCTGGTAAAACAACAACAATTAAAATGATGACTGGAATCTTAGATATTGATGAAGGCGATATTCTAATTGATGGAAATAGTATAACTAAAACTCCAATTGAAGCTAAAAAGGGCTTCGGTTATGTCCCTGATACTCCAGATGTTTTTTTAAAGCTAACGGGAATGGAATATTTAAACTTTTTGGCAGATATTTATGATGTTCCATACGAAGAAAGAAAAGTGCATATTGAAGACATATCAAAGAAATTTGATATGTTTGATCATTTAAATGAGAAGATAGAATCTTATTCACATGGTATGAGACAAAAAATACTAGTAATTGGTTCTCTAATTCATTCGCCAAAGAATTTAATATTAGATGAGCCAATGACAGGATTAGATCCAAAATCATCTCATGATTTGAAAGAGCTTATGAAAGCTCATGCAGATAGAGGAAACTCAGTATTTTTCTCAACACATGTTTTAGAAGTTGCTGAAAAGATTTGCGATAGAATAGGCATTATAAATAATGGCAAAGTATTATTTGTAGGAACAATCGATGAATTAAAAGATAAATTCAAAGAAAATAAATCTCTAGAAGACTTATTCTTAGAAATTACAGAATAATTTGAAGGAGATAGAATATGCACGATATTTTATTATTAACAAAGATATTTTTAAAAAGTAGAGAAGTGAAGAATAAAAAAATGCGAAGCCAAGGAAATCTCTTTGGCTGGATTTTTATCTTTATATATGTAGCTGCATGCATGAGTTATATTTCATATGATATAACACTATCACTTCAAACTATTAATCAAGAATCATTAATGATTAAGTTTGCTTTAATGCTTGCAATAGGTTTTATTGGTTTAAGGAGCTTTTTTACTACAATTAATTATTTATTCTTTGCACAAGAAAATGAGAGCTTAATATCACTTCCAATTAAACCATACAAGGTAGTAATGGCAAAATACTTATATCTTATAATTAATGAATATTTTATGGTATTTGCAGCAATTTTTCCAATGTTTGTAACAAATGGAATAATGTCAAATGCAAATACTAAATTTTATTTATTATCTGCACTTATATGTATTCTTGTTCCAATTATTCCAATAGTTCTTGTTGGACTAATTCTAACATTTGTAATGAGATTTACTAAATTCCTAAGAAACAAGAATACAATGCAATACTTATCAGTAATATTATCAATTATTATCTGTTTGGTTGCTGTAGGAATATCTACTAAAAATCAACAAGTAACTGATTATGAAGTTGGACAATCAATAGAAGCAAACATGCAGGTGATTTCTAATACATCAGATACATTTCTAATTGTAAATCCAGCATACAATATTTTAACAGGTAATAATGAAGTATTAAATATAGTGATTTTGCTTGGAGCAAATGTTATAGCATTTGTTTTGAGTTCACTAATTACATCAGTATTTTTCGTCTCAACAGTTGCTAGATGCAATTCTAGTGGCGGCGGAACTAAGAAATCATTTACTAAAGTAAATGATAAAACGTTTATGCCAAAAGATAGCTGGAAAAGATATGTTGGAAAAGAACTAAAAACTCTTTTAAGAAATCCGATTTTTAGCTTCCAATGTTTACTTCCAGTAGTTATTATGCCATTAATGCTTTCAATATCATTTTTGGTAAATGAACAAGAAATGTTAAATGAATTAAAAGGTAATACTGTAGAACTAGCGAATATGCTTAATTCTACACTTGGACTTATGATAATCTTGCTTGCCGGACTATTTTTCTTTATGTTTAACTATCTAGCAATTACAGCAGTTTCAAGAGAAGGAAACGATAGTGTATTTATGAAATATATTCCATTATCATTATCACAACAAGCATTCTATAAAATAATACTTGGAGTAATAGTAAATATAATAATTACAATTTATATGATTGGATTTTTAATATACTTTATTCCAAGTGTGAGCTTAAAAGTTTTAGGTAGTGCATTTGTAGTATTACTATTAATGAATATTTACAATAATTATGTTGGTATAGTAAGAGACTTAAGAAAACCAAAATTAGGATGGACAACAGAATATGAAGTTATTAAGAGAAACTTAAATATGCTTTATCAAACGGTAACAACTTTTGTTCAAATAGTTTTTGTTGCAATTACATGTGCTGTTATTTCTAATGTAGATATTTATACATTATTAATATCAATTGTATATGTTGCTCTAATAGTTTCTAAAGTTAATTACATAAGAAAACATGAAAAAGAATTATTAAACAATATTAATTAGGGGTTTTTATGAATTTAGAATTACCATTTTATTCGGTATTAGATGATATATGTAAAGAAAAGAATATTCAAAGTAAAATATTATCATTTGATTGGATTATTGAACTTAAGAAAGAGGGAAGAGTACATCATATTATCAATTCAGAATTTGATTTAAATACTGCAAATTCATTTTCTATAGCAAATGATAAGTTTGCAACTTACACAATTTTAAAAGAAAACAATATTCCAATAATTGAACATAGAATGATTTTTAGTCCATATACTAGATCAGAGTATTATAGTGATGAACTAATTGTTAAAGCAAAAGATTTGCTAAAAGTCTATCCTCAAATTGTACTTAAAGCAAATAATTCATCAAAAGGGGATGATGTTGCAAGATGCAGCACAGAAAGCGAAGTAGATGAAATTATAAAGAAGTATTTTAATGAGGAACACAAAGATTCAATTAGTGCTTGTCCATATATAGATATAGAATATGAGTATAGAGCAGTTGTATTAAATGGTGAAGTAATATTTATATATAAGAAGAGAAAACCATTTGTAACAGGTGATGGTACATCAAGTGTTGGAGAGCTAATAGAAAAAAGACAAGAAGAACTTGGTGTAGAATATGATCCATTTGATGAATTAGATTTAAGTTATGTTCCAAAAGAAGATGAAGAAGTTATTCTTTCTTGGAAGCACAATTTAAGTAGCGGAGCAGAACCTATACTAATTGATGATAATGAAGATAGAATAGATTATATAAAAAATATTGCAATTAAAAGTGCAAAAGCACTTAATATTTCATTTGCAACAGTAGACATTGCTAGAACCAAGGAAAATGAAATTATGGTTATGGAAGTAAATGGAAAAGTATGCATGAATAAGTTTATGACTTACTTTAAAGATAATGGATATAATATTGCAAGACAAATTTATGAAAAAGCAATAGATGAAATGTTTAAATAAAAAAAATAGACTCTTACTTAAAAGTAAGAGTCATTTTTTTATTTTGCTAAATTATAAATTGCTTCAGCATATATTTTAGATGCTAAAACCAAACTTTCGATATCAGCATATTCGTTTACTTGATGGCATAGGTCTTGTTCCCAAGGGAATACAGCACCATATGAAATTGAATTTGGAAATGCTCTTGCATATGTTCCACCGCCAATTGCAATTGGTTCATCTTTTCTAGCAACTTTTAAATTATAAATATTTACTAAATTTTCTACTAGTGGATCATCTTTTCTAACATATAGTGGTTCTTGTTTTCCAAATGCTTCAACAGTTATATTAGGAAAGATTAAACTAATACTTCTATATTTTTCTAATATATCATCTAGTGGAAATGTGACTGGTATTCTTAAATTTGTTTTAATAATTAAAAATCCATCTTCATCATATTCTATTTGAGCAATATTTGAGGTTAGTATTCCAGATTCATCTTTAATGAAAGAATCTTCTTTAAATTCAGTAGGAGAAGAAATGTCTTCTCTTGATAAGAATTCAGGTGATTCAATTTCAAACAATCCTAAATTATATAATTTTTGCAAATATCTATATTCTTCTTGATCAAAGTAATTAACTTTAAAATTCTCAAGTATATATTTTATTAAGTTAGTAATTGCATTTATACCTTTTTGAAGGAAAGCAGCATGTCCTGCAATACCATATGACTTAATAGTATAAATGTTTCCATCTTTTTCAACTTTAATATCAGAATTTGATAGAGAATCTTTATAGTCAGATAGTTCTAATTCACTTTCTGCTTCAATTTTAAGTTCACAATATTTTGGAACAACATTCATAGCATTTTGCTTTGTATCAAAAGATAATATTTTTGCATCATGAAGTTCGAATCTATGTTTTAATGAAATTGACATAATTCCTTTCTCTGCATATATAGCAGGAAAGCTTGCATCTGGACTAAAACTAATTATTGGATGTTCTTCACATTTTTTATAATGATTAATACATTTCCAATCTTTCTCTTCATTTAGGCCAAGAATTAATCGTACTCTTTTAGATACTTTAGCAGTTTCCATTACAGCTTTCATAGCATAAAGTGAAGCAATTACAGGCCCTTTATCGTCAATAGATCCACGTCCATATAATTTGCCATCTTTAATAACTGGTTCAAATGGAGGAGTTTCCCAACCGTCATCAATATTTGCAGGAACTACATCTAAGTGACCAATTATTCCAACTAATTCTTCACCTTCACCAAATTCTATATATCCACAATATCCATCTAGATTATTAACTTTAAAACCCATTTCTTCAGCGATTGATAAAGTTTTATCTAATACATTTTTGCAGTCTATTCCAAAAGGAGCACCATCTATCGCTTTTGATTCATCAGAAACGCTTGGGTATTTAATTAGGCTTGAAATGGTTGATATCATTTCATTTTTATTTTCTTCTATAAATTCATCAAACATAGTTTTATCCCTTTCAATTTATATACATTATTAAATATTAATAAATGCTAAAAGTCAATAATTGTAGAATTAAAATGCTAATAGTGATATAATCCAAATGAAAGGATGATGAAAAATGACATTAGGAATGTATATCCTTATATTTTATACTTATTCTTTTTTAGGATGGTGCTTTGAATCTTTTGGAAGTATTTTTAATCCAAGGGTTAAAAAGTTTGTAAATAGAGGATTTTTAATTGGACCAATTTGTCCAGTATATGGTAGTGGAGTAGTTCTTATTACTTTTTTATTAAGAAAATATGTTGATGATATTCCAGCACTCTTCTTTTTATCTATGTTAATTAGCGGAGTACTTGAATATATGACAAGTTACTTTATGGAGAAATTTTTTAATGCAAGATGGTGGGACTATCATAATAGAAAATTTAATATTAATGGTAGAGTATGCTTAGAAATGCTAATACCTTTTGGTATTGCTGGTACAGTGATTGCACACTTTTTAAATCCAATGCTTGTTAATTTCTTTTCCAAAATAGATCCTAGAATATTAACTGTAGCGATTGCTATAATGGTTATTCTAAATGCTGTTGACTATGTTATTTCGTTTGTTGTTATTTCAAAATTCAAAAAGGCTGTATATACTGAAGCAGATAATACAGAAGAAATATCTAATATGGTAAAAGAAGTAACAAAAGAAAAACTAGAAGAAGAAAAGCAGAACGCTATTAAAGCTAGACGAAAAATTAGATTAAAGAGATTAATTATTAGAAACAGGATTAGATATAATAGTAAAAAAGCATTAAGCAACTTTAAAATATCATCAAAAGATATTGCAAAATCTATATATGATAAGTATAATGAATGGAATATTAAATACTTGGAAAGAAGAGTATCTTTTGATAATAAAATAGTTAAATTAAGAGAAAGTTTTAGACTTTCTCAAGAACAATTTGCTGAAAATGTTAAGAATAGATTTAATAATGATTCATATTTAAGAAGAAGACTTATTGAATCATTCCCAAATTTAACAATTAAGATGCCAAAAATGAAAGGAAGAAAAAAGAATTAGATGAAAAATATTGAAGGAGACGAAAAATATATTGCACTTATTTGTAACGGAATATTTAATTCAATTCCTGACATAACAATCGGAGAACTATTTGAAAATTTCTGCGATGATGTTAATTATAATGTAATTATAAATGAATATGGTAAATACGTGGATTTTACTGGAAGATGTATGTTTGACGATGAACTTTCAAAACTAATGATTAGATTTAAAGTAGATTATGATAAAAATGTATTTGGAGTTATTTTTATTAAACTTAATGATAGAATGCTTGATGAAGAATTAAGTATTGAACTATTAGAGGCAATGGCAGCCCATAGTGATGTAGAAATGCTAGATGAAGAAAGCACATTTGATGATGCTGATTTATATTATGATCTAGAAAGCTCAGCTGAGCCATATGAAGAAGAATATTATGAATCTGAATTTATGGATGAATATCTAGACGATGAAGATGACGATGATGAGGAAGATGATGAAAAATAAAAAAGACGCAGAATGATTCTGCGTTTTTATATATAAAAAAAGACTGTAACTACCTTGATAATTACAGTTTTTTTTATTAAACAGCTCTTGTAACTTTTCCTGAACGTAAACATTTTGAGCATACAGGTACTCTTTTTACATTTCCGTTGATAACAGCTTTAACTGTTCTTAAATTAGGCTTTACAGATCTAGTTGTTCTTTTACTAATATGAGAACGAGTAATGCTTAATTGTTTACCAAAGCTAGTTTCTTTTCCACAAAATGCGCATTTTGCCATGTCTTTAGCACCTCCATTATTTTTAAATAAACTGACTATTTAATAGTTTACCACACTTTTTTTAAAAAGACAAGCTTTTTTTATTAAAATATATGATTTTTATTACTGAAAATAATAGCAAAATGTATATACTTTTTAACTAAATTTAGATATAATATTTGTGTAATTTTGTAAAAATATAATTATTTTTGGAGGAATTATGAAAAAGTTTATTATCTTTTTAATTTGCGTAGCATTACTTACAGGAATTGCTATATATGTAAATAACATATATACAAAAGGAGAAGATATTGCTACTACAAACACTTTAAATGGCACAGAAGTCCAAACTGTAGTTGACGATGAGCCGTTATATTCAAAGGAAGAATATCCTAAGATTGATGCGTCACTCGCTACTCAACCATTAGCTATAGCAGTTACTAAAAACTTTGTAGCAGATGTTGGAGAAACAGATGAAGAAGTATCAGAATTCTTAGAGTTTTCTAATACACACCCAGCATATATTAAATTAATAGATGGTGAAAAAGATTTAATAATTGTTACAGAACCATCAGAAGAAGAATTAGCATATGCAAAAGAAAAAGGAGTTGAGCTTGAGGTTACACCAGTTGTAAGAGAAGGATTCGTATTCTATGTAAATGCTAAAAACCCAGTTGATGGATTAACAATTAAACAAATTCAAGATATATATACTGGAAAGATTACCAATTGGAAAGAAGTTGGTGGAGAAGATGAAGAAATCGTTCCATTCCAAAGACCAGAAAATTCTGGAAGCCAAACAGGTATGCTTTCACTAGTTATGAAAGATATAGAAATTATGGAACCAAAGAAAGAAAATTTAGTTGGTTCTATGTTTGATATCATAAATTTAGTATCAAGTTATGATAATGGATTAAATTCTATTGGTTATTCATACTATTATTATGCAACAACAATGTTTGATACATTAGATGCAACAGTTGCTGAAAGAATAAAATTCTTAAAGATTGATGGTATTGAACCTTCAACAGCAAACATTAAAAATGAAACATATCCATTAGAAACAGCATATTATATTGTAATTAGAAAAGACGAACCAGAAAGTAGCTTAGCAAGAAAATTAAAGAAAGATCTTTTATCTGATAGAGGACAAAAGGTTGCGGAGGAAGCTAAGTATGTCGGAGTTAAATAATAAAGAAAAAGAAAACATCGTAGATCCAAACTTAAAGAAAAAAGGTGGAGCAGGATTATTAATATTTTTTATAATCCTATATATGCTTATAGCTGCGTTTGTGACATTCTATAACATTAGAACAAATGACTATTATCAAATGGGGCTTATTGATTATTTCAAAAAGCATGGAACAATTCCACAATTTGACATTTTATTTAATAAACCAGATGAAGCAACAAATAATGCAATAGCAATTAATACTAATAGCACTAATACTAATGCAGAGCAAGTAATAGAAAGAACTAATCCTGACGAAAGATTTTTTAATAATAATATCGAAATTGAGGAAATAGAAGATTTTTATGGCTCTCAAGTTAAACTTGATAAATTTGATGATCTATATCATCAAGGAGACGTTCAATATATTAAAATATCTGGACTAAAAGACAAAGATGTTGAAGAAAAAATTAATACTGCAATAAAGAACAAAGTATTAGAAAAAGTATATAATTATTTAGATGATGAATCTATTTTAAGATTTAATATTTCAACACATACGACTGGAAATTTTGCAAATTTACTTTCAGTTAATATCGATACATCCCTTACATATCCTGAACTTGATGAGTATGGATATAACAAATATGAGTATGATAATGTTTATTTGAATTTTAGATTAGATACAGGTGATACTTTTAAACTTAAAGATGTATTTACTTCTGATGCTAGTATAAGAAATATGTTAAGTAATACCATATACAAAACATTCGCTTGGGATTATATAGATGACGGTGGATGGGGAGATATGGATGAAACTGATTATAGTGACATAGAATCAAAAACATTCTTAGCACTATCTGGACTATCTCAAGAAGATATCGAAAATCTACCGTTCTATATTAATGGTTCAGGCGTAACAATTATTATTAAAGATCATTGGTTTAATATAGAATTTTTGGAAAATCAAAAATTTATTAATATATATAATCTTGCTAAAACAAAAGAAAGTATTTATGAAGGCGGAGATTTAGAAAAGAGAGATTTTGTATTTACAGGTCCAATACTAAATGATGTTGATATGTATGAAAAGTTAGATAAGAATATATTCTTGGTACTTTCAAAGTATTCTTTTGATGATGAAGATGAATTTACACCTGATAACGATACTACTATTGATGAATATATCAGTAGTACAGTTCTTCCTTATCTAAAAAAACATTCTAAATCTAATAAAGGTTATATTTATTCAATAGAAGTAAATCATAATAGAAATTATGGTGAAGAACGTATGAACCTTAATGGCTATGCATTAGAAATGGACCTTAAAGATTTTAATGATGATACGATTGATTCTATAATGTATGAGATGGTTACAGGTCCTGATGAAGGAGTAAGAGAAATACCTTTAGTAAGACTTGTTTATATGGATAAATTACCTGAAGGTATGAAAGTATATATTTTAACAGAATATGATTACGCTCAAGATGGAACTGCAGAACTTAAAGATGGATTGTATTGGATTGAAGAGGTTAAAGAAGATACCGAAGAGATAGTTGAAGAGGATGCACCAAATGGTGCCTAAAAAGTATGGAAACACTAACGTTAACATAAAAAAACATTGACTTTTAGCCGAAAAATTAGTATAATATATAATGAAGTATGAGTTTGAAAGGAGATAATTATGCTAGCTAAGATTTGGAAAAAACTATTATTAGCAGTTTGCATTGTAGCATGTTTATTTAATGTTATGAACAAGATAGTTCATAGAGAATCATTAGAAGTAAACTTAATTAATGCTACTCAAGGTTCTAGCATATTTAGTATTATAAAAGAAAAAGCAGCAGAATTAAAAGAAAATGTTTCTACTTCTATTAATAATGTCGTAACTGACGAAACCGGTGAAGAAGCAGAAGAACAAACAGAGCCAGAAACAATAGATGGAATTAGAAATGTTGAAACCGAATCAAACCAAGACATCATTATTAAAGAAGATGGCGACAATTCAACTGTTGTAATATTCTAAATATTAAAAATTACTTGCATTATGAAAAATAATGTGTTATCATAATAAAGATTGTTTTTAAAATGACGAGAAGAGAGGTGAATCAAGAAGTGAATAAAGAAATTCAACCAAATTACACAGCTTCAAAAATCATTTGTGCATGTGGAAATGTTATAGAAACAAATTCAACAAAACCAGAAATGAAAGTTGATGTTTGCTCTAAATGTCATCCATATTGGACAGGAAGCTTAAAACAAAACACTACAGGTAGTAGAGCAGATAAATTTAAGAAAAAATATGGTATCGAATAATAAGATATTTATTATAAAAAATTTATTGCGCAATAAAAAAGCCTTGGATTTAAATCCAAGGTTTTTTGTTTTATATGGCTTCTTCACTTAATTGTTCGTCTTGATTAGTTTCTTCATCGGATGTATTACTATATACATATATTTGGATCGGATGAGATGTTATTACTTTTGAGTAATAAAGCTCTTTGATATCATCTGGAGCATCTTCGACACGACCTTCATATTTTAATACGTCATCTACAAATACTTTAACATCTAATAACCTAAAGTTTTCAATCTTTCCGTATGTTCTCATAAAAATCCCCTCCTAAAGCCTATAGTATATTATCACAAAAAGAATTATTTGTGAAGAATAAAAATAAAAATATTTTTTGCGAACAAGTGTTTACATTTTAAAAAGTAAGTAGTATAATAAAACAAGAATAAATGTTCGGTGAAAGGAGGTCAAAATGGGAAGTGTATTTCTTTGCATAGATTTAAAAACGTTTTTTGCATCAGTAGAATGTGTTGAAAGAAAATTAGATCCATTTACAACAAATCTTGTTGTAGCAGATCCTTCACGTGGCAAAGGAACAATATGCTTGGCAATTTCACCTAAAATGAAAATGCTTGGAGTAAAAAATAGATGTAGGGTTTATGATATACCTCCAAATATAAAATATATTATGGCGCCTCCTCGAATGAGTAAATATATAGAGTATAGTGCTAATATCTATTCTATATACTTAAAATATCTTTCTAAAGATGATATTCATGTCTATAGTATTGATGAAGCTTTTTTAGATATAACTCATTATTTAAAAGCATATAAAATGAGAGCGCTAGATGTGGCTAAGATGATTACAAAAGATATCTATGATACTTATGGGCTAACAGCAACTGTTGGAATTGGAACAAATCTTTATCTAACTAAAATAGCACTTGATATTATTTCCAAACACTCTTCTAATAATATTGGATGGCTTGATGAAGAAAAATATAAAAGAGAATTATGGCATCATAAACCACTTTCGGATTTTTGGCAAATCGGTAGAGGAATAGAAAAACGATTAAATAAACTTGGCATTCATGATATGTATGATTTAGCTCATTATAATGAGCAAAGATTGTATAAAGAATTTGGAGTTAATGCAGAGTTTTTAATTGATCATGCACATGGCAGAGAATCTTGTACGATGGCTGATATTAAAAGCTATGTTCCAAAAAGCAATTCAATATCTAATAGTCAAGTATTATTTAGAGATTATGATTTTGATAAAGCTTTAGTTGTATTAAAAGAAATGGTAGAACTAAAGAGTTTAGAACTTATTGAAAAGAATTTAACAACAAGTCAAATAAGCTTATATATAGGATATTCAGGAAATATCATAAATAGTACAGGAGGGTTAAGAAGACTTAAAGATAAAACTAATACATATAATGAACTTGCAAAAGAATATACTAAACTTTATTATGATACAACAAATAAAGCGGTACCAATTAGAAGAATAGGAATTAGTTTTTCTAAATTAGAAGATGCAGCGAATGAACAACTGAATTTATTTAGAGATAATGAAAAAATAGCTAAAGAAAGAGAGTTAGAAAATGCAATGAGCGTTCTTAAATATAAACTTGGAAAGAATGCTGTATTAAGATGCAGTGATTTTACAGAAGGAGCAACTGCAATAGAAAGAAATAAATTAATAGGAGGTCATAATGCTAACTAGACAAGAAAGAGCAAGGCAGTTTTTGCCTTTTGAAGCTCTTAATGGCCTAAGAGATGCATTAAGAGCAAAAGAAGTAATACATGAAGATAAGATTTCACTTTCTGAAGAAAGTGAAGAATATTTATCAGAATGTTTAAATGAGCTTAATATTAATGATTACATAGAAGTTAAATATTATAATTATTCTCTAAAAAAATATGATTTTTATAAAGGGCATGTTATAAAAATTGATAATGTAAAAAAGAAGATTATATTTGAGGGAGAAGTAAAGATAAGCATAGCTGATATTATTAACATAAATCATTTGTAAATCTTGAAAATATTGTCAAAAAGTAGTATAATAATAAGGATACATGGATAACATGTGTCCTTATTGTATTTCCTAATGAGTGGTATGCGAAAATAATAATATTACTCATTAGTTTTTCATATAGGTGCAGTTAGTAGGCCGATTCATACACACAATGGGGAGAGAGAAATGTCATACTATTATTCATCAAGAGGCCGGAAACGGGCTCAGGAGGACGCAATGAAAATTGTAACTCTCGCAACAATAGGCGTTATAGCTGTAATCATTGTTGCTCTTTGCGTAAGAAGCGCACACTACGGTCAGCGCGTCGTTTCGATCGCGGAAAGAAGAAGAGCAGATAAAGCAAGCGATTATGCGTATGCAGAAATCAAAGAATACTTCGCTCGGAAAGTTGAAGATAAAACCGGACGAAAGCCTGAAAAAATGGCTCTTTGGGTAGGAAGCCCTTCGGTAGGATTCTACGTTGTCTCTGTATACTACAGATATAATCGTGTGTGGTACTGCTACAAAATCGAAAGTGGTCACAAATGGATGACGCCAGAAATCGAAGAGTGGGCAAAAGGCCTAATTCATTACTAAGCATCTTATAGTGACGGCCGCTAGGAAAGGTAAAACCTTCCTAGCGGTTTTTTTATTTAAAAGATATTGTAATAAGAAAAAATTATATATATAATTTTATGTGGTGAAGCGTGCAAAAGATAATTTTCATGCTTGAAATTAGGAGGAAAACATATGGAATCAAAAGTAAAGAAAGTAGCAATTTTAACTAATGGTGGAGATGCTCCAGGACTAAATGCAGTAATAAGAGCAATCGTAAAAACTGGTAGAACATATGGCATAGAATGCTATGGATTTATCGAAGGATACAAAGGACTACTAAATAATGATTTTGTTAAATTAGATTTACAAGGTAATGCATCAGGACTTCTTACAAAAGGTGGAACAATCATTGGAACATCTAATGCAACAAATGTATTTAATTATAAAGTTGTAAATGAAGATGGTAGTGTAGAATATAAAGACTTATCAGATCAATGTGTAGAAAACATAAAAAATGATGGATTTGATTGCTTATTTACACTTGGTGGAGATGGAACTCAAAAATCTAGTAGAGATTTTTCTTTAAAAGGAATAAATTGTATTGGTGTTCCAAAAACAATAGATAACGATGTTGCTCATACAGATATGACATTTGGATATAGTACAGCTGTATCAATTGCAACAGAAGCAATTGATAGACTTCATACAACGGCTGAATCACATCACAGAATTATGATATTAGAAGTTATGGGAAGATATGCTGGATGGATAGCACTAGAATCAGGAATAGCTGGTGGTGCAGATGTAATATTAATACCAGAAATACCATATGATATTAATAGTGTTTTAGCTAAGATAAATGAAAGAAGAAATAGAGGAAAAGAATTTACTATAATAGTTGTATCCGAAGGTGCTAAACCAAAAGATGGAGATATTACAGTAAGACAAATATTAAATGATGGTTCAGGTCTAGACAATGTTAGACTTGGTGGAGTTGGAGAAAAACTAGCAGTAGAATTAGAACAATTAACAGGAATGGGATCAAGAAATACCACACTTGGATATGTTCAAAGAGGTGGTGCACCATGTGCATTCGATAGAGTATTATCTACAAGATACGGTGTTAAAGCAATGGAACTTGCTATGGAAGGAACATTCAACGTATTAGTAAACTACAAAGATGGAAAGATGGGAAGTGTTCCACTAGAAGATGTAATTGGTGATAATAAAGTAATTGGTGCAGCTTCTGGAAACACAAAAGAAAGTAATATTAGAAAGATTCCTATGGATCATCCATACATTGATATTTGTAGAAAAATGGGAGTAAGCCTAGGAGACTAGTAAAATAAAAGATTAAAGCACTTCAATTAGAAGTGCTTTTTTGTTTCAAAAATATTCAAAAAAGCCGAAAAAAGCTTGCATTTTTAGCATTTTGTGATATAATTAATGAGCTTATGTTTTGAAAAATTAATTGGAGGAATATAAAATGAGTGTAAAAGTAGAAAAGACAGATAACAAAAACGAAGTAAAATTAGAATTTACAATTGATGCTAAAGAATTTGAAGCAGGAATTAAAAGTGTATTTGTTAAAAATGCAAAATACTTCCAAATTCCAGGATTCAGAAAAGGTAAAGCACCATTTGAAAGAGTAGAAAAAGTATATGGAGCACAAATCTTCTATGAAGATGCTTTTAATGAAATCGTTCCAGATATTTATGATAAAGCTATTGAAGAAAATAAGCTAGAAGTTGTATCTAGACCAGATATTCAAATCGTTCAAATGGAAAAAGGAAAAGATTTAATATTTACAGCCGTTGTTGCTACAAAACCAGAAGTTAAGCTTGGAAAATATAAAGGAATTTCTTTAGAATCAAATAAATATAAAGTAACAGATGATGATGTTGAACATGAATTATGGCATATGGCTGAACACAATGCAAGAATCGTATCAGTTACAGATAGAGCAGCTGAAATGGGAGATATTACAGTTATAGACTTCTTAGGATCAGTTGATGGTGTTCCATTTGATGGTGGAAAAGCTGAAGGACATGAATTAGAATTAGGAAGTGGACAATTTATTCCAGGATTTGAAGAGCAAGTTGTTGGAATGAAAATTGATGAAGAAAAAGATATCAAAGTAACATTCCCAGAAGAATACTTCTCTAAAGAACTAGCTGGAAAAGAAGCTGTATTTGCAGTTAAATTACATGAAATTAAAGTAAAAGAATTCCCAGAAATAGATGATGAATTTGCTAAAGACGTTAGTGAATTTGATACTATTAAAGAATTAAAAGCTGATATTAAAGAAAAAGCAGAAAAAAGAAATGCTGATAGATCTAAAAATGAATTAGAAGAAGCTGCTGTTTTAGCAGTTGCTAAAGAAGCAGAAGTTGATATTCCAAACGGAATGGTTGAAGTTGAACTTGATGGAATTGAAGAAGACATGAACACAAGACTTTCATACCAAGGTGTAAACTTAGATCAATATCTTCAAATGATTGGTAAAACAAAAGCAGAATATAGAGCAGAAAATAGAAGCCAAGCTGAAGAATCAATCAAAATTAGATTAGTATTAGAAGCATTAGTTAAAGCTGAAAAGATTAAAGCTGATGAAAAAGCTGTTAATGAAAGAATAGCTGAACTTGCAAAAGCTTATGGTAGAAAAGAAGAAGAATTAAAGAATAATGAAGATTTAATTTCTAGAATAGAAGAAACAATCAAAAACGAAGCAGCTATCAAATTAATCGTTGATAACGCAAAAGTAAAAGAAAATGAAGTTGTTGAAGAACATCATCATGATCATGGACCAAAAGCTGCTAAAAAATCAACAAAGAAAGAAACTAAAAAAGAAGAAAATGCTGAAGAAAAAACAGCAAAGAAAACTACAAAAAAATCTTCTAAATAATTTGAAAAATAAGTAGCTCATACGTTTGTATGAGCTCTTTTTTTATTTGTTTTTTAGTATTGCAAAAAAGATTTTTTTATTATATAGTTATAAATAGCTTGAGGGGTCTCGAGCGTGCAAATGATTAAAAAAGAAAGGAAGATGTACATGATAAGCGATAATTTTAAAGATAGTTTAGTTCCTTACGTTATAGAACAAACAACAAAAGGAGAAAGATCATATGATATTTTCTCAAGATTATTAAAGGATAGAATAGTATTCTTATCTGAGGATGTTAATCCAGTTACTGCAAGTTTAGTAATTGCACAATTATTATTCTTGGAGTCAGAAGACCCAGATAAAGAAATATATTTATATATTAACTCACCAGGAGGATCAATTAGTGATGGTCTTGGAATAGTTGATACAATGAATTATATTAAATGCCCGGTTTCAACAATTTGCGTTGGAATGGCTGCTAGTATGGGAGCAGTTTTACTTGCTTCAGGTGAAAAAGGAAAGAGATTTGCCACACCAAACTCAGAAATATTAATTCACCAACCATTAATTGCTGGTGGTGGCCTATCAGGACAAACAACAGAGATTAAAATTCATGCTGACCACATGGTTCACTTAAGAGATAGATTAAATCACATTTTAAGTGAAAAAACAGGTCAACCAATTGAAGTAATTGAGAAAGATACAGAAAGAGATAACTATATGACAGCTGAAGAAGCTTTAAAATATGGTTTAATTGATGGTATCTTTGATAAGAGAAACTAATTTGAAAGGATAAGATAAAATCGATGCCAAAAAATAATAATACCCAAGAAAGAGTTGTTAGATGCTCTTTCTGTGGTAAACCACAAGAAGCTGTAAAAAAGATTATTGCTGGTCCAGCAGGAGTCTATATTTGTGATGAGTGTATAACTCTATGTCAAGATATTATAGATGAAGAAGTATATGAAATTGATGAAAGAGAAGAAAACTTAGATATTCCTACTCCAGCAGAAATAAAAAAGGTCTTAGACGACTATGTTATTGGACAAGATGAAGCAAAAAAGACTTTATCTGTTGCAGTTTATAATCATTATAAAAGAATAAGTAGTATGGATAGTAATTCAAAAGATGATGTTGAAATACAAAAAAGCAACATTCTACTTTTGGGGCCTACTGGTTGTGGAAAAACACTTTTAGCACAAACACTAGCTAAAACACTTGACGTACCATTTGCTATTGCTGATGCAACAACTCTTACAGAGGCAGGATACGTTGGTGAGGATGTTGAAAATATTTTATTAAAATTAATTCAATCTGCTGATTATGATATTGAAAAAGCAGAAAGAGGAATTGTTTACATTGATGAGATTGATAAGATTACTAGAAAATCTGAAAATCCATCTATTACAAGAGATGTTAGTGGTGAAGGTGTTCAACAAGCACTTCTAAAAATTGTTGAGGGAACAGTTGCGTCTGTTCCACCACAAGGAGGAAGAAAACATCCACATCAAGAATTTATTCAAATTGATACATCAAATATATTATTTATATGTGGTGGTGCTTTTGAAGGCTTAGATAATATCATTAATGATAGAATTGGAAAGAAAACAATTGGATTTGGTGCAAAAGTTGAATCCAAAACAGATGTTAATAGAAGTGAAATGTTTAAACAACTATTACCACAGGATTTACTAAAATTTGGATTAATTCCAGAATTTGTTGGAAGACTTCCAATTATTGCCACACTTGATGCTTTAACTAGAGAAGCTTTTGTTGGAATACTAACAAAACCAAAGAATGCTTTAGTTAAACAATATAAGAAACTATTCGAGTTAGATGGTGTTGAACTAGAATTTGAAGATGCTGCTATTGATGCAATTGTTGATAAAGCAGTTGAAAGAAATACAGGCGCCAGAGGATTAAGATCAATTATTGAAGAAATAATGAGAGATATTATGTTTGATATTCCATCAAATCATAAAATAACAAAGTGCATTGTAACAAAGGAAACTGTTGAAAAGAATGCAAATCCAATAATTGAGATTGATGAAACTAGAAAAGAAGAACAATATAAAGTAAAGAAAAAAGCAAAACAAAAAACAAGACAGGAAACTGCATAGTAAAAGCAAGCGAAAGCTTGCTTTTCTTTTATCTTTAAACTTTACATAAAACACAAAATATGATATAATATCAAAGACGTAATAGTTAAGACTTATCGAAAAGAGGTGTTAATTCGGTAGACACTTAACAATTGAGGAGTATTTACATGAAAAGGAGAATGTGGAGGCAACATGAATAAGTACAGCGTTTTGTTATTAAACATTAACCGACTCGAAAAGGAATGTGCTCAGGCACAGATGGTTCCAATTCGAAGCACCCCAGAAGAATCTCGGTTCAGAGAAAAAGCCACAGAGTTTGTAAGAACAAATGGCGAGAAGATCGATGATTCTGAAATTTCGGTCAGAAAAACAGTAGCCTTGCTATTGGCCGCGCGTAGGGTATATATCAAGAATGGCCCTTGCGCTATACCACTGGATGTTGCCGCAGAAATGCACAACATAACAGGTTTAAGCATGACCGAGTGTATGGAAATGTTTTCCAAGAAAACTGGAGAACGCGACTTCCTGCTCAGGTATGCCTGTGACGGTGGCGATTTCTATGCGAGAAGTTCTATCAGAGGACGGACTGCAAGGCTGCGCTATCAAAAGTTAGGTAATCTGACCCAAAAGATCGAATCCCAAATGTAGATGAGGGTGAGATCACAAGAGGACTGCTTAAGTGCGGCCCTCTTTCTTTATATAAGAGTTTTAATATCGTTTGGAATTTCTGCAATGATTTGAATTTGAGATTTAGTTATAGGATGAATAAAAGTAACTTTATAAGCATGAAGTGCTTGTCTTGATATTAAATCAGATTTAGAACCATATAAGGAGTCTCCTAAAATAGGATGCCCAATAGATTTTGAATGAACTCTTATTTGATGAGTTCTCCCAGTTTCTAAAATAAATTTTACATATGAAAGTTTTTGACTATTTATTTCAAAGTTTTTTATAAGCTCGAAATGAGTTATAGCTTGATCGCCACTTTTATTAATTTCACGTTCAATTATTGAATCTTCTTTTCTAGATATTGGTTTATCAATAGTACCTTTTGAATCAATAATATTACCAACTAATATTGCAACATATTCTTTTTTAAAATCATTTGATTTCATTTGCCTTACAAGACTTTCTTGAATGTATTCATTTTTGGCAAATATCACAATACCGCTAGTATCTTTATCTAATCTATTTACAGGTCTTAACAATCTTTTTATATTGTTTTTTTCGTAATAGTATTTTACGCCATTTGAAAGAGAATCTTCAAAGTGCAAAATGGATGGATGAACAGGAAGATTAGGCTCTTTATTTATAATTAATAGATACTCGTCTTCATATAGAATATCTAAGTTCATTTTTGTTGGTACGATATTATCTGATTCTTCGTCAAAATCTATATTTACTTCTATTATATCGCCAACTTTTATTTCTTTAGAAGTATAAACTTCATTTCCGTTTAAAAAGATTCGTTTATATTTTTTTAGTTTAACTAAAAATCTATTTGAAATGTTAAACTCATTTGATAGAACATCCTTTACAGTTTTATATTTATTACTATCTACTTGATATACTAACATGACTTTTCCTTTCAAAAGTATTAATCAAATTATATTTAGATTAGTGATAAAAGTCAATGTTATAAAATATTGAAAAAAATAGATGTAAAGTATATCTATTTTTCAATTAACGTGATAAAATAGGTTTAGTTTTATGAGGTGAAAATGGGAAACATAGTATTATTAGACGATTTAACAATTAATAAAATAGCAGCCGGCGAAGTAATTGAAAGACCAGCAAATGTAGTTAAAGAACTTGTGGAAAATTCAATTGACGCTGGAGCAACACAAATCACTATCGAAATAAAAAATGGTGGCAAGACATATATCAGAGTTAAAGATAATGGATCTGGTATAAAAAAAGAAGAATTACCACTAGCATTAGAGAGACATGCAACAAGTAAGATTAGTAAAATCGAAGATTTGGAAAATACTTACACAATGGGATTTCGTGGTGAGGCATTGGCTAGTATTGCGTCTATTTGCAAATTTACAATTAAATCTAAAACTGAAGACGAGTATTTCCAATCTGTTTTAAAAACTGAAGCAGGAAGTTTTGTTGATTTTGAAGAATCTGTTGGACCGGTTGGTACAGAAATGATTGTAGAAGAACTATTCTTTAATGTACCAGTTAGATATAATTTTTTAAAGAATGATTCGACAGAGTTTAGATACATAAAAGAAATGCTAGAAAAGATTGCTATAGCAAATCCAAATATTTCTTTTGAGTTTATTAATAATAAGCAAAAAGTATTTAAAACACCTGGCAATGGCAAACTTGAAGATTTAGTTTATATAATTTTTGGAAAGAAAATTAGCCAAAATTTAGTTAGTGTTGATTTTGCAATAGGAGATATAAAAGTTTCTGGTGTAATCGGAAATACAACGATTGCCATGGAGACAAGAAAAGATGAACTGTTTTTCCTAAATAATCGTTATATAAATAATCAAATTTTATATAGTAGTGCAGATCAGGCTTTTAAAGGAGATACTGGGATTGGAAAACATGGATTTTTAATTTTAAACATCTCGATGCCAGCTTCTGAATATGATGTAAACGTTCATCCAACAAAAAAAGAAGTTAGATTCAAAAATGAAAATGAAGTATATAAAGTTGTATATCAAGCAATAAAAACTGCAATATTAAGTAAGAAATTTTTGGGTGATGATTCTGCATCAGATGAAGAAAATCAAGAATATGTTAAAAACGAGTTTGCATTTTTGACAAATAATTTTACATCAAAAGGTTTCGAAAATGATGCTATTATTGAAAGCATAAATGCACCTTATCAAGAAGAAGCATCATCAAAAGATTTAATTACAAGAAATCAAAAAAGAGAAATAAAATACAAGTTTATAGGTATATGCTTTAAAACTTATATTATCATTCAAATTGATGATGAAATATACTTTATTGATCAGCATGCTGCACATGAAAGAATTCTATATGAGGAAATAAAAAATAATTATAAAGCAAATCTAGATGGAAATGTTCAAATGATTTTGATGCCAGAGATTATTGAACTTCCTCATAAAGATATAGATTTTATAAAAAGAAATGCAGAAGTTATAAAAGGAGCTGGATTTGATATTGATTTCTTTGGAGATAATGCGGTAAAAATCAATGGTGTTCCTGATATTGAATATAAAACAAAGATAACCAGAAAAGAATTGTTTTTAGATATATTAGACGAAATGATTACAAGTGAAAGAACTGCTAATAAAGATATCGAAGAAAGATTTATAGCAACGGTTGCTTGCAAGGCGGCAGTTAAAGCAGGAATGGATTTAACAAGAGAAGAAGTAGATTATTTAATCCAAAACTTATTAATTTTAAAAAATCCATTTACATGTCCACATGGTAGACCAACAACAATTAAATTTACAAAAAGTGAAATAGAAAAAATGAAAGTATAGGAAGGTTTAATATGGTACTTACTTATGACCAATTAGATAAAAGCATTTCTGAAGGCTTAGGAAGCATTTATCTTCTTTATGGTAAAGAAATGTATCTAATTGATACTTCACTTAATAAAATAAAGAAAAAGTTTGGTGAAAGAGTTCAAGGCATCAATTATATTACAATAGAAGATGCCAATATTGATGCGCTTATTTCTGAAATAGAATCACCAGCTTTTGGTTATGATAAGAAACTTATTGTAGTAAGAAATTCTAAACTTTTTTCTAAAGATGGAAGAAGAAAAACACTTCCACCAGAACAAGAAAAATTCAATAGCTTCTTAAATGAAAACTTTGAGATTTTAGAAGATAATGCTATTATAGTTTTTATTGAAGAAAAAGCAGACAAAAATGATATATATAGTTTTATTGAGAAAAAATGTATTATTTCAAATATTGAAGAATTAAAAGATTTTCAACTTGTTAAAAAACTAAAACAAATATGTTCTTTATATAAAGTTGAAGCTGATGAACAACTATTATCATATTTTGTTCAAAGATGTGGTACAAATCTTCAAGTGTTAATCAATGAAATTAGAAAACTCATTGAATATGCTGGACCAAATGGAAAGATTACAAAAGAAGCTATAGATGAACTTACAATTGAACTTTTAGATAGTAAAATATTTGATTTAACAGATGCTTTAAGTGCAAAAAATACCAATAGAGCACTAGAAATATATGATGAATTAAAGTATCAAAAAATAGATGAAGCTGTAATACTTGGTTCACTTTATGGACATTTAGAAAAACTTTATTTAACAATATATGCTGTAAAATTAAATAAAGATATACCATCATCAATTGGTATAAAAACCAATAGTTCGTTTATTATCCAAAAATATAAAGATCAAGCTAAACACTTCGGAGTAAGAAAAATAAAGGATATAATGGACGCTTTATCTAAGCTTGATTATGATTATAAAATCGGAAAGATTGATTCTGATATTGGCTTAAGAAGTATTTTATGCAATTACTTTAACTAAAAAGGAATTGACATAATACAAAAAATGTTGTATCATAGAATATGTAAAACGTAGGACGTTGAATAGGAAAAGTAAAATATAGGTTATCTCAAGAGAGAATTAGACATAGGCTGAAATCTAATTTAGAAAAACATATTTGAAAAACTACCTAGGAGTCTCCACTAGAAATGGTGGCGTATGGATTGCGATACAAATCTAAACGAGTAAAACATTAGGGTGGAACCGTAAGAAATAAACTTACCCCTATAAGCATCGCTTATAGGGGCTTTTTGTATTTATATGAAAAGCCTAAAAGATGCTTAAATAAATTTTTTAAAGGCCAAAGAGCCAAAGGAGGATTTATTATGTTTAAAATTAAACTACATGGAGGACAAACAAGAGAAGTTGAAGAAAGTATGTATTGGCATACAACTTCTCACATTATGGCACAAGCCGTAAAAAGACTTTACAAGGATGTCAAAGTAACAATAGGACCATCTATTGAAAATGGATTCTATTATGACTTTGATATTGAGGGACATTTCACAGATGAAATGATTCAAAAAATTGAAGAAGAGATGAAGAATATCATCAAAGAAGACTTACCTATTGAAAGATTTGAACTATCAAGAGATGAGGCTTTAAAATTAATGAAAGAAAAAGATGAACCATATAAGGTTGAACTTATTGAAGAAATACCAGAAGGTGAAACAATTTCTTTCTATAAACAAGGAGAATTTGTTGACCTTTGTAGAGGTCCACATCTTCCATCAACAGGATGCGTTAAAGCATTTAAATTATTATCAACAGGTGGAGCTTACTGGAGAGGTGATGAGAAGAACAAAATGCTTCAAAGAATTTATGGTATATCTTTCCCTAAAGCTAGTGAACTAGAAGAGTACTTACATCTTTTAGAAGAAGCAAAAGAAAGAGATCATAGAAAAATTGGTAAAGAATTAAATCTATTTATGACACATAGATTAGTTGGCAGTGGACTTCCAATGTATCTACCTGATGGTGGAACAGTAAGAAGATTACTTGAAAGATATATTCAAGATAAAGAACTAAGAATGGGTTACCAACATGTTTATACACCATGTATGGCTAACACAGAATTATATAAAATTTCTGGACACTGGGATCATTATAAAGATGATATGTTCCCAATTATGCAAATGGACAATGAAGCTTTAGTTTTAAGACCAATGAACTGTCCACATCACATGTTAATTTACAAAAATTCTTTACATTCATATAAAGATTTACCAATTAGAATTGGCGAGCTTGCTCATGATTTCAGATATGAAGATAGTGGTGCTGTATGTGGTCTAGAAAGAGTAAGAGAAATGTGTCAAAATGATGCACACTTATTCGTAAGACCTGATCAAATTAAAGATGAAGTTGGAAAAGTAGTTAGATTAATCCTAGAAGTTTATAAAGACTTTGGATTTGAGAACTATAGATTTAGACTTTCTTTAAGAGATAAGAATGATAAAGTAAAATACATTGATAATGATGAGATGTGGGAGACAGCAGAAAGTCAATTAAGAGCAATATTAACAGAACTTGGATTTGATTTCTATGAAGCTGAAGGTGAAGCTGCATTCTATGGACCAAAACTTGATGTTCAAATTAAATCTGCTTTAGGACATGATGTAACAATTTCAACATGTCAATTAGACTTTGCTCTACCAGAAAGATTTGACTTAAACTTTGTTGGAGAAGATGGTGAAAACCATAGACCAATAGTTATCCATAGAGCAATTTTAGGTTCTTCAGATAGATTTATAGCCTTCTTAATTGAAGAGACAAAAGGAGTATTCCCAGTATGGCTATCTCCAAAACAAGTTAAAATTCTTCCAATCGCTGATAGACATGTTGAATATGCAAGAAAACTTGAAGAAGAATTCTTAGATAAAGGTATTAGAGTTGAAGTAGATGATAGATCTGAAAAAATTGGATACAAAATTCGTGAAGCTCAACTATCTAAAACACCATATATGCTTATAATTGGAGATAAAGAAGTTGAAGAAGGAAAAGTTGGAGTTAGAAATAGAAAACATGGTGATATTGGCCAGATGTCAAAAGAAGAATTTTTAAACAAATTATTAGATGATATTAATTCATATTCTTTAGAAAATTAAAATATTATAATTAAAAGCGAGCAAGTATATTTTGCTCGCTTTTTAAATGGCGCAATAGTTGAAATTTAGCCCAAAATTTGGTATAATAATATATATATAGTAAGGCATTTCTTACTTATATTATTTTTAGATTAAGAATTGGTTACAAATCGTTTTATTACTGATTTTTTTGATATAATAAACTAGAATTAGTTTATTTGATGATTGTTTGAGTTTACTAATAGTTTTTTCAAATGCAAACAATCAGCAGATAAAGTAGCTGCTGATGATATTAATTATAAGAATTAAATCTTAATAATAGATGAATATAGCAGTTACGAAAGTTAGCTTAAAAGCTAATATATTGTGACTGCTATTATTGTTTTTTGAAAGGAGGAGCCAGAATGGAAGAAGATAACAAAACACCTGTAAATACAAATCAAAATAGTGTTTCTAATCAAGCTAAGAATTTCGCTAAGGAAAAAGCAAAAGAACAAATCAAAAAGATGGCCGCTAAAAAAGGTTTAGCTACTGCTCTTGCACCAATTTTGTTCTGGGCTGCTATCATAATTATCATAATCATTCTACTTACAGGTATTATTGCGTTTATTATTACTGCTCCTGGTCTAGTTACCGGTAAATTAAAAGATTTTGCTGATAATCTTAGAAAGAATATCGCTAATTATTGGGGTGGTGATACTACTATGATGGATGTTAGCGATGAAGAACAATATAGAGTCTTAGATTATCTAGAGCAAATGGGCTATGACCTAAAAGGATATGGATTTATCGATAGCAATGTAGATAATACAGATAGTTCAGAATATGATGAAACACAAGGTGTATTAAGACATGCTGATACAGGAAAGATTAAAGATGCAAATTCATATTTGGTTATGTTATATCTAATGAGCGATAACTATGTATATACTGTTAAAAACTTTAACCCAGTTACTCCGAGTGGAAATGTTTTAGATACAATCTTTTTCTACTGGCATAAAATCTCAGAATCAGTTCCTCTAGTTAATAGATTTACAGGGTTGTTCACAAGAGGCATTATAGATGAAACAGCTATGTGGGGCAAAGGTTTAATGAGTATATACTTTGAAGGCGATGAATGGCATAAAGGTAAAGAATATGAAAAAAATATTATAGATGAATGGTTTGGAACAAGTACTACATGGACAAATATTAAAGTAGATGCTGCCAAAAAGACAATGTCAATTCGTAGAGGTTGGGGTGCTAACTACTATGAATATCAATTAGATGGTTGGACAGGTCGTTATGGTATGCCACTTGAATTTTTACTTGCTGTTCAAATAGCTACATTAAAACCTGATTTAACTTTTGAGATGGCAACAGGATTTAATACAGATGTATTAATTCTTTTAAGAGATATAAGTAAGAATTCTTCTATTGTTTCTGCTTATAAAACAGAAAATGGAAAATATATTACATTCCAAGAAATAGATAATGCAGTTCGTTTTACTGGATTTGATCAAAAAGCTGACAACTGGTTTGAAGACTTTATAAACTTCTTTGACGATTTAAAAGTTACTGAAGGTGAAAAAGAAAAGCTTGAAGATTTAGGTATTATTGGATATACCGCAGAAGAATTAAAAGCTATTATAGATGAATTAGAATCAGCTAATCAGTACAAGTTCAAAACATACGTACCATATCTTTCTAGAGTAACAGATCACTGGTATAGAGATGTTTACTTTGTAGTAGGTGCAGATAGCGGTGATGCAATAGCTTATGGTGACAAAGATTTTGAGAGAAATGGAAGTACACCTAAAAGAACTTCAACAAGTGTAAGTGGAGGCTGGTGGGTTGAAACAGATCTTGACTATGAAGCAATGACAAATGAAAGATGGACAGAATTCCAAAGATATGATAGTGACGATCTTGAGCATGGAATTAAAAAAGGTGACTATAAATTATTTGTTTATGATGATCCTTCAGGTAGATACAATTATGATGATTTATATCCTGGCACACAAGAAATGGCTGATGGTGAAGGAATCAAAGTATACAAAAAAGCTAAAACAGCATCTATTAATTCATTGATTTCAAAAGGAATAATTGATGAAGAAACACTTCATGGAAGTGTTTGGTCAGCTTATGAGACATCAGATACAGGAGGAACAACAGCTGATTATAAGAGACTATATCCTGATGAATCTGAAGATACAATAAAAGGTAAACTATATTACAATGAATTACTTAGTGGTAATGTTAAACAAGTAAATGATGCAGTAAGAAGAGAAACAAATCCAAAAATCAAAAACATGTTCCTAGAAAGAAAATACTTTACTTATGATGGAACAGCACCTACAGCAGATATCATTATGCAAGTTAGATCAAAAATGAAAACTATGGGTGGTTCATTTAAAAATATTAATGGAAAAACTGTAAGTTATTCAAAGTATGAATATGGCGCAGTTCCAGAAGCTCTTCTTGATGGTGACGGAAAAGAATTTACTGTAAAAGTTCAAGAAGAAACAAGTGATAATAAAACAAAAACAGTAGAAAAAACAGTTAATATAAAAGATATGGTTTCTACTGTATCATTAAATCAAGATTCTTTAGCAGCATTTGCGATGCTAGAAAACACTCATACAGAAGATGCTGATTTTATATATAGAGATTTTAAAGAATTAATAGTTGAACTTGGATTCTTTACAAAAGAAGATTTAACAGAAGGTAGTTCAAAACTATTAGAATGGGTTGTACCTGAGACTGGTTCAGGCGGATATCCATATAGATTTATAGATAAAAACGAAGCCTTTATAGGCACTAAAGTTCACTCAAAAGAAGATATAGATACAGCAAAAGAGTACATGAGAGATGAATTATATGTAAAACTTGAAGAAATGTATGTTGAGCCTGAAAGAGGCGGTATAATTGAGGAAAATCAAGGAACAAATACAAACGCTAATCAAACAGTAGTAGGAAGAATTTCTCAAGATAATAAACTTGCAAGACAACCATCACAGATTAGCTATGCTTTAGTTAAAGGTATGGGAAGTCAAAACTGTTCAAGAGAAGATCTTCCTGGTGATGATGGATGTGTAGCTACTGTTACAGTGGATGGTGTTGAATATAAAAACTATGTTCAATATTCATCAGCATATGGTAGTGAAAAGTTCTACTGGAGTGGTCAATATGTTACAATTTCAAGTTCTGCTTGTGGACCTACTTCATGTGTAAACTTACTTACAGGTTATGGGCAAGATGTAAGCCCTCAAAATACAATTATTGGATTACGTTTTGATGCAACTATTGAAGGTTGTAAGGCATTCATGGAAGAACATGATGTACCTGGACATACTTGCTATGATGCAAGTCAATACGTAACAGAAATGGAAACAGCTTTTAGTGAAGGAAAACCTTTCATAGTACTATTTGGACCTGAAGCTTGTTTAGGAATAGGTGATTTCTGGACAACCAAAGGACACTTTGTTCCATTTGTTGGTTGGGGTTCAGATGGCCTTTATACATGCGACCCTGCAGGACCTGGTAATGGCAAGAGATGGATTTTCCCTGGTGAACCATCAGATTTGCTTCCAGCTATTAAAGGTATCTGGTTTGCAGATGTTGCTCCAAACGGAGGTAGAAAAGAAGGAAATCCATATGTTGGATTTGATGGAAATGAAGCAGTAGTATCTCCAGTTACAGGTATCTTATTAGATTATGGTACATATGATGATAATGATGCTAAAGATGGTTACAGACTAAACACAGATAAATATGTAGATGAAGAAACAGCACATACACCTGATAAAGTTGGATATGCAAAAATCTTAGTATTAAGCAAAGAAATATCTGATCAACTTGTTAAGATTAATAGTTCTGGTTCAAAAGATGGAGCTAAAGTCGGAGTTCCAACTCCTGAATCTCCAGACGACTTTGAAGATTGGAATGAGAATCAAAAAGCACTATATGGTATAGGATTATTTGCTGATAGTTATGAAAAAGCTAACGTTGCAACAGACACAACAGGTGATGAGAAGGATAAAGTAAATGGAAAAGGTAGATATGAAAATCTACCAGATACATCAAGTGGTATTGCTGGATATATCCTATATATAGATGGATTTAAAGCAGAACTTCCAAATCCTGAAGGCCAAAAATATGTAAAATCTAAAGATAAAGATAGTGGAGGCAAGACATTTGAAGAACTTCCTGGCGGTGGCTATAATTTGAACATGAACGTGTTTAGATCAGGATCATTTGTAATTAATAGTTCATCATTGGATGATGAAAACTTATATAAATTCACTCAATATATACCAGATGAAGTATTTAAACTTATGAGCAAAACTGTTCAAGATAGAGAAGATGCTAAAGCAAAAGGTAAAGAAATGGCAGCAAACTTAATTAAATTCTCTGGAACAGTAATGGGTGAAACAAAGAATAATTGGGTATTAATTAAAGAAGGTACAGTAATTGGTAGAACAATGGCTAACAAAGAATTAGTTACTCAATTAAGAGGTAAAGAATATACTGATCCAAAAGATATACTTAAAGATAAAGATTCAGAAGAACTTCCACCATTATATGGTAACTACATCAGAATGATTATGAAAGACAGAGATGACAATGTAATAGAGAACATTGAGGATTATATTAAACTAGATGATCTTACAGATGTATCTGATGATCTAGATGATGAGAAATTCTTATTCTGGATGGGTGTATATGGTGAAGGTGGTAACCTTGAAGATAGTGGCGGAAAGAAAATTTCAGTACCAGTTGACTTGGACGATGGTGCAGGTGCAACACACTTCTATGGTTTAACACATTATAATGCTGGTATTGCTCAACAACTAGGTTATAATAAGACAGATTCTAACTGGGGAGAGCCTACAGATTTGCAATGTTTAACGGATGTATTCTTAGCTCTTCACGAACAACAAAAAGCTCAGATTAAGTCAGAACTGGGTGAGGATATAGAAGATGGTTACTTATATGCATTCTGTAGTGTATTACACAACTATGGTAATTTAACTAAGAGAGGTACAGAGTATAAAGCCAACCATAAAGTTTCAGAAAGCACATGGACTACATATGAAGGAACACAATATGCTGAAGCATTAACTAAGAGAAGAAAAGGTGAGTGGGCATTGATTTCAGAAAGCTTATATCCACCATTCTACGAAGGTGTTTTTGATAAAGATATTGAGTGGGCATATAATGGAACACAATATTCTGAAGAAACACCATTCTCAGATTTCTGTAAAGATATGGGCGTAACTGTTAATGTAGAAAAAACTGATTAAAATGAGGTACCAATATGAAAAGAAAAAGAAGTATAAGTAATATAATTGCATTAGTAATTCTTATCATTATAGTTATAATGGTAGCGTATGTTTTTGCTAAGGGTTATGACAAAAAGAGAAAAGAAAAAGAATATGCAGAAAACATAAAAGAATTTCAAGAGTTTAGCAATGAATACATTAAACAAACTGTAATGCCAAGGAACTTATATGAATTGTATAAATATAAAGGGGATTATGATAGAGACATCTTATATAAAAACATGAAAGTTTTTGAAGAATACCTTGGATATTTAAAGAATAATATCAATTCACAAAATGCATATAATTATTATTCTCAAAATGAAGATAAAATAAAAGAAATAACTGGAATTGCAACGTCAGAAGAATTTGAAGCTTTTATTAAAGAAATGGAAAATCATAATGTATATAGCGAAAAATATCTTTATGCAGAAGTTGTTTTAGGATCTTCATACAAGAGTTCAAATTATTTCATATTTGATATTAACTTTTACTATGGAGAAAGCTTGGAGAGCGATAATCTTGAAAAAACTACATTTACAGTTGCCTTTTCAACTAGAAAAGATGATGAAAGCCCGGTTTGCATATATGGCTTTTCTAAAGAAGCAGACTAAATTTATATTATAAGGGTAAGGTCCTTTAATAAAGGGCCTTATCCGATTTTTTTAATAAAGAAAAATAACTTTCTATTACTAGATAATTCAATTAAAGAAGATTAAAAGTGCTTGAAACCGAACGAAAACGAGGTTTTTTACTATTGTAAATAAAATATCGTATTGATATAATTACATAAATATGATTAAAGATTAATAATTGTTTAAAAATAGATTAAATTTTTGATTAATAAACTGATTAGTTTATTGAATTGGAGGTTTGACATGGCCCAAGATGGAGATCAAAGACAATCTGCTGGACAAGCAGCAGCTAATAAAGCAAAAGACTTTGCTAAAGAAAAGGCTAAAGAACAAATTAAGAAAATGGCAGCAAAAAAAGGACTTGCAACAGCGCTTGCGCCGGTGCTTTTTTGGGCTGCCATTATTATTATTTGTATTATTCTACTTACTGGTATTATCGCATTTATTCTAACAGCGCCTGGTCTGGTTACTGGTAAACTAAAAGATTATGCTGAAAGTATAGGAAAAAGCTTCATTAGTTATTGGGGTGGCGATTCTACTAAAATGGAAGTTAGCGAGGAAGAGCAATATAAAGTATTAGATTATCTAGAACAGATGGGCTATGATCTAAAAGGATATGGATTTATTGATAGTAATGTATCTGATACAGAAAGTTCAGATTATGATGAGACACAGGGTGTATTAAGATATGCTGATACAGGAAAAATCAGAGATGCAAATTCATATCTAGTTATGCTATACCTAATGAGTGATAATTATGTATATACAGTTAAAAACTTTAACCCAGTTACTCCAAGTGGTAGTGTTCTTGAGACAATCTTTTTCTATCTGTATAAAATTTCAGATCAATTTAATTTATTAAATAGATTTTTGGAATTGTTCCAGGTAGGTATTATAGACGAAACTGCTATGTGGGGCAAGGGCTTAATGAGTATCTACTTTGAAGATTCTGAATGGCATAAAGGTGAAGATTATAAAAGAAATCTTATAGATGATATGTTTGGACTTAGTACCACATGGACGAATATAAAAGTTGATCCTGCCAAAAAGACAATGTCAATTCGTAGAGGCTGGGGAGCAAATTATTATGAATATCAATTAGATGGTTGGACAGGTCGTTATGGTATGCCACTAGAATTTTTATTATCTGTCCAAGTAGCAACATTAAAACCAGATTTAGCCTATGAAATGGCAACTGGATTTAACACAGATATATTAATTTTATTAAGAGATATAAGTGGTGCTTCTTCATTAGTAGCTTCTTATAAAACAGAAAGTGGTAAATATATAACATATAAAGAAGTTGATGATGCACTTCATGAGTTACATCCTGATAGTGACGGATTCGTATGGGACTTTTTAAACTGGTTTGATGACTTAGCAATTAGTGATGATGAAAAAGATGCATTAGTCGAACTTGGATTCGAAGAATCATTAACCAAAAACGAATTAAAAGCAATTATAGATGCATTAGATGATGCAAACGAATATCATTTTAGAACATATATGCCTTACATTTCAAGAGTAACAGATCATTGGTTTAGAGATGTATATTTTGTTGTTGGTGCTGATAGTAATGATGCAATTAAATATAATGGAATCCATCAAAGCGGAAAAACTTCTTCATCTATAGATAGTGAATGGTGGGTAAAAACAGATCTTGACTATGAAGCATTAACAAATGAACGTTGGACTGATTATGAAAGATATTCTGCTTCAGAAGCTAATCCTGAAATAGGAATATATGAGGACGACTATAAACTATATGTTTATGAAGATCCAACAGAAACATATACATATGGAGATTTATTCCAAGGAACTCAAGAAGAAGCAGATGCACAAGGCATTAAAGTATTTAAAAAAGCAAATATGGGTTCAATTAATAACTTGATTGATGAAGGATACTTAGATGATGAATCAGTTAGCGGAGGTATTTGGACAGCTTATAAAACTCAAGATACTGGTGCAAACGGATCATATAGAAGATTGTATCCAGAAGAAGACGAAAACACCTATAAAGGAAGATTATATTATAAAGAATTATTAAGTGGAAATGTTGTACAAAAAGAAGATGCTGTAAGAAGAGAAACAAATCCAAAAATTAAAAACATGTTCTTATCTAGAAAATACTTTACGTATGATGGAACAGCACCTAAAGCAGATGAAATCATGCAAGTAAGAGAAAAGATTAGAGACATGGATGGCACATATAAAAACATTAATAATGTAAATGTAGATTATTCAAAGTATTATTATGGTGCAGTTCCAGAAGCTCTTCTTGATGGAGAAGGAACAACATTTACTGTAAAAACTACAAAAGAAGATGCTGAAGGAAATACAACTGTTATTGACAAAGAAGTTAATATAAAAGATATGGTTTCTACTGTATCATTAAATCAAGATTCTTTAGCAGCATTTGCAATGTTAGAAAATACTCATACAGAAGATGCTGATTTTATATATAGAGATTTTAAAGAATTAATAGTTGAACTTGGATTTTTTACAAAAGAAGATTTAACAGCAGGAAATCCAAGATTACTAGCTTGGCCAGTTCCGGACATAGGTTCTGGTGGTTATCCAAAGAGATTACTTGATAAAAATGAAGATGTAATTGGTACAAAAATACATTCAAAAGAAGATTTAGATTCAGCTGTTTCTAATTTCATGAAAGAATTAGCAGAACAATCAAAACCAGATGGTGCCTTTGGAGATACATCACCTAGTCCTGAATCTTCTAGAGTAGTATTTCCTGAAGACTATCATAGACTTGGTGTAGTTGAAAAAGCATCAGAACATGAAGTTCCAGACAGAAGTATTGTAGGAAATATTACATACGATAGAGGTAAGATTAAAAACTTCTTATCAAATCCTCCAGGAGCAGGACATGAATTTAAAGGTGCAACATTAGTTGAAACAGCAACAAATTGTTGGAAATATATTGTAGATAATGGTTCAACATATACATATGCTGGTGCATCAATACCTATTACAAGTGGTACAACTGTTGACTGTAGTTCATATGTATCTTGGGTATTATATGAATATGGATATGATGATTTTGAAGGTGGACAACATGATACATATGCATTTAAAGAAACAAACTGGAATGAGTTATATGGATGGCAAGAGTTTGAAATTCCATCTGGAAGCTGTCCAGTTGACTTACAACCTGGTGACATGATAGTAAGACATGAAGGTTATTCAGGTGATGAACTTGCTGGTACACACCACATCACATTCGTTGTTGAAGTTGAAGGCGATAGTATTAAATGCTTTGACTGTGGTAGTGAAGATAACTGGACATGTGCTGAAGCACAAGGTGGTAACCCAGTAGATAAATCATATTTCTTAACAGCATCAGGCGATGGTAAAGTTATAAGAATTGAAGATCAAAAACGTGAAGGAAAACCTTATGTAGGTTATGAAGGAAATGAAGCCGTAGTTGCTCCAGCAACTGGTATATTACTAGAATATGGTACATATACAGAAGAAGATGGACAAGATGGTTATAGAGATAATACTGATCCAGTAAAAGAAGAATATTTAAATGGACCAGAAAAAGTTGGATATGCAAAAATATTAGTATTAAGTAAAGAAATTTCAGATCAATTTGTACAAATAACAAATGGAGATGCAACAGGTAATGCAATTGCTATTTCACCTCCAAGAGATCCTGAGGAAGTAGACAATTGGACAGATACTAAAAAGAAAGCTTTATATGGATATGGATTATTTGCAGATCAATACGAAAAAGCAAAGATTGCAACTGATGTATCAGGTGAAGAGAAAAAGGCTACAGAAAAATCTGGTAGATACGAAGACTTGCCTGAAGCGTCACATGGTATTGCAGGATACATAATGTACATAGATGGATTCGTAACTGAACTTCCGAATGCTGAAGCACAGCAATATGTCGACAGGAGAGATAGCGAAGGAGAGACACCTCAATACATGGAAATCCCTGGCGGTGGATATCAATTAAGTATGGATGTATTCAAAAATCATGCATATACAATTGGTTCAGATTATGAGAGTGAAAACTTATATGATTGTTCACAATATCAAAAAGATGAAGTAATGAAACTAGTTAGTGAAACTGTTCAAAAGAAAGAAGAAGCAAAAGCTGATGGAAAAGAAATAGCAGTTAACTTATTAAAGACAAGTATTTCACTTGATGGAGAAACAAAAGAGAGACTATTAATTAAAGAAGGTACTGTAATTGGTAGAACAATGTCTAATAAAGAATTAATGGTTAAGATTAGAGGATTAGATAACTATGTTCCTCCAAAAGAAGTTGATGAAGATGAAGACCTTCCACTATATGGTAACTATTTAAGAATGGTATTAAAAGACAGAAAAGATGAGAACGTTGAAAATGTTGAAGATTACTTAAAACTAGATGACGATGGTGATAGAAACACAGATATAGATGATTATGAATTATTCTATTGGACACCATACGAGGCAGGTGCATGGGATAGATCATTATCAGGACCAGAACAAGCAGAAGATCACAACAACTCTGCTGGTGAGGTATCAACTGGTATTGCACAATGGACTCGTGTCAATGAGTGGGATGAAATAACAGGAGCATATATTCCATATGGTGTTGAATATGATCCGGCTTATGGTGGATTAAGAGCACTTACTCCTATTGTTAGAACTGGACCATCATCAGCGTCTAGAAATCAAATTCAAGCTTTGATATCTCAGTATTGTGGACAAGATAGAGATGCATACTTAAAATTCCAGATTGAACTTGCAAAATTTGAATGGTTAGATAGAGAAAGTGGAGATGTTGATTTGAACATCGGTGGTGAGAGAGTATATGAAGCATATCCATGGGCAAAAGATGCTCCGGCTGTAGTTCAAGGTACAATAATGAGTTACATGGTAAGACGTGGTTCATATAAAGTATCAATTCTTTCTCGTGGAGTTGATTTAGATGCTATGTCAAGCAATTATGAGGAAATATGTTCATATGAAACAATGGCTAAAATATTTGATGAAGGTAGAGCTAGATATCAAAGTGCTATAGCTCTAGCAATATTACATAAAGAAATTTCAGAATCAGATGTTGAAACTTGGTGTAGAGAAGGTCATGTTGAAGGCCATCCAGAATTCGGTTCACAGTAAGGGGGATTCTAATGAAGAAGAAAATAATAGGTATTATTATAGTTTTAATAGTGTTACTTTTGATTTGTTTATCAGTATTAGGGGTTATCTATCTCAAAAGAGATAGATACTCCCTAAGTTATATAAATAGCAATTCAGATGTAGCACCAGATACAAAGTTTGCAGATAATGTTATAGTATTCTTTGCAGGTTATAGTGGAAAGTTATATCCTGAAACAGTTTATAAGTCTATGTATGATACTTTTAACAATGTAATTCCTAAACTATATGGAGAGTTAAAAAGTAAATCAACAGAAGAAGTTTCTGGATATTATGAAAAAAATAATAAATATATTTTAGAAAAACTTGGTATAGATAATAAAGAAGATTTTGTTAAGCTTATTAGTAAACTTAATGAATTTCAAGGAAATGAAGTAGTTTATGAAAAATCTAGTGTAGATGTTAATTCAATTAACCATTTTAACAATAGATCTGTAATGAATGTTCAAGTTATTTATTCACCAAATAACTCAATAAACTTAAAATTAACTGTAAAAAGATATTCTTCAGATGAAAGATCTCCTATTAAGTATACAACTGTTGAATAGTTGATAATTAAGAGATTATAAAGAAGACTAGTATAAAATGAAGTGAACCCCAAAAAGTTCACTAAAATAAAAGGACTAATAAGAGAAGATTTATCTTCTCTTATTTTTTAATCTTTTTGTATTATAAAATTCTAGCCAATCTTCAACTAAAGCTATGTATTCTGCTAAATTTGTGATAT
>JAEEGL016313447.1_pt1 | contig 44884 bp, 39 predicted proteins | sample 9134231 | NCBI WGS metagenome assembly JAEEGL01 (sample SAMN16246548, study PRJNA631951) | gut metagenome | biome: gut microbiome; feature: rumen; material: fiber-attached | host: Bos | place: Iran: Karaj | collected 2018-10 | reverse complement strand
CGCCGAAACCCTCGGCAGACTCGTCACCCCCGAAGAATACGACCAGCTCGCCTTCGCCTCCGCGATCCGCGCCTACCGATAAGCTCACCGGCGCCCATTACGTGCGAAATCCCGGTTTTTGAAAATCCACACATAATCCCAGACGCCCTCCCAAGAAAACTTACGTGCGAAATCCCGGTTTTTGAAAATCCACACGTAATCTCAGACTCCCTCCCAAGAAAAATTACGTGTGAAATCTCGATTTTCGAAAATCCACACGTAATTCCAGGGAACCCACCAAAAATAATTACGTGTGAAATTCCACTTTTGGAGATTTCACACGCAATGACCAGCAAACAAAAGATGCCGCTTTCTCAGAGCATCCCTTCTCAGCGCCCCGTCTTTCGTTTCTTCGCGAAATGCACTAGCCCCGCTACTCTTCGCCTGCTCCGGCACCGCCATCTGCGCCCGGCACCTCGATCTTCTCGAATTCCCCGGTCTCCGTATCGATCACGATCATCGCCGACTCTCCGATCTGCCGGCCGTCGCTGTAAGTAGAGAACACATCCGTCGAGATGACTCCGCACTCCTCGTAGATCTTCTCGACCGGCGTATGCCCGACCACCTGCTTATATTCTTTCGTCCGGAACATCTTCACTTTATCGTATTGCGGACGGAACCACAGAGGCGAGTTATTCCTCCACAGATCATTTCGGGACGCCTGGTTCACCATCTCCACCACTTCATCGATATCCGCTTTCATGAACTTCTCGTCCTGCCAGCGCACGAACAGCTGAGACAGGCCGCCGTGCATGAAGAGCACCTTACCGATCCGATGGATCATGGCAAGCTGACTTTCATCCGGTAGCGCATCCCGGAGCTCGCGAAGCTTCATGACCACCACGACCTCCGCATACCTCGAATACCCGGTTTCATCTTTCATCCATGGATAACTGACATCGTGATTCCCATAGCACCAGAGCGTATCCGGATGTGCTTTTGCCCAGGCGATCGCACGATCGAATGTCTTCTCATAGAGCCCCAGATTCTTCTCCTGTCCCCAATCATCGGGAATATCCATGAGACACACGGCGCGTTCCGCCTTCCCCGCCGCCATAATGTCCTCGGCGCGGTCGAAAATCCAAGGTTTCAGATGAATATCCGGTATCACTAATACCTTCATTGGAATCACTCACTTCTCGAAAACAACCAGTCCGACCTGTGTCGGGTGGTCCATAAGGATCGTATCTTTTCCCTTCGTCTTGTACCGGATCAGCATGCTGGTAATGAGGATATCTCCCGCACCACCCAAGGTCTGCGTCACTCCGATCGCGAGCAATAAGATATTTCCGACGAAAATCGAGATCACACCCAAGCCGATTCCCAGGATCGTCATCGGCATCAGGGACCCGAAGATATACATCGGCTTACTTAGCGGCGAGAGGCATGTGCAGTAGGGCGTCAGTTTCTCTTTGATGAACCCGTACTCGATGTCTTTTCTTCCGTTTTCCGTCGCGAAACTCCAGCATGTGCCGTGGATCCACTCGTGCACGACGGCCAGCGGCACGAACGATACCATAAGGAGGACAAGATAGATGAAATACAGCGCCAGGTTTTCATCCAGAAGTTTACTGATTCCGAATCCGCCATTTTTGAAATAATATCCGACTGCCATGGCCACGATAAAAGGCACTGTCAGCAAGGTTCCTACCAGATTGGCCTTGGCGATAGAGATCGTCAGATCCTTACGCGTATAACCCTTCTCCAGGATCGCCGCCTCTTTCACCTTGAAATTCTCGGCTCTTCTGAGTTCCGCCTCCGTCAGCTGATGCTCTTCCTTCGTTGTCTTGTCGTTCTTCTGTCCCATTTTCTGTCTACCTCGTTCCTTGTTGAAAAGAAAATTTTGAATTCACGCCTTATCCAGCAGGTCTTTCACCACTTTAATGATCTCATCCACCGGCTCGATGCTGTCTACCGTGCTGGCAATGATGTTCGGATCCTCGATGCTGCCGTCCTCGATATCGTAATGCTCCTTCGAGCCGCCGATCTGACCCGGCTTCGGAGCCATGCTGATGATGATCTTCTTCGGCTGCGCGTCCACATAGACATAGTTTGTCTTGTTCGCCTGATTGTAGACGATGACTTCCCGCTCTTTTCCGAAAGCCCGGATCCATCCCATTTTCGGCGTGCCGTAAAAAGTCTCTACGCCCCGCAGGAGCTCGAGCATCTTCGCGTTATCCCAGCCCGGTTTATTCTTCAGGGCCTTATACCCGTACGATGTATCCTCACTTGAACTGAGCCAATCGAAAAATCCCATAACCAACCTCGCATCTCCGCCCGGTATCCCCCGGACCTGTCTTGTTTCACTTCCGATATTATACCCTATTTTACGAAAGCAATCTTCGCGAAGTTATAGATTCCCAGATACCAGATGTCGAAGTCATGCCCGCCGGATCTCTCCTGCCAGGTGAAGTTCACGTCCGGGATCATCAGGTCACAATCCTCCGCCAGTGTTTTTGCCGCGGCAGATGCGCTCCAGTAGGCCACATCGTCCTCCGTACCGCAGAGGTTATAGAAATAGTCGATGGCGAACTGTGCATTCTTGATCGTCTCCGCTGTTGTGGCCGAAGGGTTCGATGTCGGTGCCGCGGAAAAAGCACCGAACCACGAGAATGCGTCGAGGCATTCGCCGATGCCGATGTTGATCGTCTGCATGCCGCCCATCGAAAGACCGGCCATCGCGCGGTGCTCCCGTGCCTTGGAAAGATCGTAGCCGTGATCCGAATACTCCGCATAGGTCGAGTAATGCGAATCGATATACGGGATCAGGTCTCTCCTGAGCTCATACCCGAAGTTATAGAAAGAATCGAAATCCTGATCATGCTTACAGCCCAGTGCCTTACCATTCGGGGTGACAAGGATAAAAGGCTCCACATCGCCGTTTCCGATCAGGTGATCGAGGATATTCTTCAGCGTCGAGTTGGTCGAATTCAGCCCCCACTCGTTCTCGCTGCCGCCGATACCGTGCATGAGGAAAATGACATTATACTGCTTGTCCGTCGAATACCCCGCCGGCAGATACACATACGCGTTCTTGTCGCAACCCGATCCGCCGCCGATGTAGTCCTTCGCGAGGTATGTGATCTTCTCGACCGTTCCGGCCTCGCCCGCTTCGTACTTCGTCTTATAATCTGCCGGCACTTCATCTTCATAACGGATGACCGGCTCCTTCGCCTTGGTCGTCTCCTCCGTGGTCACTTCCGTAGTAGAAGACTCAGCTGCTTCCGTTGTCACAGAGCTGTCTGCGCCCGACTCTTGCTTCGTCGCATCCGACTTACCGCACCCTCCCAACATCGACAAACTGATTCCGATTGCCAGCAATCCGGCCATACATTTCTTCATACGATACCTTCCTTATATGTTTCCTGATCGCCCCCCCTTTCCTTCTGCAAAAGAACTGTCCTTCCGGGGATCTTCATGGCAGAAGCAATTTTCCTTTCGGGGGAACATGGTTAATTCTACTCTTTCCGTCCCCTCGGCGATACCGAGAAAACCTAGCAAAACACCTCACGAAATGATGGAGTTCGTATGCTTGGAATGAGAATGCACAAAAAGGTTTAGTACGTAGTACTTGTTCTACTCTGCTATTCCACGTACTTCGTTCTCATATTCCTTCAGGAACTGTTCCAGGAACGCATGGCGTGCTTCGCCGATCCTCTTTGCTTCTTCTGTATTCAGTCCGTCTTTGAGAAGGAGGAGTTTGTCATGGAAATGCTCGATGGACGATTCCATTGACCGCCCGCTCTTCCCGCCATAGGCGAAGGTGCGGGCGATACCGATCGCGCCCATTGCATCGAGCCGGTCCGCATCCTGAACGATCTTGCCTTCGAGGGTGTCTGGTCTTCTTCCTTTGTTCTTACTGAACGACACCGTATTGATGATGGCACAGATCTCATCGATCCGCCCCTCCTCGACATTCTGTCCACGGAGAAAATACCGCGCATTGGCATTGTTCTCTGTATGGAAAAGCTTCGCGTCGTCCACATCGTGAAGCAGCGCAGCCAGTGACACCAGTTCCAAATCACACTCCGGATAATGTTCCGCGATACGCACGGCATTCCTGTACACCCGCATCGTATGCCCCACATCATGCCCGTCCGCATGATTTCTGAAAAGCATCTGTATATAGTTCTTCGCTCGTACTACTAATTCGTCTCCCATTATTCTTCCCGACTTTCATTCATATGGCATCTACATTGTACATTTTGTATAGTGTTTCGCAATACAATCTGGAAAGTAGCCATCAAAGGTCAGATTAAAAATCCACCAGCAGGATCTCGATATTGATCACCCGGAATGTGCCTTTCGGCTCGATATTCTTGATGCGCCCGCAGAGGAGCTTGCCTGCGTCCATGAGTCGGGCGAAGATGAGATTATCGTTCTCCGGGATATAGCCGAGTTTCGCTTTCCCTTCGGTCATCACGAGGATGGCGTTATTATCGAACTTATTCTCCTCCCGCTGGAGAAGAAGCTTGTCGCCGCGCTTAAGTCCCTCGAACACGGATGTATCCTTGATGAACATCGTTCCGGAGACATATGTGTCGAAGAGGTGGATCTCACGGCTCAATGGCTTGATCACCTCGCCCAGGTTTCCTGTGTCGACAATCGTCGCAAGGGCATCTTTCCCGCCCAGAACCAGTTCCCGATTTTCTTTCGTCATAGGTCTTCCCTCCTTCGACATATTTCTTCCCCATTCGTAATCGTCTGTTCTCGTTCGTCCCGGACCCGCTCAATCCTGGATCCAGACGAACTCTGCACCGCCCTCACACAGCAGGTTCCGAAGCACATCGGAGAGTTCCTTGCTGTACGCCCGGTACTCGTCGATCTCTTTGTGGAACTCTTCTTTCTTCCGTTCCACCTGCTCCGGGTCCTCGAGCATCTCGGCATAGATGTACGGTGCCGTCGTGAGGATCTCGTTGAGTTCTCCTTCGAGCCGCTCGATACGCTCTTCCAGATCCGAGATATCGGTCACTGCCATCTTCACACCCTGTTCGCGCAGGACGCGGCGCACAAGGATCTCAAGATTCTCCAGTTCCTCGTCGTCGTTCACGTGATACGCGATCACGATACGTGTCCAAAGCTCTGCGATCTCAGGAATCGCCGCCGTCTCCGGATGAATATCGGGGTGAAGTGCTTTTGCCAGACGACGATAGATCCTCTTAGATCTCTCGATCTGAAAGTCCGGAGACCTCTTCGCACCTTCCGCCCTCTTCTTATTGCCCAGCATCTCCTGAAGTTCCAGGTTATAGAGCGCCATTGCCTTCTGGATAAAGGTCTTCATCTCAGCAAGGTCGATCGGCATCGCACGGTTGAGCGCCGCCTGACAGAAACCGATCATCTTTTTCTTCTTGATGCACTCGACCTTCAGTTCGAAGTCCTCAAGGATGAGCTCGCCGAACTTCTTGATATAAGCGGTATGGATCGAGCCTGCTTCCTTCTGCAGCTGGTCGCGCCGGAGCAGAAGCTCTTCGTACTTCTTGTACTGGTCCTGGTCTTTCCTAATCAGTTCGTCCATCGTACACCTCCATGTCATAGAATTCATCGTACAAATACACGATCTTCTTTCCGTCGATCTGCGCCTTCTCGAAGAAGTCACGCGGATCCTTATACCACTTGTTCTCCACTCTCAGCGCATCCCCATCTTCGCCCGGCTCGATGTCGATGATGAAGCGTCTGTCGCCATACAGCATCACGACCCGGCTCGCTTCCCTCGCCATCCAGAAAAGGTCGTAGATGTCGGGTCTTCTGTCCGCCTTACCTTCCAGTTCGTGCATCAGTGTGACGACCTCGTCCATCAGCTCGATGTTGCCCCACCAGTTCGGGTTATCCCTTATATCCTCGCACAGACGCCGTCTGGCATTCTTCAGAAGCTTTACCGCCTCTGAAGTTTCACCCTGCTCTGCGCGGATCCCCGCAAGCCGGTAGGCAATATCCGGAAAAGATGGATAGTTGAACCCGCACAGCGATCCCATCCGCTCCGGATCATGGATCCTCTTGTAGATCGATTCCATCATGCTCCTGTACTTCTCTTCGTCCTTCTCGACGAAATAGCCGTTATGGTACATATCCGCCAGCTTGTATTTGCAGCAGCTGGCGCTGATGTCGTTCCCACATTCCACACCCTTACTGAAGTACTCGAAAGCCTTCTTGTAGTCTACGGTTCCGGTCTGGCCGTAATACCAGATATACCCCAGTTCCTCAATAGCCGGAACATATCCGTATTCTGCCGCCATCTCCAGATACCTGACCTCGAGATCGAACCGGCGTTCTTCCAGATAGAACCACGCCAGATTATGCATGTCACTCGGGTTGTGATACGTATGGATGAGGAAGAGCTGCGCTTCCACGAACAGGAACTTGTCCTCCTCAGTCGGGTTGTCGTTATAGTAGTAATCCGTAATAAGATTCACGGCTTCCTGTCTTGTCATGCCAACTCCTCCTCTCTGCATGTAATCGTCGTTTGCTACCTCGGGCACCGCTATCTGCGTTCCACCGATACGGGTTTCTGATCTCACATCTCGTCCAGCTGTGCGTAGTCGTAGAGCGTGATCAGATACAGCCTGTACTCCGCGTCATTGGCGAATCCAAAACGGCTGCGCTTCTTCTGCCTGGTGAGGACGTCGTACTGCGCACGGTTGACGATCAGATCCACATCGTCCACATACTTGTAATCATCCTCCGGACACTCAATACGCCCATCCCCCTTGTAGTAGGCGATCTCTTCCTTCGTCAGGCGCTTGCGGTTCTGCACCTCCTCCGGGTACTCGAAACGGATCTCCACATCATCATCGAGTTCCTCGAGGCACCTTACATATTCGGCCAGACCGGACACATACTCCGCGAAGCGCTTGTCCTCATTCATGTACTTGTAGTTTCCGGTGCGGAAAGAAGCCAGCGCCATATTGAAGAGGTCTTCCCACATTTCCATCTCCAGATCCGGCAGCGCCTCCATCTTACCGTCTACCACCTTCCAGCACTTGATGTGCACATCCTCTGGCGGCGTGTACTCCCACTCATCCTCATCCTCGCAGCCTTCCCAATCGGTTCCGCTGATCTCCTCGAACTCCACTTCGTCGAGGGAATTCCATTCTTCGTCTCTGCTGATTTTTGCCATCTGTATCGCCCTCCTTCATTTTTTCCGGCGTCTCTTTTACTTCTTCCGAGGTTCTCCCGGTCTTTATCTTGACTAGATTATCTCAAGAGAACTGTCCAAATATCTCCGCATACAAAAAAGGCAAAAACCTCGGCAAACAAAAAAAGAAACCTATTGATATGAAGTGGCAAACACAGGCAGAAATGATGTCAGACAGTGCTTTTGACGGAGAAAAGGAATTCCCTTATCATTGCCTCATTTGCCGATAGAAAAGCAACAGCGAGGCAATCGGCACCATAAATGTGCAGAATTGCCTCGCTTTTGACTATCAATCGCTATTCGAATCAACTCTCAGCGAATCCTCACGAAAAGCCGATCACTTCTCCCCGAAGCAGTACTTGAGGATCTGTTCGGGGGACATGTCGCGCGCACCGAGTTCGTCGGACAGTCCTGCTCCAGAAGTGGTATCCCAGGAGAATCTTCCGGCGTCATCGGCGTCGGAATTGAAGTATTTGTCGGGACTACTCAGGGACACGGTGTAGCGGCTGTACCACTCGGGATAGAACTTCGACATATACGTATCGGCCAGTTTCCAAGCCTCACATTCCGTGTCCGTTCCGATGGCACCGAGCGCAACGCCACCGCCGGGCTGGCCGGTACGGCTGACAAAACCGTTGGTGGAGTGGACGATCAGGACGCTGCCGTCAGAGCAGGTACCCAGCGAGATCCAGACGTGGCCTTTGATGCTGACGATGTCGCCGGGACGGAGCTTGTAGCCGTCGGGCTCGGAGGAGGCAATCGTCTTCGAGAACGTCCCCCATCCGTATTCTTCCGCGAACCGGCGCGCCATCTTGGTGGACGATCCGACATAGCCGGGGCGCCCGTTTTCCGTTTCAAAAGCATTGTACACCGCCCATCCGACGTAGCCGGAGCAGTCGAGGCCGGCGTAGTAGTATTCGTTATAGCCGCCGAACGGATAGTAGCTGGTGGTCGGGTCGCGCTGGCTCTCGTCATCGTCTATGTCGCGGAACGTGTAGTTCTCGTCCTGCGATTGGAAGAAACGCACCCAGTCGGAGGACACGCCGAGGGTTCTGGCCTGGATCGCGCTGCCCGTGTCCTGCCAGTCCCAGCCGCCGCCGAAGACATAGAGCGTCGTGCCAACGGGCATGAGGGCGGATTTGATGAAGTTGATAACCGTGTGCTCGCCCGGATTTCCGGAAACGACCGGTGTAAAGGCAACCGGCTCGGTCCCGGTCTCGGCGACATCGACGATGATCCCGTCCCGCAGGAGCACGTCGAAGGTGTAGCCTTCTTTCAGTTTATTCTGCACCGGGTACGCAGGAGCGCCGGATGCGTCCTTCTCCGAGTTATCGATGGCGTAGACCTGTTCAACACCATCCACGCTGAACCGGTAAAAGAACTGTTCTGCGTTTTCTTTCTTCGTTTCGGGGGCGCCATAGTTCTGGACGCCGAGGAATACGGCGCGGACGACCTGCTCGTTCTCACCGGGTACGAAGGCAGCGCCGCTCCCCTGGCCGCTCTGTCCGGCCGGGTTCTGCGTATCACCCGGGTTCTGTCCCTGCTGACCCGAAGCTTCCTGTCCGTTCTGTGAGTCAGACACGCTCTGCACCGCATTGGCCGAAGTGTCTGTCGGATCTTTCTTCGACGACTTCCACGGCTTTAGGATAAGGATGACTGCCACAAGAAGCGCCAGCCCAAGAAGTACACCCAGCCATCCGGTATTTTTCTTCTTTCTTCGCGCCACGGCTGCCCCACGGCGATACTTGCCCGGGCCGTTTGCCTTCCGCATTCTGTTCTGGTAGATCGTGCGCACATCCTGCATGGCGCCGTTCGTGCGCGATGTCCCGGCCGGCGTTCTTCCCGCCGAGCTGTTTCCTCTAGATGATGGATTCTGTTTTTGAAATCTTGAGTCAGGCATTTATGTCAGAATGAATCCCTTCTTTACTCGTTGCCGCCGCAGAGACGGAATGCTCTCGGGCGGCAACCGTAATCGTGCCTCTATTATACACCAGAGGAAAGAGGGCAAGTGCTTTTGTAGTATAATGATCGCATACATATGCGCAGCATGAAGGAGGATCAGCATGGAATCCAGATTGATCGATGCGGAAGCTCTTCTTTCCGTGGTATATTCCCAGAAGCAGGTAACAATAGCGAGAGAACTGAAGCACAAATATGCAGGTGAATGGAAAGATATGAGCCCTAAGAGTATCCAGCGCTGGAGATCGTTAAGCGAGATTCCGAATAAGGATAATCTTGAGAAGCTTTGCACAAAGGTAGCCAAGGTGCCGGTACTTGATATTCTGAACATACCCGAAGTACTTCTTCGTGTGAATCTGTCGAAGGACAGTATATTATCCAGCAATGCCAAGAAGGTCTACAATCTTCTTATGCTGAGCGATGGTGCGTCGATGCCCTGTTCGAAGAAAGAGGGCGACATTTATGATTATCTGGTGAAGGATTTAAAACAGCCAACAGTAAGCTACGCCGACGGAGAACTGACCAAAACATTCAAGTACCTGCCATGCCGGAGCGTCACGATTCCCATGCTGGTAAAAGCCGGAAAGCCTTACGAGTATAAAGAGAGCGGGATCATGAGCGGGCTGGAGAATCTGATCGCACGCGGGCTTGTGAAGAAAGAGCATTACGGCTCGACCGATTTATACAAACTAAGTTTTAGCGGGATCCGAAGATTCCTTCATCCCGAGTCCAGATCGTCTCAGGGGAAAATTTCATAAAAAGTCCGACTTATAGATAACTCCCTTACGAGCACTTCGTCCGATTCGGTAGAATCATCTCAAACTTCGAGGCACACCCGGGAGGCCCGAAGCGAAGAAATTCTGCAACCAGAAAGGATGAAGAAAAATGAAAAGCTTTACTACCATCAAAACGAGAAACTATGAATGTGAGCAGTGGTTTCTGGATAATATCCGCAAACCTGCTCAGGCTTTCCTCGCCAGCGAGGAGGGACACGCTTTCGTCAGGACCCACTTCGGTGACGAGTTCGCTGACACGATCTATGAGCGCATGGACGAACCGCTTTGCCGGATCTACCTCATCCGCTACAAGGGTATCCCGCTTTACCGCGGCGAATCCGTGAAGCCGTATGCACGCCTGGGAGATCATATCTTCCACATGCATGAGGACTCCCGCTCCTACTTCGGGCTCGAGGAGCATGAGGTGCAGTTCGTGACCTTCGAAGTCGGATCCCTCAGCTATTCGTATCTTTCAGAGCGCCGTGCCGCCGAAATGGCCGCGATCCAGAGCGATCTTCCTATCCTGCAGGGCAGAAACCACCTCTGTATCCTGCGGAAGGACAGATATTACGAGGTCCATAAGTGGTACAACGATCGCGACGAAATCGCTAAAGCCATTGACAAGTCTGTCTTCGGACCCGGCCGTTACTGCATCGAATGGCGCGATTTTGTACACGGGAATCCTTGTCTGAATTGGTCAGAACAGGAGCTTGACGAGACGCTGACAGTGAGGATCGGACAGTTTGTCGACGCCCTCTCCAGAGAAGACCGTCGCAAGCTCCTCCACCAGCTCGCACAGAATCTGGGAAGCTCCGGCTACGTCACCACGCGCATGGCCAAGCTGATCCTGACCCGACTCTTCGATGGCAACGAGACGCTTGACGACTTCTTCAAGATGATGCAGTTTTCCTCGGACATCATCTCGGAGAATCTGAAGGTCCGCGTCACCGAATAGCCATCTCGCACAAGCACGAATCCTCGTCTTTTTGTCGAAAAATGTCGAATCTAGGAACGCCTTTTTCCTGTATAATCGCGGGTAAATAAGCAAAGTGACAGCGTGGACGCCAACTGTATTGGACCAGTGATCACGGGCACGAGAGGAACAGAGGTGACAGGAATGATTGCTGCAGAGTTTTACCGGCTGGCTTTGGCCATACGAAAACAAAACCTGAACTACATCAACAGCAGACTTTCCAAACTTCCCTGTGTGAAGTTGGGAGTCAAAATGAGAGGCAGCAAGCGCTATCATGTCGCTCGGTACTCTGAGTATATAGACGGTAAACGAATCACCCATGAGTACTTTCTTACCTCTCCCTGTGCTCAAGATCTCTTATCCAAAATGGCAGAGGCAGATGCTCTTCGCGAACGATTGGACAGACTCATGTATCGAGAAGAACTTGATCCCCTTTCTGCGTCGGAATCATCTGCCTCCCCGCTATTCCCTTCGCCATTCAATCGTCAGGCCTTCGACGCCCTCCAGGAAAGGAACGATCCGGACGTCCCGCGAAACAACCCCTATAACGGGCGGTTCTTCCGTTCGAAGTCCGAGGTGATGCTTGCGCAGTGTCTTGAAGAACTTGGTCTTGAGTACAAGTACGAAGTCTTCATTAAGATCAACGGTGAATCGTTCTATGTAGATTTCGCCGTGTATTGCCCCGAAACCGGTCGTTTCTTCTTTATCGAGCATTTCGGCAAAATGGATGAAGAAAACTACAGCATCCGGTCTCTGAACAAGACAAGTCTCTACCTTAACAGCGGCATGAAAGAAGGATACGATATTCTTTTCACCTATGAAAATACCAACGGCGGAATCAACATCGAGGTCGTGAAACTGAAGATTCTGTGCGTTCTGGCCGCCCACGCCACCATTTTCATCAAGTGAGCCTTAGTCGGGGGAAGCTTCGCCGTTAGAAATGAAAAAAACGAGCGGGTTCGGGGCTCTTGTCCTACAAACAGTCCCACATTTTGGCTTGATTTATAGGACTAAACGTAGGATTCCCACCAACAGTCCCACACTTCGCCTTGATTTGTGGGACTAAACGTAGGATTCCCACAAACAGTCCCACACTTCGCCTTGATTTGTGGGACTAAACGTAGGACGCCCACCTCACCCGCGGTTCAGATACACCCGCATCGCACCTTCGCCGCGGTTCGCCCACAGCCTGTACGGAATCATCCGGATCACGCACGCCTCGCGCCTTGCGCCCGACCACGTGCGGTACAGGCCTCCGGCGAACCCGGCGCCCTTTTCCTCCGGCACGATCCGCCATCCTCGCACATCGAGAAAATCTGCGCACTCTTCCTTGGCAAAAGCACTTTCGCCCGTGACCTCCGGTTCGTATTCCGTATCCACATACAGTTCCCCGAGTCCTCGGCCGTTATCCGCCTCCTCGGCGCAGTACACCACCGGCCCACGCACCACAGCGGCTTTTCCGAGATCTTCGGTCACCTTCCGGTCTGCCACCACGAACTTCGCCCGCATCTCGAAGAGAAGCTCGATCACCGTCTCTTGATTTGGCACCGTTACGTACAGATACCCGTCCCGCACTTCGCCAAGACCGGAGACACGCTCCCCCTGCACCTGAAACAGCACCTCATACTTATCCTCGCACCAGGACGGGATCCGGAGCGCCAGAACCAGCGGCCGCGCCGCCCCGCACGCATCTTCACGCCCCGAGGCCGCCTCCGCCCTATCGCTTTCCGCAACCGAAGCCGCACCGCCGTCGCACGCGCCCACACGCACGACCACGCGCCCGCTTCCCGGAAGAGAACTTTCCACCGAGATCTCCCGCCCGTTCTTACGAAGCGACGATCCCATATACAGATGCACGAACAGCGTCTCCTCATTTTCGGTATATGCATACGTCCCGATAGACGCCACAAGCCGCGCCAGATTCGGTGGGCAGCACGCACAGCCGAACCACTTCTGCCGCACAGGCCTCACATGCATCTTTCGCTCGTCGAGACGGCACGCCTCCGGCAGCACCTCCAAAGGATTGACATAGAAGAAACTCTTCCCGTCGAGCGCGATCCCCGACAATATCCCGTTATACAGCGCCAGCTCCATCACATCCGCATACTCGCGCCGCGCCTCGATCTGAAGCATCCGCCGCGCGAAGAACACCAGCCCGATCGACGCACACGTCTCCGCATAGGCCGTGTCATTCGGAAGATCGAACGGGAACGAGAACGCCTCGCCCATATGCGTCGCCCCGATGCCACCGGTAATATACATCTTCTCGGAAACAATACTTCTCCAGAGATTCCGGCACGCAGCAAGAAGCGCCGCATCGCCCGTCCGCCGTGCCAGATCCGCCATGCCCGAATAGAGATACACCGCACGTACCGCATGTCCCACGGCCTCCGACTGCTCCCGGACCGGCACATGCGCCTGATGGTAATAGTCCACCTTATACGGCTCGCCCGGTGCCTGAGGATGTTCCATATCGAAATACAGCGGCGCCTGCCCTCGCTGGTCGATGAAATACTGCGCCAGCTTCGCGTAGCGCGCCTCACCCGTGACCTCGCTTAGCCGCAGCAGCGCCATCTCCGCGATCTCATGTCCCGGATACCCGTGGATCTTCCCTTCCTCGGTCCCGAACCGCGCCTCCACATAGTCCGCGAAACGCATCGCCGCGCGCAGAAGCTTATCCTTCCCCGTGCCCTGGAAGTACGCCACCGCGCCCTCGATCAGATGCCCCAGGCAGTAAAGCTCATGGTGGTCCCGAAGATTGCTGAACACTTTGTCCATGCCGTTGATGATGTAATATGTGTCGAGATAGCCGTCCTCTGTCTGCGCCCGGCACACCAGGTCGATGGCCTCGTCCGCCGTCTTCTCCAGCTCCGGATCCGGGTGCGTCGCGAGAGAATATCCCACGGCCTCGATCCATTTGGCAAAATCACTGTCCTGGAACAGGAATCCGTAGAACTCGTCGTCCTTCGGGTTCCGCGGGTCTTCCGGCAACGCCTGAAATCCCCGGTACGTATACTTCGGCGCCTCGAAGACCTTCCCCGTCTCCTTCGCCTCCCGCGCCTGCTCCACGATCTTTGCCGCCGCGCGGAAATTATGCATGCAGTAGCTCGGTTCCGCTTCCGGGACCCGGTCATTTAAGACTTCCCACTGATAGGGGATCACCTCGTTTCGGATCAGTTCCTGTTTGCTCTTCCAGAACGGATCCTCGATCCGGACTCTTCTGATCTCTATCGGCTGACTTCCCATATTTTCACCTCTTCGTATGTATTTCCAAGTTGTTTTTTCTTAAGTGTTTCCAAGCTGTTTTCCTAAGGAATCCGCGCGTGTTTTTCCTACGGAAAATGATAATATACGCACGCCTGGAAAGCAACCAAACACGCCGTTTCGAAATATGGTAAAATGACCTTACATCAACGGTATTCTACCTGTACTTTGCGGGAGGACATTATGAATTCGAAGCTTAAAGGTTTTCTTGGTTTTTTAGTAGGCATCGTCCTGATGGCCGGTCTCTTCTTTCTCATGGTCAGCACCATGCAGAAATCAGAAAGAAGTTTCTCGAAGGAGCGCGTCACGTATGAGAACGAGCGGCAGGCGGCATACGACGAAGCGAAGGAGCTCGATCCCGAAGAGCATAAGGCCGTACTGACGGACCGTTTTCTTTCCGCCGAGTACCGTCTCTTCTACGAATCCCGTAAAGCCGGCACCTCTGCCTTCAGTAAGATCGTGTCCATCTTCCTCATTGTTATGGTGGTGATCATCATCGGTTCGGCTGTCTTCTCGTACTTCCGTGCCGCCCGGCGCGGCGATTCATTCAGCCTGATCCGGCTCATCTTCTCCATCGTGGTCCCGCTGGTCTTCATCGGGATATTCTTCTTTATGTCCCGGTCCTTCCTGTCCATGTCGAAATACCCGAAGCCGGACAAATGCACCTTCAAGCCGTACACGCTGAATGTTCTGGATGCGAAGACGAAGACCACGACGTCAACGGACAGTGACGGACATACGAGCGAAACGACCCATTACTACATTTACTACGAAGGTAAGAACAACACGACCGTTGAGTTAAATGTGGCCTCCTCTGTCTACGATTCTTTCAGCACGCCGGGCATCTATTTCCTCTATGCGGCGGAAGAAGGAAGCGACTTCGTCTATTTCGGACTATACTCCGAGGAGCTCTACAAGCTTGCCACATGATTTTTTCCGCCTGATTTTTCCGCGCCAAAAGCACTTGTCCCCGGTCGTTTCACGATAGTCCCGGCACAGTCCGGTCACTTCACGATATCGACACTGTAGGTCTCTTCTCCTATTGTCACGGATGTGATCTCGGGAACAGAGCTGAACAGCGTCTCTGCCACGTAGTTATACTTCTCCGGCGTACCACCCGACTCGAGAGTCTCGATCAGCGCCTGGACACGAGGTCCGTGGAGCGGATTACACTCGGCGATACAGGAGATCTTCCCCTGCTTTAGATATTCCAGCGCCTGGGCATTGATACCGTCGAAAGAAACCACCATGATCTCTCCGTTCTTAATATCGGAGCCGACACGCTTGCCCGCCGCTTCGATGGCATCGATGGCACCGATGGCCTCGTTATCGTTTTCACAGTAGACCACATTGATGTTGTCGTATTCGCGAAGGAAGGATGCCATGACCTCGCGGCCCCTTACTTCGGTAAAATCGCCGCTCTCCTCAGCGAGGAGATCCCATCCGTATTCTCTGACCGCATTACTGAGTCCTCGGGTCCTTCCGATCTGGGCCGACGATCCGATCGTACCCTGGATATTCACGATATGCAGATCCGAAGACGCGATTCCCGCTTTCTCCGTATACTCATGCAGCCACGCCGCCATCTTCTGCCCTTCGAGTTCGAAGTCCGAACCGACCCAGCAGGTGTAGAGCGATCTGTCCGCCACATCGACCCGTCGGTCCACGATAATGACCGGGATCCCTGCGTCTTTCGCTTCCTGCAGAACGAAATCCCATCCGGTCTCCGTCTCGGGCGCGAGAACGATATAGTCGACCTCCTGCTGGATAAACATCCGAAGCGCCGTGACCTGATTGGCCTGTTTCTGCTGGCCGTTCTTATAGATCAGATTGTAGCCGTTCTCCTTCGAGAGCGCCTGCAGCATCGAATCCGTATTGGCCGATCTCCAGTCGGACTCCGCACCCAGCTGGGAGAATCCCACCGTTACCACTTTCGTCTCCGAAGTCTGTTCTGTTGTTGTCTCAGAAACAACACTACCCCGGCAGGCAACCATGAAAATTGCCAGCAGGAGTAGCATTGCCACCATATGGGTTTTCTTTCCCATCCTCATTGCTCCTTAGGTCTTGAGCGCCCTCTTCTTCTGTCGGATGACGATACTCTGGATCAGGAGGAACAGACAGAGCATTCCCGCGATCGTAATACCGGTCCACCAGGCTTCTCCGAGACCTGCGGATGCCACGATATTCTGTATCGTACTCAGCGACAGCACTCCGAAGAGCGTGCCCACAATATTGCCGACGCCACCGGTGAGCATCGTTCCTCCGATGATGGAGGAAGCAATGGCGTTCATCTCCATGCCCGATGCATGGGAAGCAGCACCTGAACCGACGTTTAAGAAGTACACATATCCGCCGATACCGGCCATGAGGCTGCAGATCACGTGAGAGAGGAACTTGGTCCTTCTTACGTTGATACCGAGCATCAGGGCACTCTGCTTATTTCCGCCCACTGCGTAGAAGGATCTGCCGAGCTTCGTGTAGCGTAATACCAAGAACAATATTACCACAAGCGCCAGGGCGACCACCACACCGATTTCGATATATGCCGAGATGTACATGCCTTTCTTATTGTAAGAACCCATTCCCGGTATCTTGATCCTTGTTTCCTTCAGTTTCACAAATGCCGGATTCTGTACGTTAAAAGGCTTGGTGTTGACGATCGTCGTCATGCCTCGGGCGAAGAACATACCCGCCAGAGAGACGATGAAGGGCTGGATGTCGAAGTAGGCCACGAGTGTGCCCTGCACAAGTCCGAAGGCCAGGCCGATCCCGATCGCGATCAGCATCGATACCCAGACGTTACCATTCGCTTTATCCAGGTAGACGGCACAGCACATGGAGACCAGAGCTACCACACCACCGACGGAGATATCGATCCCGCCGGAGATCATGACGACGGACATACCGATCGCCGTGATGATCAGAGCCGCATTCGCATTTAAGATGTTGAAGAACATCTGCGGCTTCTTAAATCCGCTCCCCTGGAATACGATCGCGCCGATATACATCAGAAGGAAGATCACGATCGTGATCACAAGAAGAAGATTCGTATCGGATATCTTATTGAATATCCCACCTTTGAGTTTCTTACTATCCATTTAGGCCTCCCCCTTGCTCTCTCTCTGTTTCGATTTAGAAGAGAATCTCCTGGCAAAAGCACTTAAGTATTCTCTTACCTTCGGTGCCGAGAAGAACACCAGAAGGATAACCACGACCGCCTTATACGCAGCGAGCGCATCCGACTGGACATTGAATTTATAAAGTGTCGTCGTCAGGAACTGGATCACGTAGGCACCGAGGACCGAGGCCCACATATTGAACTTACCGCCTGACAGAGCATTCCCGCCCAGCGCCACCGCCAGGATAGCATCCATCTCGATGTCCTTGGCGATAACGGAATAGTTGATGGTAGATAGACGGCTGACCTTGATGAGCGCGGCCACCGCCACACAAAGTCCCAGGATCACGAAGGAGAGGAACTTGATGAAGGTCGGATTAATACCGTTAAGTCTTGCGGACTTCTCGTTGATACCTACCGCCTGGGTATACAGCCCGAGGTTTGTAAACTTCAGTACAAGCGCCACCACGATGATACAGACGAGAACGATGAAGACCGTGGTCGGTACCGGGATACCGGGGATGAATCCGCCGAAATAGGCGAACTTCGGATCCGGTACGATCGGGAGTTTATTCACGTTGATCCATGCCGCGATGGAACGTCCTGCCGTAAAGAGTACGAGGGTGGCGATCATGGGCTGGATTTTAAAGATCGATACCAATGCCCCGTTAAAAGCACCACACAGCATACCTACCAGACAGGCCACCAGGAAGGCGACTATGATCGGTGCCTGGATCGCCTCCGGTCTCGGATTCGTGCCGCAGAGGACGCGCAGCATAGCCGAGCCCGCGATGGCGATCGTTGCACCGACCGAGATGTCCTGGCCGCCGGACGCTGCCGTTACGAGCGTCATTCCCATCGCCAGGATCGCCAATTCCGATCCGTAGTCCAGAATCGTGATCAGGTAACCTGAAAGGACCGGATTTCCAGCGTTATTCGTATTCATGGAAACTTTAAAGAATCCAGGGTCGACGATCAGATTGATCACCGCCAGAAGCAACAGCGCCACAAGCGGGATGAACATCTGGTTGCCGGTTATTTTCTTAAATAATGACTTATTCATCCTTTACTCCCCTCCTGCGATCGTGCTCATGATCTTACTCTGCGTGAGATCATCGCCAGACAGTTCTCCGACGACTTTACGGTCCCGCATCACGATCAGACGCGAACATGTGCGGAGCATCTCGTCGGTTTCCGAAGAGATAAAGGTAACACTCATGCCCTCAGAGGCCAGTTCCAGCACGAGTTTCTGGATATCCACCTTCGTACCGACATCGATACCGCGTGTCGGCTCATCGAGGATCAGATATTCCGGATGCATCAGGAGCCATCTGGCCAGGATCACCTTCTGCTGGTTCCCGCCGGAAAGTGATTTGATAGGCGTATCGGCCGAAGCCGTCTTGATGCTTAGTTTCTTAATATATTCCTCGGCAAAAGCATTTGCCTGGGATTTCGAGAAAGGCTTGAAGAAGCCCTTCATGACCTGCAGCGCCAGGATGATGTTATCCCGCACCGACAGATCGCCGATGATGCCATCGACCTTACGGTCCTCCGGCAGGTACGCGATGCCTCTCTTCATGGCATCACGCGGTCCCTTGATCTTGACCGGTTCACCGTTGACTTTCACATGTCCCCCGAGAACCCGGTCCGCACCGAAGATCGCGCGTACGCACTCACTCCGGCCGGAACCGAGAAGACCTGTAAACCCGTTTACTTCGCCCTTTTTGATATAGAAATCGAAAGGTTTGATCCCGGCGTCACTGACGAGCTGTTCGGCTTCAAAGATCTTCGCATCCGCGTCTGCGCTGTGATACGATTCTCTTTCTCCCTTGATATCCGAAAGATCGTCCATTTCCTTACCGAGCATCTTGGCCACGAGCTGCACACGTGGCAGATCCTTGATCTCGAATTCTCCGACGAGCTGGCCGTCACGGAGAACAGTGATCTTATCGCAGACCTCATATACCTGATCGAGGAAGTGGGTCACGAAAATGATTCCGACACCCAATGCCTTAAGATCACGCATCAGTCCGAAGAGCTTCTCTACTTCCTGTTCATCGAGCGAGGAGGTCGGCTCATCCAGGATCAAGACCTTACATTCCATATCCACGGCTCTCGCAATAGCAATCATTTGCTGAACCGCGATCGAGCAGTTGGCCAGCTGTTGTGTCGCCTTTGCCGGAATGTCGAGCTTCTTCAAGAGCTTGTTCGCATCAGCATTCATTTTCCGCCAGTTCGTCAGCACATCCTTACCGCGGCCGATATACATATTCTCGGCGACCGTCAGGTTCGGACACAGCGTGATCTCCTGATACACGGTGCTGATACCGAGTCTCTGCGCATCTGCAGGCGAATGGATCGAAACAGTCTGTCCATCGAGGCTGATCGTTCCGGCGTCTTTCGAATACACGCCGGTGAGGACTTTGATCAGTGTCGATTTTCCTGCTCCGTTCTCTCCCATCAAGGCGTGGATCTCACCTTTATTCAGAGAGAAGTCCACATTCTGAAGGGCCTTTACGCCCGGAAAAGTTTTGTTGATGCCCCGCATCTCAAGCATTCTATTGTTTTCCACGGGTTTTACCTCTTTTTTACTTTCGGGATCCCCTTTATTTAAAAACGCGGTGCGGTTTCACCTTTTACGGATCCGTCCGCACCACGTCCATGGGGTAAATGGTAATGTAATTAGATACCGTACTTGTCTACGTCTTCCTGCTTGATCGTTGCCGCGTCGAAGCCCTTCTCTTCCATGATGATGGTCTTCTCTGCAGGAGCCTTACCTGCTTCAAGGTCCTTGATGATGGCATCGATGTAGCTGGCCTGGAACGGATTGCACTGTCCGTCGTAGTTCCAGTTCTGCTTCAGGAGTTCTTCGAGCGCCCACTTGTTGCAGTCGAAGCCCATTACGATGACGTCCTTACCTACGCCGTGAGAGATACCTGCTGCGTCAAGAGCCGCTACCGCGCCCTTCGCCATGTCGTCGTTCTCTGCGTAGATTACGTTAAACTTCGCACCACTGTCGATTACCGACTGTACGATCTGCTGTGCCTTCTCTGCGTTCCACTCTGCTGTCTGCTGGGTGACGATGTTCCAGCTTGCTTCTGCTGCTACCTTGGTGTCGAGAGCGCCGGATCTGCCCTGCTGAGCAGCGGAACCCATCATGCCCTGGATGTGGATGATGTTGTACTCAGGAAGATTCTGGGATGCGAGCCAATCTACTGCTGTCTGGCCTTCCTTCGCCATGTCGGATACGATCGATGCTTCATAAAGACTCGGGTCAGCGTTGATGGTTCTGTCGAAGAGGATAACCTTTACGCCGGCTTCCTGCGCATCCTTCAGAACGGAATCCCAACCTGCTACGTCAGCAGCGGAAAGGAGAAGATAATCGACTTCGTTCTGGATGAATGTCTTCGCGAACTGGATCTGCTCGTCGTTCTTCAGGCTGTAAGAGAAGGAAGCATCATATCCGTTCTCCTTGGTGAACATGGCCTGCAGGTCTGCGTCATTCGCTGTACGGTAACCGGACTCGTTCGGGTCATTGTTGATGATACCGACTTTGATCAGACCGGAGCTCTCACCACCGCCTGCTGTCGTTCCTTCGGTGTCCTTGTTCTCTGCTGCTGTCGTCGTTGTTGCGTCGTTTCCACCGGCTGCTGCCGTTGTTGTTGTCGTGCTGTCGGACTTGGAACATGCTACGAGACCGAAAGCCATAAGTGAAGCCATAAGAATTGCTACTACTTTTTTCATTTTCTACCTCCATATAGAATCTCTTTTCGGGGTCTTCCCCCGTCATCTGCCTTCATTTTAGTTTTCCGTCCCGAAAAGACCATGCAGAAAAAAAGGAAACGAAGTTGGATTTTTTATCCCTCGTTTCCTTTGGTTGGATTTTTTACGAATTCGGTTAAGATTTTACATTTTTCGGAAGACGGATCTCCACACGTGTTCCTTTATCAAGTGTACTCTCGATGTGGATCCCGTATTCTTCGCCGTAGGTCAGGCGGATACGTTCATTTACATTATAAAGGCCATACACGGCCGTGTTCCCGGACGTGCCTGTCGTGAAATCTCCCGCGCTGTTCTGAACATCTGGACCTCCGGCCGGCCGGGACGCGATCCCTTCCCGGATCGCCTTACGTACTTCGAGAAGTCTCTCCTCGGTCATGCCCTTACCGGTATCCTCAACGAAGATCGAATAGTACTCGTTCTTCTCCCTTCCGGTGACCCGGATCGTTCCGCCTCCCCGCTTATTCTTGATTCCGTGGTAGAGGGCATTCTCCACGACCGGCTGGACGGTAAGCTTCGGGATACGGTATTCATTCATCTCCTCAGGGATATCGATCTCATAGGTGAGGATATCCTGATACCGGATATGCTGGATCTCAAGGTATGACCGCACATGCTGAAGTTCCTCTCTGACCAGTACCGTTTCTTTTCCTTTATTTAAGGAAAGGCGGAAGAAGTCAGAGAGGTTACCGACCATGCTGACGACCTGCTTCTGGTTTCCCGCCTCGGCCGACCAGACGATGGCATCGAGGGTGTTATACAGGAAGTGCGGATTGATCTGCGACTGCAGAAGATCGAACTCGGCTTTCCGAAGGAGCTTCTGCTCCTCCTTGACCTGTTCCTCGATCGGCTTGGTGATCCACTTCGGGCCGAAATACGACACGACGATCATGGTCAGAAGACCGAAAGCAAGAAGCCCCGCCGAGATCTCGACGATGTTCATGAAGAGCGCATTATTCTGTGCCTGCGTGATCTGGATCTGCCGGTTCTCGTAGTAGATATATTCGTTGATCGTTTCCGAAAGAAGCGAGGTCACGATCTGTACGTCGTTCTCCCAGATGAGCATGTTATCTTCATACTTATTCTCATATCCGAGATTATCCGTGATCTGTCTGACATAGGTCTCGAGGTTGTTAAGATACTTCTCCGCATACTGAAGTCTTCTCAGATTGTCTTCGGTATTGGTGTAGTCCCTAAGACGCGTGACAACGGCCCGCGCCTTCTTCAGGTCATCCTGCAGCGCCGTATCCTCCGGCGACACATTACCGACGATGAGAAGATAGGTCTCATAGTCGAAGTCCTCTTTAAACTCCAGGCTGAATTCACTGGCCGCGACGACGGAACTGGTCATCTCGTTGTTTCTTTCATTGGTATACCACATGTTATAGAAGGCATACGCGATGAACAGAAGGCTCGGCAGCAGAAGCACGATATACGATATACGGATCTGCGTCGCCAGCCGGGACCGATTCTTCTTCGTCTCCTCTTTTCTCGTCATGCGTCTTCCCCGTCAGATCTCTTCATGCTTCTGTACTGCGTCGGCGTCACACCCTGCGTCTTCTTAAAGAGGTAAGAGAAATAGTGCGGATCCTTATATCCCACCAGGCTTCCGATCTCGGTACTCTTCTTCGAAGAGCGGCGCAGCAGTTCTTTCGCCATATTCATACGGTAATCCGTCAGATATTTGATGAAAGGCTGCCCCGTCTCCTGCTTGAAGATCGCGCTTAAGTGATTCGGCGAGAAATTCACGTGGGCCGCCAGTGTCATGAGGGACAGTTCCTCGTCCGAGTAGTGTTCGCTGATATAGGTGACGGCTTCCCGCATCACGTCATGGTAACGCCCGAGAGTATGATTCTCCCGAAGCTTAAGCGAAAGCTCCAGAAGCGCCAGCAGGAACTCCTGGGTGGATCCTTCATCCGACAGCGCCTCCGGACCCGGGAACGAGAATTTCTCCTCCACATCCTTTCGCGTCAGGCCCAGTTCATTCTCCGCGAAGTCTGCCACACAGAAGTACACGTCCATGGCGATGTACTGGCGGAGCATCTTCGACTGAAGGGCGTTATCGCCGATATTATTCAGATACTCCTCGAGGAAGATCGGGATCTCCGACTCTTCACCGGCACGCAGGAAACGCTTCATGAGGCGCCTGTCGATGTGTTTGGGGTCGATCTCCGAGAGGATGTCGACGTTATTCTCCGGCCGAAGCCCTTCCTTCGATCCGACGAGAAAAGCATTCTCCGACGTCAGGTACAGGTGCGCGAATGCGCGGCTGGCCCAGTCGAAGGAGGTGTGGATCTCGGTGATGCGCTCGACCGTCTGGCCGATGGCGCCGAAATACCGGATATGCTTATACTCTGAGAAAAGCACTTTCATCTTTTCGATCGCCTTATTGATGCGCCGTTCAATGTCCGTGTCGTCATCGCCCTTAAAGAGGAGCGCCGTGCCCTCTACTTTAAAGTCGAAGAAGATCGCACCCACGTCATCGGCGATCCTTCTGACTCCGTCTTCGACCTTCAGGACACTGTTGGAGTATTCACCGATATCGTGCTTATCCGACCAGATCTTCAGAAGGACGATGTTATATCGCAGCGCCGTCAGGTCAATGGCGAGTTTCTTCGACTCGGATATGATCTCCGGGACATTCTTCCCGCCTTTCACCAGGAAGTTAAAGAAGTCACGTTTGTCGAGTTCGGTACGCTCACGCATCTCCTCTTCGTACCGCTTCGCGGCTTCCCGCTCCGCCTTTTTCTCGCGGATCTTCTCGGCCAGCGCATCCACTTCCTTAAGAAGGCTCTCGCCGTTTACGGGCTTCAGGAGATAGCAGGACACGCCGATCTTGATGGCGGTCCTCGCGAACTGGAAATCCTCGTAGCCGGTAAGGATGATGATCTCCATCCACGGGAACTCGGACTTGATCATGGAGCTTAAGGTAAGCCCGTCCATGAAGGGCATCTTGATATCGGTGATGACGATATCCGGTTTTTCTTTCTGGATCATGGAATAGGCGACTTCTCCGTCACCGGCTTCCCCGCAGAATTCGTATCCGTGGGCATGCCAGTCGATATTGTTCTTAATGCCCTCCCGGACCACATATTCATCTTCTACCAGAAAAACCTTCAGCATACTTTCTTCCCCACCAATAATACGAAGCAATAAAAAATCGCCGATAGCCTCGGCGATTTCATTATCATGCATTTGGCAGTATTCGTCAAACGAAGACTTTTGCGACCGGACATCCGGCCGGGCGGCCACGCCGGGCGCGGGTGCTTCTCCGCTATTCCGCGCCGCCCGCGTGCCTTTATTCGATGACCAGTTCCCGGATCTCGACCTTCTTGACTCTCCTTGCGGCCAGGTAGGCAAAGAGGAAGAAGCAGCCCAGCAGAAGGAGTACAGGGATCAGGATCGTGTCCGTCCGGTACTTCGAGATGAAGTTACTGATACCGACACTTCGGAGAATCATACTTAGTGTCCGGTTGGAGAACAGCATGCTCAGGACGGAACCGATCGCCGATCCGATCACCGCGATGATCAGAAACCGGATGGCAAACAACAGACGGAGTTTCTTCGAAGTAAATCCGATCGCCTTATAGATGCCGAGGTCTCTTCTTTCCTGGCTGAAGGTCTTGCTGCAGATCATGGAGACCACGACCAGCACGAAGATGACCGAGAAAGCATAGATCGTGTAGCGCATGGCATCCACTGCCGTCGAGATCGACTTGATATCCGAGACTTCGGAAAAATCAGAATCTGCCACGATCTTAAACTCGTCGCCGAGTTTCTCTTCGAGTACTTTACCTACTCTTTCGGCATCCTCCGGATCGGAAAGACTTGCGCCATACCAGCCGTATCCGGCAACACCTGTCTTCTTCGCACCGGCATCGGACATGGCCATCGTCATACCGGTATCGTTCATGCTGCAGAACTTGCCTGAGATGATAAACTCTCCTTTGAAATCTCTTCTGGCGATTTCGACCTTGTCGCCGATCTTAAGTCCCATGTCCTCCGCTAAGATGTCCGTGACCACGAGTTCATTGTCATATACCGGCGCACGGCCGGATACCAGGTTGATCGTTTCCGGATCCCTGTAGAACTGACAGTAGATCGTATTCCCGTTGATCGTGAGATACTCGTTTCTGAAGAAGATCGAATTCTCAAGCTTCGTTTCTTCTTTCACGATCGATTCGATCTTATCCATCTCTTCTTCGGTGAAGAATCTATCCTTCGCTCTCACCTCAACTTCGCAAAGGAACGTCCCCATCGCCTCAAGTGCGGACTTGGACTTCATGCAGCTTGCCATGAGATTGACGGTAAGCATGAAGAACATGAGAAGCGCCGTGATCAGGATCGCCACGAAATAGCGGCGCTTATTCGAACTAAACTGACGGTACGAAAGACTCATCGAGAGGTTCTTTCCGGAAACCGGAGCCGTCAGGAAGTTCTCGAAATACACATCCCTGCTCTCGCCGGTCAGTGCTTTTACCGGAGAAACTTTCGCCACTTTTCTGGTCGCAAGAAGAATGACCAGGACCGACAGCACAAGGATCACCAGAAGCACAAGAAGGCTTGTTCGAAGATCGACATCCTTCTTAGCAATGATCGCCGTAATCGGCTGGAAGATCCCGCCAAAAAGGGAAATCATGGGAATCGATAAAACAGTTCCGATCACTGCGCCCACGATCTCCGCAAGAAGATACTGCAGCATAAAGAGCACCCGTATTCTTCCTTTAGTAAATCCTTCCGCTTTTAAGATGCCGAGTTCCGCATAGCTCATCTCGATCGTCACGGTGATGTTGTGTGTCATAATGATCAGTACCACTCCCGCAAGGACCATAGCAAATCCGAGCATGATCGAGCAGATAATTTCCGAGAACAGATTGGTGTAGCGCTTCATCTGTGCCATCGTGGCCGATGCGTATGCATAGTCCTGGATACCCGTGTCACGGTTGATCGTTCTTGCGAACTCACCGTCACTCATCTCGCAATCGGCTTTTTTATACACATAGACGATCGTGACGCGTCCTGCGACATCCGACTCATGGGAAACATCCACATCCGCAGCGAGTTCACTGAAAGTCTCCGGGGCCACATACACAGTCTTCCAGCCGACCATCGCGCTGCCGTCCACCGGCTCGACGACGAAACCTTCGATCTTATAGGTATATTCACCGGATCTCGTCTCGAAGCGCAGGTCATCTCCGACCTTGCAGCCCTCATTCGTGGCAATACCCTGCACCAGATAGATCCCCTCCGGAGAGATCGGACGGACCTCATCAAGATAAGCGGAAAAGTCATCCGTGAACTGCCTGGTGACGACCTCATTGAGTGGCACGATCAGCCAGCTCTGATTATCTTCTTTATCCTTTACGAAATGCCGGTTCATCAGGACGGAATCGATCGTCGCCACGTGATCGACCAGCGGATGGTCCTTGACCTTCTGCAGAAGTTCATCCGAAAGCCGCTCATTCGTGATGTTCATCATGAGGTTCGCCGCCTTGGCCTCCGCATACGCATCATCGATACTTCTTGTTACGTTTTTCTTCACACTGAAGATGGTCGTCAGGAACATCGACACGAGGATCATCAGGAGCACGATGCCAAGGAACGTGCCTTTTCTTCTTTTCATGTTGGCACGAAGTAAAGTAAGGATATCCATTATTCTTTCCTCCTTACCACTTCATGGAAGAAAGCCATGCGTTGACCTGTGTCTCGCGGCTCTTCTCTTCTTCCTTATCATATGGCGGAAGGGTCATCTCTCCGATCACGTTTCCGTCTTCGAGATAAAGAAGCCGGCTCGCGCGAAGGGCCGCACGAAGATCGTGGGTGACCATCAGGATGCTCTGTCCGTTTCTATTCAGATCGGTCAGAAGATCCAGGACCTCTTTCGTATTTTTCCGGTTCAATGCGCCTGTCGGCTCATCGGCGAAGAGAAGCTTCGGCTCGTGGATGATCGACCGGGCGATGGCGCAGCGCTGCTGTTCCCCGCCGCTGACCTGCGACGGTAGATGGCTCTTCACATCGGAGATGCCCATCTGTTCAAGCAGCTTCTCTGCGCGTGCTTTTACCTCGGCGGCGCTCTTTCCTTTATTGAGATATCCCGGGACCGTCACGTTCTCGAGAAGTGTGAGATTACTGATCAGGTGCATCTGCTGGAAGATAAATCCGAAGTCGTGGCTTCGAAGCTGCGCGAGCTCCTTCTCCTTCATCTTCACCAGGTCTTTCCCGTCGAACAGAACCTGTCCGGACGTGGCTTTATCCATCCCCGACAGTGCATAGAGAAGTGTGGATTTTCCGGATCCCGAAGCGCCCATAACAACGGTGAAGTCTTTCTCCCTTATCTCCAGATCGACATGGGAAAGAACGTGGACCTGTCCGCCGTTATGCGCGAAGCTTTTGCAGAGGTCATGTGCAGTAAGAATGTTCTGGCTCATTATTGTTTCCAACTCCTTTTCCTTCTTAATAGAAATCGTTCATGTGTTTTCATTGTCCACATTATTCCCGAAAACATATTAAGAAGTCCTTAACCACTCCGCGAAATGGTGATGAAAAAAAGAAGACGTGCATATCCGGCCTCATGAAACCTTCAAGATCAGCTTCGCCAGAAGGCCGTCCCCCGTATTCCGAAGCTCTATTCTCCCGTCCATCTGCTCCATCAGATACCTAACGATATAAAGTCCGAGACCCGATCCTTTCGCCTCGCCGTGGTTACGCCCACGGTAGAACTTATCGAAGATGAAGGGCATGTCCTCGTCCGGGATACCTTTGCCACTGTCCTTCACACAGACCGCCACGGACGGTTCGTTCCCGTCCGTTCTTTCGAGATACACGTCGATCCTTCCGGGTGCATATTTCCTGGCGTTGGTGATAAGGTTCTCGATACACTGCAGGAGCCGGTCCGGATCGGCACCGACATTCTCCGTAAATCCGGGCGCCGTGAATACGATCTCTTTTCCTTCCGGATCGAGGTCCCGTACCGCTCCTTCGGTAAAAGCACGGATCTCGATTTCCTGTTTCTCGACTTTCAGCCGGTGCATATCCGACAGCGAGTGCAGGAGCAGGTCATCTGTGACTTTACTGACTTCGTCGCATTTCTTCATGAGGATCTGCAGATACTGCGCGCGCTTCTCCGGTGAACTGTCGAGGTTCGCTTCCAGCCCTTCCGCATAGGCGCGGATAGAGGTGATCGGGGTCTTGATATCGTGAGACAGTGTCGCGATGACCGTCTTATTATTCTCGATGGCTTCCTTCTCCGAAGCGCGCGCCTTATTCAGTTCCCGTCGCATACTGTCGAACGCCCAGGAGAATTCTCCGACCTCCGATCCCCGGTCGTAAGTAAGCGGGATATCGGTGTTGCCCTTGGCGATCTCGGTGGTATATTTCGAGATCTTATTTAACGGATGTAATACCGTAATAAACACGAAGGCTCCGATGATCAGAAGACACGCCACACCGCATCCCCCTACGATCAGGATCCGCACATCACGCTCTTTCTCGTCACTTTTATTCCGCACGCCGTCGGCGAGTTTTTCCAGTTTCTCGGACGCTTTCTCTGTGTTTCCTTCTTCGATGAGTTTCCCCACTTCGTTGATGCCGATCAGTTCTTCCTGGGTTTCTGAATCTCCGGATTTCGCCGACGTGAAATACAGTCCCAGTGTCCATGCGACCGTAAGGACCAGAAGCACCGCCAGGATCACGAGCACACGCTTACGCATCCTTCCCGTCCCCGCTTTCCGAAGAATCTTCCTCCGAAGTTTCCTTTCCGGAGTGCGCCTCCTCCGGTACCTCCAGCATATAACCTACCTTATAGACAGTCTTGATATACTTCGGATCCGCCGGGTCCTCTTCGAGCTTTTCCCGCAGCCAGCGGATGTGCACGGTCAGCGTCGACGCTTCCGATGTCATAAATGCGCCCCACACCGATGTCAATATTTTCTCCTTCGGCATAGCCTGATTCTTATGCTCACACAGGAACGCCAGAAGATCGAATTCCCGAAGGGACAGCGCTACGGTCTCCCCGCCCTTCGTCACGGCTCTCGCGGTCATGTTGACCGTGACATCGCCGAAGGAGAGGATCTTCTCTTCCTCGGAGAATCCGTATGTGCGGCGCAGGATCGCCTGCACATGGGCAAGGAGTTCCTTCATGGAATAGGGCTTCGGCAGGTAGTCATCGCCACCGATCTCATACCCTGTGATACGGTCGTCTTCCGATGTTCGGGCACTGGCGAAGATCACCGGCACTGTGGACACTTCGCGAAGCTGTTTACACAGTGCGAAGCCGTCACTGTCCGGGAGGTTAATGTCCAGTAGCAGGAGATGGTAGCGGTTCTTCGACAGAAGATCGAAGGCTTCCTCCGCAGAGGTCGCACTGCTTACCCGGTATCCGTATCCGGTAAGCATATCCGCAATCACCATATGCAGGTCGCGGTCATCGTCAATAAGAAGAATACTGTAGTCCATAGCGCCTCACAGTGCTTTTGTAAAATAGTAAGCGTGCCAGTCGCCCTTCTGCTTCTCTTCAAGAAGCTGGAGTCCGGCCGCCTCGCAGGCGGAAAGAGCGATCTCTTTCTTGTGGTCGATGATGCCGCTGGTGATAAAGCGGCCGCCCGGCAGGAGTTTATCCGGAACGAGCGGTGCGATGTCCGCGATGATCTCCGCCACGATGTTGGCGATGATCAGGCTGTATCCCTCTTTCTTCGCGTCCTTCAGTTCACCCGTGTAGCAGTCCACATCGACACCGTTTTCTTTGCAGTTGTCGATAGCCACATCCACGGCCAGTCTGTCGATGTCACATGCCTCGACCGACTTCGCGCCGAGCTTGCTTGCGATGATGGACAAGATTCCGGAGCCGCAGCCCACGTCCAGGACGGTATCTTCCGAAGATAGATGGGCATCGATGAATTCTGCACACATAGATGTCGTCTCATGTGTGCCCGTTCCGAAGGCCGAACCCGGGTCGAGGTAGACCACCTTCTGCTCCTCGGTCTCGGTTACCGATTCTCTTTCCCAGGAGGGCGCGATGGTCACACGCGGGGAAACGGAGAAAGCATGGTAGTCCTTCTTCCACTCGTTCTCCCAGTCTTCGTCTTTTACATACTTATAGGAAACTTTTCCGTCGCCCACCGGCAGGAATTCGCCGATGGCGGCGAGGCGCTCCTCGAGAAGGCCTATGGTCTCTTCCAGTGTCTTACTGCCTGTGGCGATATTGCCGTAGATCGTCCCGACACCATCCGGATTACTGTATTCTTCTTCCTTCGCGCCCAGACGGATCCCGTCATCGAACTCGGCGAAGTATGCATGGATCTTTACGTCCGATCCCAGGGAATCGACAAATCCGTCGTCGGCATAGGCCAGGGATTCCGGATCATCGATGATCCTCTTGATCTCCAGCGGGTCACAGACGGCGATGCCGTCCGCCCCTAATTGCGATAGCATCTCGCAAATTGCGTCAGATGCGTCTTCCGTTGTGATTATCTCGATCTCCACCCACTTCATAACAATGTTACACTCTCTTATATTTTAGTCTCGATCACCATTCTACAACCTTCGGAAAGGTGTTGCAAATATAAAAAATGTTTTCTAAACTATATATATGAAACGGGGGTAACGGGTGTTGAACACGAGACGTAAACAAGGTGGAGTAAAGGCAGGTGCAGGCATTCTGGTGGTCCTTTTGGCACTTCTTGCCGGGGCAGTCTTCTTCCTTTACCAGTCGAACGCCTCTCTTCTCTCTTCCCGTCCCGCCTCGATCCCTTCTGTCACCCATGAGAGCATCGTCAATAACGAGGCCACGCCTCTTTCCGATTCGGCCACGCTTCTGGTTTCCGGCAACGCTTCTGTTGCCGATCCGGCCAGTGGAGCGCTCTCTTCTGATGTCGATTCCGCGCAGATCCTTTCCGCAGAAGCCGGCGCCCATCCGGAACTTCCCGCCGAAATCGAAGAAGAAGTGGAACGTATCCCCGTCGAACCTATGGACCTGATCGCATTCGGCCGCGAATCCGACTACGAGAATATGGAATACTGGCAGCGTCAGATGAAAGCCGGTGCCGGCAGAAAACGTGTCCTTTCTTTCCTGGCCTATGAGCCACAGCTTCAGCCGCTCTGCGAGATGTACGATATCGAGCGTCAAATCGATTACATCGACCTCATCGCCGTCGGCGATAACCTCTATCACCTGCGCATCACCAATTCCGGACTTCAGGAGGACGGAAGCTATAACTACGATCCGATCTACGCCCACATCAAGGATTACATCTCCGATGCCGAGATCAAGGTCATTAATCAGGAAGTCGTCCTCACAGCAGACTCCACCAAATGGTCCGGGTTCCCGGTTTTCGGTGCACCGATCCAGTGCGGTCAGGCCGTGATCGATGCCGGCTTTAATGTCATCACCCACGCCACGAACCACAGCTGGGATAAAGGCATGGAAGTAGCCCTGGAGGATATTGCATTCTGGAAGAGCCACGAAGGTGTCATCCTGACCGGTATGTACGATTCCCAGGAAGATTACGATAATATCGATATCGGTGAATATAACGGTGTAAAGGTTGCGTTCCTGAATTACACATATAATCTGAACGGCTTCAGCCTCCCGGGCGACGCGCAGTATATGGTCAAGCTTCTGCGCGAAGATCTGGTCGTATCCGACATCGAGAAAGCAAGAGAACTTGCCGACATCGTTGTCGTATTCCCTCACTGGGGCGAAGAGTATAAGACGGAACCGAATGCTTACCAGAGACATATGGCACAGGTCATGGCCGATGCCGGTGCCGATCTGATCATCGGATGCCATCCCCACGTGATCCAGCCTCTCGAGATCCTCATCTCCGAAGACGGCCGTGAAGTGCCCTGCTATTATTCCCTCGGCAACTTCATCTCGAACATGCCCGGTGCCGAGAAGAATGTGGAAGCCATGGCGAAGGTACGCATCAAGAAAGACGGCGACCAGATCTCCATCGACTATGCCGAGGCCGTTCCCATGGTCAACTACTACGATCCGGAAGGCACATACTACACCGTATATATGGCGGAAGACTTTACCGACGAGATCTCCCGTACCCACAGAAACCCGGACGTGACCCCGCGCTACGTAGAAAATTTCTTTAACAGCGTCTTCACCACCCGAGCTTACCACATCGATAACGACGACTGATCCTTTCTGCGCATTACGTGTGAAATCTCAGTTTTCCAAAATCCACACGTAATCGCCCTGCAAAAGGCCGCCCAAATGAAAAAGGAGGCGCTTTCGCACCTCCCTGTTTTCACAACGATTGTTTCCGAACATCAGCTTCCGAAGAAGTTCTTCATTCTCTCGAAGAAAGATCCGCGCTTCTGGTAATTCTTCTCCGTCAGGGAAGAATCGAAGTTACGAAGCCTTGCCTTCTGGTCTTCCGACAGTTTCGTCGGTACTTCCACCGAGAAGCGCACGGTATGATCACCACGGGCACCGGCACGGTTCTTAAAGGGAATACCTTTTCCACGGAGCGTCAGTGTATCACCCGGCTGCGTGCCTTCCTTAACATGCACCATCTGCTCACCATCGATCGTCACGACCTTGACATCTGCACCCAGTGCCGCCTGCGAGAACGTGATCGGCACTTCACAGTAGGTGTTGTTTCCCTGTCTCTGGATCATCGGATGCGGCTTGACACGGAACTGGATATACAGTGTTCCGTAAGGTCCTCCACGAAGACCCGGTTCACCTTCACCGGCAATCGGAAGCATATCGCCTGTATCGACACCTGCCGGAATATGGACCTTCAGTTCCTTCTTCACCACGGCACGTCCACGGCCACGGCAGTTCGGGCACGGATTCTTGATGACCGTTCCCCGTCCGTTACAGGCAGGACAATCACGCGTCACCATCGTCATACCGAAGAGTGTCTGGGTCTGCTGCTGGATCCTTCCGCTGCCCCGACAGGTCGGACAGGTCTCCGGACTACTGCCGGCCGCCGCACCGGAACCCTTACAGACACCACAGATATCTTCCTTGTTGATCGTGATGGTCTTATCCACACCAAATGCCGCCTCCATAAAGTCAAGCGACATATTGTACTTAAGATCCGCACCTCTGACAGGGCCGTTGTTTCTTCTTCCGCCCCCGCCGAAAGCTCCGCCGAAGAACGATCCGAAGATATCGCCGAGATCGACCGCCGAACCACTAAATCCGGAGAATCCCTGTCCGTCTACGCCGGCATGGCCGAACTGATCGTAGGCTCTTCTCTTCTCCGCATCGGAGAGAACCGCATAGGCTTCGTTACATTCCTTGAACTTCGCCTCGGCTTCCTTATCTCCCGGATGCAGGTCCGGATGGTACTGCTTGGCCATCTTACGGTAGGCCTTCTTGAGCTCATCATCGGAAACACCCTTACTGACACCCAGAATCTCATAATAATCACGCTTTTGCTCAGCCAAAGCTCATGTCCTCCTTCATCGGCATGAGGCTGTCCACGAAAACCGTGTACAGCCCCGCCGTCTCTTCATCTATTTGCGCGTAAGCGAAAGATCAGAAATCACCGCCGGCATTCTTGAAGCCTTCGCCATCAGCCGGACCCTGATCCGGAGCCGCGCCGCCTGCTGCACCGTTAAAACCGGTGAAATCCTGCGGATTCGGCTGACCGCCCTGCGGCTGTACCTGTGCGTAGATCTTCTCGGCAACCTTGCTGAATGCATTGGTCACGTTCTCGGTCTCGTTCTTCATGTCTTCCGTGTTATTGGCTTCGATCGCCTTCTTGAGTCTGTCGAGAGGCTCCTGGATGGATGCCTTATCGGCAGCCTCCATCTTATCATCGAGATCCTTCATGGTCTTCTCTGTCTGGTATACACAGGACTCTGCCTTATTCTTGATCTCGACCTCTTCCTTACGGGCCTTATCTTCTGCAGCATGAAGCTCTGCTTCCTTGATCGCCTTATTGATATCCTCTTCACTCATGTTGGAAGAAGCGGTGATCGTGATGTGCTGCTCACGGTTGGTGCCGAGATCCTTCGCGCTTACGTTCACGATACCGTTGGCATCGATATCGAAGGTCACTTCGATCTTCGGAACACCACGCGGTGCCGGAGCGATACCATCAAGAATGAAGTTACCGAGTTCCTTATTGTATCTTGCGATCTCACGCTCGCCCTGGAATACATGTACGTCAACCTGGGACTGGTTATCAGCAGCTGTCGAGTAAACCTGGCTCTTCTTTGTCGGGATAGTTGTGTTTCTCTCGATCATCTTGGTGAACACGCCGCCCTCTGTCTCGATACCGAGAGAAAGAGGTGTAACGTCGAGAAGGAGAAGTCCCTTCACATCACCGGTCAGAACGGCAGCCTGGATCGCTGCACCGATGGCTACGCACTCATCCGGGTTGATGCCCTTGAACGGCTCTTTGCCGAAGAAGTTCTTAACGGCATCCTGTACAGCCGGGATACGTGTGGAACCACCGACCAGAAGGATCTTCTGGATATCGGAAGGTGTCATGTTCGCATCCGACATCGCACGGCGTACCGGATCCATGGTCATCTCAACGAGATCCGATGTCAGTTCATCGAACTTCGCACGTGTCAGGGTGATATCCATGTGCTTCGGGCCGGTTGCATCAGCCGTGATGTACGGCAGATTGATGTTGGAGGTCGTCACGCCGGAGAGCTCGATCTTCGCCTTCTCCGCTGCTTCCTTCAGTCTCTGCATCGCCATCTTATCCTGTGTCAGGTCGACGCCCTGTTCTTTCTTGAATGTGTCGACGAGGTAATCTACGATCTTCTTATCGAAGTCATCACCACCGAGACGGTTGTTACCGGCTGTGGCCAGAACTTCGAATACACCGTCGCCGATCTCGAGGATGGATACATCGAAGGTACCGCCGCCGAGGTCGAATACGAGGATCTTCTGATCCGATTCCTTATCGAGGCCGTAAGCCAGAGAAGCCGCGGTCGGCTCGTTGATGATACGCAGTACTTCAAGACCTGCGATCTTACCTGCATCCTTCGTCGCCTGACGCTGTGCATCGGAGAAGTATGCCGGAACCGTGATAACTGCCTGAGTTACGGTCTGTCCGAGATAAGCCTCTGCATCGCTCTTCAGCTTAGAGAGGATCATGGCGGAGATCGCCTGCGGCGTATACTGCTTATCGTCAATGCTTACCTTGTAGTTGGAACCCATCTCACGCTTGATGGACATGACCGTTCTCTCCGGGTTGGTGACCGCCTGACGCTTCGCCACCTGACCGATGAGACGCTCACCGTTCTTGCTGAAAGCCACGACCGAAGGAGTCGTTCTGTTTCCTTCCGGATTCGGGATAACGACCGGTTCGTTACCTTCCATTACCGCTACGCATGAATTCGTAGTACCTAAGTCAATACCAATTACTTTTGCCATATCTATTTCCTCCTTTTTCGGAAGAAGCACGTATCTGCTTTTTCCGTTTCATTTCTATTTATTCGGCCCGGGACTTTTCTCCCGGAGCCGGGATAAACACATTAAGATCTCTTCTCCATGATGTGATCGACAAGACCATACTTCAGGGCTTCCTCAGCGGTCATCCAGTTGTCACGCTCCACATCCTTCTCGATGGTCTCGAGGGATTGGCCGGTGGACTCCGCCAGGATCTTATTGAGCTTCAGCTTCGTTCTCTTGATGTGGTCTGCCGCAATCAGGATATCCGTAGCCTGACCCTGTGCACCGCCCAGAGGCTGGTGGATCATGACTTCCGCATTCGGAAGAACGAATCTCTTGCCCTTCGCACCTGCCGTCAGAAGTACGGCACCCATGGAAGCAGCCATACCCATGCAGATCGTCTGCACGTCCGGCTTGATGTGCTGCATGGTGTCATAGATCATCATACCGTCCGTGACCGATCCTCCCGGACTGTTGATATAGAACTGGATATCCTTATCCGGATCCTCTGCCTCAAGGAACAGAAGCTGCGCCGTGATCAGGCTGGCTGTCACGTGATTCACTTCCTCCGAGAGGATAACGATTCTTTCCTTCAGAAGTCTCGAGAAGATATCGTACGCACGCTCACCGCGGTTCGTCGACTCGATGACGGTTGGGACCAGGCTCATTCTTTCAAAGTTTTCCATAGTGTGTACTCCTTTATTTTTTCTTTCGTTTGTTCTTATATTTTCTGTTCTTTCTGACCGTTTCCGCATCTTACGCCTTCACGGTCTTTAGACCACTCAGTTCGCCACCTTCACGACACTGTGCCGGATGACTCGTCCCTTACAGGAATAGCCTTTCTGGAACACCTGCGCGATGGACTGCTCCGGAAGCGACTCATCTTCCACATGCATCACCGCTTCATGAAGATTCGGATCGAAGGCCTCGCCTTCCCCGCTGCTGATCTCTTCCACACCGAGCTTGCCGAGGACATTTACGGCCTGCTTGCCGATAAGCTTAATGCCTTCTGCTACCTTCTCGACGGAAGATTCATCCATATTCTCTGACGAAGCCACGGCACGCTCGATATCGTCCACCAGCGGAAGCCATTCCTTCACGACCTCAGAGATGGCATCAGCGTAGATGTTCTCCTTCTCTTTCTGGGTCCTTCTTCTGAAGTTATCGTACTCCGCCAGAAGTCTCATGTAGCGGTCCTTCATCTCGGCAAGTTCAGCCTGGGCCTTCTCTTCTTCCGAGGGTTCTTCACTTTCAGAACCCGCTTCTTCCGAAGCCGCGCCTTCCGTCTCCTCCGGCGTTTCTTCCGTCTCGTCCTCCGGGAACCGGATCGGCTCTTCCTCCGGGATTTCTCCCTCAAGTTCGATCTCTTCCTCGGAAGTATCCTTATTGTGTTTCTTCTTCATTTCCATTCCTCTTTTCTATTGTTTCAATTTCTCATCGAGCATCATCCGCACGAAATTGATCTGCGAGATGACCTTGCTGTATTCCATTCTCTTCGGACCGATCACACCGATGTTTCCGGCCACCTTGCCGCCGACCGTGTAGGTCGTCGTGATGAAGCTGCATCCGTCTAAGCCCTCGAGCGTGATCTCCTGGCCGATCCGGATCATGTACTCCTTCTTCTCGTCTTCCTTCGTGACCTCATCCACATATCCTGCGATCAGTCCGTCATGTGAAAGCGTATCGAAGAGTCCCTGTGCCCGTCTCGTATCGGAAAACTCCGGAAGCGAAAGCATCCTGTGTTTTCCTTCCATATAGACATCGAGGTTATCCGCCTGCTTGATCGCCGTATACGCCTCATAAAGCACTTGATTCAATAGCGCATCGGGCAGCTCGACCTTCTGGTTGTCCTTCGCCGCTGTGGCGACGGTGATCAGTGAGATCTCGGACAACGGCATACCGGACAGTCCCTGCTCCACGGCATTTCCGATCTGGGCGATCTGTTCCTGCGTCAGAAAGTCCGGGATACGGACCATACGGTTCTTCACGACACCCGCGGAGAGCACCACGACCACCAGGACTTTACCCGGCTCGATCATGAGCATCTTCAGCTGTGTCAGGTAGCTGCTGGTAAGTTTCGGCGTGACGGCCAGTGAGATATATCCGGTCTGGTCCGCCAGCGTTGCCGAAGCGGCCTTCAGAAGGGTCGCGATCTCATCGAAGCTCTCTCCGAGCTTACTTCTGATCTCCCGTCCTTCCTCATCGGAAAGATGGTCGACCTTCATGAGGGAATTCACATACTCGCGGTAACCCTTATCCGAAGGGATACGTCCTGCCGAAGTATGCGGCTTCTCCAGATAACCCATCTGCTCCAGTTCAGCCATATCGTTACGGAGGGTCGCGGAACTGACCGTGAAATCATGGCGGTCGATCAGAGACTTCGAACCCACAGGCTCACAGGTCGCGACATAATCGTCCACGATCGCCTGCAGTACTACTTTCTTCCGATCATCTAATCCCATTTCCGCACCTCCTTCACATCTGTCAAAGTACGGTTTAGCACTCTAACTCTCTGAGTGCTAAAACAACAATAACACTATAGTCAAAGAATGTCAAACACATTCTTTCACTTTCTTGCAAAAATCGGAAAAACTTCTTTCCGGATGCGGAAATTACTTCCCGGTACCCTGCTTTCTCTGGGCTGCATAGGTCCGGATCGCATCGATCACATTCTGCCTGATGGACTGGACCAGAGCTTTCTCCGGGCGAGCCGTGAAATAGCCCTGTACCAGGTCGATCCCGAGCATGATCACCGTCTTCAGCTCCTGTTCTGTCTCCACGCCTTCTGCGAGGGCCAGGATCCCGTTCTCATGGGAGAACTCAATGATTTCTCTGACGAAGTGCTGTTTCTGCGGGCTTTCTTCAATTCTGGAAAGAAGTGCACGGTCGATCTTCACGTAGTCCGGCAGATACCTAAGAAGATTCGAGACATTCGAGTAGCCCGTCCCGTAGTCGTCGACGGCCGTCTTGATCCCGAGTCTTTCATAGAAAGCCTTCATGTCCCGCAGCGTCTCATCCGACGCTTCCGAGTGTTCCGTCAGTTCGACGACGATGGAGTCGGGGTTCTCCCGGACGTATTCTTCGAGGACCTCCATATCTTCCTTCTTAAGAAGATACCCGGGGATCGAGTTAATGAAGATCTTCTTGCCGTCCGCGAATTTCGAACCGTTTCTTCTCATCAGCGCGATGACATTGGTAAATGTTGCCTTCTCCACATCGTAGAGGCGGTCATAGTACTCGGCATAGCGGAGAACGGACAGTGGGGACAGATACGGTGTCACATCCGCCCGCATCAAGGCCTCGTATGCGTAGATCCTGCAGGTATCGACCTCGACGATCGGCTGGAAGTGATACGTCAGTTTATTATCATCGAGGACCTGACTTACGAGACGCGCCTCATGACGTTCTTCTTCCGTCAGTTCACTCTTTTCCTGAAGTTTCTTCGCATTCGCCTTATCCAGATTCTTCCGGCTGATCGCCACATTGACCAGACGCTCGAGCTGTTCGGAGTTCAAGGGGCTTCCGCTCTGCACGCCATAGTACAGTTCGATCTTATAGGGTTCATCGGAAGCCTCGGCACGTTCCCGGAGCATCTCCATGAGCTTGTCTTTCTCCGCGAGCATCTCCAGATCATCCGGACTTCTGGTGATCCGGAGCGCCACCATCTCATCGGTACCGATGCGGATACATAAGCAGTTTCTCGAGGAGAACACTTTCTCAAGTGCACTTGCCGTCGTGATGATGGCCTGATCTCCGGCTTTCCGGCCATAGGTATCGTTGATCTTGGATAATCCCTTGATATCGATGGCCAGTGCGCCCATATACCCGCCGTTATTGAGCATCAGGTTCATCAGCGTTTCCGTCTGCTCCAGGAATCCCAGATAATTCGCAAGTCCGGTAAGACTGTCCGTCGTGACGCCCTGCTTGGCGATCAGGTTACTGCCGATCAGGTCGTCGGCCCGCTTATAGCACTCGATGCCGCGGCTGACACTCTTCAGCCATGCGCGGTATTCCGGCGTGATCACCTTGAGCCGGTCTCCGAAGCTGACGGCTGCATAGCCGAAGGTGCAGTCATCGAAATAAAGAGGCATGAACAGGAACGCCGAAGGTTTCTCCCGTTCCTCATACAGCTCCGGCAGCATCTGCGACCGTTCGAAGTAGCTGCCCGTCAGGATCCGGTCATTGTTGTCTTTGGCGGATCCGCAGCGGATCACGTGCATGATCCGGTCTTCGAATCCCGGACCCGCTTCCCCCAGTGCCGGGTTCAGGCACAGGCTGAAACTGTCGTATCCGCCGACATAGTGCATCGATACGAATATAGTACTGATCAATCCGGTAAAAGATGTCTGTGAAAGCAGATCCTCATCCATATGGTTCAGCGGCGAGAACATGGAGCTCTGGGACAGATCCGTGTCCCAATCTTCTCTTCGGAAATAGGTCGGTCTGGCACTGTCACAGGCGCATCCGCAGCTTTCGCCGATAAACAGATCCTGATCCGGTTCGACCTTCTCCATTTCCCCGCCCGTGAGCAGCGCATGCGTGTAGAGTGCGGCGGTCTGTCCGAAATGAAAGGAAGATAATGTGGCCGATGTGATCGGGATCGGCGCATGCCGGCCTTCGTCGTTTCCATCGCAGCCGACGACCGCGATGTCACCGGGGATCGCGATCCCGCGCTCGGACAGGCGCTTCGCCACGCCCAGCGCCATATAATCGTTCGCACAGGCGATGGCCTGCGGCAGATGTCCGTCTGCACTCATCAGGCTGTCCACAAGGCTGGCCCCGCTCGTGTACCAGAAGTCTCCGAAGAAGATCCGGTTCTCATCCACTTCAATACCGTGTGAAACGAGGGAATCTTTATAGGCTTTAAGTCGGATCTTCGAGTGCGGATGCCAGGATTTCCCAGTGAGGAAAGCAATGTCCCGGATGCCGTGTTTCTCGATCAGGTGGTCGATGACGGCCTTCTCGGGCGTATAGTTATCGATATGGATCGACGGGAAATACTTACTGTCCTTGTCTATAAAAAGCACCGGCCCCGAATATTCCTTATGAAGCCTCTCCTCGATCCGGGTAAGCGCCCCTTCCGTCTGAATGGTATCCGCCATGACGACCACTGCGTCGAATTTATCGTAACTGGGAAGCTGGAAGATCGAGGTCTCGCCGATACAGCGCGCCGGCGTATTCTGGTACTTGATGTACATCGCGAACATGCATACGTCGTAGTCCCTGGCGAAAGCTTCTTTCAGGAAGCCCTTCAGGAACCGTTCGTGTGTGTATTCTTCAGGCTGTCCGAGCAGGACGGCGATTCTTTTTCGTCCGATTTCATCCATATTGTAATATTAAGTCTCTCGCCGAAAATCCGCAATTATTTATGACAAGAATTCACACTTCCTTTTCATTCTCACGAAAATGCGCCGGTATGCTATAATTTTCCTGTATTGACACTACGAACCAATGGAGGTGGATCATGCTTTCTGCATCGCGGCGACTGACCTGTGTTCTACTTACAGGCGCTCTTATCCTGGGGAACCTTTTGCTCCCGGGCTGTGATAGCTTCCGTCCGCGAAAGGTCTCATCCTCCACCCCGCTTCCTCCTCCCCACTCCAGGCAGCCGGAGGAAACAACCAAGTCTTCGGCCGAGCCGGATGCGACGCCTACGCCCGATCCGGATCCCGACCACGCCGCCATGACTGAAGCCCTGGAAAAAGCAGCTGAACACAACATTCCGGAAGAATCGCTTCGTGGACGTTATGACCTTTTCCTTCGTTTCTGCAGGTGTATCGAATCGAACGGACGTCTCGGCGAATTTGTCGATTATGTCTACCTGCTCTTTCCCATGATCGCCGACCAGATCAAGCCGGAGAACGAAGAATACTTTCTTGCCAAGATCTCTTCCCTCCGCATTGCCGGCCAGATCATCGCCACCAATCACGCAGGCGAGTATCACCAGTCCGATAACACAGCGTTCATCAACTCTGTCTATCTGGATTCGGACGATATCTCCTATCTCTCGACGGTTATGCATGAGCTGACTCACTTCGTAGATACGAATATCGACGGACCCATCGAGAAAGCCGTCTTCACTCCGGATAATGTGTATCCGCTCGACGACGTCCCTTCGGATGCTACAGGGAGCATCATCGCATCGACGAAAGCCGACTTCTTCGTTGAGGGTTGTGCCGAGCTGTACGAAGCGAAATATTTTAGCCACTTTATCGACGCCTACACGCCGTGTGTGGAGTTTATCACCGCACTCGAATATCTGTGTGGAAGCGACTGGCTCGACGATATCTTCTTCAGCCACGACTCCCCGTACAAGTTCTATTCTTTCATGCTCTCGCAGGGATTTACCACAGAAGAGCTCATCTATTTCGATACCACCATGTATGCGATGTCTTACTGGAAAACACCGACCGGCACGACCCTTCGTCCGGAAGACGTCCTGATCCGGCTTTACGAGAATATCCGCGGCGGAGATTTCAAAGAGGATCCCACCTTCTGCTACATCCTGTCCCGCATCTATAAGAAGGATTTCGACTTTGACGTGTTCCCGTCTCCTAACGAAGAATTCCTCCGGTCGAATCTTCTTACCGAAGAAGAAGCCGATGAATTCTACAAACACGTGATCTGGCAGCTTGATGCTTCCGAACTGGAGGAGTACTCATTCTACCATTCGACCGTCTGCTGTCTTTACCTGGACGACAAACTCTATCTCGTCTTCGAGATCAGAAAGACAACAGACGACAGCAGCACAGATTCCGAAAAGCCAGTCCACAAAGCCCTGATCTTCGACTACGATTTCGAGAAAGGAGTCAGTTCTTCCTTCGAGATTTTTACCCCGCCTCTTTCTGAGAAGAACGGCTGAACAAGGAGATATACCATGCCATCGAGAAACTATCCGGAACACGACATCAACGTGGTCTTTGATTACATCCATTCCATCGTCTCCCGCGGCCACGTCGCGGAGAATGCACCGGATGAAATGTCTTTTCTGAACCGACTCTTTTCGGCGCTGCCTGTAGAGGCTGTCGAGTACGGCATGCAGTTTCTCCACGGAAGAAGAGACCTTCCTTCTTCCTGCGAGGAGATCCTGCCTCTCTTTATCCGTTTCACAAATCTTCTGGAGTACTGTGAAATCGTTGAAAAGATGGAGGACATTCCGGTCCTTCCCACTCCGGAAGAACTGCAGATCCGCATCCGCATGAACCAGACTCTCGACGAACTGGAGAAGCCCTTCTGCACGCCGCTTCTCGGGTATAAGTTCAATAAGGATATCCCCTCCGGGAAGATCGATCCTGCCTCTCTTCCCTCCGGATCCGGAAGGAATACCTCCAACGAAACCGGCGCCGAAGAAACCTCCCATACGGATAGTTCACCCAATCAGCCGACATCTTCAGAAGCGCAGGATGAGAGTTCTTCTTCTCTTCACCTCATGAATGACATCGCCCCTGTATTCCTATGCCGGGACACACTTCGGACAGCGCTTTTCTATGAGGAGAAGCTTGGCTTTCACGCAGCTCATCTGGATGACGAGTCCATGCCGCATATCCGTCTTCGCCGAGACAATATCGAGATCGTACTGGCCTCTTGTGAGTCAGAAGAACTCGTCTCGGCTTTCGCACAAGTTCAGGAACTCAAGCACAAGAAGGGGCTGTACGATCTTTATATTTTCGCCTCTGAACCCAAGATGCTCCAGATGGAGCTTGAGAGCAGCGGCGTGACGATCCTGCGCTCTCTGGAAGAGTCGGACAAGACACCGCACAAGAACCGCGAATTCACCTTTACCGATATTGACGGCCGGCGTATCTGCGTATCGCAGCGGCTCCAATAAGATCCTTTTCAGAAAATAGTAACTAAAGTATACATTTCAGACTAAATCGCCACTTTAGTCCGTGGAGTTTCGCTCGCATTCTTACTAGAATCAAAACGAAAGGTGTTTTTATGAGCGAGATATCTACTATAGTTGGTCATAGAATCAGAGACAGGCGGAAGAAACTTGGCATGACCCAGGAAGAACTCGCCCACCTTTCAGATTGTTCTTACAACTATATCGGTCAGCTGGAACGTGGCGAGAAGAATGCAACCGTGAAAAAGCTCGCACAGATCAGCCGGGCACTGGATTATCCCCTGTCCGAGCTATTCGAACAGGTTGAAGGCCTCACCGACACGAAGGAAAAGAAAGAGAAAAACATCCCTCTCCGCTGCTATGAAATCCTATGTTCGAAGCCGGAGAAAGAACAGAAGAAACTGCTCCACCTCATCTTAGAACTGGAAGACTACAATAACTAACTGAAATACACAGGTAATCACTATCCGAACTGACAACAGAAGGCAACACCCGAACGATCGACACTAAGGAGGAAGACACCATGACTAATCTTCGCGTCATCCGAGAAAGCCACAACATCAGCCAGAGGAAACTTGCCGCATGCATCGGCTGCTCTTCAGTCGTGTATTCACGATACGAAGTCGGCTCGAGAACCATTCCCTGGGAAGTCCTCGTCCGTCTGGCCGACTACTACAATGTCGCCGTCGACTACCTGATCGGCCGCACCGAAGTAGATGCGACTTCCCTTTCGGAATATGAGATCACCCTCATCGAATCTGCCCGCCTCGCCGACGACCGTGCCCGCGCCGACGCCCTCCGGCTCCTTCAAAGCAACCGCATAGGGAAGGATCCGGAGCCGGAGCTGGCGTGATCTTGGCAGAAAGTCATCCCCTTGTCAATGAAGTGGTCCATGTAAAACGTTTCAACATTGACCATTACATGGACCAGCATTGATGCGTTGAAAAAGAAAGAGGAACATCGTTTTCTGAGACAGTTCCTGTTAGCCCCGACACATTCAATCAGCCTGGAATGCAGGTTTAATGTGTTGCCTCCACACAACATAGAAAACGACAGGACCCATTCTCAAAGAACGGATCCTGCCGCCTGTTTTGTTTATTTCAACTATCGCTCTTTTTCCAGAGTAATTGCTTAGTCTACCTTCGGAAGATTGGCAGCGTACTTCGCAAGCTCATCATCTGTCGGGATGTAGTCATCCATCTCACCGTCGTGGAACTTCTGGTAAGCAACGAGGTCAAAGTAACCTGTGCCGGTAAGACCGAATACGATGGTCTTCTCTTCGCCGGTCTCTTTGCACTTGAGAGCTTCGTCGATTGCTGCGCGGATCGCGTGGGAGCTTTCCGGTGCCGGGAGGATACCCTCGACACGGGCGAACATCTCAGCTGCTTCAAATACATCTGTCTGCTTAACGGATCTTGCTTCCATGAAGCCGTCGTGATAGAGCTGGGACAGTGTCGAGCTCATGCCGTGATAACGCAGGCCGCCTGCATGGTTCGGAGCCGGGATAAAGTCGGAGCCGAGTGTGTACATCTTTGCCAGAGGGCAAACCATACCGGTATCGCAGAAGTCATATGCAAACTTACCACGTGTGAAGCTCGGGCAGGATGCCGGCTCAACAGCGATGAT